>Ga0209544_1001081_pt1 | contig 31994 bp, 34 predicted proteins | sample MesohylPK_FD_187297 | JGI IMG/M metagenome (GOLD analysis project Ga0209544, IMG submission 187297) | Host-associated microbial community of the marine sponge Aplysina aerophoba from Gulf of Piran - sponge mesohyl, lysed by proteinase K... | ecosystem: Host-associated > Porifera > Sponge >... | reverse complement strand
AGATGAAGGAAGTCCGCGACCGCCTCGGCCGGCTCGAAGCCAAGATGGATTTCGTGGAGAGCCATATCGTCCGCCGCGACGAGGCCGGCGCGCCGGCAGCGTAGGCGGCTCAGGCGCCGCAGCGCGCCGCGAGCGCCACCGCGGCACCGGCACCCCGGTCATGACCGCGCACTTCCCCGCGCCCTCGGTCGGCTTCGCGCGGGCGCGGGGCGACGCGTTCGATTTCGCCTGTGACGGGTAGGACATCTCGGTCATTCTCTTGAAACGAGCCGGAGGGCCGGGCAGACTCGGCCGCGCCGCCGGCAAGGGAGTGCCGTGACCCCCGAGTTGATCGCGATTTTGGCAATCGGCGTAGCGCTGGCCGGCGTGACCCTGCAGGGCCAGCGGGGTCTCGGCGCGCGCATGGACCGCCTCGGCGCACGCATGGACCGGTTGGAAGCGGAGATGAAGGAAGTCCGCGACCGCCTCGGCCGGCTCGAAGCCAAGATGGATTTCGTGGAGAGCCATATCGTCCGCCGCGACGAGGCCGGCGCGCCGGCAGGGTAGGCGGCTCAGGCGCCGCGAGCGCCACCGCGGCACCGGCACCCCGGTCATGACCGCCCACTCCCCCGCGCCCCCGGTCGGCTTCGCGCGGGCGCGGGGCGACGCGTTCGATTTCGACTATCACGAGTAGGACATCTCGGTTATTCTCTTGAAAAGAGCCGGAGGGCCGGGCAGACTCGGCCGCGCCGCCGGCAAGGGAGTGCCGTGACCCCCGAGTTGATCGCGATTTTGGCAGTCGGCGTAGCGCTGGCCGGCGTGACCCTGCAGGGCCAGCGGAGTCTCGGCGCGCGCATGGACCGCCTCGACGGGCGCATGGACCGGCTGGAGGCGGAGCTGAAGGAAGTCCGCGACCGGCTGGAGGCGGAGATGAAGGAAGTCCGCGACCGGCTGGGCCGCATTGAGGGCAAGATGGATTTCCTGGAGCGCTATATCGTCCGCCGCGACGAGGCCGGTGCGCCGGCGGAGTAGGCGGCTCAGGCGCCGCGCGTCGGTGTCCGGGGCGCGGGCGCGGGTCGAGACCGAGCTCACCGTCGACAATGCCAGGCTGCGCGCCGACTATCTCCGGGAAACGCCTCTCCTGACCGCGGCCGGGATCCGCGCCGCCTCGGGCCTCGGCCCCCGCAACAGGAGCGAGCCCGCCTCGCGCTGGAAACGCGAGGGCAGGCTGTTCGCGGTCCGCCGCTCCGGGATCGACCTCTACCCCGCCTTCCAGTTCGCGGACGGGTCCCCGCTTCCGCCCGTGAAGGCGATACTGGCCGCGCTTCCCGCCGGCATGACCGGCTGGCAGACCGCGCTGTGGTTCGCATCGAGCAATGGCTGGCTCGGCGGCGCGGCGCCGCAGGAGCGACTCTCCGACCCCGAAGCCGTGGTCGCGGCGGCCGGCAGGCTTGCCGATCCCGCGATCGGCTAGGCCGGGCCCGGGTCATGGCGCTGCGGCCGCCGCCCGCCCCGGCATCGTCGCGCTCCCGGCCGGCGCGCCGATCCGGGATGCGCGGGGACGCTGCATCCCTTCGCTCTACGCCGCGTCCACCGTGGAAGCGGCGATCCACGAGACGATCTTTCACGACATCCCCGCCGGCGCGGGGCGCGCGACGGTGCCGGAAACGCTGATACGCGGCCGGGCGCACGGGCGTCTCGAAATCCTGCGCGACCTCCGCCTCGCCTCGCTCCGCGCCCCCGACCTCAGGCGGTGGCGCATCCGGCGGGATGAGCCGATCGGCGCCCCGCCCGGGCTCTACCCGGAGACCGCCCGCTGGGCGGCCGCCATCCACCGCTCGTGCCCGGACGTCGAGGGGCTGGTCTGGACCGCCAACCGGTGCGATCCGGAAAGCGCCTGGCTGTCCTTCGGCGACCGGGTGGCGCCGGTCGATTTTCGCGTCGTCGCGGTGCGCGACGGACGCGCCGACGCGAGCCTCCTGGCGGACGCGCGCGCGGCGGGGCGGCGCTGCGGGATCGCCATCGTGGTGTGAGGGGGGAGGGCGGTCGGGCGAACAGAGGTGCGAGCGCCGACCGCCACCGAGTCGAACAAAGCAAGAACATTTTGGCGCGTCCGGGCGCTATGTGCTAGAGCGGTGCCGCCATGGCTGACAACTCCGGCATCGAATGGACCGACGCGACGTGGAACCCGGTGACGGGCTGCACGAAGATCACGCGCGGCTGCGACAACTGCTATGCGGCGCGCTTCGCCGAGCGGTGGCGGGGCGTTCCGGGTCACCCCTACGAGCAGGGCTTCGACCTTCGCCTCTGGCCGTCGCGGCTCGACCAGCCGGAGCGCTGGCGCAAGCCGCGCATGATCTTCGTCAATTCGATGAGCGACCTGTTCCACAAACATGTGCCGCGCGCATTCATCGACCACGTGTTCGACCGGATGGAAACGACGGACCGCCACATCTATCAGGTCCTGACCAAGCGGAGTTCGCGGATGCGGGACTACCTGCGCCGCAGATATCGCGACGCCGCGGCGCCGGCCCATGTCTGGTGCGGCGTGTCGGTGGAGGACCGGCAGGGCCGGGCCAGGATCCGCCATTTGCAGGCGGCGCCCGCCACGGTCCGTTTCCTGTCGATCGAGCCGCTGCTGGGTCCGCTCGGCGAACTCGATCTCGACGGCATAGCGTGGGTCATCGTGGGCGGCGAGAGCGGGCCGAAGGCGCGGGAACTGCGCCTGGAGTGGGTGCGCGACATACGCGACCGCTGCGCTTCGGAGGACGTGCCGTTCTTCTTCAAGCAATGGGGCGGCCCGACGCCCAAGGCCGGAGGCCGCGAGCTAGAAGGCGTGGAACACAGCGCCATGCCGGGATGTGCACAAAAGGAAAGCGTCCATGCCCTTCCAGTGGCATCCTGACGAGCCTCCGCCGCCGTGGCCAAACGCGCCTTCAAGGAAGCATCGCGTTTCCCGACCATCGCCTTGGCCGTTCCGGTAATGAAATACCGGCCGCCGGCGCGGGGCGAATCGATTGCGTGCCGGTCCGCTCCACCGGTGGGGTACTCGGTTGCGGGTGTTCCCCAGATAGGGCACCTGGCGTTTTCGTTCATGCGCTTGGCTTCGCCTCGGTCATCGACAATATCGCCGCGATCCGCCGCGCCGTGTCGGTGAAGTGCTGCACCTCCTCCGGCCGGAGCGGGCGGCGGAGGATGTCGCGCTCGCGGTAGGACAGCCATTTTTTCAACACCTGGTAGCCGCCCAGGCGGTAGGTCCAGACGGCGGCCGGGACGCTGCGCCAGAACGCCTCGCCGTTGAGGTAGATGTCGAAGGTTTTTTCGCCGAGCGCCGCAAGCGCGCCGCCCGGCGCCGCGCGCTCGTCGGGCGAGAAGGCGCGCTCGGCGGCGCGGCCCTGGCCCGGCATCACCGCATCGCCCTGGCCGAAATGGCCCCAACCGGCGGTGACGGCAAAGTCCTCGCCCGCCATGTTGCGCCCGCCGGTCGTCGCGGGGACGGCGATGGCGGCGACTTCCGGCCGCAGCGGCGCCTGCGTCACGCCCGGGACGGGGGTGTCGGGATCGAGCAGCGCGGCGAGCGCGCGCCCGCGCGCCGCTGAGGCCGCGAGCGCCTCGGCCGCACCCTTTGCCTCGCCGTCCGGCCAGCCCGGCAGCGGGATGCGCGGCCACTCCATCCTGAGCGCCCCGGCATTGGCCTCGCGATAGGCGGGGTCGTGCAGGGTGGCAAGGACGTGGTGGAACAGGTCTCCGACGCCGAGGCCGAGGCGGTCGAGATAGCGTTGCGCGGTGGCGGTCAGGTTGGGGCGGCGGGCGCTCTTCCCGATATCGTCGCGGAGCCACGCGGGAATGCACGTCGCACTCCGATCCATCAAGTCGAGACAGCCGATGTGGGATATGACTTGAGGGGGCGACCAATCGCGACGCGGCTTTTGTTGCGTGACCAGCCAAGGATTTCCCTCAATCACATGTGGCCGATAATCGGGGCGGGGTCTATCGAGCCGGAGGCCGTCTTTCTCCCAGTAAAGCCAACGAATATCGAAAGGACGGTAAGCGAACCGGATGAACTCGGTTTCATCGGGCACAGCGCGTTTCAGCAGCGCATCCCGCGCCGCGCGAGCATCGAATTGCGCCGTCGACTTCATGATTGTCGGGTAACGCTGCGCGATGTCTTCGTGGTTCAGCGTGACGTCAAAATAGTCGGCCACGCATTCCTTGAGGCGAATTAGGTCGGCATCGACGAATAACCCATCGCGGCTGGTCTTGACCCCCGGGAACGACACCGGAAAAATATCGGGCAACGCTGGCCAGTCGAACCAGTCGGCGCTTACGGCCGTCCGCACGAAGGGCAGGCCGAGCGGCAAGAGGGGTTCGACATTCCCGTATAGCGCTTTCGGCTCCGCCTCCGCCGTCGCGATGAGGTCCGCCGGCTTGGCCTGTCCCCACAGGTGACGGAATTCGACCCCTTCGGCCGGCTTGTGCTCCGCCTTGCGCACCAGCGTCGCGATCGCTGTGCCGACCTGGATGCCGACCGGGTCGCCTTCGGTCGAGAAGATGCTGGGGTCGGGCGTGCCGTCCGGCGCGACCTTGCCGGTCTTGTACTTGTCGCCGTTCAGGCAGTCGATGCGGATCGCATCGAACGCTTCCAGGTAGCGCTCCCGCATGCCCGTGAAGGAGAGGCCGTCGAGCCACGAGTAGTTGGAGATGAAACAGACGACGCCCCGGCCGGTCTTCTCCGCGATGCGGCGTTCGGCCATGCGGAAGAAGCGCACGTAGAGGTCGTTAAGTCCCTGCCCCTCGGGCCGGCGCACAAGCTTCGTGGTGCGGTAGGCTTCGGAGAGCTCACGCTCCTCGTCCACCGCAACCCCGGCAAAGCCGTTATAGGGTGGGTTGCCAAGGATCACGAGAATAGGCGTGTTCTGCTTCATCCGTTCCGCCCGCTCGCGTTCCTCTTTCAGTTCCGGATAGAGTTCCGCGATTGCCGATTTCTCCCAGTCCGTCGGCTCCCACCCGGTGAGCGCGTTGGTGAGGAACACCCCGGCGCGCTCGGTGTCGTCGTCGGCGAGCGGCGCGTCGAGCTCCTGCATGGTGAGCCCGACCTGGAGATGGGCGACGACGAAGGGCGCCGGCATGATCTCGAAGCCGAACACCCGCCCGGTCGCCGCCCGCTTCACCCGCGCCCCGGCGAGCGCGCCGAGGCCCTGGCCTTCGAGATTGGCGGCGATGCGGCGCAGCACTTCGGCGAGATAGGCGCCGGTGCCGCAGCACGGGTCGAGCACGTAGACGTTGTCCGCCGCCAGCCCCTCCGGGATGCCGAGGTCGTGTTTGAGCGCGTTGTCCACCCGCGCGACCATGTAGCGGACCACTTCGCGCGGCGTGTACCAGACGCCGAGCTGCTTCCTGAGCGCCGGGTCGAAGGCCTGGAGGAAGGGCTCGTAGAAATAGGGCACCGCCTCGCCCTCGTCGAAGCGGGCGAAGAAGGCGCCGCGGTCCACCCGGTCGAGCGCGGCGGCGGTCCAGTCCAGCACCTCGACGAGGCCGAGCGGTTGCAGCCGGCCGGGATCGGAGAGCTGCTGGAACAGCGCCCGCAGCACCGGGGCGCGCAGATGCCACACCGCTTCGTGCCAGTTGAACTTTCCCGCGGGCGGCGGCGTCTGGCGCGCCCACAGCACCCAGGCCGAGAACACGCCGTAGAACAGGGTCTGCACGAGCGTCGAATGGAAGAAGCGTTCGCCCCTTTCCGCTTCGAAGCGGACGCCGAGCGCCTCCTCCAGCGCCGCGCGCACCGCGCGGAGCGCCGGCGCGTCGCCCGCCGCCTCGACCCGCGCGAGGCCGTCGCGGGCGTAGGAGGCGAGCAGCCAGGCGAGGTCCCTGGGCTCGGCGAGGGCGGCGCTGTGCGACAGCGCGCGGGCAAGGTATTCCCCAAGCCCGGGGCCTGCCTCGCGGGCGAAGGCGCGCGGCCTCTCTACCCTGCGCCAGAACTCCTCCGCGCTCCCGGCCAGCCGGAGGGTTTCGAGCTTCGCCGGCGCGCCCGCCGCGTCCTCCCCGACCAGCACGAAATCGCGCAGATTGGTCGCCAGCACCAGCCGGTAGCGGCCCCAATAACGGGTTGCCTGGGCGCCCTCCGCCGTCCGCCAGGCATCGTCCTCGGCCGCCTTGACCTCGACCGCGCCGCGCTCCGGCAACTGGCCCTCGCGCGGCCGTCCCTTCTGCACCTGCCTGGCGGCGTAGAGGCCGAAATCGGGATGTCCCGCGCCCTGGTCGGCAAGCTCGCCGACGCAGAACACTTTGGGCTTCAGCGCCGCGCCGACCGCGTTCAGCAGGTTCCCGAGCGCCGGATGGTATGAGAGTTCCGCGGTCGCCCCGCCGGTCGCGCGGATGCGCCCGAGGTCGGCGAAATACGCCTCGACCGCCGCCGTCAGCTTCGCGCTCGTCCCCGCCATCGCCTCGTTGTGGCGCAGCGCGGCGCGACTCGCAAGCGCGCGGAGCGTCCGGCACGCCCCATCGTCATTTCGACCGGACCCCGGACCCGATCCCGGGCAGAGCCGTGCCGGGCGCGGCGGAGTGGCCTGCCGTGAGCTTGTCGAAGGGGGGACTCTCCTCCCCCGTGGCAGGGAGATTTCTCCGCTCCGCGCCTGGCGGCGCTTCGGTCGAAATGACGGAGGGGAGGCGGCGCGAGATTTCTCCGCTTCCCCGGAACAGGCCCGGGGTCGGTCGAAATGACGGAGAGGCGCCCCCGCCACCTACCGCCCCGCTTCAATCCGCGGCCCCGAAATGGCATGATCCGGGCGCACGCATCCCAGCGAGAGAGGCCGCGATGTCGGTGAGCACGATCGGTGAGATCCCGCGCCATGCGGCGGCGCGGTTCGGCGACAAGACGGCGCTGGTCTTCGGCGGGCGGGCGGTGTCGTTCGCGGAGATCGACCGCCTGTCGGCCCGGGTCGCCAGCGGGCTCCACGCGCTCGGCGTCGAGCCGGGCGACCGGGTGACGCTGTATGCCCAGAACAGCGTCGAGTGGATCGTGAGCTACTACGCGATCGCCAAGGCGGGCGGGGTGATCAACCCGGTCAACGTCATGCTGACCCCGGAAGAGGTCGCCTACGTGGTCAGGGATTGCGGCGCCAGGGTGCTGTTCACCACCGCCGACCGGGCGGCCCCCATCCTCTCGCTCAAGGCGGACGGCCATCTCGCCGAGATCGTGGTGTTCGGCGAGGCCGACGGCGCCGCCTCGTTCGACGACCTCGCCGCGTCGGGCGCCAACGACTTCGAGCCGGCGGCGGTCGATCCCGAAGCGCTGTCGACGATCTGCTACACCTCGGGCACCACCGGCTTCCCCAAGGGGGCGATGCTGAGCCACCGCTCGGTGGTGCTCAACGCGGCCGTGACCGCGGCGATGAACATGCGCACCGAGCACGACGTGCAGATCACCGCGCTGCCCTGCGCCCATGTCTATGGCGGCACGCTGATGAACCTCAACTTCCTGTTCGGCTCGACGCTGGTGCTCTACGAGAAGTTCGACGCCGGCGAGGCGCTGCGCGGGATCGAGGAATTCGGCGCCACCATCACCGACGGCGTGCCGACGATGTATCTCTACATGCTGGCCCATCCCGGGTTCGAGTCCTTCGACCTGTCCTCGCTCACCCGCTGCGTCACCGGCGGGCAGACCATGCCGGTCGCCAAGGCGGAGGAATGGCGCGAGCGCGCGGGCTGCGAGGTCTACGAGCTGTGGGGCATGACCGAGCTCGCCGGGCCGGGGCTGATGCAGCACTGCTACGGCGAGAACCGGCTGGGCTCGGTGGGCATCGAGATGTTCTATCACCGCGCCCGGATCGTCGATCCCGAGGACCCGTCGAGGGAGCTCCCCGTGGGCGAGGTGGGCGAGCTGATGTTCAGGGGCCCGTTCGTGATGATGGGCTATTACGGCAACGAGGAGGCGACGCGCGAGACGGTCGAGCCCGACGGCTGGCTGCACTCCGGCGATCTCGGGAAGGTCGACGAGGACGGCTATTTCTACATCGTCGACCGCAAGAAGGACATGATCCTGACCGCCGGGTTCAACATCTACCCGGCCGAGATCGAGCGGGTGATCTCGGGCCATCCCGCGGTCGCCATGGTCGGCGTCGGGTCCAAGAAGGACGAGGCCAAGGGCGAGGTCGCCAAGGCCTATGTGGTGCTCAAGCCCGACCGGGAGGCCGGCTCCGACGAGCTCGTCGCGTTCTGCCGCGACCGCCTCGCCGCCTACAAGGTGCCGCGCGAGATCCAGATCGTCCCCGACCTGCCGACCACCTCGACCGGCAAGATCCTGCGCCGCGAGCTGCACACGCTGGAGTGAGGCGGATGGCGGGCCGCGGCGCCCCGGATCGACCCGCGCGGAGCGATCGGATGAAACTCTACGTCACCCCCACCTCGCCCTATGCCAGGCTGGCGATGATCGTCCGGCTGGAGAAGGGGCTGGACGGCATCGAGCTGGTGTGGACGCGTACCCGCAACCCGGACGACCCGATGCTCGCCTTCAACCCGTCCGGGCGCATCCCCTGGCTCGGCCTCGACGACGGTTCCGGCCTCGAGGACACCGAGGCGATCGTCGACTACCTGGACACGCTGGCCCCGCCCTGCCGCTTCGCCCCGCCCTGGGGCGCGGCCTACTGGCCCTATCGCCGCCGCCTGGCGACGGCGCGCAGCATGCTCGACGGGGTGGCGCTCTGGGCGCGCGAGCTCATGCGTCCCGAGGGCGAGCGCTCGCCCGCCATCGTCGAGCACGAACGCCGCCGCGCCGCCCGCCTCGCCGATCGCTTCGAGGCCGGGATAGACGCCTGGGAGGGCCCGCCCGACATGCCGCAGCTCCTGCTGTTCTGCGCCCTCGACGTGGAACGGCGCCTGGCCGAATTCGACTGGCGGGCGGGCAGGCCGGGGCTGGTCGCCTGGCACGCAAGGGTAGCCGCGCTGCCCGCGGTGCAGGGCTCCCTGCCGCCCGAGGGGGTGTAGCCCCTTCGCCGTTTCGACCGGAGCGCAGTCGGGCCGGCGAGACTGGACAACGCAGGCCGGACGTTGGGGGCGGTTGCTCCCTTCGCGGCGAGTGGCGGTTGCCCGCATGCTGCTATTATGCTGTAGGAGCGGCAGGATCGGGAGTCCGCCGCCGCCAAACCGACTCCTGCAGGGCGTTCGACAGATGAACCCCCAGATTTCGATCCCGAAAGCCAAGCTTGGTGCGTTCTGCCGGGCGAACGGTATCCGGCGGCTCTCGATTTTCGGCTCGGCGTTGCGGGCCGATTTCGGCCCCGATAGCGATATAGACGTGCTGGTCGAGTTCGGGCCCGACCGTACGCCTGGCCTGCTGGGCATCGCCGGGATGGAGATCGAGCTGTCGACGCTGCTCGGCGGCCGCAAGGTCGACCTGCGCACGCCTGAGGATCTGAGCCGGTACTTTCGTCAGGAAGTCCTCGAAACGGCGGTCGTCCAGTATGTACAGGGATGACGAGGTCCGGCTGAGACACATGCTGGACGCCGCGCGAGAGGCGGTGTCTTTCGCACAGGGCCGGACGCGTGGCGACCTGGACGATAACCGCCAACTGGTCCTTGCGCTGGTCAAGGACATCGAGATCGTCGGCGAAGCGGCGAACCAGGTCTCGGAACTCGGTCGGCGCCGTTTGCCTGAATTGCCTTGGGAACGGATCGTCGGGATGCGCAATCGGCTAGTTCATGCCTATTTCGACATCGACCTCGACATCGTTTGGAAAACGGTAGCCGAGGACTTGCCGCAACTGATTTCCCTGCTCGAGGCGGCCATCCCATCCGGGCCCGGTACGCCCCCCGCGGCGGAGTAGCGCCGCGCCTCCCTCGGTACGGCACATTTCGCGGCAGGGGTCCCCCCGGGAAAGTTCAGCGAATTTCAGACCGGAGCCGAACCCCCCGTCACGCCCCTCCGGGCGGGTCCAGGCGGCTCTCCAGCTCCGCGTGCATCGTCCTGACGGCGTCGCTGGCGGCGGTCTGGAACAGCGCCGGGACGAGGGCGTGGACGATGGCGGCGCAGCCGGCGCCGAGCAGCCGGGCGCCAAAGGAGAGGGCGACACCCATGTGCTCGGCATAGGTCTCGCCGACGCTCGCGGGGTGGTCGGTGAACGCGCCGAGTATCGGCCGCGCCGGGGTGGCCGTCCGCTGCCGTCCCATCTCGATCGCTCCTGCTGCCGCCGGTTCTCGCCAGCATAGCGCGGCGGGCGCGGGCAGATATCCCAAACGGATTGCATATCGGAGAGATTGTGGGATAGAATCCCAGGATGAGCGAGAATCTGGACGAAATCGACCGCCGGCTGCTGCGATGCCTCCAGGAAGACGCCTCGGTCAGCATGGACGCGCTCGCCGCCCGGGCGAACCTGTCGCGCAACGCCTGCTGGCGCCGCGTCAAGCGCATGGAGGAGCGGCGGATCATCCGGGGCCGGGTCGCGCTGGTCGACCCGGAGGCGCTCGATCTCGGGCTGTCGGTCTTCGTGATCGTGCGCACCAGCGCGCACGAGAAGGACTGGCTCGACCGGTTCGAAGACGCGGTCCACACCCTGCCCGAGATCCAGGGCGCCCATCGCATGAGCGGCGACATCGACTACGTGCTGCGTCTCAGGGTAGCGAATGTCCGGGAGTACGACCGGTTCTATCAGCGCCTCATCGCCAAGGTCCCGATCGCCGACATCTCGGCGAGCTTCGTGATGGAAGACATCAAGGACACCACGGCGCTGCCCGTCTGAAGCGGCCCCGGCTGGCGGCGTCCGATGGCTGTCCGCGTGCTACAATCGCGGTGGATACAACGGGGAACGCGGAAGCCGCCCTCCCCACCGCTCACGCGAACCGGGCGTTTCTGCCATGACCGCGCGCATCGCCATACCCACCGAGCGGATAGCCGCCTTCTGCGAGCGCTGGCAGGTGACCGAGCTGGCGCTGTTCGGCTCCGTGTTGCGGGAAGATTTCGGCCCCGCGAGCGATATCGACGTCCTGGTCGCGTTCGCCGACGAAGCGCGCCACAGCCTGTTCGATATGGTCCGGATGGAAGCGGAGCTCAAGGATATCTTCGACCGCGAGGTCGATCTGGTCAGCCGGCGCGGCATCGAACGAAGCCGCAACTATCTGCGCCGCAAGGCCATACTGAATTCGGCGGAAACCATCCATGAACGGTGACGCGGCCCATCTTCTCGACATCGTCTCGTCGGCGCGGCCGCCACGGAGAAAGCCATGACCTACCGCGATCCGTCCAGACCGCCGTTCCGGGCCGACCATGTGGGGAGCCTGCTGCGCCCGCGCGAAATCCACCGGGCGCGGGCCAGCGTGGCGGCGGGCGAGATGACCGGGGCCGGGCTCGCGGAGATCGAGGACCGCTGCATCCGGGACGTGGTGCGCAAACAGGAGGCGGTCGGGCTCAAGGCGGTCACCGACGGCGAGTTCCGCCGCGAGGCCTGGCACTACGACTTCCTCTGCGGCCTCGACGGCATCGAGCAGTCGGCGCCGCACCAGGGGCCGACCTTCAAGGGCGGGCAGGGCGTAGCCTCGCTCGAGGTCAAGGGCAGGATCCGCAACCCGGGCGGGGTCATGCTCGACCATTTCCGCTTCCTGAACGAGCACACGGGGGTGACCGCCAAGTTCTGCATCCCCTCGCCGAGCCTCGCCTATCACCGCAGCGGCCGCGCCCTGATCGACCGCGACGTCTACCCCGAGCTCGACGACTTCCGCGAGGACCTCTACGCCGCCTACCGGGACGAGCTGCGCATGCTCCACGAGGCAGGCTGCCGCTATCTCCAGCTCGACGACACCACCTTCGCCATGCTGTGCGATCCCAGGGTGCGCGGCCAGATGTCGGAGCGGGGCGACGACCCGGCGGCGCTGATCCGGACCTATGCCCGCGGCATCGCCGAGGCGGTCCGGGACCGGCCGGACGACATGACCGTCACCGTCCACATGTGCCGGGGCAATTTCAAGAGCTCGTGGATCGCCGAGGGGGGCTACGAGCCGGTGGCCGAGGAGCTGTTCGCGGGCGTGCCGGTCGACGGGTTCTTCATGGAATGGGACACCGACCGGGCCGGCGGGTTCGAGCCGCTCCGCTTCGCGCCGCGCGATCGGATGGTGGTGCTGGGGCTGGTGAGCTCGAAATTCCCCGAGCTCGAATCCGCGGACGTCCTCAAGCGCCGGGTGGACGAGGCGTCCCGCTACCTGCCGCTGGAAAACCTCTGCCTCAGCCCGCAATGCGGCTTCGCCAGCATGGCCGTCGGCAACGAGGTGAGCGAGCAGGCCCAGTGGGACAAGCTCGCTTTGGTGGCCGAGACCGCCGGGGAAATCTGGGGCAGCGCCTGAGGGGAGCGACTTCTTCCGATCCGGGGCATCTGGACCTTGAATCATGTATCATGTAATGATACATCACCGTCATGATCGTAAGCACGAAGGGCAAGCTTGCGGCCAGTGCGATGTGGGACCGCTATGGAAAAGGCTTCCCGAGCGATCTGGTCAAACGGACCCGTGTCATGCTTTCGGCGATGGACGCCGCCGAAGTGCTGGAGGATCTCAGATTTCCGCCCGGAAACCATCTCGAACGACTCACGGGCGACAGGGCCGGGCAACATTCGATCCGGATCAACGATCAATGGCGAATTTGCTTCGTTTGGACCGACCGAGGACCGGCCGAGGTCGAGATCGTCGACTATCATCGAAGGGGGCCAAGATGACGCTCAAAGACCCTTCTCACCCGGGCGAGGTGCTGGCGGAGCTGTATCTGGAGCCGCTCGGCATGAGTCCGATCGGACTCGCGAAACGCCTGAAGGTGCCGCGGACGCGGATCGAGCGCCTGGTGAAGGGCGAGACCTCGCTGTCGGTCGATACGGCGATGCGGCTATCCAGGTTTTTCGCCAACACCCCGGAGTTCTGGATCAACCTCCAGCTTGCCCATGACCTCGCCCGGGCCAGGGAGACCGTCGACCTCTCGGACATCGTCCCCCTGGCCGCCGCCTGACGCGCCCGCGTTCAGAACTGCCGCGAGGTTTCGAGCAGCACCTCCTCGCCCGACCCGGTGCGTCCGTGGCGGTTGTAGAAGTGCAACGCCTTGAGCGCCGGCTCGTCGGACGAGACGAAGAAGATCGCATCCTCCTCCGCCCCTTCGTTGGCGTGCTCCACCCACTCGCCGCCCGGCACGCAGAAGGTGTCGAACGGCTCCCAGTCGAACCGCCTGCCGCCCACGATGGAGTGGCCGCGCCCCTCGAACACGGTGTAGATCAGGCTCGCGTTCTGGCGCGACGCCAGGGTGGTTTCGCCGGGCCGCAGCATCTGGGCGAAGAAGGTCATGGTGGCGTAGGGCGCCCTGCCGGTGGTGGGATCGACGTATTCGACCGCCACGCCGTCATAGCGGCTCCCTTCGAGGTCGCGCAAATTCTCCAGCAGCGCGCGCGTCGCCTCCCAGCGATAGACATACATCGGCGACGCGTTGCCGGTGCCGCGGTCGTGCGACACGCTGCGCGGCATCAGGCCGCCCTGCCCGTAGGTGCGCCTCGAATAGTCGGGATGGAAGCGGTCCTGCTGGGTCTCCTTCCGGATCCTGCGGCCGCGCCCGTCTTCCTCGTAATAGTCGCTCTCGAAATAGGTGGCGTTGAGCACGTTCACCAGCGGCATGTCGAGGACGCTGAGATTGACCGCTCCGCCTTCGCCCTCGTTGCCGTGGTTGTGCCAGGTGTCGTGCGGCGTCAGCACCAGGTCGCCCGGGCCGAAGGTGATGGGCTCTCCCTCGACCCCGGTGAAGTTGGTGCGGCCGGTCAGGCCGAAGCGAATCGCGTTCGGCGAGTGGCGATGGGCCGGCGCGATCTCGTGCGGGTTGTTGATCCGATAGGCCGCGAACATGGTGGTCACGGTCGCGACAAGCCCCTTCAGCGCCGGGTTGCACATGATCAGCGAGCGGCGTTCGCTCTCGTTCATGTCGATCAGCTCGCCGGCCTTTTCCAGGCACGGCAGGATGTCGCGATATTTCCATATATGCGGCGCCGCCTTGTCGAAGCGGGCGAGATCGCGCACCGCCTCGTGCTCTCCCGCCTTGCCGACCGACCAGAACTCGTAGAGATCGAGCGCCTGCGTGCGGTCGTGCAGCGCCGCCATTTCCTGTTCCCAGTCGAACGCGCCGCCTTCGCGTTTCAGCTCGCCGCGCAGGGTGGTCGCCATGGTTGGTTCCTCCTTCAGCCGATCTCGCTCCGCAGCGCGGCGAGCCCGGCCATCTGGCGCGCGTCGTCGGAGCCGGTGACGCGGACGCAGAGATGGCTGCAGCCGGCCGCGACGAAGCCGCCGAGCCAGCCCGCCACCGCCGCCCGGTCGCCGGCGAAGGCGTATTGCTCGGCGCGGATGCGGTCGGCCGGCAGGTTGTAGTAGCGCGCGAGGTAGGAATCGAGCTCGGCCTCGGCCGCCTCCGGGTCGTCGTCGATCGCCACCGTGACATAGGCGGCGCCGGTGACCTCCGCCGGGTCGCGGCCGGCTTCCCGCGCATCGTCCTGCAGGGCGTTCCAGCTCGCGCCCCATTCGGCGCCGCCGCCCGGGCCGGAAGGAAACCAGCCGTCGAAATTCACGGCACAGCGCCTGAGCGCCGCCGGCACCCCGCCGCCGCCCCAGATCCTGGGTCCGCCCGGGGTGAAGGGCTCCGGCGCGAGCGTCGCGCCCTCCAGCGTCCAGCGCCCGTCCCAGTCGACCGGCTCGCCGGACCACAGCGCGCGGCACAGGCGCAGCCCTTCGAGCATCCGCCCGATGCGCTTCTCGAACGGCACCCCGGCGGCCGCGAACTCGGCGCGGATCGCCGGCACGTCGCGCGCCGTGCCGACGCCCAGGATGAAGCGGCCATGCGAGATCCGGTCGATGGTCGCCAGCTGGTGGGCGAGCAGGGTCGGGTTTCTCAGCATCGGCAGCAGCACCGCCGTCCCCAGCGCGATCCGCTCGGTCCGCGCGGCGATGGCGGCGAGCAGGGTGATCGGGTCGTGGCGCGGCTTGGCGATCAGCGAATCGCCGATCCACACCGAATCGAGCCCGACCTCCTCCGCCACGTCGCCGAGCTCGAGAATCCGGTCGGTGTCATGCACCCCCACCATCACGCGTTCGCGGGTGGGGAGGAGATAGCCGAGCCTGAGGGTCATGACGCGTCCTTGCCGGGGAAGGATACAGCTTGCCGCAATGCGCGGGCGGCGGCAAACGGGCTAGCCGATCCGTCCGCTAAGCTCGGCGAGCTCCACCATCTGGCGCGCGTCGTCGGAGCCCGTGACGCGGACGCAGAGATGGCCGCAGCCGGCCTCGACGAAGCCGGCGATCCACCCCGCCACCGCCGCCCGGTCGCCGGCGAATACGTACTCCTCGGTCCGGATGCGCCCGGGCGGCAGGTTGTAGTAGCGCGCGAGGTAGGATTCGAGCTGGGCCTCGGCCGCTTTCGGGTCCTGGTCGATCGCCACCGTGACATAGGCGGCGCCGGCGATCTCCGCCGGGTCGCGGCCGGCCTCCTCGGCATGCGCGCGCAGCGTCTGCCAGTCCGCGCCCCAGTCGGCGCCGCCGCGGCCGCGCCCCGACGGGAACCAGCCGTCGAAATTCGCGGCGCAGCGCCTGAGCGCCGCCGGCACCCCGCCGCCGCCCCAGATCTTCGGCCCGCCCGGGGTGAACGGCTCCGGCGCGAGCGTCGCCCCCGCCAGCGTCCACCGCCCGTCCCAGTCGACCGGCGCGGCGGACCACAGCGCGCGGCACAGGCGGAGCCCTTCGAGCATCCGCCCGACGCGCTTCTCGAAGGGAACCCCCACGGCCGCGAACTCGGCGCGGATCGCCGGCACGTCGCGCGCCAGGCCGACGCCGAGGACGAAACGGCCGTGCGAGATCCGGTCGAGCGTCGCCAGCTGGTGGGCGAGCAGGGTCGGGTTCCTCAGCATCGGCACCAGCACCGCCGTCCCGAGCCCGATGCGCTCGGTCCGCGCCGCGATGGCGGCGAGCAGGGTGATCGGGTCGTGGCGCGGCTTGGCGGTCACCGAATCGCCGACCCACACCGAATCGAGCCCGATTTCCTCGGCCAGGTCGGCGAGCTCGAGGATGCGGTCGGTGTCGTGCTCCCCCTCCATCACGCGCCGGCGGGTGGGGAGGAGATAGCCGAGCTTGAGGGTCATGGCGCGTCCTTGCCGGGAACTGCGCAACCCGCCGCAATGCGTGGGCGGCGGCACACCCACACATCGTCATTTCGACGGACCCCGGACTTGATCCGGGCGTAGCTGTGCGCAGCACGGCAGCCCCACCTCGTCATTTCGACGGACCCCGGACTTGATCCGGGGCGTAGCCGTGCTCGGCACGGCGGAGTGGAGAAACCTCGTCCCCGTGGGGCAAGGAGGTTTCTCCACTGCGCGCCTCCGGCGCTCCGGTCGAAATGACGGGGGAGGTTGCCCGTGGGGCAGGGAGGTTTCTCCACTGCGCGCCTCCGGCGCTCCGGTCGAAATGACGAGGGAGGTTGCCCGTGGGGCGGGGAGGTTTCTCCACTGCGCGCCTTCGGCGCTCCGGTCGAAATGACGAGGGAGGTTGCCCGTGGGGCAGGGAGGTTTCTCCACTGCGCGCCTTCGGCGCTCCGGTCGAAATGACGAGGGAGGTTGCCCATGGGGCGAGGAGGTTTCTCCACTTCGCCCGCCGCGCTCCGGTCGATATCACGGGCAAGCGCCGACCGCCTCAAACCGGCACGTCGCCGGCGATGCCGATGCGGCGCATCAGCCGGGTCTGGTCGGCCGGGAAGTCGCGCCGCGCGTGCTGGGTGCAGCGGTTGTCCCAGATCACCAGGTCGCCCTGGCGCCAGACATGCTCGTAGACGAATTCCGGGCGCTCGACGGCGGCGAACAGGGTGTCCAGCACCTCCGCGCTCTCCTCGGGCGGCATGTCGAGGATCTCCTCGGTCATCAGCCGGTTGACGTAGAGCGCCTTCGCCCCGGTCTCCGGGTGGGTGCGGATCACCGGGTGGACCGCCTGGGGCAGACCCGCCCGGTCCAGCGTCCCCGACTTTACCTGGGTGGCGTAGTCGTAGACGTTGAAGGCGCGCCGCCCTTCGAGCCGCGCCCGGAGCCCGGGATCGAGCGACTCGCAGGCCATGCAGGCGTTGGCGAACAGGGTCTCGCCGCCCCGGTCGGGGATTTCGACCGCGTACAGCACGGTCGCCATGAGCGGGCGGTCGAGGAACGCCGAATCGGAGTGGAACTGGAGCTCGCCGTCCGGCAGGAAGCCGATCGGCTTGCCGTCCTCGCGGATATTGGTGATCAGCAGGACGCGCCGGTCCGGGTTGTGCTCCCGGCTGCGCGTGTCGGGCGCCTGGGTGCGGCTCGCGGGGCCGAAACAGGCTGCAAAGCGCGCCTGCGCCTCCACGTCGAGCCGCTGGCCGCGGAACACCAGCACCTTGTGCTCCAGCCAGGCGGCGCGGAGCGCGGCGACGCTCGGCGCATCGAGGGGTTGCGACAGGTCCAGCCCGCGCACTTCCGCGCCGAGGGCCGGAGACAGGCGGATGGTGTCGAAGGTCATCGCCTCGCCTCCTCGACCAGACGGTGAATCCGCGCGGGCGTCAACGGCACTTCGCGGACCTCCACGCCGAGCGGGGCGAGCGCGTCGGCGACCGCGTTGGCGACCGCGGCCAGGGCGCCGATGGTGCCGCCCTCGCCGAGCCCGCGGAACCCGCCCAGCGTCTCCGGCGGCTCGGCTTCGAGATGGGTGACCGCCATCGCGGGGACGTCGCAGGAGCCCGGAACCACGTAATCGGCGAGGCTCGCGGTCAGCAGCTGGCCGCCCGGATCGTAGACCATCTCCTCCATCAGCGCCGCGCCGATCCCCTGCGCGATCCCGCCATGCGCCTGGCCGTCGGCGATCATCGGGTTGATCACCCGTCCGCAATCCTCCGCCGCGACATAGCGCGTCACCGTCACGCCGAAGGTCTCGCGGTCGATCTCCACGGCGGCGATATGGGTTGCCGAGCTCGCCGTCGCGGTGAACGGGTCGTAGACCGCGGTGGCTTCCAGATTGCCGATCTCGTCGCGGATCGGCTTGGGCACCCGGCCCATCTCGGAATAGACCGCCCGGGCGAGCTCGCGCAGCGTCATCGACCGGTCGGTGCCGGCGACCCGGATCGCGCCGCCGGCGATCTCGATGTCGGTCTCGGCGGCTTCCAGCAGATGCGCGGCGCAGCGGACGATCTTCCGCCTGGCGCCGCGCGCGGCGAGGATCGCGGCCCCGCCGCCGAGCACCGCGCCGCGGCTCGCATAGGTGCCCGTCATGTGGCCGAGCGTCGCCGAATCGCCGATCGTCACCGCGATGTCGTCGAGGCCGACGCCGAGCTCGTCGGCGACCACCTGGCTCAACGTGGTCTCGGTGCCCTGGCCCTGCGAGGGGACGCCGAATGTCGCGGTCACCGCGCCGGTCGCGTCGACCGCCACCGAGGCGGTCTCGGTGCCGGTATTGACCGGCATACCGGGCGCGGCGGAGATGCGCGAGCCGAGCCCGGTGAGCTCGGCGTAGGACGCGACGCCGATGCCGGCCAGCCCTCCGCCGGCGCGGGCGTCGGCCTGCTCCGCGCGCAGGTAATCGTAGCCGATCTCGCGGCAGGCGGTCTCCAGGCAGCCGAGGAAGGCGGAGCGGTCCCAGACGATGCCGGATGCGGTGCGGTAGGGGAACTCGTCGTCGGCGATCATGTTGCGGCGGCGCATCTCGACCGGATCGAGGTCGAGCGCGCGCGCGGCCATGTCCATCATGCGCTCCATGACGAAGGTCGAGATCGGCCGCCCGACGCCGCGATAGGGGCCGCCGGCCGGTTTCGGCGTCGCCACCGCCCGCGCCCGCGCGCGGTAATTGCCCACCCGGTAGGGGCCCGGCAGGAAGCTCACCACCTGGACCGGCTCGATGCAGGCGGTCCAGGGATAGACCGAGTAGGCGCCGACATCGCACAGCGCATCGGCGTCGAGCGCGACGATCCCGCCGTCCCGGTCGACGCCGAGCCCGGTCTCCAGGATCTCGTCGAAGGCCTGGGTGGTGGCGCGCAGATCCTCGCGGCGGTCGCCGAACCACTTGACCGGACGGCCGAGCAGCAGCGCGACCGCAGCCAGGCAAACGTCCTCGGCGTAGAGCGCCGTCTTGGCGCCGAACCCGCCGCCCACGTCCGGCGCCGACACCCGGATGCGGCTGCCCGGCAAAGACAGGATCTCGGCCAGCGCGTCGCGCACGATGCCCGGCACCTGGGTGGTGGCGCAAAGGTCGAGCATCCGGGTCCGCCGGTCGTAGCTGGCGACCGCGCCTCTTGGCTCCAGCGCCATCGGAGTCTTGCGGTGCACCCGGAACCGGCCGCCCACGCGGGCCGCCGCGCCGGCCATGGCGCCGTCCACCTCGCCGCGCCCGAAGGCGCGGGCGGCGATCACGTTGCCGCCCGCCTCCTCGTGGATCGCCGGCGCGGTCGGCTCGGCCCCCCGCTCGGGATCGCCGATGCCCCCCAGCGGGTCGATGTCGAGCGCGATGGTGTCGGCCGCGTCCTCGGCCAGATAGCGGCTCTCGGCGACCACCGCGGCGACCGGCTCGCCGGCATAGCGCACGATGTCGGGGACCAGCGGGTAGAGCGGGGTGGGGTAGTAGTCGCGCATCCGCGAGGTCGCGCGGATCGGTCGCGCGACCCCGGCGAGGTCGTCCGCCGTGAAGACGGCGATCACCCCGGTCATGGCGCGCGCCTCTTCCGCGTCGATCCGGTTCAGCCGGCCATGCGCGACATCCGAGCGGCGGAACGCGACATGGGCCAGCCCGTGCAGGCGGCGGTCGTCGATGAAATCGCCGAGCCCGCGCAGCAGCCGCCGGTCCTCGCGCCGCGTGACCCGCGCGCCGACCAGGCGCGGGCTCGCCGCCGCTTGCTCCGATGCGGGGGACTCGCGCACGACCTTGCCCTCAGCGCAGCAGGGCGCGGAAGCGCGAGGAGGCGGGGATCTCGCCGGCGCCGGTATAGGCCTCGTGGTTGCCCGGGATCTCGTCGGCGTCGTAGAGGTAGTTCATCATCAGCCCGGCCGACTGGGCGAGGCCCTTGGGCGAGGTGTCGGCGAGCCAGTTGACGCGCTCCATCCGCGCGCCGTTCGACAGGTGGAAATGCGCCACCGGGTCGAGCGCGCGGCCCGATCTGCGCTTCTCGCGCGCGAGGTAGTGCGCGCAGAGCCGGGCGAGGGGGGCGGCGAGCGCCTTGGCGAGCCCCGCCTCGGCATGCCAGCCCGGACGCACCAGCAGGGCAGCGAGGCGTTCGGCGTCGCTCTCGCCGTTGCCGTGGAAGACGGCCAAAGCGCGCCGTTCGCCGCGGGTCAGCAGCTCGTCCGGCGTCTCGGCCAGATACCGCTCCAGCCAGGCCCGGAATCCCGGGATCGGCGACAGCGTGGCGTATGCCTCCAGCCGCTTCATCTCGGCGGCGAGCTGGTCGACCACGCGCTTGATCAGGAAGCCGCCGAAGCCGATCCCGTCGAGCCCGCGCTGGCAGTTCGAGATCGAGTAGAAGATCGCGGTGTCGGCGACGCCGGCCACGTCCCGCCGGTCGCGCGGCGCGAGCAGGGACTGGATGTTGTCGGCGATGCCGGCGGTCAGCGCGACCTCGACGAAGATCAGCGGCTCGTCCGGCATGCGCGGGTGGAAATAGGCGTAGCAGCGCCGGTCGACGCCGAGCCGGGACTTCATCTCGTCCCAGTCCGAGATCTCGTGCACCGCCTCGTATTCGATCAGCTTCTCGATGATCGCCGCCGGGGTGTCCCAGGTGATCTGGCGGAGCTCCAGGAAGCCCACGTCGAACCAGCTCGAGAGCAGCGACTTGAGATCGGCTTCGAGGTCGGCGAACACCTCGTCCCCGGCTGCCAGATCGAGCAGGGTGGCGCGCATGTCGACCAGGAACTTCACCCCGTCGGGGAGCGCGTTGAACTGGGTGAGGAGGCGCAGCCTGGGCGGCTCCAGCGCGGCGCGCAGCTGGCGCTCGCGGCGCTTGCGCCCGCCCCAGTCGTCGAGCTCGTCAAGCCCGACGGCGGCGGCGGTGATGGCCTGGCGGTCGGTGTCGAACTCGGTGCCGAGGATGCGCAGGAAGCGCGCCCGCCCCTCGGCGGTGAGCGACATGTAGGCGCGGCCGAGCCCGGCGGCGCGGGCCCGCGCCGAGACCTCGCCGCCCAGGCCCTCGAGGCAGGCGCGCATCTGCTTGCGCACCCGGTCGGCGTCGCGCCCGGCGAGATCGGGGCCGAGCGGCGCCGAGTCGTCGGACGCGCCCGCGGTGATGTCGCGCCACTGGCCGAGCACGCGCTGAAAGGTCCGCTGCAGCAGGTTTTCGTTTCCGTTCACCGCGCCATTCCCCGGTCGCGCAGCCGCGCCGCGGCGCGCAACAGATACCCGTCCTTGCCCGGCGCCGCCACCAGCTGGACGCCGAGCGGGAAGGGATCGCCCGCTATCGGGACCGACAGCGCCGGGTAGCCGAGGAAGGAGAACGGCGCGGTGTAGCGCCCGAGCGTGCCGCGCACCGCCACCGTCTCGCCGTCGATCTCGATCTGCGACTGCCCGATCCGGGTCGGCGGGAACGGCGTCGCCGGGGTCACCAGTATGTCGATCTCGCCGAACGCCGCCCGCACCGTCTCCGAATAGCGCCGGCGGAACTGCTGCGCCCGCGCCACCCAGACATGCGGGATCGCTGTCGCGGCGATCCAGCGCGCGCGGGTGAAGCGGTCGAAATCGCCGATCCGGTCCCTGATCTCCTCGAAATGGAGGGTTGCCGCCTCCGCCGAGGTGATCAGCAGCGACGCCGCGACCGCCCGGTCGCTGTCCGCGATGTCGACGCTGCGTTGGGCGCCCAGGCAGTCGGCGGCGCGCCGGACGGCGGCGAAGACCCCGGCCAGGCCGCCGGTCGCGAAATGGCCTCCCGCGACGGCGACGCGAAGCCCGTCGAGCGGGGCGCCGAGCTGCGCTGCGAGCGGGTCGGGTCGTTCGAGGCCCGCCGCCGGGTCGCGCGGATCGGGCCCCTGGATCGCATCGAGCGCGGCGGCGGCGTCTTCGGGCGATGCCGCGAGCACGCCCACATGGTCGAAGCTCCAGGCCAGCGGGGTCGTGCCGGCGCGGGAGACCCGCCCGAAACTCGGCTTGAAGCCCCAGACCCCGCACAGCGCCGCCGGCACCCGGACCGAGCCGTTGGTGTCCGAGCCCAGCGCGAACGGCACCAGCCCGGCGCCGACGGCGGCGGCCGAGCCGCTCGACGAGCCGCCGGCGATGAAGTCGGGGTCGCGCGGGTTGCGCACCGCGCCGTAATGCGCGTTCTCGCCGGTAAAGCCGTAGGCGAACTCGTCCATGTGGGTGAGGCCGAGCAGGATCGCCCCCGCATCCTTCAGCCGGGCCACCGCCGTCGCGTCGCGCGCGGCGGGCGGGGCGTCGGCGCGGATCGACGAGCCTGCGCGGGTCGGCCGCCCGGCGATGTCGAACAGATCCTTGGCCGCGAACGGGCGCCCCGCGAGAGGGCCGTCCCCGACCGGCTGGCGGGCCTGTGCCAACGCCTCGTCGCCGAGGATGTCGGCGAAGGCGTTGAGCCGCGGATTCTCGCGCCCGATCCGTTCCAGCGCCCGGGCGACGGCGCTCTCGGCCGCGCCCGTCAAGGCCTGTAGACCGCCGGCGGGTCGGGTGATTCGCAGGGCTCGAACCCGTCGATGCGTTCGAACAGCGCCATGAACTGGGCGAAGTTGGCGACCACGCCCGGGCGCAGCGCGGGATCGATCCCGACCCCGAGCAGCGCGGCCGCACGGTCGACGAAGGCTTCCGCGTCCTTCTCCATGGCGCGCCTTTCCAAAGATCGCGGGCAACCTACACGAGCGCCGATCGGCATGACAACGCGCCGCGCCTCCTGCCGCCATTTCGACCGCAGCGGAGAAATGACCTGGGTGGAGCTCTTGCGCCACCTCCCACGGAACCGGGCGGAGTGTTGGGGTCGCGGCCGATTGTCGCCCGGTGCCGGTTCCTGCACACTTGTACGGATTGCCGGGGGTGAAGCCATGTCGGCACCGCGATCGGTTGCGACCCGGGAGCTGCCGCTCGACGCCGCGCGCCGCGATGTCGTGGAACGCGCCGCCGCCGCGCTGGACGCGCGCTGGATGCAGGACCTGCTGGTGCGGCTGGTCGAGACCCCGAGCCCGTTCGGCGAGGAGCGGGCGATCGCCGCGCTGCTCGCCGAAGAGATGGCCGGAATCGAGCTGGAGTCGGAGGTGCAGGCGCTGGATGCGCGCTCGGCCAACGCGATCGGCCGCCGGCGCGGCTCGCGGGACGGCCCGGAGCTGCTGCTGTTCGCGCCGCTCGACAGCCCGTTCACCGGGCGGGCGGAGGACGAGGTTCCCTGGGTCGGCGACAGCCTGCCCGACCACATGGTCGCGCGCGCGATCGTCGGGGACGGCACGGTAACCGGTCTCAGCGCGGACAATCCGAAGGCTCATATCGTCTGTATTCTCAGTGCGATAAAGGCCATTCTTGAAACTAGGCCAGAGCTCGTGGGCGATATCGTGGCCGCGTTCGGCGCGGGCGGCGCGCCGGCCAACCCGCGCCCCGGCGACGACAGGCCGGCGGTCGGGCACGGGCGCGGCTGCCGGCACATGCTGGCGCACGGCCTCGACCCCGATTTCGCCGTCGTCGCCAAGCCCGGCTACGCGGTCGCCTGGGAGGAGGTCGGGCTGTGCTGGTTCCGCATCCGGGTGCGCGGCGTGCAGACCTATGTCGGGCGCAAGCACGTGCTGGCCTATCGCAACCCGATCGCCGACGCGGCGCATGTGGTTGCCGGGCTCGAGGCCTGGTTCTCCGACTATGCGAGGCGCCACACCGACGGGCTGGTCGCGCCGCAGGGCGCGGTCGGCGCGATCGAGGGCGGCTGGACCTACAAGCCGTCGATGGTGCCGGCCGCCTGCGACCTCTATGTCGACATGCGGATCGGCCCGCGCAGCTCGCCCGAAGAGGCGAGGCGCGAGCTCGAGGCGGCGCTCGCCGGCATCGCCGCCCGGCATGACGGGCTGCAGGCCGGGTGCGAGACGATCCTCGGGATTCCGGGTGCGGGCACCGATCCGCAAGACTGGATAATCCAGTCGGCGATCCGCGGCTACGAGGACACCGAGGCGCGAGCCCACGCGCCCTTCCTCGAGACCAGCGGCCAGACCGAGGCGGTGATTCTTCGCGCGGCCGGGATACCCACCGCGCGTTTCGGCCTGCCGGCCGCGATGACCGCCGCCGCCGGACGGCCGCTTCATTCGATGGGACGGGTCGAGATCGCGGGAATGCTGCGCTATGCGCGCTGTCTGGTCTATACCATCGTCGACACCTGCACGCGGTCGAGGGCGGAGGTCGGGCTATGAGCGTCGCGGCGCAGGGCAACGGGCGCTGGGACCGCTACGCGGCGGCGGCCGAGGGGCTGCCGGAATACTGGCACCCGGCGATGCCCTCGGCGAAGCTCGGCGGGAAGCCGAAGGCGTGGCGGCTGCTCGGCCGCGACCTCGTCTTCCTGCGCCACGCCGGGCGGGCCTACGCGCTGGAGGACCGCTGCCCGCACCGCCACGTCCCGTTGTCGCTGGGGCGCTGCGAGTTTCCCGGCACGATCACCTGCGTCTATCACGGCTGGACCTTCGACCTGGCGGACGGGCGCCTGGTCGCCGCGCTGACCGACGGGCCGGACTCGCCGGTCCGCGGCAAGGCCCGGGTGCGCAGCTACCCGGTCGAGGAGCGCTGCGGCGTGGTCTGGGTATGGATGGGGGAGGGGACGCCGGTGCCGGTCGAGGACGACATCCCCGACGAGCTCCTGCGCCCCGACGCCCGGATCCACGCGCTCTACCGCGAGGCAAAAGGCGACTGGCGCCACGCCGCCGAGAACGGCTTCGACGAGGCGCATGGCAAGATGCTGCACCGCAGCTCCTGGTGGGTCGCGTTCCGCCGCATGGCAGGGTGGAACGAGACCGAGATCGTGCGCGGCGAGAACGACCGCTGGCTCAGCCGCTACCAGCATTCGGTCCACGAAGACGACGACTACCCCGGGCTCGGGCGCTGGCCGCGCTTCAATTTCTGGCAGCGCCGGCGCAAGAAGATCGCGCAGGGCTCGAACGAGCACGCGGTGTCGATCCGCCTGCCGGCCAATCTCCGGGTGCGCCAGCCCGGCCGGTCCAACTGGACCCATTACGAGTGGTACACGCCGATCGAGCGCGGCCGCTACCACTATCTCGTGTTCGCCGTGGCCTGGGCGAAGGGCTGGCGCCGGGCGCTCTGGTGGCTGCGCTACTGGAGCTACATCCTCTGGGTCCACCACTACGATTTCAACAACCAGGACCTGTCGGTGGTGCCGCATATGGGCGACAGCCACCCCGCCCCCTCCTTCCGCCCCGACGTCTCGATCGAGGCCTGGCGGCGCATGGTCGAGACCGAGGCGCGCGCGCCGCTCGACGCCGGCGGGGCAGGGCGGGAATAGCCGGCAACCCCCCGCGCCGCGTCGCGCGGTCGGCGGTCAGGCCGGGGTCCAGGGGTCGATTGCCGCGACGCCCGTCGCTGCGAAATCGGAGAAATTGCCGGTGACGACGGTCATTCCGTGAACCAGCGCGGTTGCGGCGATCAGGGCGTCCCGCTCCGACCGCGGATCGGGCACGTGCAGCCGGGCGCATTTCAGGGCCACGGCGGAATCGACCGGCAGCGTGCGTTCCAGAAACTCGGGCAGGACGTGGCGGTCCATCCAGCGCCGCAGCCGTTCCCCTTGCGCCCCGTCGCGCCGTTCGATGCGCAGAATGCCGGTTTCGAGCTCCATCAGCGTCAGGGCGGAAATGTAGAAGGCTTCGGCATCCCGCTCCGAAATCCACGCCACGACCCGGGCGTCCGCCTTGCCGTCGCCGATTTTTCGCAGCTCCGAGACGACGTTCGTGTCGAGCAGGAACATCAGGAAAGATCGGCTGCGGGACTGTCGATGCGGACTCGCGCGGGCTCGAAGTCGATATCGGCGAGTCCCGCCATGGACAGGGCTTCTGCAAGGTTGCGCGGCTTTCCCGCCAGCCGCCGGTAGTCGTCGATGCCGAGCAGCACGTGCGCGGGCCTGCCGCGGTCGGTGACGATCACCGGCCCCGATTTCGCCGCCCGCTTCGCCCGGGCGAGATTCTGGTTGAATTCGCGGCTGGTGAATGTCGTGACGGTCATGGCGAGCCCCGGGATTTGATGTAGTCATGTTACTACATTTTGCCGCGTTGCGGGACGAAAAGGGGGGACATGCGCCGCCGCCTGGCCGACAACGGGTTTGACAATTGGGCACGGACAGGGGAACTTGCCGGTTCACCAAGAAAATCGTAACCGGACAGGGGGACGAAATGAGGATTCGGATAGCGCTGATCGCGCCGGCGCTCGCGCTGGCGGCGACGCCGGGCCTGGCGCAGGAGAAAGAGGTCAGGATCGGCTTCATCAACACCTTCTCGGGCGGCGCCGCGATCTACGGCAAGCACCAGAAGGACGCCGTCGAACTCGCGCTCGAGCATCTCGGCCACAAGATCGGCGGGCTCGACGTGAAGATGGTCTACGGCGACGACCAGCGGAAGCCCGATGTCGGGCGCCAGCAGGCCGACAAGATGCTCAAGAAGGACAAGGTGCATGTCGTCACGGGCGTCATCTGGTCGAACATTCTCGCCGCGGTGCAGAAGCGGGTCATCCGGTCCAAGAAGATCCTGATCTCGACCAATGCCGGCTGGTCGGCGATGGCGGGGAAGAACTGCAGCCCGTATTTCTTCTCGACGTCGTGGAACAACGACCAGACGCCCGAGGCGATGGGCGAGCTGATGAACCAGGAGAAGCTCGACAACGTGTTCCTGATCTCGGCCAACTACCAGGCCGGCAAGGACATGCTCACCGGCTTCGAGCGGACCTACAAGGGCAAGGTCAAGGGCCGCATCCTGTATCGCCTGGGCCAGCGCGACTACCAGGCGGAGATCTCGCAGATCCGCGCGGTCAAGCCGTCGGCGCTGTTCGGTTTCGTGCCGGGCGGGATGGGGATCGCCTTCCTGAAGCAGTACCGCGCCGCCGGGCTGCACAAGACGATTCCGTTCTACTCGGTGTTCACGGTCGACTACCTCTCATTGCCGGGCCACGGCAAGGCGGCGATCGGCACCTACCACACGTCGTATTGGAACAACAATTCCGACAACCCGGTGAACAAGCGTTTCATCGCCGATTTCCAGAAGAAGTACGGATACCATCCGTCGCTGTTCTCGGCGCAGGCCTACGACATGCCGTTCCTGGTGGACAGCGGCGTCAAGGGCGCCAAGGGCGACCCCAACGACGTGCGCGCGATGGTCGCGGCGATGGAGAAGGCGGATTTCCCGTCGGTTCGGGGCAAGTTCACCTACAACATCAACCACATCCCGATCCAGAACTTCTACCGCCGGGAGGTCCGGGCCGACGCCAATGGCGATCCCGTGATCGTCACCACCGGCACGGTCTACGAGAACCACAAGGATTCCTACTACAAGCAGTGCAAGCCGAAGTGGTAGGCGCGGGAATACGCAACGGGCGGGGCCCGGCCCCGCCCGCTGCTCCGCGCAGTCGGGCCCGCCCTCCCAACCGGATTAACGCGCGCTTCGCATGACTTGGCTTCTGCTCGTCGAGCAGACGCTGAACGGCTTCCAGTTCGGCGTCTTCCTGTTCCTTGTGTCCGCCGGGCTGACGCTCGTGCTGGGCATCATGAACGTCGTCAACCTGGCGCATGGCTCGCTGTTCATGCTGGGCGCCTATTACGCGGCGACGATCTTTGCCTGGAGCGGCAGCTTCCTGCTCGCGCTCGTCGTCATGGTGCCGCTCGCGCTGATCAGCGGCATCGTCATCGAGCTCGTGGTGCTGCGCACCATGTACGAGCGCGACCACATGGACCAGGTGCTGGCGACCTTCGGGCTGATCCTGTTCTTCAACGAATCGGTCCGCCTCGTCTGGGGGCCGGAGAGCAAGCTCATGCCGGTACCCGGGTTCCTCGACGGCAGCGTCGAGATCCTGCCGGATACGCCCTACCCGCTGATTCGCCTCGCCATCATCCTGGTCGGGCTGGCGGTCGGCGCCGGGCTCTACTTGCTGATCACCCGGACCAGGATCGGCATGCTGATCCGCGCCGGCGCGAGCAACCGGGCGATGGTCGCCGCGCTCGGGATCAATATCCGGCTGCTCTACACGCTGGTCTTCGGGCTCGGCGCGATCCTCGCCGGCCTGGCGGGCATGATGGCGGGGCCGATCCAGTCGGTCGAGCCGGGCATGGGCGAGGACATGCTGATCCTCGCCTTCGTGGTGATCGTGATCGGCGGCATCGGCTCGATCCGGGGCGCGGTCATCGCCTCGGTGCTGATCGGCATCGTCGAGGTGGTCGGGCGCTCGATCCTGCCCTTCGCGCTGGCCAACTTCATGGGCGAGGACGCGGCGCAGACCGCGGGTCCCGCGGTCGCCTCGATGCTGATCTACGTGCTGATGGCCGCGGTCCTGTTCTTCAAGCCGGCCGGGCTGTTCCCGGCCCAGTCGGGGTGACGCGATGCTGACGCGGACCAAGCTGATCGTGCTGATCGCCGGCATCGTCATCTGCGCCCTGGTGCCCCCGGTCGCGGGCGCGACCGGGGAGGACTTCTATATCTCGCTGTTCGCGCGCATCATGGTCTTCGCGATCGCCGCGGTGAGCCTCGACCTGATCCTCGGCTTCGGCGGGATGATCAGCTTCGGCCACGCCGCCTATCTCGGGCTCGGCGCCTACGCGGTCGGCATCTTGTCGTTCTACGGCATCAATGACGGCTTCCTGCAATTCTTCGTCGCCATCGCCGGCTCCGCCCTGGTCGCGCTGATCATCGGCGCCATCTGCCTGAGGACGCGCGGGATCTACTTCATCATGATCACGCTGGCGCTGACCCAGATGCTCTACTTCCTCGGCATCAGCCTGGACGAGTATGGCGGCGATGACGGGCTGAATACCGACCGCAGCGAGTTCTTCGCCTGGTTCGACCTCTACGAGGAGGTCAATCTCTACTACCTGATCCTGGTCTTCCTGATCCTCTGCGTGTTCATCATGCACCGGGTCATCAACTCGCGCTTCGGCATGGTGGTGCGCGGCTGCCACGCCAACGAGGACCGGATGCAGGCGATCGGCTTTCCGACCTTCCGCTACAAGCTCACCGCCTTCGTGATCTCGGGCACGATGTGCGGCATCGCAGGCGCGCTGCTCGCCAACCTCACCGAGTTCGTGACGCCGGAATTCATGCACTGGTTCCGCTCCGGCGAGATCATGATCATGGTGCTGGTGGGCGGCATGGGCTCGCTGTTCGGCCCGGCCTTCGGGGCGGCCATCTATCTCCTGTTCGAGGAATGGGTGCCCGATCTGATGGAGGCGGTCGCCACCGGCACCGGCGAGAACTGGCACTTCATCTTCGGCCCGCTGCTGGTCATCCTCGTCCTGTTCGCCAAGCAGGGGCTGTGGGGGCTGGTCCCCGACCGAGGCCGGCGCGATGGCTGACCCCATCCTCAGGGTCGAGGGGCTCAACAAGAGCTTCGGCGGCGTCGTCGCCACGCAAAACCTCGATTTCGAGGTCGAGCAGGGCGAGATCCACGCGGTGATCGGCCCCAACGGCGCCGGCAAGACGACCTTCGTCGCCCAGCTCTCCGGCATGCTCAAGCCGGATAGCGGGCGCATCGTGTTCGACGGCGACGACGTGACCGAGCTCTCGGCGCCGGCGCGCTCGCATGCCGGGCTCGCGCGTTCGTTCCAGATCACCAGCGTGTTCCGCAACTTCACCGCGCTGCAGAACGTGGCGCTGTCGATCCAGGCGCATTCCGGGCACAGCTTCCGGATGTGGAAGCCGGCCGCCACCGACGCCGCGCTCAACGACCCGGCGCTGGATATCCTCAAGCAGGTCGGGCTCGGCAACCGTGCCGGGATCGTCGCCGCCAATCTGGCCCATGGCGAGCAGCGCCAGCTCGAGATCGCCATGGCGCTCGCCACCCGGCCCAAGATGTTGCTGCTCGACGAGCCGACGGCGGGCATGGGGCCGGAGGACACCCAGCGCATCACCGAGTTCCTCGCCGGGCTCAAGGGCACCTACTCGATGCTCCTGATCGAGCACGACATGGACACCGTGTTCGCGCTCGCCGACCGGATCACCGTGCTGGTCTACGGCCAGGCGATCGCCACCGGGACGCCGGTCGAAATCCGCGCCAATGACGAGGTCAGGGCGGCCTATCTCGGCGAGGAGGAGGTGGACATTGCTTGAGGTCAGGGATCTGGAGACCGCCTATGGCGAGAGTCAGGTCCTGTTCGGGATGAGCTTCGACGTCGGCGCCGGCGAGGTGGTCTCGCTGATGGGCCGCAACGGCATGGGCAAGACCACGACCATCCGTTCGATCATGGGGCTGGTGCCGAGCAAGGCGGGCTCGATCGCCTTCGAGGGCGAGGAGATGCGCGGCGACGCGTCCTACAAGATCGGCCAGCGCGGGCTCGGGCTGGTGCCGGAGGGGCGCCAGGTGTTCCCCAACCTGTCGGTGCGCGAGAACCTGGTGGCGACCGCCGCCAACCGGGCCGAGAACGCCGCGCCGTGGACGCTGGACCGCGTGTTCGACCTGTTCCCCGGGCTCGCCCAGCGCGCCGCCAATATGGGCGCGCAGCTGTCGGGCGGCGAGCAGCAGATGCTGGCCATCGGCCGCGCGCTGATGACCAACCCGAAGCTGCTGATCCTCGACGAGGCGACCGAGGGGCTGGCGCCGCTGATCCGCGCCGAGATCTGGAAGTGCCTGTCCAACCTCAAGGCCGAGGGCCAGTCGATCCTGGTGATCGACAAGAGCGTCGACGCGCTGACCCGCATCGGCGACCGCCACTACATCGTCGAGCGCGGCCGGGTCGTCTGGCAGGGCGATTCGCAGAAGCTGCGCGCCGACGAGGAGGCCCAGCACACCTATCTCGGGGTGTAGCGGGTCAGGCTTCGCGGCAATGCGGGCAGAGCCCGCTGATCTCCACCGTATGGTCCCGGCAGACGAAGCCCTCGGCCGCCGCGCCGCGCTCGATCGCGCGTTCGATGCCGGGGTCGTTGAGCTCGGCCGCCGTGCCGCAGGCGGTGCATAGCAGGAACTGCCCGGCGCCCGGATGGCCGGGACGGGAGCAGCCGACATACGCGTTGAGCGACGACAGCCGGTGCACCAGGCCCTGGGTGAGCAGGAACTCCAGCGCGCGGTAGACCGTGGGCGGTGCCGGGGAATGCCCTTCCCCCGACAGCACGTCCAGAATCGCGTAGGCGCCGAGCGGACGGTGGCCCTGCCAGATGATTTCGAGCACCCGCCGGCGCACCGGCGTGAGCCGCACCCCGCGCTCGCCGCAGACCGCGATCGCGTCCTCCAGCGCACTCGCCACGCAGTCGCCGTGATCGTGCTGGTCGGAGAGGAAGCCGACGTTCCGTTCCTGCAGGCTGTTCATGAGATGGGGTCTCCGGTATCGACCGTTCCGGCGGCCCGCCCGGGCGGCTGCGAGACTACACCAACGCGTCCCTACAGGCGATACGGCTGGCGGCCCGTCCGCCCGCTTGCGTCGCGGTTGCCGGCCGAACTGCATTGTTATACTATTACCGTACTGTTATAATATTTCTTATCGCGGCGCCGATGCCGTATCGCACGGGCAGGTCCGCATGAACCGATATCGCTTGGAGGAGAGTGCAATGCGCAAGACCACCGGGATTGCCCGGTTTGCTGCGGTCGTGCTGCCGGCCCTGTTGCTGTCCGGCCAGGGCGGCGCCCAATCGCCGCCGCCGCCGAGCGCGGAGGCCCTGGCGGGGGAGATCGAGGCTCTCAAGCGGGACTACGAATCGCGGCTCCAGGCGCTCGAATCGCAGCTCTCGGCGCTCAAGGCGCGTTCGGAGCGCGCCGACGCCCGACCCGCGGCCCCGGCGGCGTCCACCAAACCGGCGCCCGACCGCGCGTTCAACCCCGCGATCGGCGTCATCTTCGACGGCCGGTATGCCAGCTTCACGGCCGACGAGTCGGCGATTCCGGGG
>Ga0209544_1001080_pt1 | contig 31999 bp, 15 predicted proteins | sample MesohylPK_FD_187297 | JGI IMG/M metagenome (GOLD analysis project Ga0209544, IMG submission 187297) | Host-associated microbial community of the marine sponge Aplysina aerophoba from Gulf of Piran - sponge mesohyl, lysed by proteinase K... | ecosystem: Host-associated > Porifera > Sponge >... | reverse complement strand
TGATACACGATATAAAGAGGATTGTCCCCATCATCTACAATGATTTCGCCGCCCGGATACATCTCCCTGATTCTGTCGATCTCTTCCATGTACTCTCCCTCCAGCAGATACGTCACCGGCCCGGCTTCGAGCTTCTCCACAGCAAAAACCCCGAACTCCCGCGAACGGTCAATTCCTCGGCTATTCGGAAAGAGAAACTGAATCGTTTCGTACCTGAATCTCCGTTGCCCGGAATAGTAGTAGATCGTCCCGGGATCATCAAACGAGTTTGCCGCTTCCAGGGCCTCGAAGTAACCTGTAGGGAACGTCCACAGGAAGGTCGAGGAGCGGGGTAATTCAATGAAGTAATAGCTCAGGTTCCAGAGAGCGCTCCATACAAGGACAAGCGCGGCCGCACCTACCGCTGCAGTCCGACGCCAACCCCCAATTCTGCCGTACGCCATCTTTACAACTGTCACCGCACCAATTCCGGCCAGCCCAAATACCCACGGAATAGCGGTTATGCTTCGCCGCATCGATCCGGCCGAAGGATCGGTTAACACAAGACCCGACAATGCGGCTAGAACCACCAGAATGGCGAATGAGTACGGAGGACTTCGCCACCTTCTTATCGCAATGACAAGGCCAATATACGCTAAAGCGGCAACCCCAACATCTAATACGCCTACCCCTCCGATGCCGTCAACCCCGTCCATCCTCGGGTTTCTGAAGAGTAACCAAAACGAGTCCCATGCCCGCCCAATGACAAAGCCAACCTTCTCTAGGTACCCATCGGCCTCCACATACTCGAAGTAGTCCCATACCGATTTCTCGTTCAAACGACCGAACAGTACTGTGGGCGAGCGAATGGCGAAATATATCATGGGGCCCGCGCTTACGACTACGCCCGTTGTCAGCAGAGCGAGGGCTATCAACTTGCGCCTTATAGAGCCGCTCTGCAAAGTGAAGAATACCAGGAGAACAGCCGCCACCGCCGCCAAAAATGTCGGAAACGCAAAATAGGTGTAGGGCACCAACCCCAAAAGCGCGCCGGCAGCAACCCAACCCCAAAGGCCCTTGCGCGGTGATTCAGGTCGCCCATCATCGTACACCCGCATCGCCCACAGCAACGCCGCTGCCGCTGCCGTAGAGGCAAACGCTAACGGGACAACCCCAAATCCCAGGCGGCTGAAGTGAAGGTGCCAGTAGCTGACCGTCAGGGCCGTAGTGCCGAAAAGCGCCACCCAGCGGCCGAACCCCAACCTCAATAGCAGATGCGCCGTTGGAATCGTTGCAATGCCGAAGAGCCCCATCGAGAGTCGGACTGAAAACTTGGATGCGTCAAGCAGCCAGATTACCAGTGCAGTCAGGTAGAACGGCCCCGAAGCCTGGCCCAGAGCAGATGTTGTGTAAGGTCCGATCCAGCCTTCTTTCAGGATGCGCAATCCTTCGATGCCTGTCCACGCCTCGTCGCCATGAAAGCCGGCTGGGATCTCCTCCAGGCGGTACACTCGCAGGAATGCGCCAACTGCTGTAAGCATTAAGACCGCGAGCAACTCCCAACGGTTGCGCTGCAACCACTTTCTCAGAAACGCGCTGGACCACGTCCAGTGCGGAGCGGGCCTGTCCCAAACAAGCCGCTCGCACGGCGCCAAACTAAATGGATTTGTAGGACGAAGGCCTAGGCGGCCTATGAGGCTAAGAGATTCTGTTCCGCGCGAAGGCGCATCGAAAAGTAGCCCGCCGCACGCATCACAGAATTCGTGACCGCCGGGGTTATCCCTACCGCATTGTTCACAAACAATGTCTATCGGCCGGCCGCACCGACCACAGAATTGGGCATTGGAGCGATTGGAGTATTCACATGACCTGCAGAGCCATGGTTCTGAAAAAGGCCCCTTTTCGAAGTGTTCCACTTGAGGAATCGTCAGTTCGGCATAATATAAGAGTTGGAAGTAACTGTTGGCGTGAATGTACCCTGTAATAGCAGAAGCCCGGCCGCAAATGCGGCCCACCGGGTGTCTACTGCAGCGAAACCTCAGACGGGTGGTCTCCCGCTTGGTCTGCAGACGCAGTTCCAATTGCCCAAAAAAGTAAATGCTCAGCCATCGTCATTTCGCGGCCATGCCGCGCAGCCTCTCCCTGGCATTCAAAGCGTCTCCAGCCCTTATCCCCTGCAGTACGCCTGCGGGCGCAGACGCCCTCCGGCGGCTCCGGCCCGCTAAGGCGGGCCTGCGCGCCCTTCGCCGCTTAGGCAGCTCAGTGATAGCGGTCGCCCCAACAAAATGAACACAAAGCTGAGGCCGTCAGGAGTTGACGCCCCCTTTGGGCGGTCGGGCCTTCGGCCCTCCCTTGTGCAGGGGCTGCGCCCCCGCAACGCCCCCCTCCAAAACCAGGCCTCACCGACCGTGCGGCTTCATCGCAGCGTGTCGGCTGGCGAGCCTGGCGGCGACTGCGAACCAGCTGCGTCCCAAAGAGCCTGAATAGTTTCGATGACGACTGGCTGGTCAACTACTGTGGCTTAGTAGTTACCCGCAAAAATAAGTATACGACTGTTGTCGGCGTCGGCCACCAATAGTTCGCCGGTTAGTGGATCCACAGCTATACCGGTAGGCTTGGCAAGGCGGTTAAGTTCGACCCCATATCTGCCAAAGCTGGTCTGCACAAAGCCCCCGGCAGAGATCACAAACACCTGCGAGAACTGAGGGTCTGTCGCGTAGACCGTCCCATCTGCCGCGGCCGCAACATATGGCTTGTCCCATATATCCTGGCTATCCCAAGTAGGCATGAGCCACTCCGCAAGAGGTTCTAATTCGGCCGAAAGCACCTGAATGCGGCGATTCCAGGCATCGCTCACCAAAACATTGCCGGTCGGCGGGTGGACCGCTACATCTACCGGTTCCTCGAAGTGACCGAGAAGGATCCCGCCTCCACCGACTTGACGCACGAATTCCCCCATCGGTGTAAACTCCAGTATCCGCTTGTTGCCCGTGTCGGCGACGAGGAGGTTGCCTGTCAACGAAACAGCCAAGCCTCGCGGACCAAACAACGCAAATGGGTCTCTGTTTTCGTTGTTGATTATGCTGAACAAACCCCACTTGCGCAGGAATTTCCCCTGGCTATCGAACGCCTGAATTCGTCCGTTCCACGTATCGGCAATGAACACTGTTCCATCTTCGCCCACAGCGATGCCCCACGGCTCGCGAAATTGGCCGTCCCCATTCTCCAACGGGCCATCGCCATCCGGATCCGTGCAAGAACTGTTCTCGCTTTCGGACAAGAAACAAGTGCTTCCAAACGCCTGCCGGAATGTGCCGTCCGCGTTGAGCATTACCACCCGGTTGTTCCCCGTGTCCAGAATGTAGCGCACACCATCCTGCCCTACTGCAACCGAGCGCGGCGTCATCAGGGGCAGGTCTCCATAGACACCGCTGTAGACGGCGCTGGCACTTCGATCAACCTCCTCATAGTTAAAAGAAGGAGACTGCGACAGTCCTCGCTCCGCCAAGGGAACAACGTTCAGGTCCCAGACGATATCGGCGACGTCCTTGTGGACGTACATACGGAAATCGTGGCGGTGCGGCCAGTCCGTCAGCGTGCGGTCGGGATGGTTTCGAAAAAAGAAGATCTGCCACAGTCGGCTTCGACGCTCCGGTTCAGTCAATGCCTCCCAGATCTGCTTGAGCGTTAATCTCACAGATCCTTCCTCTTCGTCCCACATTCCCTTGTAACTCTCTTCGGGCCACCAGACTAGTCTATAGTTGCGGCTGACATAATCCCTCGCTACATAGGGCTCCACCAACTCGTAATTCTTTTTGCCGACCAGAATGATGGGCGCGTTCATCGCCTCGGTTGTCGGGTTCGCGCCATAGAAGATGTGATTGGGATAGAATCGCATGTACCAGGTCATGGGCCACGCTACGTCGTCGTCATAGGCAACTTGAATCTCCCGCTCACCCACCGTGCGTTCGCTAATCGTTTCAATTTCCTGCAGTGCCCGCTTTACATCAGGGGCGGCGTGAGCATAGACGAGATACTCGGTTGCCATGTCGTAGTTAATATAGGTAAGCAGATAGGAGAAGCGAACGGTAAGCAGAAACAAAATGGCAAGGGCCGTCACTGCTGACAACCGCAGCGTCAGCCGCCAGCCTAACCGTTGGATGGCCAGTTGTATCAGATATGCCAGGCCTCCGCTGACTACGAGAGCAAGAATGAAGCGCACCGTCCGCGACAGAGAGTCTATGTCTCTCCCTGCCCCGGGAACTGAGCCAAAAAGAGTCACCAATGCGAACAGCAGTGCCGGAAGTAGCGCTGGCAGCCACCAACCTTGTGCCGCTCGCACCTTCAACCAGTCTATCCTCACAAGCAGCTGCGCGCCGCACCACCCGCCAAAGAGCGCCATCGGCTGCACCATGTGCGTTGTCAACCATGGCATCTTCTCACCGGCATACGAATAAGCCAGCCACGACATTATTCCCCACCACGCCAGAAACACAATGAAGTAGGGCTGAACATACGACGATGTTTCAGCGGATTCTGACGCGTCTCGCCTTTCCTCTTTCTTGGTCTTGCCTTCTGCAGCGCGAGGACCATGTTCAGCATTCTCCGGATCGTCCCAGTTGCCCGTCCGCAGACGACGCACGAGCAGGGCCAAGCCGCCTAGGCTAAGGAAAACGAGCAGAAACTCGTACAACAGTCCCTGCATTATGTAGTAATACCAAGGCTGACTGCCGCGTTGCACCTCCTGTTGCGCCAGCCAATAACCGAGGCTGCCAACAATGCCCGTGGCAAGTCCGTCGACCGGATTTGTGAAAAAAGTTGTGAACAACAGTATCTCGATCGCCCAGAACAGAGCCATCAATGTAGCCCAGTTCGAAAAGGTGATCCGCTGAGCGCGACCATTTCCTGCCGGCGGTTTGGACTCGTTTCCCCTTCCTCCTATCGGGTTGAACCACCAAAAGGCTATCGCCCCACTCACTCCGGTCATAAAGAGCACCAGCATCGCCGACCTGGCCAGATCCTGGGTCGTACTATAAGCGAGAGCATCCCATCCAAAAACCAGATGCCCAATTGGAGCGACGAATGGCAATACTAGGGTAAGCAGAAGAACCGCAAGATCAGCAAATGGGCTGTCTCTGATCGAAACCTGCTGGGCCCACCAGCGCCACAGCGCTGCCCCCACAAAAAAGATGCCAAAAATCGTGCCCGACATGAACTGGTTTTCCTTGGCGGTAAATCCAAGTGCCATCACGGAGACCGTCAAGTAAAGCCATTTCATCTTCCGCTCTTCAATAAAGCGGAACATGCCGTAGACCCATATCATCGAAAAGAAAACAATGTAGATATCGTTTCGGATGTAGCGGCTGTGGAAGAGTATGCTGGGGCTGAAAAGGAAGAACACAGCAGTCAAAAGCGCACCGGTTCGCCCGATCCAGCGCCGGAAGAACCACGCCGCAACGATCGTTCCAACCCCAGCAAGGGCTGGCACCACGCGCGCCGTGGCGTCACTTACGCCAAATAAAAAGAAAATGAACGCATTCGCATGGAAGAGGAAAGGACCATGCATCATCGGATTGTGTTGATAACTGCCGGCGCGGTAAAGATCGAGCGAGTAGTTGGCGTGCAGACTCTCGTCATGGCTCATCCCTCGTTCGCCGAGCGCATAAAATCGGCTCACTACAGCCACAATCAGGATAACTGCCCAGGCTATCGTTTCCCAGTTCGCCCGCACAACTCCCAGCAGGCTTGAGTCGAGAAACCCGCTGGAAACAGGCACAGTCTCAGCCGGTTCCGAACCAGCCGATTCCTGCGTTGCCAGCTCTTCCCCTGAGCCTTGCTCTTCTTCCTCAGTAACAAGAGTTGTGGGCGAGGGGTCAGGAGAAAGAACTTCCACTTCCTTTTCTTCTTCTACCTTCTCTGCCTTCTCGCTCTTTGATTCAGCCATTTCTACTTCTCCCGAATTACCCAAAGATCGGCCTCCTGTCCCGCCGGCGGGCCTTCCGGCCTTAGCTGCCTCTCTCGAAAAAACATCCAACGTAGACGAGCGCCAAGGTCTTCCAAATCTGTCGGCAGCCATCGCTGCGTCACAGTGTAACTGCTGCCAATGAAACTGGCAGGCAGTTGGGCTCGTTCTCCATCCCCTAAAGCGATGGCCTGGGTAACAACCAATGCACTTTCGTCTACTTTAGAAAAATCCAGGCCGGGCTGCCAGTGCAGGCGGCGCATATTACGCAAATGCCAGACAAAGTACGGCAACTGGGAAGAATCAACTTGGAGATAAACGGGCGCCTCTGTAGGATCCCCTGTGCGCAGAGAACTGAGCCGGGCGATATCCTCCACCATCAATGCCATCCCCGAGTCGCCGGCTTCAGCAAAGAGAGTACGGCTGTGACCGAACTCCGGCCTGAAATTCAACATCCAGCTGCTACTTGCCTGTGCCAGGATAAAGGCTGCCAAGGCCAACAGACCAAATACCTGAACGCTCGCCCGCTCGCCGGACCACCATACAAAAAACGCGCCGAGCGCAGGAATCAGCAAATAGAATAAGGTCAGCCGCGGATCATAGTTTCCATCTCGCAGAGCAGCCGTCGCGCTGCCTGTCCAGAAGAAGGCTGTCACCAGTAGCACGCCCATTGTTAACAAAGTCGGCATGCGCGCATCGTTTTGAAACAGTAGGCCGGTCGGCGCGAAGCGCAGAATATCAGTGACAGAACCCGCGGCCAGCAACAGCAGTGGCAATCCTACTGCCAGCAGGCTGATCGGTGTGCGCCCCGGTAACAACAACTGTAGCAAGCCCCAGGCTACCCCCACGACCAGGACATTCAGCCAAAGGGTGTTCGCAAGGACTTGCGTCTCACTATCGGACCTGTCGTTCTCCTTGCCAGCCTTCGCATCCCATTTCCCGGAAAAGAATCGCGTCTTCACAAGCGCAACGACCAACCCGGCCACGCCGAACAGGAGCACGAATGGCTCATCGACTAGCAACCGTATCAATGCCCATGTAACCGTGTAATCATTGTCGGCTGAAATTAGCGACCCGCCGCCTGACGGGCCAGTAAAATGGTTGATGGCCGCCCCTACGCTCTCCCCGATCGCAGCCAAGCCTGAAATGTGCGCGAAAAGTCCGGTGGATCCAACAATCAGTGTCCCCGCGCAAATATATGTCGCACGTCTACGCTGACCGGCTGTAAAGAGCGCTAATGGCCCCCCCTTGAGCAGCACCATCGCGTAGACCATGAGAGGAAGCAAAAGCCAGGCCAGCGGCCCGCTTATCAGAAAAAGACCACCCACCAGAGCAAGCTTTGTGACTTGGTGCCCATCTGTCTTTTCATCGAACAGTGCCGCCAGCAGCAGCACAAACAACAATGCGGTTAGCGCCGCCCCGTCAGCCATACGACTGAACGACAGAAGCCACGGGTCGAACGCGAATAGCACAGCTGCAGTCAATGCCCCGCCGCGCCCCAAGCGTCTTCGCAACCGCCAGGCCGCAAGGACCAGTCCTGCCCCGGCGCAAGCAGGTGCAAAGCGTGCCCAGAATTCGCTTCCGCCTCCCGTCACCAGAAAAAGTGCACGCTGAAAACTGTTCAGCAGAGGGCTGGGCGGCGGGTCAGGTTCAGGAAAACCGCCATCCCCCATAATACCGCCCGCATTGCCTAACCATGCCGGCCATACCTGATCGGCTTCCCAAGGTGATATCGGATTCAGGTCGCCCAGAGAATACAGACGCAAGGCCAACGCCACAATAAAAAGTAAAGCGTACAACGCCTGTTCAACATTCGGCCCGCTGCCATGCGATGCCGACGCACCCGCCGATGGCAACGCCGCAGCCGGCGGCTGCGCCGCAGTCGTTGATCTCTCGCTAACTGCTGGTTCGGTCCTCGTCGTTTCAGTCACCTGCAAATTCTGGCCTCTGCCTCAAATGAACTATCTGTCTGCCGCGCCTTTGGCCCGGTAGATTCGATAACTTCCTTGCTCGAAGGCCAATTCCAGAATCTGGTTCAGCCGTTCTTCCACTGCTGGTGTGACACCATACTGAGCGCGTTCTTCAGGGCCCACTACCAGAAAATCGATCTGCCACCTATCCAAATGCTCCTGCAGGGTCGACGGCCTTGGACTCTGATAAATCTCGCGGATCGCATCGGCCCGACCGGCTGCCATTTCTGCGTAAGCACGTCCGCGCCACTGGGCCTCGTGTCCATCCCAACCTAGCAGCGTGGCCCGTCCGGTCGCCGCACTGATACGTGCCGAACTGACTTTGTAACTGGCCCCTTTGGCCTCCAAAACGATGGCGTCAGGGCGCGTATTTCTACGGAGCCAGTCAACTGCAGCTAGCTCGTCGCTGCCGACATAAGCCAGGCCATTCAGCGTTGGCAAACGCGTGCCAAACCCCTTGATTTTAGCGTAAGCCCCTGCCACAGGATAGATCAGGCATGCGAGGATCAGCAAAAGAGCTAGCGCGGTCGGAGCAAGTCCAAAATAGAACGCTTTTCCTCGATCAAGTCCTTGCTGCCGTAACCGGCGCCCGGCCAAAAATACATGCCAGCCGATGGCGTACGCGGCCGCGATCGCCAGCAGGAGCCAGCTCTGGTAATAGAATTTGAACACGGTATTCATGCGATTACCGAAGTTGTCCCGCAGAAAGGCGAACTCCGGCATATAAGTCAGCAAAATGCCGATCGCAACCAGGCACAAAACAAAAGTGGTCGAACGCGGCGCCTTGCCAAAATCAGCGAAGCGTTGCCAAAGCATGCCCAGTGTCAGCGACGCCAGCCCGCCCAATAGCAGAAATGTCCAGGGCTGTCCAAGCCGGCGGCTGACGAAGCTGGTCATAATGTCGCCCGCTTGTCCTGCCAGCCCCGGCGTTAGACCGCTGGCATTCGCAGTCAACAACACGGTCGTGATCAGAAAGATAACCGGCAGGCCAATGACTAGGCTAGCTGTAATGGCCAATGCAGCCGCAGAAGGGGGCTGCTCTCGCCAACTGAAGATTAACAGTCCTGTAGCCGCCAGCAGAAAGTGACCGTACATTAACAAAAATTGCGGCAGCCGTGTTGAATGGAGCAAGTTGGGCAGGATGCCGCCGGCCTGACTCTGGGCGGTCAGGAAGTAGGGCAGGAAGAGTAGGATGGCGCCCACCACTATCAGGGCTCCTACAGTAGCCGCCCGTGCGAGGCCATGGCGCAGTGCAACTCCAACCTCCTCTCTTCGCCTGGTTCCGGTAAACAGCGCCACAAGTAACATCAACAGCCAGTAAGGGGGAAAGTCCCAAGTATTCAGAAATAGTAGGGCGCCCGTCGCCGCGATTACCAGCAGCAGGCCTTCCAACCCGATTGGCCGGGTAACCGACGTTGCAAGTGAGATCACGCTTGAAACAAGAGACCCCTGCCGGTCGCTCTCTTCTTCAGAATCCGCTCCCCCAACAGACAGTTGCCCTTGTTTGTCCCGCCCATAAGCAAAGAACCAGTTCATTGCCACCGCGATGACGAGAATCACAAAGGGCATGGCCAGCAAATGCGGGTGATTGTCGCCAAGAACGTAACTGAAAATGGGGAATTCATCGATGATCACAATGTGGTTCCCACTTAGGTCGATATCCTCAATCACGCGACTGGCCCGCCACCACCAGCTCCAGCCGCTGTCCATGTACCATAAGCCGGACGCATTTGCATGCTCCGGAAAGTTATACACATCGACCAGTCGATTCAACCTGTCCAGACGCACGCCCTGTGCATACAGCCACTCGAGAATGACATGCAAGTTAGAGGTCAACGCGACACTGATCGATGTCAGCAGGCCCGCCAAAACCGGCATGGCTAGCTTCCCGTAAGAGCCTGCGCTGCCTTCAGACGGTCCATCAGTTTCTTCGGTCGCCTCAGCTTCCCCTATATACTCTCTCACCCGCAGTCGAAAAAGATTGAATCCGACCCCAAAACTGGCGGTGAAGAGGAGTCCAAACCAGCAGGCTTGGCCCAGGTTATAGGCTATTTCAGGTGGTTGTCCGGCAAATCGGGCCAGAGTTGCCAGCATCCAGTAACCAAAGTAGTAATAGCTGATCGCATAGCCAGCCAGCCAGGGATCGCGAGCGGGATAAGTAGGGCTGCTCCAGATCCCATTGATAAACATCAAGTCCATCAGCTGCTCTGTGTGACTGATGGCGGGATCGTAGGCACGCACATAAGTCCACACCGCGAAGCTGAGAAAAAACAGTATCTCGACTGTAACTATATATGTCCAGCCTGGCAACCGACACAGCGAGGTACGCAGAGAGGAAAGGCGACCGTCTCCTTCCGTCTCTTTTCCTTGTAAGATACTCCACAAGCTGAGCATTGCCACCAGCAGCAGCGCCAGCCACGCCCCGCCGCTTGTGTTGCGAAGCAGGCCATAACTGGTACCTAACCAGAGCAGAAGGCTGACCAGGAAAATCCCTAGTACGCGCGCAAACACATAGCCGCTATCAGGCAAATGGCGTAAAAGGCGTAAAGTCAGCGGTAGTGCCGCCACCGTTACCACTTGTGTTATCAAATACCAGTTCAGAAAAGGGAGGACGATGTCACGCAACTGGAAAGTCCCCCTTCGCTCCGCCAGCCTTTTCCAGTACTTCCCGTCCCGGGTAATGAGAAGCCTCCCCAGCCTCGTCTCCGCCTACCCGCGTCCGGCCCGAACTATCAACTCCTCCCGTACCCTCTGCCTCCCTGAGACTATTAAAGGTCTCCTCAATGACTCGAACGTGGTAGCTCTCCATCGGCGGCAGTTCCTCCGCGCAAAAGAAGTGAGCTTCGAGGATTTCTACCGGATCGATCTTCAATTGACCGCCGCTGATCCGCCCCAGCAGGAAAAACTCCAGCGTGCGCCGCGTCGCCCGATGGCAAACGACTGTGTCTACCACTGCCTCGAGGGCCAATTCTTCCTTGATTTCACGGCGCCAGCAATCGCAGATCGTTTCGCCGGGAGACAGCCAGCCGCCGGGCATTCCCCAATACCCTGCTTTGTGGAAACGGTGGCGAAGAAGCAGAATCTGGTCTGAGTCGTCAAGCAGCACGCCGCACACGCCGACCATGACTTTACCATTTATCATCCACGTAATAACGCCTCGCAGCCAGTTCGGCGCACGGTTCCAAATACGCGCCAGCATTGGTGCCGCCACCGCAAATTGGCCCATCAATGCGCCCCTCACTGACGTTGTACCTGGCCCGAAATCTGGGACGGCACCGCATAAATTATAACCTTGGGATTTCGATAGACAGCCTCCAGCAGGCCGGCCTGTTCCAGCTCTTCAAATCGTGCGGGTGCATCAGGGTGCTGATTGCGCTCCAACTGCCCCACGTAGATGAGACCGATGTTGAGGTCGTCGATGAGCCTCTCAATCTGCCCGGTATCTGTCGACCTCCAAAACTCATTGAGTAAACCGTGGCGCTTAGAAACCTGGTGGTGGTAGCGCTGTTCGCCTTCATGCATTCCCATCAGCCCGCTCAGGCCTGTAAGGCTGGCCACCCGCGTGCCGCCGGCACGGTAGTAGTCAAGCTGCGCGGATTCGGCCAGCACAACATTACCGCGTACCTCTCTCAGCAGCCACTGAATCGCCTCCCAATCGTACTGCAGTTCAACAGCATGGTCGTTGTCAGGCCAGTTGTATACACCCTTCTCCATAAAGGCCATGCCGTCCAATGTGCCAATCGGCGGCCGCCAGCCGGGGAAGCGCTGCGAAAGCCGCGACGGCGTTCCCCAAATGGGATAGGCCAGACTGGCGCCAACCAGGATAAGAAATACATAGCTCCACAATCGGCCAACCGCATTCGACCCGATATCTGAGAACACTGCCCAAACCCCGTCTCGCCTGGCATCTGCATTGAACCGCCTCCGCTCACTGCCCTGCTCTGACAGCAACGCGAAGCGGGAAAAAATCCTGGGCAATATGATAGCCGCTGCCATACCCCATAGGACCCAAACCTGGTTGAAAAACTTGAAGAGCGTATTCATGCGGTAGGCATCGCCGCCTTGCAAATGGTCCTTAAGATAAATCACCTGCGTGCCGGCTAGGATAGTTAAGCCTGTCGTCGTCAACACTGCAGCCAGTATCGGCCCGGAATCTGCCGCACGTTCCCGCCTCCACATCTGCGAAAGCGACAGGCCAAGCGCGGGCAGGCAGATGGCCAGTACCGTCTGGTTAGTGAAAATCAAGAGCAGGAAAGAGGCGAGGAACAGCAATGGAAGCAATACTACGCCGGTCAGGTAAACAAGCGTCGTCCGCTGAACCAACAGCCGGTGAACGCGCAGGAAGCGCAGCCGTCGCTTGTCCCTCTGCCCTACCAGAAGCCATGTAAAGAGGACAAAGGCAAACAACCCCCAAATCTGAGCCCACTTCCCCAACGCGTCGGGGGACCTGACCAATCCGATTCCGCTTGCGGCCACATTTGTGTAACTGCGAAAGAAGGGCAGAAAGAACAGGTAAGCCGCTCCGACCATGACGATACCGATTCCAATAATCGTACCCAACGGGAGGCGTCCTCGATTCCTGTACAGCGTTACAACCAGTGTGAGCATGCCTAAACCAAAATAGGTCGGCAGATCCCAAAGATTCACTACTGCCAGGACGCCGATCGTAAAGGCCATGCCGCCAACCAACAGCGCACCGTAGAGCCAGTTTCGGCGCCAGTCGAGTTGATAACTGTTAAGGAGGGTCAGCGTAAGAGCCACAAAAAAGAGTGAAAAGGGAATGCCGATCATATGCGGATGCAGATCAGCGTACATGAAACTCCAGAACGGAAACTCGTTGATGGTATGGGGAATAACGCGACTTGGCGCCCAAAAGTCATATCCCGGCAGGGTTGCATCGGACATCAGCACGTGCCAAAACCCGCTTACTGCATGGACCGCTTTCTGTATGCCCGGAATCTCGCTCTCAAAGCCACTCCTGCTAACTCTGCTAAAGCTATGTACCAGTTGGCCAAATCCTGCCAGATTGCCGAGAAGCGCCAAAAACAGCGGAGCCAGCAATGCCGCCCCGAGTCCCTCATACCATGGTTGGCTTGGTGCCTCCGGACGTTCACGCGTCTGAGCAAGCGCGCCTGGACCGACGGGCACACTCGCATCCGCATTCCATTCACGACCGCTAATTTGTGTCTGTGAGTCGATATCAGCTCCCGGCGCTTCCGCCCGCTCATCCGCTTCGAGCTCCCAGTTTGGACCGTCAGACAGTACTTGGGGATCCTCTTGTTCCCCCATTTCTCCAGCTGGAACACCGCCGCCATACATACCAGCCGTCGAAGCCGCAGCATCCTCCGTCCCAAGTGTTAGCTCAGTGATATCGGGCTCTGTAGCCGGATACTGCTCCATCTGTTGTGGCGCAGCGGTTACTTGCGAACGGCGCCGGCCAGTCACAGTGTGCCGAAAACCGGATACTGAATAGGCGACCGCAAACGCGTTGACAACCGTGAGCGCAAACAGCATAGGGATCGCCAGATTGAACGCCACTTCAGCGTAGACACCGGTCAATTTGACCAGGTAGCCGACCAAATAGATGCCATAGTAATAATAGTTGATGTAGCCGCCCGCGAAATGGGGGTCCACCGGTGGAAAATATGGACTGCGCAGGATTCCGTTGAGGAACGCAAACTCCATGAATTTTTCGCCGCCGAACCAGGGTTGCCAGATGTCGGGATTCGCTCGGCGGATGAACACAAAGCCAACAAAAGCAACTGCAAATAACCCCTCCCCCACAAGCAGAATTCCCCACATCCGCCCCAAAAACAACCGTACATCCCGCCAGGAAAACACAAGAAACGCAGCCCCAACAAGCGCAACCAATGCGGCTACCAGCCAGGCATTGCGCACTGAATTCTGCGCCAGCTCCAAACTGGCGAAGATCCACAGCAGCCAGCCGCTGAGCAGCCAACCCAGCGTCTTGGCCAGCATATACCCGCGATCGCGCAGGCTTCGGAATAGCACAAATGCCAGCGGCCACGCCGTCCAGCCAAGCAGCGAGACCACCAGCCACCACCACGCCACTGCCAACCAGTGATTCTCGCTGGCAACAATGTTCCACCTGTAATTGTCCACCACAGGCAGTTCATTCAACGGTGTTTCCAGCAATAACGAGGGTTCGGAACTATCTGCAGCATCTGCCTGCTCCTGCCCACCATCTGCCTGCCCTTCTCGTCCCAGAACAAACGCAAGAACCAAATTGATCAAACCTTGATGCTGGCTCTCCGGCGCGCTTCCCAACCCAATCGCATTGAGAACTGGCGCCAGCGGCGGTTCATTGCCCCGATGCCACGGGATGGCGCCTTCCCAACTGCCTCCCAGTAGGCTGTCAAATTCACTTTCGCTCAGCGCCCGTTCCTTGGCGAAAATCGAGACGCGAGGATGGTCATACAGGCTCCAACTCTCGTCCGCTTCGTGGTCCGGGAAGGTCAACCCCAGCAGTCTGGGAGGCGAGGTAAAGTCCGCAGCGTGCACGAATCCCAACTGCTCACTGAACATCAGGTCGTAATATCTGTTGGTCATCGGATAGCGCGCCGGCAGTTCGTCGACACTCTCATAGATGCGCTTGGAACTGTATATTACGTAGTCAGCCTCCTGCAGTTTCTCCAACAAGATTTCATACTTTTCCGGAGTGTCCTCTTCATAAGGAGACCAGTCGATATGGCGCAGGCCGTGGCTGCCCATATCCATGCCGGGCTCACCAGGGATGCTCTTTGGCAAAGGGTCGTCCCACGATTCCCATAGTATTACCGACCCCGATGGTACGTTGGCATAGACCCAGCGGCTGGCCGTGACCCACGTATGCTCATTTGCATAAACGCCATTGGTATACGCCAGCGACCAGAACAGGCCGCCGCCGACCGCGATTATAGCCAGCAGCGCCGCCGGCAGACGTGCAGCCAACTGCAGCTTGGGTCTGGCTCTCAATTGCAGTAGCCAGACAATCAATGCAGCCGCAAATAGCACAACAAATGGGAGTACGGGACTCATGTAGCGGTTGAACTTCGCCAAAAAGGCCCCCGTAATGCCAAAGTACGGGACCAACCAGGCCCAAACGATAAACTCGCCAGCCCTTGCTCGCAGAGAGAGCAACTTCAACAGCGCCCACGTACTGCCCGCGAGGGCAACCAATCCCAGCGGTAGGCCCATTCCCCATACGACCTGCTGCTGTATGAAATAGAGATAAGGTGCAGTATTCCGGTACTGCCGCGTAAACGGGAAGTCGACCACTCCACGCACCATCCGCCCTTGTTCAACCAGCGTTGCTTGAATGAAACTAACCCAGTCAAGTACCGCGTACGGGCTCGACACAAAGAAAGTTATAGCTGCTATCAGCAGAGACACAACTAGTGACGAGAAAGCAGACCCGGCTCCTTCCTCTTCGCCATGGCTATGACTCTGCCCGGAACTGGTCCACAGACGAATGAGGGTTGCTGTGACCGGTACTGCAAGGATGGGAAGAGCGCTGAACTTGGAAGCGATCGCCAACCCCGCGCCCAGACCTGCCCAAAACACACCTCGCCGCGAACGCTCCTGCACCATCAGCACGCCTCCATAGACTGCCAACACGACAAACGTCGTGCTGGCAGGGTCCATGGCAAAGAAGTGACTGAGCTGAACTGCTTGGGCTGTGAAAGCGTATAGCGTAGCAGCCAAAAGTCCCGTCAAGGCCCCATACAACTTCCTCCCCAACACAAAGAGGAGAAATATTGTGAGCGTATCCAAAAAGGCCATCATCAGGCGACCTGCAAAGGCCACCCCTTCACATGCCGTATTTGCCCGCTCCATCATCGAAATGGTCCTGTCGGGCAGGGGTAGCAGACTTGCCGGCTTGGCCAGCCAGCTTAGAAATTCGCCGGTTAGGATGCCCAGGTAAAGGGGAAAGTGACCGTATGTAAAAGAACGGCGACGGTCGTTATGACGGTCCCACAATGGGTTGAGAGGGCTGCGTTCCGGATCAACAAACTCGTCGAAAGAGGAGGGCCAGCCAATGGTCGGCGCATAGAAACAGGTGGTGCTGCGTTCGTCAGGATGCGAATTTAGCCCGCCGTCAAAGTTGACGTTCCACGTTCGTAGGGCCATCCCAGCCAGCAAGACAACACCAAGAAGCAGGTGGATGACTTTCGATTCCGAATTCCGCACAGTTAATTGCATTCGTTTACTGACTGAATTGCCGCGCCGCCGAGGCCAATGGGATGTACCGCCCATAGACCGCAAAGACTAGATTCACTCTCAAGTTTATCACGCCCTCCAACGAAGAGACCATATCTCTTGTAACCAATAGTGAGGCATTCGTCCGTTCGGCAAGGTCGACGGATGCCATTCATCAGACTTCAGCTCTACTGGTGAAACAGGCTCGAGAAGGTTGGCCTCGTCCAGCCGCAAAAGAGAAAAAGCGCGGGCACGATTCAAAGTGCAGCACAACCTTTCACATTCCGAAACTACTCAGCCACAATAAACTGCGATCTTGAATGAGGCGAGCGCAGGTGCTCTCTCAACTCTCAACTTTCTTATGGGCGGTCGGCCGCAAGCGGCCTCCCTTGTGCAGGGGCTCCGCCCCCGCAACGCCCCCGTCCCAAACCATCGCTCACCGACCTTGTGTGCGCATTCCAGCCGTGCGGCTCCAGCAACGTGTCTAGCCAACAGTGTCTCCTCCCCCACTTGCCGCTTCAACCCGCCGACCATCGACCGCTAATCTCCGGTGTTCCCCTGAAGACTGGTGTTCCACTGAAAACTAAGAACTGACAACTAAAAACTGCAGTTCCGACCTTGTGTGCTCATTCCAGCCGTGAGGCTCCAGCAGCGTCTCCTCCCCCACTTGCCGCTTCAACCCACCGACCATCGACCGCTAATCTCCGGTGTTCCCCTGACGACTGGTGTTCCACTGAAAACTAAGAACTGATTACCAAAAACTGCAGTTCCGACCGTGTGTGCGCATTCCAGCAGTGCCGCTCCACCAACGTGGCTGCCGCCAACCGAATACGCAATCAGATTGCCTGAAAGACGGCAATAGCAAAGGGCTGGTCAAGACAGACACTGCATATGGCTTAGTGGCTACCACATTCCAATCAACGTTTCCACGTGAGGGATACCTCTATCGCAACTACCCAATCTCCACTGCAGTTCGTTGAGTCTATTCGCAGGTTCAACAGGTTACCCTTCAACGCGGGAACAGGCTGTTCGCAGGCGCCATGGCGTGGATCGGCGCGCCGCGGCAAGTGGATGAAGTTAGAATAGAATGGAGTCTCAGCACTGCAACGAGGTTAGACCCACAGGTAGTCTGGCCCGTCTATGCCGACAGAGTCAGTCCTTCGACAAAATAGGTCCAGTCTAGCCACTCTGTGCCCTTGCCGGATAGTTTCTGCAATCCCACCATCCCAATCCGGCAAAGAATGCAAACGCAAAACGTGCCAACTGGGCTTGTCAGTTGGCACGTTAGTTTAAAGCTATCAGGTCAAAAGCCGGGCGCTACTGCGGCTCAATCGGCCAGAAAGGCACTACCCACACGATCTGATGCTCAGGAGGCGGAGGCCAAAGCAAGTAGACGTCAACCCAGCGGCTCCACAAAACAAGGTTGTGGTCGTCATAACCCAGATCAATCCGCCGGTAATTGATGTTGCCGCCCGTGTCCAGCGCGTCCCCGTGGCCGTATCCAGGTACATAGACCCTGGAGCGCAGCGGGATGATGTCTGGGTCGACAGCAACCACCCCTTTCCGCATCCGATCCCCGGTCCGTGTGTACCCATACCAGGGAACGCTCGGCGAAACACCCGCCGTGGACGCACTGTAGCTGGTCGCCCGCATTCTTATTTTGCGCCAGTAGGTTATCTCCTGGCCGTCATCAGTCACAAAACTTTGAGGAACGATCTTCTGGCCGTACACTCTGACTCTATTCCGCGGTTCCTGCGCCTCCCATACGTCTTCAAGCGTACGGTCGACCTCCTGGCCGTCCTTGAAAAGAATCCTAAAGCGCCGGCGGGTGATACCTTCTGCGCCAGGACGATCCTCGAAAGTGTCGATGAGTAAGTCTCGGTCTCCCTCCCATACAGTCTCAAAAGGGGCGATCTCCTCTTCGACGGCGATCTCCTCCCACACACGTGCGATCCGTATCTGCATGTCCGGATACACTCTGGCGCCCAGCGGAGGAGACACCTCGTCAAGTCCGCTAAGTCCCACCCCTGCCTCCGTCAACGCATCACCAACAGTCCGGGTCTGAGTGCGCGTTCTATAGTGCCTCCCATCAACCAACATGCTGATTGGTGTGCTGCGTCTGATAAGCACCCGAAGCCCGGAACTTACAGGAGTACCCAAGCTCGGTTGGACTTCATCCCCAAGATAAATCGTAATCTCCGCATCCCGTAGAGCCTCGCCCACCGTCTCGGCCAGCGTGTGAATAGTATAGGGCACAGCCTCCCCATAGACAGTGAGCCTGACCGATCGATTGACGTCAATCAGCAGCGGATCCCGCTCGACTAACTCCCAAGCAGGACCGCCGGAAATACGGGGAGCTTGCCCTTGGCCTACGCCAGTCGGCATGGGATCATACCAGCCAATCGGCTCTCCGTGTATGAGGACCTGGTCTCGCGGACTAAATGGGATTCCCGCAACTGCCATCAACTCTGCAGGAGAATCCGCCCAGCTTGATACCTGCGTCTCCCGACCGTCGGCAAATATCAAGAACGATTGCGGGCGCTCCACAGTGACCTGCAATCCCTCCGATATTCTCGTGTCGAGGTTGTGGGAAAGTCGTAGGCTTTCATTTGCCGCTGCCTGTACTACGGTACCATCCGTAGCGACAGCGGCACTGCCGAGAGAGTCGTGGGTTTGGGTCACACGGATGGGAACCCGTGAGCCCTCGCCAACCACTTCCTCAACCAGTGCTTCCGGCCCTAGCAGCAGACCAACATCAGTTAGCAAATCGCCTACAACACGACGGTGCGTCTGAACCGACTCCGAGACACCGTCTACTTCGATTTGCACTGTGGTTGCTGTCAGGTTCCAAAGCATCCAGAGCCCAAAAATCGCAGCCGTCAACGCTGACAACTGTACCAACACGCGAATCTGCCCGTTTGGCTGTCGCCTCTGTGTTCGATTTGCGACAGTTACTCGAGGCTTAATCCGTCGGGTGACAGTAGCCATGGGTTCCTATTATCCATAAAAGAGGGTGAATGAGAAATTTCTTGCACTGCCGTTCGCAAATAAGACGGCCAGTACGCCTCACTTGTTCCCCCAGAAGGTCTCAGAACTATCTGCCAGCCTACTCAGGACGCCAACGGAACCATCTGCGGCAACATCTGCCAGGCATACAGCCGGGAGATCCGGCTCAGCAAGCCTGAATCAAACTTTTCCTCCCATTTTCCGATTCGCGCCGTGCAGGCATCCAAATAACGTGTACATGGCCTCAAGCCCCAACTGCCATCACTTCCACAATAGCAGCCATGCCTGTTTCCCAGTCGCGCACCAGTGCCAGCTGATTCGCAAACTTGATAGAGGCGAGCAAACGTGCTTGCCCTCTCCCCCTCATTGTCATCTGGGCGGTCGGGCCTTCGGCCCTCCCTTGTGCAGGGGCTGCGCCCCCGCAACGCCCCCCTACAAAACCATCGCTCACCCACCGTGTGTGCTCATTCCAACGGTGCCGCTCCAGCAACGTGGCCGCCGCCATCCATATACGCAATCAGATTGCCTGAATGGCGGCAGCGACTAAGAGCTGGTCAAAAAGGTACCGTATATGGCTCAGTAGTTACGCCTCCCCTCAAAATGGGCCCCCTCTCTCTGTTGATGAAACGCCGTCACCATTTCCCCCCCTTACGAGGTCAGAGTGTGTCCCTGCAAATATGCGTTCAGTTTCTGCCACTGACGGCCGCCCATCCCTCAGCCAGACATCTTCCACATGTCCCAAATCAGTCAGTGAGCAACAGACGCCAACTGGCCCTGGCTTGTACCAATGCCACTTCCCTGGTACGGCCAGCTAGCGATACATTCCAACCAGGATCGATCCGATGCAGGGCAACCCAAACGAGCGAATGCCTGACCAAGTCTTCAGACCTGGTCCGCTTCACTCGATGTTAAACCTGCTATAAGCGTGGAGTTGACTTTTCAGTGAGGGGATGGGAAGAGATTGGATGCGCCGATTTCTACAATAAGAACGCGCCAGGCTATCAACAAACCAATCGCGAAATTCCTGCCGCGGCCTGAGCCGCCTTGCTCAATAGCTTACCTGCATTGGGCTGTCGCCGCAGCCGCCCTAACCCGGTCGAGTACTTACCCCAAATGCAAAAAAGATGCGCCGGGATATCGACTGCCGTCAGATATTGAAACCATCCCAGTCAGGCAAGCCAGTTCATCTCCTTTAACATGGGCCAGCGATAGCGCTCTTCCGGACCGGTATTGCGCGCCCATTCAACCAGAATCGGCTCGTCAGCCCTCTTCCGTGCCATCTTCCGTTGCACTTCCCCAGGGTCCCAGCCTTGCAGAACCTCGCCTCGCAGCTCCTCCAGAATCGACCTGCAGCCCAGATCATCTGACCGGTCAGACAGTTCCTCAGGGTCCTCTCTGAGATTGAAGAGCTGGGACGGGTAGTCGTGATAGTGGATGTACTTCCACTCCTCACGCCGGACCATACGTTGGTATGCCCCCTCCGGCGGACCAAATTTGTCAGTGCAATACTCGGAAAAAGCCACATCTTCCCACGCAGGGACTCCGTTCAATCCCTCGATTTGGGGAAGGAAACTGCGGCCCGCAGAGTTCGGCAGCGCCGGCGCATCCATCGCGTCCAGCATAGTTGCTGCAACATCCAGCGCGCTCACGACATTTTCACTCCGTTGTCCCTCCGGAATACGGCCGGGCCAGCTGACGATAAGCGGCACGCGCACCGACTCTTCATAAAACACATGCTTCCAGAAGAGACCATGCTCTCCCTGCATGTCACCATGGTCCGATGTGTAGACGATCAGAGTATTGTCATCCAATCGGTTTTCAACCAGCGCGTTCAGGATCTGGCCGATCATCGCATCAGTTCGGTAGACCAATCCCGCGTAGGCCGCCCGCGAGCGACGAACCTCGCTTTCGTCCATCACCTCAATGCCTGTAGACTGCCGCCACCAGCGCAGAAACGGATGCTGCTCGTCGAGCGGAGGCGCAGACTTACCCGGCAACGTCATCGAATCGGCGTACCTGTCGTAGTCCTCCTGCCGGGCGACATACGGCGGATGAGGAAGCATCAGCCCAACCGACAGGCTGAAGGGCTGCTTGAGAATCCCGGCCCGCTTTTGTACGCCCAACCGGTTAAGGCGATCAATCGTGACCGCGGTAACATCCTCGTCATGGACCTGGTAAGCGCTCTGCCCAGGCCCCGACCTTTCGAGGCTCAGATGGTGTGGGCCCGCAGTTACACTAAGAATGCCGCGATCAGGCCCTGGGTTCCCAGGATGATTCGCGCCATGGTCGCCCACGAAACGGGCCGCGTATCCGTGTAGCTGGTCCGGCCCGACCGAGTGCATACGGCCTACCAGCTCAGGAGAATAGCCGGCCGCGCCCATCGCGTGAGCAAAAGTGGGAATCCTTGAATCAAGACCGTGTTCATTCGTCCAGACCTCGTTCTCGAATGGGTGACGCCCGCTCAGCATCGACATCCGCGAGGGCACGCAAATCGGCGAGCAACAATAGGCGTTGTCGAACACCACCCCGTTGGCCGCTAGCCCGTCGAGGTTCGGCGTTTCAACCAGGTTGTCACCGTAGCAGCCGGTCACGTGTGGACTGTGCTGATCCGAGTGTATATAAAGAAGGTTGGGGCGGTTAAGCTCGTTCATGTCGCACTCCAATAAATGACTATTGCGGGTAATGCATTCACCACGCCTGACAACGCCGGCCGCTTCGGACCATTACCTTCGATCTGACCGTTTCTCGTTCCAGTATGCCCACACCCGCCTTGAACCGCGAAGGAAACAGAGCAGGAATTCAACGATCATTAATGAGGGGCCGGGGAAACGAACATGGCAACCCATTTTTCGCTGGTTCCCGGTAGCAAGACCAGGCTACGGCTCTGCTCTACCGCCGCGAGTATCAGCAGTGGGAAGGGTAACAGTTACCGCCCTGAGTGACAAATACCCTCGAAACAAGATCCCCTGCAAATCGGCTTGCTCCAGCTACCACAGTCGGCTCCCCCGAATTCCCACGAGATGCCGGCAAACCCAACAATTCCACACAGTGAATCAGGGAAATGCATACCTTTGGGGTGCATCCCATATCATTGTCCCTCTGCAATCTGCCTTATCAACCGACGAAAATGGATCCCCTTGACAACCACCACCCGTTCGCCTGCAATCCCGAAAATCTCCAAATCCCGTAAATCCTGATTCAGACAACGTCTAACCAAGAATTTGGGACACACCTTACATTTGGTATCGATTTGGACGACTACACTGACTATGTTACGATCAGCCCCTCCTCCATTCCTCCTATAGGAATACGAGTTGGAACTTCTCTTCCGCTAGCTTCGGCAATGCCCGGTTCATCGAGTCAGTTGCCTAATCGCAGGCAACCTAATGACAGAGAGCACGAGTAGAGTCATGATGGCGTTCCTCTCGATTTTGCACCGCGGATTACCAGCTTTTTCTCAAGCAATTGCAGTTCCGCTGCCCACAGCGCCCAGTGCGGCAAGGATGATCGCGTGAGTCAAGGTGGTTTCAGCGCTTGCCATGAAATCTCCTGAAACCTCGTCCAATGTAACGTTTCGGCAGATAAACGGGTAGAGAGAAAAACCTATTAGGAGAGGAAAACAAAGGCCATGATTGAGCGAAAGATGTCCCGCCGGAGATTCTTGCAACTCTCAGCTATTGCCGCCGCCGGCACAATTGCCGCGGCCTGTTCCCCAAGCGCCCCCGCGCCCGAAGCCGAAAGTCCTCCAGCAGTCCAGGGAGAGGAAGTCGCAACACCTGCCTCACAGTACGGCGAAGCGCCGATGTTGGCCGACATGGTCAAAGCGGGCGAACTACCTCCTGTTGACGAACGCCTGCCTGTAGATCCCATGGTTCTGGATCTGCCCTGGTCCGATGTGGGCCACTATGGCGGAACCCTGCGTAAGGCGACAACAAGCAGCTCCTTCTCAGATCAAACGCAATTCATGTACGCGCACTCCAGCCTCCATTGGACGGAGGGCGGACAAGAGGTTGGGCCAGGCCTGGCCAAAGCATGGGAAGTCAACGATGACGCCACCATCTGGACCCTCTACTACCGCGAAGGTACCCGCTGGTCCGATGGCGAACCGTTCACCGTCGACGACGTTATCTTCTGGTGGGAGGATATGATTCTAAACGACGAGCACCCCTCTTCCCGGCCCTCTTGGACCATGTCGGGCGATGCCCCCATGCAGCTGTCGAAAGTAGACGACCATACGCTCTCTATCCAATTTGCCGGCCCTTCACCGATTACCGATATTGAAATCGCAGCCTGGGCAGGTGGAGGCATCGGGACCGGTTTGGACGCGCAACCGCGACACTACATGGAGCAGTTCCATCCTGACTACTCTGACGTCCAGGACTTTGCCACCTTTACCGAAAAGCAGGAATGGTGGACGAATCCCGAACATCCGGTTCTGAACGCGTGGCGGCCGGTACGGCTGGAAGCAGGCCAGCGTTTGGTGATGGAACGCAACCCCTACTATTACATGGTGGATACGGCGGACAATCAACTGCCGTACATCGATACGGTTGACGTCAGTTTTGCCGAGAACAACGAGATTCTCAACCTGAAGATCATCAATGGCGAGATCGATTTCATGGCACATCCCAACCTCAGCCTGCGTGACATTGCAATATATAAAGACAATGAAGAAGAAGGTAACTATCGTCTTGAGCTATGGGACAATGGCGCCGGCGGCGCACCGGCCTGGGGCATCAACTGGAACTACCCCGAACCCGAAAAGCAGTCCATCTACCGTAAAGTCGAGTTTAGACGGGCGCTCTCCCATGGAATCGACCGCGAGCGCATCCGCAAACTGACCTTCTTCGGTTTAGGCGGACCCGCCAGCACCGCAGTCGATTCGATAAATTCGCGCCAATACCACAGCTCGCCTCGCGGCAAAGAGCTGTTGGACCAACTGCTCAACCTCGCCGTCGAACACGATCCCGAGAAGGCCGCCGGCCTGCTGGATGAAGCCGGTGTAACCGATCAGAATGGCGATGGATGGCGCCAGCTGCCCAGCGGCGAACCCCTTGAGATCTGGATCCAGATAAACGCCGGCAGCCCATTTACCGAATCTGCTGAACTGATGAAAGAGGACTGGCGTGCCATCGGACTGGACGCCAGGGTTGACGCCATGCCAGGCGCACAGCTAGGGCAGATTTTCCTGGGGGGAACCTACGATATCCGCGTTTTTGGCGGCGGCGCGCCAGGTTCGGCCGACCTGCTCAGTTTCCCGGTGTTCCTGACCTCATTCGGCCCCAGCGGCCGCTGGGCCCCCCTCTACGGCGCATGGATGAGCCTTGAAGGAACGCCCAGAGAAGGAATTGACGCCGACAAGCCCGCCCATGACCGCCAACCGCCATGGGACGAACCCGCGCCTGACGATCCAGCTTACCGCATGTGGCAGTTGCACAAGCAGGCCCGCAGCGAACCCGATCGCCAAAAGCGGGATGAGCTGGTCTACGAGATATTGCAGATTCACGTCGACGAAGGGCCTTTCTGGCTGGGTATAATTGCTGACCTGCCGCGTCCCGCCATCATCGGCAACCGCGTCAAGAACACACCCACGCGCGATCAGTTGCCCTTGGGTGGTTGGTTAGGCCCCTGGGTTGTCGCCTATCCAGGTGCAATTACCTACCCGGAGCAGTACTATCTAGACGACATGTCATGACGAAGCGCAAAAACATTCTCTTCATCGCGGTTGACGACCTCCGCCCTGAGATCAACTGCTTTGGCAAAGCCAAACTGCATACGCCAAACCTTGACAAGATCGCGTCTCGCGGCCTTCTATTCAACCGCGCTTTCTGCCAGGTGCCTGTCTGCGGCCCCTCGCGGATCAGTCTCCTCACCGGAAAACGCCCTACCAAACCGACCGGCAATCGCTGGGGTCTTGGCTCTCCGGGAAACGGCGATCCGACTCTGCCCGGCTACCTGAAAACACATGGCTTCCAGACGATTTCTATAGGCAAGGTGTATCACATAAACGACGACGACGAGGCCAGCTGGACAAGGCGCTACCAAGACACGTTCAACGAACAGGCTTATACTGTCCACGGCTACTGCGCCGGCTATCAGCTTGAGGAAAACCGCATAAAGTTGAAGAACTTTGGCCGCCAATTCAGGCAGGGCAAGGCTGACCTCGATCTCCCACCCATCTGCGAAGCCGCCGACGCACCTGACGAAGCCTATCCCGACGGGATCATCGCCCAGCGGGCTATCGAGGTGCTGCGAGAGTTCCAAGGACAGGAAGACCCCCTCTTCCTGGCGTTGGGCTTCTACCGGCCTCACCTTCCCTGGGCCGTGCCCCAAAAGTATTGGGATCTTTACGACCGCGACCACGTGGATCTCGCCGGAAATCCCTTTCTTCCGCAAGACGCCGTCGGCGCTTCAAATCTGGGTGACTTTCTACACTACGGCGAAGAGGAAATCGACCGCACTTATTCCGACCTGGGAAAATATCGAGAGGACGATTTCCCACTCCTCAGTGAAGAAAAACAACGAGAATGCATCCACGGCTATTGGGCAAGCGTCAGTTTCACCGACGCCCAAATCGGGAAGGTTTTGGCCGAGCTCGAGAGGCTCGGCCAGCTCGACGAAACCGTAATTGTCCTATGGGGCGACAATGGCTGGCATCTCGGCGAGCACAAACTGTGGTCTAAAACGACAAGCTTCGAAGAATCCACACGCATCCCAATGCTCGTGTCGGCCCCAGGCATGACCAAAGGCGCAACCTGCAACGCTCTTGTCGAACTGGTCGATCTCTATCCCACCCTCTGCGATCTGTCCGGATTAAATCAGCCGCCGCACCTGGAAGGACTGAGTCTGGCGCCCCTGCTCGAAGACCCGCAGCAAGAGTGGAAGACCGGCGTCTTCTCGACGATGCACCAAGGCCATGCGCATACCTTGCGCACTGATCGCTACCGCCTCACGCGCTATTCCAATGTTCCCACTGAAGGCGACCTCTGGCATCTGCGCGAATCCGCATCGGGACAAGCCTTTGAACTCTTCGACCTTCACAAGGACCCCTTGGAAAATGTGAACATAGCTAGGCGACCGCAAAACAGCGCCCTGGTTGAGGCCCTGGACCAAATGCTGACAGCCGGATGGGAGCCAATTAGAGACTCGGTGCCCTGATAGTTCGTCAAGAGTTGAGGCAGTGGTCGTCAGATTCCTGCGTGACCATAAAGAAGCTTTGCCTCTATCGTAACAAAGCAGATAAGCGCTACTGCGCACATGTTGTTCACGCAAAACGGAAAGGAGGTGTGGCGTGCTACGAGTCCGCAGGCGAAGCCCTGTTTTCTATCAAAACGTGTGGGGCTTTGCATTCGCTGTCCCAGCTCTCTTACTACTCATCGTTTTTAGCGTCTACCCGGTTCTCAATGCCCTCTACATCGGCTTCACTTCTTGGTCGCTGTCAGGGACGCCCGAATTTATCGGCTTAGACAACTATATAACGATGTTTGTGAGGGACCCGGAGTTCCTCCGCTCCCTCAGGACCACCGCCATCTACGCCGTTGGGCTGAACCCGATCATGTGGGCGATCGCTCTGGCGCTGGCTCTTCTGTTCAACCAGGAGATGAGAATGCGAGGCGTTTTTCGCACCATCTTCTTCACTCCGGTAGTCGTCTCTTGGGTTGTGGCGTCCATGGTCTGGTACCTGATATTTCATCGCTCATTTGGTCTGAACGCCCATATCATGCGCTTCTTCGGACAGCCAGGGATCAAGCTTCTCGAAGATTCACAATACGCGCTGTTGGCCATCATCGTCCTTAGTCTCTGGAAAAGCATGGGCTACTACATGGTCCTATTCCTTGCCGGTCTGCAGAACATCTCGCGTGTATTCTACGAAGCCGCCGATGTGGATGGGGCAAACAGTTGGCAACGATTCTGGCATATAACCCTACCCCTCCTAATGCCCGCAACACTGTTTGTCATGGTCATCTCAATCATCAACTCTTTCCAGGTTTTCACGCCCATCTATCTTCTGACTCGGGGCGGTCCGCATGGCGCCACGCGCGTGTTGCCAATGCTGATCTACGAAAACGCGTTTCTCTTCTTGAAAATGGGCTATGCTAGCGCCATGGCCATGATACTTTTCGTCATCTTAATGGCATTGACCCTATTGCAACTGCGGGTTTTCCGCTCAGATGTAGGATGATGATTCGTGATCGCCCTTAGCTCTCAGAAGGAGGTCAACCTTGAGTACAGCCGTTTCTGCTGACAGGGATTCTGAGCCTGCCGCCAACGCCGTCGACCGGCAAGAAAAACCCGCAGCGTCTGGCCGGGGGATATTGGGCAAGGCAGCTCTGTACGCGGTCCTCCTCCTGGGTAGTGCCATCATGCTTCTCCCACTCATTTGGATGGTCTCCACAGCGTCTAAACCTATCGAAGAGACGATCATCCCAGAGTTTCGTCTTATCCCTGGCGAGTTCCTACTTCCGGAAAACCTGGTCAAGGCATTTCAGCGCGTCCCAATGATCCTTTACTTCCGCAATAGCGTCATCGTCACCGCCGCAGTAACAGCCGGACGAGTATTGTTGTGCGCATTGGCCGGATACAGTTTCGCTAAATTCACCTATCGCGGCCGTGACCTGCTTTTCGCCCTGGTCCTTTCGACGATGATGATCCCGTTCTACGTCGTCGTCATTCCTCTCTACATTGTTGTCTATCAGCTTGGTTGGCTGAACAACCTCATAGCTTTGATTGTGCCTGGCCTGGTAACTGCGTTCGGCGTGTTCCTCTTGCGTCAGTTTATGATGGGCGTTCCCAGCGAGTTGATCGATGCGGCTCGCATTGATGGAGCCAGTGAACCTCGCACTTTCTTGACTATTGTCCTGCCCCTGACGAAACCTGCACTCGTGACGCTCGCCATCTTCACTTTCATGAGCACATGGGATGACTACGTCTGGCCGTTGTTGGTCATCACCAGACAGGATCTTCTTACCGTGCCCCTCGGCCTGGCCGCCTTTACGCAGGAATACATCACTTACTACAATGAACTGATGGCCGCCGCACTGATTGGCATGGCGCCAACGTTCCTTGTTTTCCTGATCTTCCAACGTGAGTTCGTAGAAGGAGTGTCCCTCAGTGGTATCAAGGGATAGTCAGCTAACCCTGGACAGAAAGGAGGCGTAACGAACACAATGGAATGTAGTGCTCCTATGTCAAGACTCGTGACCTTTGGTCACAGTTGTGCTTTCATCTTGTGGTTTCCCGTAGCATTCAAGGAGGTAAGTCAGCTATGAGTCACAAAGTTTCCCGACGAAGGTTTCTTAAGATGTCTGGCCTGGTAGCAGGAGCAGCTATGCTGCAAGCCTGCGCGCCTGCCGCAGCGCCGGCGGAGAGTCAAGCCGGCGAAATGCCAGCAGCAGAGCCGTCGATCACGCTGACCTTCTGGACACACAACTACGACCCCGTCGTGGCATTCGCGCAAAGAAAAGCCGAAGAATTCCAGGAAATGAACCCCAATGTTGAGGTCGAATACTCCTCTGTCACAACCGCGGACCTCGATTCACGGCTGTTCACGACCTTGGCCGCTGGCACGGGGCCGGACGGATTTAACAATGGCGGCTGGAACTATGCACAACTGTCCGCCAATAACTGGCTTGCGCCTGTCTCGCCAGAGGGATTTGGCGTGGGCTCGGATCAGGAAGCGATGGATCTGTTCATCGATTCCAGCTTGAACGGGCTGGTCCAGGACGGCAAGCTGTACGCAGTTCCCTTCGAATGGAATGCACTGTCGCTGTACTACAATCGGGCGCACTTCATCGAGGCCGATTTGGACCCGGATTCGCCGCCGCAAACCTGGGAAGAAGTGACAGAATTCGCCCTCAAGCTGACCAAGAGCGATGACGTCGGCAACATCACCCAGCCAGGCTTCCAACAGTCCTACGGACCGGGCACCGAGTGGCCCCTCAAACGGCTGCATGGCATGCTCGTCCAAGCTGGCGTGGACTACCTGGATGAAACACACACCTCTTGCGCGCTCGACAACCAGGACGCCATCGATGCCATCGAGTATTACACTGACTGGACAGTTAACCACCAGGTGTCCTTACAGGGCTTTGAGGTGCCTGGCGTGTCAGGCAACCCATTCCGGGCAGGGTATGTGTCCATGGACCTCTCCGGCCCTTACAACCCAGCCGCCATCAAGCGGGCCAACCCTGACTGGGGATTCAAAGGAGACGACGGATGGGATGTCGCTCCCTTCCCGCAGTGGTCAGAGGGCATACTCAAGCAGAAAGCGTCCCCACTTTGGCGATGGGGGCTGTTTGTCAATAGTGCCTCGGATCATCCCGCTGAGACGTGGGCCTACATCCACACCATGGTTGAAGATTGGAGGGCTGTCCGCGACGATGTCGGCTACCTACCCTCGATCAAGGGCTGGATGGACGACCCTGAGAACACCAAGGATACTCCCTGGCTCACGGTGCAGTTACAAGACCTTGACGTCGGCGTACCAGTACCGCTGATACCCAAGTACCAGGAACTCGCCAAGGAGAACCTGGAAATGCTGGAACGCGTCTACGATGACGTGCAAACAGTAAGCGAATCTGTCGCTGAGTTCTGCCAGAAAGTTAATACCATTCTAGCGAGCTCCTAGCAGAATAAAGTTCCAGGTGACCGGCACGTTTCCAGTGCCGGTCACCTGAGGCTTGAAAAACCTGGAACCGTCGCCTTCTGTCTTAGTGACCACGATGATGACCGCACAGTGGCTTTCCCTTCCCCCCCTTGAGCCATACTAGGGCTGGCATAAACGACCACTTGTGCGCGGCTTTCCTTGACTGGCGCTTTGGCTCCCCATTCTGCTGGACAATCGCAGACCCCTTCCGAAAGAGAGACAAAACCATGAAGTTCGGTGCATCTGTGTGGCCTTTCAAATGGGACACCCCTTACGATGAAGCAATCTCGAGGATCGCACAGCTGGGGTTTAGCGCTGTCGAGCTGATTGCCTGGAAGCGTGAAATTCTCGACGAATATTACACGCCGCAAACTGTCAAAGATCTCAGGAACATTATTGACAGCGAAGGCCTCGTCCTATCCCAATTTGTCTCAACCCCTTCAGGAATGGCCAGTCCGGACAAGCGGGAAAGAGAACAATCTGTTGAACATTTCAAGAAGCTGGTCGAGGTTGGTGTCGAGCTTGGAACAGAGATAGTTAACAGCGTTTCGGTCCATCCCTTTGGCATTCAGTTCCCGCGGATTACCGACCTTCCACACATGCAGAAATTCCAGGTAGATATCCCCACAGGTCTGAATTGGCAACAGAATTGGCTCGATTATGTCGACATCATGCGACAGTGCTGTAATCTATGTGAGCAAGCGGGAATTAAGTACGCACTTGAGCCGCATCCGTTTCGGTACATGGCAAACGCCGCCTCCATGCTGCGTTTAATCGAACACGTCGGGTCGGACTCACTGGGGATGAATTTTGATCCCAGCCACCTGTTCCCCGTAGGTGAGATTCCCCATATGGTCATCTATCAGCTGGGTGATCGAATCTTCCATTGCCACTTTTCCGACAATGACGCAATGACGAATGTTCACTGGCGGCCCGGAAAAGGAAAGATCGATTGGGAAGCCGTGATGATAGCGCTCAAAGACGTCGGCTTCGATGGCGTGATCTCGATAGAACTGGAGGATGTGCCCGGTGTTGCCAGAAGTGTCTCCGATCTCCCTGCCGAATGGGTAGCAAGCGAGGCATTTGATCGGGAGAACATCGCTTCTCTCCGATACATCAAAGACATTGGTGAGCGTGTTGGCATAGTGGAAGCATGAAGCGTCATGCTGCCGGCGCTGACGTTGGAAGGAGAACCACTTTTCAGAGCAAAGACTGGCTTTCATCGGAACATACACTGAATCGATCCTGTTTGGAACCGGAGAATTTCTCGAAGGGAAAGGGGAGGGCATCTATGTGTACAGCCTGGATGTGTCACCTCGGGCGCTCTGGAACTATGTAGTTTGCCAGAAGACGGACCCAATCCATCCTTACGGGCTTTGATCCCTCCCGCAGGTATCTGTATACTGTCAACGAACTCGATTCGACGATGGCGGGTTTTCGATACGACAGTGACGAGCGAAGCCTATTTGAAATCCAGCCACTTTCGACGCCTCCGGATGACTTCGGAGGATCAAGCACCTGCGCCGAAGCGCAGATCTCTCCCTCTGGAAAGTTTCTTTATGGCTCTAATCGCGGACATGACAGTATCGTGACATACGCCATCGATCAGGCCGATGGGCTGCTGACGTGTGTCGGCCATCAGAGCACGTAGGGCAAAACACACAGGCACTTCGCGATCAGCCCAGGCGGTGAGTCTCCGCTGGCAGCCAACCAGGACACTGACAACGTCGTGACATTGAGGCTCGACCCCGCATCATGCGATCTCGTTGCGACAGGCCATTCCGCCCACGTGCCGACACCCGTATGCGTAAAACTAATGTAAGCCAACTTTCCCCGAGAAGCCGAAGAATTATCCTGGCAGCGTGACCGGGGTTTCCACGGACAGAGTAGTCATAGAGCAGTTAGGCGACCGTTTGGGACGGAGATTAGACAAACCTGTCTACCTCTCGCTTGCAAGGCAGTGAATACCTTAAACCTCTATACGGCGCCTAAGTCTTCCTGTTGGCGGCTTCCGATCCACATTGCAATTCCTGGAAGCGAAACAAATTCTCATTTCATCAGGACCAAAGCCACATGGACCGCCCTCATATCTTACTTATCACCACCGACCAGCAGCGCCATGATTCCGCCGGCGACGCTGCCCCCGCCTTCATGCGCACCCCCCATTTCGATCATCTGACGCGCGAAGGCGTCAACTTCAGCGCCGCCTACGCCGACTGCCCCATCTGCGTGCCCTCG
>Ga0209544_1001074_pt1 | contig 32252 bp, 26 predicted proteins | sample MesohylPK_FD_187297 | JGI IMG/M metagenome (GOLD analysis project Ga0209544, IMG submission 187297) | Host-associated microbial community of the marine sponge Aplysina aerophoba from Gulf of Piran - sponge mesohyl, lysed by proteinase K... | ecosystem: Host-associated > Porifera > Sponge >... | reverse complement strand
CCAAGGGGCTCACCTCGGGCTACATCCCGCATTCGGCGACGCTCTTCTCGGACGCGATCTACGAGGTGATCAGCGTGCCTCAGTCCGACGGCGCGCTCTTCACCCACGGCTTCACCTACGCCGGGCACCCGGTCTCCTGCGCCGCCGGCGTCAAGAACATCGAGATCATGGAGCGCGAGGACCTGTGCGGGCACGTGCGCGAGGTCGGCCCCTACTTCGAGGAGCGGCTGAACGAGCTGCTGACGCTGCCGCTCATCGGCGACGTGCGGGGCAAGAAGTTCATGATGTGCGTGGAGGCGGTGAAGAACAAGGAGACCAAGGAGGTCTTCGAGGCGGACGCCAAGATCGGCGCGCGGATCACGCGCCACTGCCAGACCCGCGGCCTGCTGGTGCGCCCGCTCGGCCACATGAACGTGCTCTCGCCGCCGCTCACGCTGACCCGCGAGCAGATCGACACGCTCGTCGACACCCTGCGGGAGAGCATCATCGCGACCCAGAACGACCTGATCCGCGAGAACCTGTGGAGGGGCTGAGCCGGGAGCCGACGCGCGGCAGGGAGAAGATGGCCGCGGCGGCGGCCTGAAGATTGGGAGGACCGGGACGTGGCACTACCGCTCGCACCGCAGCTGATCGTCAACAGCCGCATGCTCTATTTCTGTTGGGTGCCCGAAGACCCGGCGGCGGCGGCGGCCCTGCTGCCGGAGGGCCTGGAGCCGGCCGAGAACCAGGCGATCTTCATCAACCAGTACGTCGTGGATCGCGACGATCAGACCTCGCACTTCGGCGCCTATTCGCTCACCTACGCCGGGCTCGATCTCGCCGGCCTCGACCTGGAGGACGGCACGCCCGGCCGCTGGTGGTCCCATTACCTGAACTCGAACCCGGTGATGTGCGACTACGCGGCGAAGCGGGGCGTGCCGGCGGTGCCGGGCCGCACGACGCTCGATCTCGACGGCGACCGGGTGACGGCGACCACTTACGATGCAGGGGATCGGGCGATCATCCGCAGCGTTGCGCGCGTCGGCTCGGGGCTCGCGGAGACGGCGCGCGGCCATCTGCGCTACATCACCGCCGTCGACGGCCGCCTGATGAGCGGCAACTACGCCTACGTGGGCGAGATTTCGGACGACTTCGAGCTGCTCTCGCTGGAATTCCCGGCGCCGGACCACTCGTGCAACGCACTGCGCCCGGCGTCGCCGCTGGAGGTCACCTTCGGCTTCTACGGGCCGCGCGTCTCGTTCTGCTACCCGGGCGGCGACGGGCCGTTGTAGTGGCCTGATCGAAAAGTTGGTATCCAGGTGCGCGGTGCCCCCATCACGTCATGGCCGGGCTTGTCCCGGCCATCCACGTGTTCGCACACCGCTCCGATGGACCCGCCGAAAAAGATGGATGCCCGGAACTAGTCCGGACAGAAGGGGTATCAAAGACACACAATGTCTCGCCTCGACGTTCGGCGACGGATTCGTGGTAAGCTGCTGATAAATCGGCGATAATTGTCCCTCCACCGGCTTCCTGCCCCTTGCATCGACGCCACGCATCGTCCACATTGACCCCGGAACTTGATGTCGCTCGTATGCGGTTTGATGACTGACATTCGAGCCGGCCGAAGGAGGGGCGATGCCGAAGCGCAGTGCGCTCAGACTGACCAAGCGAATTGTGGAACGGCTCACGGCCGACGGCAAGGACGCGATCTTCTGGGACGCCGACCTCGCCGGTTTCGGCGTGCGGGTCCACACCACCGGGCGCAAGCTCTACATCGTCCAGTCCCGGGGGCCGGCCGGCCTGAAGCGGGTGACCCTGGGACGGGTCGGCACCGAGACGGTGGATGCGCGCCGGCGCGAGGCCGCCATCGTCATCGACCGCATCAAGCGGGGCCAGGATCCGAGAGCGGCGCCGGAGCCCACCGTCGCCGATCTCGCGGAGCGCTGCCTCAAGAACCATGTCGAGGTCCGCTGCAAGCCAGGCACCGTGAAGAACTACCGGCTGGCGCTGCAGAACCACATCCTGCCGGCTCTGGGGAAGAAGGCGCTCGGGGATGTCGGGCCGGAAGATGTCGCGACGCTGCAGCATGCGCTGCGTGGTACGCCCTCCGCGGCCAACCTGGCGGTCTGGGTCCTCTCCCGGATGTTCGTCCTCGCCGAGGCCTGGGAGATGGCGCCGCCTGGCCGCAACCCGTGCCGGCATGTCCGCTACTACCGCGAGACGGCCCGCGAGCGCTTTCTGACGCCGGAAGAGTTCCGGCTTCTCGGGGCAACGCTGAAGCGGCTTGAGGCCGAGGGCTCGATGATGCCCTCGGCGCTTGCGGCGCTGCGCCTCCTGATGCTGACCGGCTGCCGGTCGGACGAGGTCCTTTCCCTGAAATGGGACGACGTCGACCGCACGGCGCGGGTGTTGCGCCTGCGCGACGCGAAGACGGGCCCGCGCATGGTGCCGCTGACCCGGGCGGCCCTGAAGGTGCTTGACGGCATCGAGCGGGCCGAGGGCGTTCCCTGGGTCTTCCTCGGGGCCAAGCCGAAGTCGCGGCTCGCCTGTCTCTCCTGGCACTGGCGGCGGATCAAGCGGGAAACCGGGCTCCACGACGTGCGGGTGCATGACCTGAGACACTCCTACGCCTCGCGGGCGCTGGCGCTCGGCGAGAGCCTGCCGACGATCGGCCGGCTGCTCGGCCATGCCCGGGTCGGCACCACCGCGAAATACGCCCACCTGGTGCGCGACGCCGAAAAGGCCGCCGCCGCCCGCACCGGCGACAGCATCGGCGCCCACATCATGCCCGGGCGCGCCGAGGCGGCGTGAGGAGACAGGCGATGGCAGATCGGCACGAGACCCTCTCCAACCGTACCGTGGCGGCGCTCAGTGTCGAGCGCGACACGGTGTTCTGGGACCGGGTTCTTCCCGGCTTCGGGGTCCGGGTCTATCCCTCCGGCGGCAAGGTTTACATCGCCCAGGCAAGGGAACGGACGGGAAAGAAGCTGCCGAAGCGCGTGACGGTCGGCCGGCACGACGTGCTGAATGCCGACGAGGCCCGCCAGCGCGCGGCGCTCATCCTCGCCCGCATCAGGGCTGGCGAGGAGCCATTGCCTTTGCCGCTCGCCGCCAGGGCGAACGGCGGACCCACGGTGACCGACCTGGCAGAGCGCTACCTGGAGGAGCATGTGGAGGTCCGGCTGAAGCCGAGGACCCGGCAGAGCATCCGCGGCGCGCTTCGCAACCACATCCTGCCGGCGCTCGGCAGGATCCCGATGGCGGCGGTCGAGCGTCGCCATGTCATCGACCTCCAGCAGTCGATGATCGCGTATCCCGTCGCGGCGAACAGGGCGCTCAAGATCCTGTCGCACATGTACCGGCTGGGCGAGGGTTGGGGCCTGGCGCCGGAGGGCTGCAATCCCTGCCGGTCGATCGAGAAATTCCCCGAGCGGTCCCGCGAGCGCTTCCTGACGGATGCCGAGTTCGCCCGGCTGGGGCAGGTGCTGGACGAGGCTGTCGCCGGCGGTCGCGGTTCGCCGGCCGCCGTGGCCGCCATCCGCCTGCTGATGCTGACCGGCTGCCGCAGGAGCGAAGTTCTTGCGCTGCGCTGGACGGACGTCGACCTCGAAGCCGGCGAGCTTCGCCTCGCCGACGCCAAGACCGGACCCCGCGCTGTACAGCTCTCCCCGACGGCTGTCCGGCTTCTCAAAACCCTGCCCCGACGGACGGACAGCCCCTGGGTGTTTCCGGGCAAGGACAAGGACGGACGCTACAGCGCCGACGGGCTCCACTATGTCTGGCAGACCGTTCGGTCCAGGGCCGGCCTCGATGACGTCCGGCTGCACGACCTCCGTCACAGTTTTGCGTCCCGCGCGCTGGCACTCGGCGAGACGCTGCCGGTGATCGGCAAGCTGCTCGGGCACAGCGATATCGAGACGACGGCCCGCTACGCCCACCTGGCGCGCGATTCGATCCATGAGGCGGCGGAGCGAGTTGCCGACAGCATCGCGGCCGAGATTCTGTAGCAATGCTGCCTGGCGTCCTGCGCCGACAAGTCTCCGGCCCCATGATCTTCGCCACTCTTATGCAACTTAACGGACTAAATGCCTGCTTTTCTTGTATTTCTGTTCCCGCAGTAGAAACCCGTAATCACTTAGTCACCGGATTCAATCTATAATGTGACGTGAAATGTCGCGTCACGCGCCGCCACCTCCCGCTATTCCCGAATCGTCCCAAGTCTCGGCACATCTTGCCAGCACTCACTTCCGCTGGCAGTTGACCACGGGCGGCCCTACGCATGCGGGCGACGAGGCCGTTTTCCATGGGATCGCACAGCAAGAAATGCGGGCAACGGCGATCGGGATACTAGGTCCGGGGGGGCCGCGCTCAGTGGCGGTGGCGGCGGCCCGCCGCGAGGTCGAGATAGCCGTCATTCATCAGGTGCCGCGCCTACTTCACCAGTCCGTGCGCCCGGGCGCGCAGGTCGCCGTCGGACTCCAGACACTTCTCCACCACCATATCGGCGCCGTACACCTCGAGCGCGATCTGCGGCATTTTCTTCTTCGTCGCCAGCCCCTCCATCGCCTTCAGCAATTCTCCGCCCCCCCGACCCCCGCCCCGCCGAGACGTCGTCCCGACGACCGCCGCATGGGCCTCCCGCAGACGGGCGAGAAAGGGGCCGGGATTCAGCAGCAGGTGGTACTGCGCCAGCACCCCGTCCCCGGTGTCGAACCCCTGCCGGGCGTGAGGATGAACTGCTCCACCGCGCCGGGCGTCTTCAGCTTGAGCACCGCACTGCCGTCGGCCAGCCGCAGCCCCGGGCGAGAGACCCGCCTAGGGGGTCGCCACGCCCGGCGCCGGCGCAACGCCCAGCCCGTAGCCGAGCTCCGCCTCAAGCCTCCGTCCGGGCGCGTGCCAACCCATCGACAATGCGCTATGCAGAATCAGGACTCTCCTTATGAATGAGGGAGCTAAGGGGGTCAGGTCAGCTCGGATGATTGGAGTGGAGGGTGCATCTTGACGGCCGATGGCGACGCAAGACCAAGAGCGGCGGGTGACCCATATGGACAAGCCACCCGTCCTTTCCCGTCGGATGGCGAGTGGGATGTCTTTATCAGCCACGCCAGCGAAGACAAGGACGACTTCGTAAGGCCACTGGCCGAGGGCCTTGAACAGCGCGGCCTGCGAGTGTGGTTCGACGAGTCCACGCTGAAGGTCGGCGACAGCCTACGCAGATCCATCGATCGAGGCTTGACGCATTCGAAATTTGGCATCGTTGTCATCAGCAAACACTTCCTGAACAAGGAATGGCCACAGAGGGAATTGGACGGCCTAGCCTCCCGAGAGCACGACGCCGTCAAGGTCATCTTGCCCATCTGGCACAACATCGACGCCGAGGTGGTACGGGAGGCCTCGCCGATGCTGGCAGACCGTGTTGCTATTTCCTCGAGCGAGAATCTGAACCGTGTCATTGAGGATCTCATGCAGGTGATCGGCGCGCCCGCCACCGAATCTGGGTCAGCTGCTCCGGTTGGTGGACCAAGGAAACAGTGGACCGTTTCAGGTCCTGATGTGGTTATCCAAGCGTGGTGGAAGAAGGGCGTCCTTGGGATCGGATTGATCGCGGCTTTGACGACCGCATTAGTGAATCTTCAAGTCATAAAAGGTTGGTTCACCGACGATTCTCGCCCGGTGGACGCCACCGGCAGCGACAGAACGGGTCCAGTTCAGGTTGCCCCAGCCCCCAATTTGGAGCCGGATGAGAATGCGGCCCCTGAGCGCCTGCAAACCGGTTCCCAAACGAAGGCCCTGGGCACGGAGAAGCTCGATCTCCAAACGGGACCTCCGGCCTCCACTGAATCTAGGTCAGCTGCTCCGGTCGACGCGCCGCTCGAAGTTTCTCGACAACCTGACGTTGACGCCGGCGGCCCCTCCGAAGACCTAGCTGAGCTTGCTTCCCAAATCCGGAAGGAAGTCGAGATCTTGGCAAAGCTCGGGGAAAAGTGGCGGGTCAGCGACGGACCGAGGATTTCAGTAACGCTGTACAACCCGCGTAACCCGACTTCTGGCCGGGGGCACGAAATCAATGCATCAAACCGTGACAAATTGGAATCTGTCATGGAGTCCCTCAGGGCGGAGTGGGCGGACCGGCACCGTAAAGATGATGAGTACACAAGAGACTTACTGAAAGAATGAGAATCTTGGCAGTGAATCGACGGGCGCCTGAAGATCAAGAACGGGAAAGGTCCGTGACGACGCGACCTGGACTGAAGCCCCGCCGGACGGTCGAAGTGCCCTGATCCTGAAAGAGGGGGACGCGTGACATGGCCAAGTATTGAACCTACGACCTTCAGGTTATGAGTTTGCCTAAGGATGATTCCGCCACAGCCGCCTATTGTCTCCTGCTATCAACCATCGCCGACTATTACCTTATATTACAATGGGTTATGAGGATACTGGAGCGCCCCCTTCCCCACCTGCTGCCGACCGGCGGCGACCTGAATACCCGTTCCGGTGATTCCCATGTGATTCCCAGCGTGATAGACTGATTCCCGGACCAGACAGTTTCGGGGACCCCATGCCGGCACAGATCAAGATCACGAAACGAGCCGTCGACGGGATCGGGAGCGACGGATCGGACCGCTTCTACTGGGACCGCGAACTGCCCGGTTTCGGGCTGCGGGTCCGGGCTTCCGGCCGCAAGTATTTCGTCGCCCAGTTCCGTGCCAGCGGAAAGCTCCGCCGCATCACCCTCGGTCCCGTCACGGCCATGACCCCGGAAGAGGCGCGCAAGCGCGCGATGGTCCTGCTCGCCGAGGCCAAGGCCGGCGGCGACCCCGCCGCGCAAAGGGACGCCGGTCGCAAGGCGGCGACCGTCAAGGCCCTGGGGAAACGCTTCCTCGACGAGTATGTCCCCGACCACTGCAAGCCGAGCACGGCCTACGAGTACAGGCGTTCGGTGGAGCTCTTCGTCGACCCCAAGATCGGCAACCGCAGGGTGACCGAGGTCCGGCGGAGCGACATCGCCGAGCTGCACCATGGGATGCGCAAGACGCCCTACCAGGCCAACCGCACCCTTGGCGTGCTGTCCAAGATGTTCAACATGGCGGAAGTGTGGGGCCTGCGTCCCGACGGCTCGAACCCCTGCCTGCACGTCAAGCGGTTCAAGGAAGAGAAGCGTGAACGGTTCCTCAGCGCCGAGGAGTTCAGGCGCCTGGGCAGGGTCCTCGACGAAATCCTGGAGGACGGCTCGGAAACGCGCTCCGCGGTCGTGGCGGTCCGGCTGCTGATGCTGACCGGCTGCCGGCTCTCGGAGATCCAGAAGCTTCAGTGGGACCATGTCGATCTGGACGCCGGCGAGTTGCGGTTACCCGATTCCAAGACCGGAGGCCGGGCGGTGCCGCTGGCACCTTCGGCCGTGCGGCTTCTCGCCGGTCTATCCCGCGACGACGACAATCCCTGGGTGATCGCGGGCAAGAAAGCCGGATCGCATCTCACCGATCTCCAGCACCCTTGGCGCCGTATCCGGGAGCGGGCCGAACTGCCCGATGTCCGCATTCATGACCTCAGACATTCCTTTGCCAGCAGGGCCTTGGCGCTGGGCGAGGGCCTGCCGATGATCGGGAAACTGCTGGGTCACACGCAGGTGCAGACGACCGCCCGGTATGCCCACCTTGCCCGGGACACGGTGAAGGCTTCGGCTGCCCGCATCGGCGATAGCATTGAACGGGATCTGGATACCGCATAGCACACCGCACTCGACCGTCTTCCTAACGCCGAACGATCTAAGCCATTCCTTTGCGTCCCGCGCCCTGGCCCTCGGTGAGAGCCTCTCGATGATCGGAAAACTTCTCGGTCACACGCAGGTCCAGACCACCGCGCGCTATGCGCACCTCGCCAATGAATCCGTGAAGGCCTCAGGTTCGCGCGTCGGGGACAGTATCGGGGCGCACATCGCTCCGTCGGAGCCGGCATAGATTGTTGTCCCAAGAGCCGTTACACCGGACCTTTCCTGTCCCTGAGCAATGACCACGACCATCGACAGTCTCACCACCTAGCAACACTCGCGAGCGCAGCCTCAGCCGCTGCGCAATGACGAGCCAACGCTGGCTCCGCCCGAACCAGACGAGCGAGTTTCGGCAAGAACCGCTGTGCGGCTTCCTCCTCCACGACCTCGAATGCGATTTCGGTCAACCATTCGCCCGCAAAGCGCGCCCAGTCATCTACACACTCGTGCGATGCGGCAGCTACCATTCCAACCCGCATTTCATCTTCAGGCTCGGCGTTCAGTAGTTTTTTCCGCCGCATAACTCGCACCAATACGCGGAGCTCTCCAGCAAGATCGGCGGCGCGGGTGACCGCGGCCACGGTCGCCAGGCCTCCTATCAACCCGAACACACTGTGATCGTCTTCCGCATTCTGGATCGAGTACCTGACCCTACGTAGGGCTCTCGCGGCTAAGTCCGCGTGGCTAATAGGCATCTTGAATAGGAACGCCATGTTTACGAGGCCAGCAAAAGAATTGGGTTCCAATTGTTCGGCTTCAAGATCAGACGCCACCCCCTTCAACAGCCCTTCTGGAATCTCAGGAAGTGCAGTCCCAATGTGCCCCTCCAACGGACCCGGCAAACTCCGAAATGGCCAAGCCACCGCCAATGCAAGTTTTGACTCTTCTCCAATCACGAGACTACGCAGTGAGCCCGACTTGATTCTCCCTTCGCATAGCTCCACAGCGTTTGTCACTCGCCCGATGAACTCCGCCCGCATCTGAAAGGGATCCACAAAATCGGGCAACCAACGCGGTTCCCTGCGAAGGTCGACCAAACCTTGCAAAAAGAATGTATGTCCGAAACCAGACGTACTCGACCACTCAACAACACTGGCTGAATCTACCCCCGATCCGTAAATGGCCCGAATGATTAACGACGCCTGCGCGATCGCTGCTTGCTTGCGATAGAAGGGAGGAACCCCCTCTAAAATGCGTCTCCTACTAAGTTCCGAACCCACCAACACAATCATTGCCGAAAGTAACGAAAAACGACCGCCGCTGTGCTCTGGGTCATCATCAATGAAACGCTCTACCATCTGCTCTATATAAGGTTCAAGTTCTCGATGTTCCTCAATCTTCCGGAGCGCCACCTCTATTGCTCCAAGCTGCGATATCGGATCGCCCTGGTTGGTCAGCCATTCGTAAATTCGCACCAATTCTTTTGAATTCAGCTTGTTAATCCGAATCTCTTTCGATATATCGCCTTTTGAACACATTAACAAAGAATGCAGAAACCCCAACGTAGCATCCCATTCTTGAAGCCTCTTGATTGCCGGCGCCGCACCATCCCTGACATAGCTCGGCACTTCAGTTGATGAACCAAGAGATCCCACGAGAAGGTCATAGTAGCGCCGTGTACCCTGAACCAGAGTTGCCAAGTCGATGCTTCCACGGGAAATGCCTGCCCGCAAGTTACGGAAACTGCGAACCGGCGTTAACTCTAGCTCATCGCTCAGTTCCGCAAACTCCCGATCGTCCAATGGTCCGCTGACCATCCTATCTTTCCACGTTTCAATTACGTCAGTGTCAAGATTCACTTCACGACCCACCCTGTCCAACCATGCTCTGCGGACTGACTGGTCCTCCGATAAACCTGAATGATCACCAATTGGCAAATGGCTGTCGTCATTCCTAACGACAATTGCAAGACCTTCCGCCACTGTCTGAGCACTGACCCGCCAGACAGTCGATTTGTCATCGCTAATTGAAATTTCATTTCCTTGCCGGCGCATCGCTTCACGAATGCCAGCGTAAAAGTGATCTCGATGAAAGGAAGGACCATCCCTACCCAGTGTTACACCGGCTATGCCGGGAAGGTCCCAGCGTTCCACAAATTGCTTCTCCTCCAATAATGAATTTCTCAGTCGAGGCGGCAAGAACTCAAATGCAGCAGCCACCAACATAGGAATTGTCGCAATCCTAGCCATCGCTTTGGTCCGACCCTTGCTGATAAGCCAATACGCTTTCCGCAACATGTTCCTCGGCCCATTCTACAAGAAAGCGATACGTATCCGGTTCCTCCTCTTGCAGTACCAGAAGGAATTTCTCCTCGAACCACCTCCAATAGGCTTCCTTAACGGCCTTCGGCTGCGTAGTAGGTACCAGCATTAGCATCAAGAGCCAGTTCCGATAACGCTCCGTCAACTCTTCCACGTTCTGATCCAGGCGGTGTGTCCATCCCCTCGGATCACCAATTGTAAGTAGCCAATCCGATATGGCCCGGGCAGAAGCCTCATCCAAGCCATCCTTCCACTGTTCCTTCAAGCAGTACAGGCAGGCCTCTATCATCCCGTTCAACCAAATCAGCTCTTTGGGCGACTGAAGAACATTACACATACGTATGCGCTGCACAGACTCTCGGATGGTCTTGAGTTCTCCAGTCTCCTCCAGAACACCGTTTCTCACTTTGCAATTAGCGACAAATGAGTTCACCTCCCCTGCCGTTATCGGAGTCAACGCGAAGTTAGCACGCCTCAACTTTGTCAGCGCATCGTGCTTTCGATCATCGTCTATCGCGCCGTTTGCTAATAGAACATCCAGCAAATCTACTGTAGTTAGCAGCGGTCGTGCCGTAGTTCCCAGCGAAATCGACGCATGTTGATTGATAGCCCTGTCGTCCACCACTCCGACATCCGCATCACCAACCAGTCGCAGCATATCCATGGTAGGATGCGAAGAAACATAGCCGCCATCAGCCTCATCGTCTCTACGCGTGGCCGTTCCAAGTCGAACCTTTCCGCTTTCGATACCCTCCCGTAACCGGAGTCTAAGCCTATCCACAATTGCTACAACCTCGTTCGCCGTTACAGCATAGCCAATCAGTGCGTCGGCCTCCTCGATTTCGCTGTGCGAAACAAACGCCGTGATATCAGCGTGATGAAGTTTCGATAGTAGTCCCAGAAACTGAAGATGTGATGTAGTTAGGTCATCCAAATAAAGTATAGCGCCGTCCTCTAACTCCGGCTCCGACGGCCACGGCACTTCCCGAACACTCAGCGCGGCGCACGCGTCCTTTGCTTCCCGTCGCGTCAAGACGCCCTTTTTCAGGAGCTTTTTAACGACACCGCTGGAGCTGCAAAGGTACGCTTGATACTCACTTAAGTCAGCTTCCTCCTTCATCAAGGTATTCGCTTTGTGCACGGGACCGCCGCGAACTACAAACCTTTGCCGCGTATCGGGCCGTTCCTCCGACGCAGCGTCGGAGATTAGTGCCGCCAGTGATGGGCCTACCTCGCTGGTCAGCTTCTCTGGCGCAGAATTATTACCATCAAAGGCATTCAAATGCCCATCCGCGAGCATCTTGCGAAGTTCTCTTGCAGCATCAACCCGGCTAGGTTGATGAAACAATATTCTAGCTCTTTCACTCAAGAGCCAAGCCAGAGTGCCATGAGGAATGACGATGTTGTCGAATACGTCGATACAATGACCAAGTATATCTAGGAACTCGGTCGTGATAAGGGCAGTGGCCTCCATCGCGACAACCTTGGGCTGTACATTCAGCTTCTCTCTTGCGCCGCTAAAGGCATACACCATAGATCTACGGCGAACATCGCGTTCCGCCATATTTGTCAAAGCAGGCATCAGATAAAGGCTGAGCAAGGAACGGTTCAATGCCTGACCGGCAGCGAAGACTGGCGCATCCCCTTTCTCAAGTAATTCCCATACATTTGACTCTCGTTTCTCCCAATCCGGTTTTCTCCTAAACAGTTCGTCAATACTCATGGCTTGAACAGGGCCGTCTCCGCCAGAGAGTTCCACGGCTCGTTCTATCCAAGAGTGTACCTTAGCACTACCCTCCCATCCTGCCGCTGTTGCTAGTTGATAACATCCCACAAGTATGTTTGGATCCGCGGGCGCGCGCTCCGCTGCCTCGTGTACAAGTTCTACGGCCCGCGCAGCACCGATGTGTTGTGCAATTTGGCCAGCTCGCAAAAGGTCTACTGGCATGCGGTTCGACCTTGCATTCCATTCACTTTCGACAAACGCTTGCAGCGACTCCCAATCTCCCGAGACCACCGCCAGATCCACTTGTAGCTGGCGAGCTTCAGGCAAGTCCTGGTATTGTCGTAATTCATTAACACCGTCCAAGGCTTCAGAGAGCCTCCCACATTTGAAAAGAAGATGGGCCCGCAACAGCTTCATGGCGCTGTCCTGAGCCCAAACAGCAGGGTATCTCTCCAGTACTCCGAATGCCTCGTCATGTCTTTCGCAGTTGTACAAAGAGATCAAATAGCGACGAGCGTCTGAAAGATCACCACTTTCTTTCAGAAGCTTCTCGCCATACTCGCAAGCGCTCTGCCATTCCTCTGCGTCCCCATAGGCATTGATCAACAATCGTAGCTCGACAATCGAGCCGTTCTCTTCGTACGCTGCCAATCTCTGCACAATCGGGTCTCCGCCGGACGCTTCGGCCAGCTCACGCCGTAGCCGTGCTACGTCTCTCTCTGATAGCCCCCTACTAGCGGCTTCCTGCAAGCGCTTTTCAGCCTTTGCAACTTGTCCGGCATTCGCAAGCATTTCAATCTCAATGAAGTGGAGCCCCCTCCGCTCAAGATGCCTAGCCAACTGTTCCCTGTGTTCATCGATGTAAGCCACTACTGCCTCATGGCTAGTCTTGCTGAGCGCCAAAGCAAGTCGTGCGTACGCAGCATCGGGCGACGCGCCTCCGCTTAATGCAGTTTGCCGATCAACCTCGCGCTCTGCCCATTCGAGGTCAATATCAACACCAAACTGCAATCCCAATCCTAGGCGCCGCAAAAACATTGACGGCTCAGCTATGCTTTCCAACAACTCGGAACGAGCTTCTTCTGCATACTCGGGGTCGACAAGGCGTAACCAAAGAGCTTTGTCGTTCATGAGTCCGGAAGTTTGGGGAAGACCTAGGGAAGATGCGATCGCACCAAATCGCTCATACAACACCAGAGCTCTTCTTCGACGCTCTAGAGCAATTGCTTCGCCACGCAGAGGAAATTTTACGGCATCGAATGGCATCTCCTGAGCTAGAAGCTCTTCTCTCAATTCACTAGGAACAGCTTGCATAAGGAGGGCGTCAGCGCTCACACGCATTAACCCAGGAGATCGCTCCCAATCCTCATCGGTCAGTACACTTGCGACTGCGAGTGCAGCATCCCAACAACCGTCTTCTAAAGCCCTTCTAATGTATTGGAACTGGCTATCGCCATCGAGATCCTTAATTCTTAGACTAGATTTCTGTAACCAACCGTCTGCCTGCTTGAAGCCCTTCGCTCGAAGCACTTGAATGTAGGCTGCACCATGTGATATTGGTGTACCGATTGCGCAGAGTTCCGCAATGGCACTATCCAGATCACCGGCTGCCGCTGCCACGGCGCCCCGTGCGATCCCACTCACCTCGGCATGGCCGGCGGCAATGTGGTCTAAAAGTGATGCTGCCTCAGCGTGATCTTCCCCGGAGAGGAACCGGGCACACCAAGCGAGAGCTGTACCCTTCTGTTCCTCACTCGCCTGCGTGAGGTCTCCCTCCATCAGATTTTTCACAAGGCTTCGCGTTTCCTGCAACGCTGGAAATTCAGCAAAGAAGCGACACTTGCGTATTCGCTCTAACCTTTGTTTAACTTCGGCGTCAATGATGGTAGCTTGTGACTCTTGCGTCGCTGTGCCTTGAGCAATCCTCCGTCCCAATTCAGCAATCGCCAAATTCTGTTCTTCCGAGTGGGATGCGAGTCTCTGAAGTTCCTTGGCGTTCCTCTCGAGCGCTTCATCAATTCGCGTTACCCGCAGTGGAGTTGCACGGGGAGCACGTAGAAAATCTCGAATATGGACATAAACCTCAGCTTCTCTATCGGTCGGTTTAGATATGCTCTTGTGGTCTTCGTCAACACCGATGGGCGTATCAAGTAGCCCAACATCCGTACTATCCAGGGACACAGGCTTGCCCACGGCGAACCCAAGTATTCTCACGGGGCGTGTCTCGGCGAGACTTAGGGTCCTGATGCCATTCGCCGAACTATAATGTCTGTACCAGTGGTTCAAGTTTCGAAGTTGGGCACTGCCCGAAGTCAGTTCGCCGGTTGTTTCAGTGGGCCTAAGAAACGGCGATAGCATCTTAGATAAGTTTGCTAGCATTGTACCGCGATGAGGTGTTCCGAGAAATGCGACTCGGCTAACGCGGGCAAGAAAGTCTCTTGCTCTTTGATCGTTGCTTGCCTGTCCCTCAGCATTGCGAAGAACTTGCTTAACAACGAGACCCCCGAGACTGTGGGCAACGAAGTTAATGTTTCCTTCTGTTAGGGCTGATTCTGTCAAGAGGCGGGCCATAATACTGGTGGCGCGGTCTGGGATGGAAATCGCATATCCGCCCCAAGCCGTCATTGCTGCAGGGTATCCTACGAGCCAAAGACCGACACCAGGTACGTGGTCCTCTAACCAAAGCGGCCAAACCTCCGCGGAACCGCTCGCCGTAGTTGTCCAAGTCTTATCGATATGCCCAGAGAGACCGTGAACAAATATGACTTGGTCCTCTATCCGGGAAGACTTCTTCGAAATAAAGCGTAGGGTTGTCAACTCAGCTCTCCACACCGCTTGAAGTTCGGTCACCCGAGAATGATCATGTATCCATGCTATTCAATCTCTCTGTTTGATTAGGAAGTATCACTGCCTTTCGTGGCTCTGCACATTGAGATAGCGCGGCCTTCCAGCTTCTCTCCGACGAAGAGGCGCATCTATCACTCATGATTTCGTCAAGCCTACCAGCAGCCGTTGGCTAAATCATGCCGGCGTTCTCGATGGCCGCCGCGATCAGCGGCGCTTTCCCTTCCAGACCATTTTGGGAAATTTCGCCGCATTGATACATGCGGTACCACTCTCTGCGTTGACGCATGACCCGCTCGTCGTCGCGCAGATGCAGCCTGACCAGTACATACTCGGCACGCTCGCGAAACTCTTCCGGAACCGCGTCCGACACCCGCAAATGCAAGGACGGGAGATGGAGTTCGAACCATCCGTCCTCGATCTCGAACGGGTCCAGCATGTCGCCCGCCAGGACATTGTTCTTGCTCGAATTGATCCACGCCGCGCAGTACCGGTAGTTCTCCCACTCATAGGCCCTCGACCGGTCTTCGTCGCAGCTTACAAAGTGGTCCACGGTCCCGACCGGCTCGTACATCGCCGAGTAGGCGCAAAGGTTCCGGAAGCCCTCTGCGAGCTCCGCCTTGAACGGAGTCCAGTAGTCCCTCGGACGCCCGCCGCCGGGATTGGCTGCAAGCCATGCGTTGCCCGGCGTCTTGGCCCGCCGGTCGAAGTCGGCCGGCTCGGCAACGCGTTCGAAACGGATCATTCCCCGCCGCCCTGGCGCTCCATGGACATCACCCAACGCGGCCAGAACGGATCGTGCCCGGCCAGCACGCGCTGAAGTTCCTCGTGGATCGCCTGGGCTTCTCTCAGATTCTCTGGATTCTGCTGCGCATCGCCGCGCATGAATGCCTGCGCCGCCTCGATGGCGCATTCCGCCTCGACCGACCGTGCTTGCCGCAGTCCGAAGACGTCCGACACCAACCAGTTGAGCGCGTCTCCCTGTGCCGCCCAGGGCACGACGTCGAGCTGCACCCGGCCATCGCGGATATCCAGGTGAAACAGCCGGTCGCGGTCTTCCTCGAAGTGGGGCTCCACCGAGGCGAGAACGAGCGGAGAATGGGTGGCCGCGATGAGCTGTATACCCGCCTTACCGTTAGTAAGGCCGTCCATCACCCTTAGAATGGCTGGCACGATGGCGCGCTGCCATCGCGGGTGAAGGTGCGCGTCGATTTCGTCGAACAGCAGAATAACCTGCCCGGCGACCTTGACGCCGATCTGTTCCGCGGCGCGGACATGTTCGCTCCAGGACCAGACCAACATGTAGGCCAGGCCGATAATCCTGCGGACCGCAGATGACGCGTGGACGATGGGAACCGCGTCGGAATACTCGGTCCTGATTGAGGGAATGTCCTGCGCGTCATCGACTGAAAGCCGAAGGAGCGGACCCACTTCCAGGGACTCTCCCTGCACCGTTAGCGTGCCGACGACCTCCGCCATGCGGCGTTCGCTCTCTCCCTTCTCCCGAATCCAGCTCGACCAATCATCCAGTACACCCTTGCAAACTCTTGTCTCCTTACCCTCGATCGCGACGACCAGCCCGGTCCAAACTTCCCCTGGAGAGAACACGTAACCCGGAAGCCGATCCTGGACGTCGATATTCCCCCTTCTCCGCCAATAGTTCCGGGCCGGGTCCCAGACCGAGAATCCGCCGTCTGCGTGTGCGTGGATGACCAGTCCGGGGCTCCACGGCCTTCCGGGTTGTCCGGTCCAGCTCTCGTCCCGGGCAGAGTATGTGCTCTCGAAGCTCTTGCTTCTTCCGGCATCAGTCGTCAGATCGAAACGCAACTTCGCCGGTCTCTTGATACTCGTCGGGCGCGCCGCATAGCCGGAGGTCAGGCGAGGATTCAAGTCCCGGGGCCATCTCCGCGTCAGCGCCCACCATGCGACATCGAGAAGAAAGCTCTTGCCGAGCCCGTTGTCGCCGGTGATGAGATTCAACCGAGGTTGCAGATCCAGCACCATCCCCGGCGCCGGACCGACATTTTCCAACTCAAGGCGTTCGAGCATTCGGTTCCGTGGTGATTCAGCGCAATGCGGTCAGGAGTGTATTCGCACGGCCCCCGGCGCAGGCAACTCGATTCGCCGCCTCGTCCACGACCTCCAGCCATGCCCAAGGGTCGGCGGAGCGCGGCGGCGCGAGCGTGATGGTCTCTCGCGAATACCTCGATTCTCTTACATTGCAGTTCTTTGCCATTGTTATTCGCAACCGCACCGGTGCAGACACCCGGCGAAAGTAACCGACATTCTCATTGCCGTCATGTCTTCTGACACGAGGGTCACTATAGCGCGATCTGCGCTCTGTCTTCTTGGTTCCGCGGTCCCACGACACCTTCGCGACAACCGCACCCTCACGCCCCTCACTGCAACACAGCGCTCATGAGTTCTCTCACGAGTGGGACCTGACCGGGCCGGCGGCGGCGGGGTCTCCTTCTTCACCCGCCTCCCGTCTCGGTCTCCATCTGCCCGCACTGCACCGCCGAGAGGGGAGGTCCGGCCGTGAGCGGCGCGGCGGTCGGGTGTCCGGGGGAGGGCGTCCGTCCGCCGTTTTCCCTCATTGGCACGAAGGAGACGGCACCATGACGGCAGCCATGGTGATGCCCGGCAACACGGCGGAGACGTTCCTGGTTCATTTCTTCGGCACCGGCCTGGCCGACGACCGCTATGTGGTCGAGCGGTTCCGGGCCCGCGCGGACGGCGACATCGTTCCGGCCCCCGCCGAACCTCGTGGTACATTCTTGCTCCGCCGCTCTGGCGCATAATCCCGCCGCCGTTAACAGAAAAAAATGCGGGAAAATCTACTAACCGATTGTGATTAAAGAAAAAACTATTGATCTCTGATCTTGCCTCCACAATCAGTCATCAAGGCGAATGCGGATGGTCGACGGGCCGCGACGCAGCCGCGCCTTGTTCCCCATGCCCAAACCGACCCTCTCCCTCCCGAAGTCGAGCGAATCGAACTGCTCACTGCATCCCTTTCCCACGAAGGCTTTTCGTGCCGGCGACCGTGCTCGTCCTCGCAAATTTCGCCTATCGATCCTCCGGCATGGGCCGGGGCTGTTTCTTCGATACCCGGAACTCTTGGACCTCGACCGGTTCTCCCGACCCCATGTCCTGTGAATCGCGGCACCGCTCGATCGCCCGGCTCGTCGTACGCGCCTCGTCGCCGCGCAGCCCCTGTTCGCGCAACACGATGCGTTTGCCGCTCGCCGTCCCGATCACCACGTCGTACCAGCATCGCAGTCGCATCCGCAGCGGGGGTGCGTGGCGCGGACCGTCCAGCCCGCGCGCACCAATCCAACTCACATATCGGAATCGGATCCCCATCTCGGCGTTCCGCCAGCATTCCATTGCGTCCCCGGAGAACGCGTGCCTGCTTTCCGCACGGACCTTCGCCACCTGGCGTTGTACATCCACCAACGCGATCCGGCGCTCGACCCAGTTCGCCTCGCCGACCCAGGCGATCATGGTCGACCACAGTCCCGTCCCGATAGCGCCCGGTACCCGCGGCTCGGCGTAATCGTATTCGCCGCGCACCCAGATCCCATTCTCTCCGTAGCCATCGGGCACCGGATGCTCCCGACCGTCCGCTCCCGGCTCGATCCGGGCGACGAAGACTTCCCCGATCGCTTCGCGCCGGCCGTCTCCGATCACGTATCCATCGTCGTCCAGGATCTCGTCCAGCTCTGCCATCCCGCCGTCGATCCGATAGACGTTGCCCCGCGACTTCAACGCCCGAAGGACCAGCGCCGGTTCTCCCGGTCGCGCCTCATCGAGCGGTACATCGTTCCGCTCGCCGCCGCTTTTCCACCAGTAGCGTTCCTGTTCGAGGACATGGATCGCCTGTCGGATCCGCGGTCCGGCAGTCCAGACACTCCGGCCGCCCACCGTCCGCCGGATTGCCGCCTCCTCCATCCGGATTCCGGCACCGAACAGCGTGTTCCTCGATCCGGACAGCGCCGCACCGATTCCCTTCACGCTCTTCGTCCCGAGGAGCGCGCTGACTTCACCGCTCGAAAGCTCCATTCCGGGTTCCGTCAGCCGGTCGAGCACGGAGAGTCCGGCCCAGTACCTTTCTACCTCTCTGTCGCGCGATCCGCTCAACGCTTGCCTCGTTCCTTCTCTCGCCCCGCTTCCGACCGCCGCCCCAAATCGCCGCGGTCGTTTTGAAAGCTACATGACGGCAACATTCCCGGGAACGAAGTGATGCGGCCCTTGATCGCTATTGGCTGTCCTGCTCCCGCTGCGACAGAGCACACACAACCTCCACTATTCCAACGCCAGCATCGCCCACGTCCGGGGCGAAACCCGACGACGGCAATCGAGGCGGCGTGTTCGTCGAACATTGCGGACGAGAGGCGCTTCGCGACTCGGGACCACTGGCGGCACGGAGCGACATCGCCGACGATCGACTGTCACGCTGCGCGTCTTGCGGCCAGCGAAGCGGGACTGCATCTTGCTGGACACAATGGAGCGACACCGAATCGGAGCAGGCGAGCGTGCGCCGTTCAGTTGAACAATACGAGCTGCACCGCGCATACGGCGCGCGGCTCCCTCGGACAGCATGACGCCGGGCGCGTTCATCGCCAAGTGGCGAGCCTCGGAGTTGAAGGAGAGCTCGGCCTCACAGGAGCACTTCATCGACCTGTGCCGTCTGCTCACCGAACCGACACCGGCGGAAGCCGACCCCGCGGGCGAGTGGTATTGCTTCGAGCGCGGCGCGCGAAAGGACACCGGCGGCGACGGCTGGGCCGACGTGTGGAAACGCGGCTGCTTCGCGTGGGAGTACAAAGGCCGCCGCGCCGATCTCGACGCGGCGTTCAACCAGCTGAGGCAGTACGCGCTCGCGTTGGAGAACCCGCCACTGCTGATCGTCTCGGACATGGTGCGGTTCCGCATCCGCACGAACTGGACGAACAGCGTGAGTGTGACCCACGAGTTCACGCTCGACGATCTCGCCGACGGCGCGATCCGCGACAAGCTCAAGTGGGCGATGTCGGACCCGGAGCGACTGCGTCCCGGCGAGACGCGGCAGACCGTGACCGAGCGGGCGGCGGCGACCTTCGCGGAGCTTGCCCAAGGCTTGCGAGATCGCGGCCATGATCCGCAGACGGTGGCGCATTTCGTGAACCGGCTAGTGTTTTGCATGTTTGCGGAGGACGTGGGCCTGCTGCCCGACGACATGTTCACCCGGATGCTCGAACGCACACGGGGCGATCCTGAGAAATTCGCGGACTACGCCTCGCGACTATTCGGCGCGATGGCCACGGGCGGCGATGTCGGGTTCGAGCCGGTGGCATGGTTCAACGGCGGCCTGTTCGACAGCGACACAGCGTTGCCGCTCGACCGACAGGGGATCGAGACGTCGCTCAAGGCAGCGGCGCTCGACTGGTCGGAGATCGACCCGTCGATCCTGGGGACACTGTTCGAGCGCGGTCTCGACCCGGACAAGCGCTCGCAGCTCGGAGCGCACTACACTGACCGGGACAAGATCATGCGGATCGTCGATCCGGTGATCGTCCGTCCGCTGCTCGCCGAATGGGAGACGACAAAGGCCAGGATTATGGACACGATCGAGCGCGCGGACGCAGCGGGCTCGTCCGCAGCGCAAACGCGGCTGCGACGGCAGGCGGACCAGGCGCTCCGCGCCTTCCTCGAACGACTGCGAAAATTTACTGTCCTCGATCCGGCCTGCGGGTCGGGGAACTTTCTCTATCTCGCGCTGCACGCGCTCAAGGACATCGAGCACCGGGTACAGCTTGAAGCGGAGGCACTCGGCCTTGCGCGCGAATTCCCGGCGGTCGGCCCGGCGAACGTGAAGGGCATCGAGATCAACGCCTATGCGGCGGAACTTGCCCGCGTGTCGGTGTGGATCGGCGAAATCCAGTGGATGCGGCGCAACGGGTTCAGCAATTCGACCGATCCGATCCTCGATCCGCTCGACACCATCGAATGCCGGGACGCGATCCTTGTGCCGGGGGGCGGAGAACCTGACTGGCCGGAAGTCGACGCAGTGATCGGCAATCCGCCGTTCCTCGGCGGCAAGCTGCTGATCGGCGGGCTGGGGGAGGGTTACGTCGCCCGCATGTTCGCCGCGTGGAAGGGCCGCGTGCCGCCGGAAGCCGATCTCGTCTGCTACTGGTTCGTAAAGGCGGGCGCGCACATCGCATCGGGCAGGGCGACGCGCGTCGGACTCGTCGCCACGAATTCCATACGCGGCGGCGCGAACCGCAGGTCCTTGCAGGTCGCGACCGACGGACGCCCGATCTTCGATGCTTGGTCCGATGAGCCGTGGGTGATCGATGGCGCGGCGGTGCGCGTGTCTTTGGTCTGCTTCTCCGGCGCCGACGACACACATAGGCCGAAGATACGTCTCGACGGTCAACCCGCCGACGCAATCCATTCCGACCTTACGGCCAAGCGCGGCAGAACCGGAATCGACCTGACCGGCGCGAAGCGCATCGCGGCGAACACCGGGGTTGCCTTCATGGGCGATACCAAGGGTGGACCGTTCGACGTTCCCGGTGATCTCGCTCGAGAATGGCTCCGCCTCCCGGCCAATCCGAACGGGCAGCCCAACGCCGATGTTCTCAAACCCTGGGTCAACGGCATGGACCTGACCCGCCGCCCGGCGGGCAAGTGGATTGTGGATTTCGGGTGGAACATGTCCGAAGCCGATGCCGCGCTCTTTGAAGCGCCCTTCGCCCACGTCAAGGAACGTGTCTGGCCGATGCGGCAGCGGAACCGCCGAGAAGCGTATCGCATCAACTGGTGGCGGCACGTTGAACCGAGACAGGGCATGTGGCGGGCGCTCAACGGACTGAGCCGCTGTGTCGCCACTGCTCGGGTGGCCAAACATCGGCTGTTCGTCTGGTTGGACGCACGCGTCGTCCCAGATAGCAAGGTAATCGTCATCGCTCGTGACGACGATGTTACGTTCGGCATCCTACACAGCCGGTTTCACGAGGCATGGTCGTTGAGATTGTGCAGCTGGCACGGCGTGGGTAACGATCCAGTCTACAATCCATCGACAGTCTTGCAGACCTTCCCGTTCCCGGTGGGCCTCTCGCCAAACATCAAGGCCGCGGACTACGCTGACGACCCGCGCGCTGTTGCCATCGCCGAAGCCGCGCGGCGGCTCACCGAACTTCGCGACCGCTGGCTCAACCCGCTGGAATGGGTTGAATGGGTCGATGAGCCCGTCCCCGGATATCCGAAGCGCCCGGTCGCTCGCAATGACGCGGCGGTGAAGCAACTGAAGGCCCGGACGCTGACCAACCTCTACAATGCCCGACCGCAATGGCTCGCCGATGCTCACGCGACACTCGATGCCGCAGTCGCGGCGGCCTACGGATGGGACGCGGGGATCACCGAGGACGATGCACTCGGATCTCTACTGAGGTTGAATTTCACTGCAGGCGCGTGATGACCTTCGGATTCTCTTGTTTGCTGCGGTTCCCCATGCGGCGAATATCCCAGTGGGTGAACTTCGCCATACCTGTGCAGTATAGCCATCTAACCCACCGTAATCATTCATATTATTTACTTGACACAAATTCCGAAATCGAATGGTCACGCGGTTCGATCATATTACAGACGTCGCATGGCGCCCCGGTTGTACAAGTCCCCACGATTCCCGAATCGCGCGTGCAGGACCATCCCGTCGCACCCTGCCATACCCAAACCGACGAGACGGAGCGCTTGGGCGAGGTTCTCCGCGAGGTCGAACCCGAGATGCACTCGGCGATCACCGGGAGCATCGGCGGGTGTCTCTTGGCTGATCCATCCGAACGGGTGCATCGGCAGACGGGCTAAGACGCTGGGGCCTCAGGTTTCACCGAACAAAGTGCGAGCACCCAATCCGCTTAGTTGACAATCGTTCGGGAATCGGAAGGACTCGCCCGTCACCATGAAGGCAAAGCCACTTTCTTTGGGGTCGGTGAGCGAATGGCAAAACAGATCGATCAGGCGGAACTCACGAGCCACTTTTGTGCACGGCCGCAGAACTTTGCTTGGTTTCTTGGCGCAGGTGCGTCTCGATCAGCAGGGCTGCCGACGGCCACGGACATTATATGGGATTTGAAACGTCGGCATTATTGCCGCGAGGAAAATCAGGAAATAGAGCGGCAAGATATGCAGAACGAAGCCGTTCAGGCGCGCATTCAGAGCTTCATGGACGCAAGAGGATTTCCGGAGCAGTGGGCGGACGACGAGTATGGGATCTATTTCGAAAAAATTTTTGGCACGGACCGGGAACGACAACGACGTTACCTGAGAGCCATTCTCTCGGAAGAGCGGGTCTCCCTATCAGTTGGCAGCCGAGTTTTGGGGGCGCTGATTGCGTCCGGTCTGTCGAGGGCCGTATTTACAACGAATTTTGACAGCGTGGTCGAAAGGTCCGTTGCGGAAGTGGGGGAGAAGTCGATCGCGGCTTTTCACCTGGAAGGCTCCCACGCCGCCAATACAGCATTGAACAACGAAGAATTCCCGATTTACTGCAAGATGCACGGTGATTTCCGCTACGAGAGCATAAAGAATCTGCCGGATGATCTCGTGCAACAAAACGACGAGCTTGCGGCGTGCCTCGTGAACGCCGGAAGGCGGTTCGGGCTTGTCGTCGCAGGCTACAGTGGCCGGGACGCCAGCATCATGAAGGTTCTGCACAATGTGCTGGACGGTGGCAATGCCTTCCCGCACGGCTTATTCTGGACCGGGCTGAAAGGGAGCGCAATAGCGCCCGGCGTCGAGTGGCTTCTGCAGGAAGCGGAACACACAGGCGTCAATGCGCGTTACGTCGAGATCGAGACATTTGACGCGCTGATGCTGCGGCTTTGGCGAAACCTTGACGAGAAGCCTGAGGAGTTGAATGCGAAGGTACACAAGACGGGCGCGGCGTCCGTGAATATCCCGCTGCCCGCGAGTGGCCGAGGCCGGCCGCTGCTGCGCTTCAATGCACTGCCGATCCGCGACCTTCCGAGACGCTGCCTGTACCTTTCATTCAGGAAACCACAGGAATGGACGGACCTGCGTGAAGCGCGCCACGAATCCCGCGGACGCCTGATCCTAACCAAGTCGCCGGATGCCGTGTGGTGCTGGGGCGACAGGAACACGATCAAGGAGCATTTCGGAAACAATCTCGTGTCGATAGGGGACGTGGAGGTTCCATCGGATTTCACGGCGGCTGAGAATTTGCACGTAAAGGGTTTCCTGGAGGAGGCGATCTGCACTGCGATTGCAAACACGCGGCCAGTACTGTCGCGGACGACGCGTTCTTCCTCATTTCTCATCGCAGACCCACATGCTGAGGATATCGGGCCACTTGATGCTCTACATCGTGCTGTGGGAAAAGTCGGTGGCATCGTTCCGGGACTGTTTTCGGAGGTTACCGACGAATATCCGCGCGCGGAGCAGGTTCGCTGGGCCGAGGCGGCGCGCATTTCGATCGACATGAGAAATGGTGCGGTATGGCTCGTGACCGATCCGGACTTGTGGATCTGGCCTGCCAGATGCCGGCACGACGCGACGGAGTTCTTGGACCAGCGTCGCCGAGATCGGTTCAACGGCAAGTACAACGAGCTCTTGAGTGCGTGGGTGCGGCTGATCCTGGATACCGACGAGACAGGGATTGAAGTTGCGCTGACCGTATCGGATGGCTCTGAGGACACTGGCAACCCCGTGTTTCTGCTGGGGAGTCGGACAGCGTTTGCGCGGAGGCTCGCTTCATGAGCCGCATCGGAGAAGAACTCTCCGGCTATACCAGGATGGAAGAGCCGACGCTGCTGTTTGCAGAGGGAGGCAGACACAAGCACCCGTTGCTGGGTCTGCTCCGGCACGGTCCCTACGGGCGGCAGTTGGGGGCGCCAAGCAGGCTGCGGTTTGCCTTGGTGGCGCTGGAGCGCGATCTGGGAAAGCTTGAGGGCTTGGTCAAGGAGCTGGAAAAGCCGGCGTCGCCCAGGGAGGCGAAGAACTACTATCCGGACTATCCGGGCTTTACGGACGTATTCCGCGTCCCCGTCGCGCCGTTGGACGAGCGCGTGCGGATCGTCGTGCCGGACAGCTTGGACGCCCATGCGCAGGCGGGTGCGAAAGCGGAGCTAGCAGGCGATCTGTTCCAGTGCATTTCGAAGCTGAGAGGGGTGCGGGGCAGTTTCGATGTCGCTCTGGTTTACCTGCCGCCGGACTGGGCCTCGTGTTTCGAGGGGGAGAACTTCAATTTCCACGACTTCCTGAAGGCCTATTGTGCACCGTCGGACATTCCGGTGCAGATCCTCAGGGAAAACAGCTTTGAACGAAACTGTCGTGCAAACGTGATGTGGGGGTTGAGCGTTGCGGCCTACGCCAAGGCGGGCGGTGTACCGTGGAAGCTGACGGGACTGAGCCAGGATGAGGCGTTCATCGGTATCAGCTATGCGATGAAGCCGCTCGCAGGAGGCAACCTTTACAGCACCTGCTGCAGCCAGATTTTCGATCCGGACGGGACTGGATTCCGTTTCGTTGCTTATGACGCGCGCGAGTTCACCCAGGACGGCAGGCGAAACCCGTATCTTTCATACTACGAGATGCAGTCGGTGCTCTCGCGGAGCCTTCAGATCTATCAGAGCAGGCATTTCGGACGGACGCCTAGGAAGATAACGGTTCACAAGAACACGGCCTTCAAAGAAGAGGAAATTCTGGGTGCACTCGACAGCTTCAGGGATGGCACTGAGGTAGAATTGGTTCAGATCGTGAAGACTGTGCCGTGGAAGGGGATACGTTTCGACGAACAGAAGACGCCGAAGCCGCACAATTACCCCGTCGAACGGGGGACGTACATTCCAATCGAATGCGATGAAGTGCTGCTTTGGACGCAGGGAAGTGTCAGGGGGGTCCACGTAGGCAACCCGAGCAACAATGTATACAAGGAGGGTCCGCTCAAGCCGACTCCATCTCCGATATTGCTGCGAAGGTTCACGGGCGCTGGCGGCTGGCATGAAACCTGCGCCGCGATCATAGGGCTTACGAAAATGGATTGGAACAACAATACGCTCTATAAGAAGCTACCCGCTACACTAGTATACTCGAAATACTTTGCAGACATCGTGCAGCAAAATCCGAACATCGTTGATACGATCTACGACTTTCGCAACTTCATGTAGATTCGAATGAAACCGCGATGGTAAGGAGGGGCGCGCTTCGCAAATTGAATACGACGACTGCAGACAGGAAGGTAGACATGGCCTCCGGAACTGCCCGGTTTCGAGTAGTTCTCTGCGTGAACGTGCGCGATCTTCTCGTTCGTGGCCCGGTGCAGACCGACCGCCCGGAACCAGTCGGCCCCCGTCCTCGCGCTCGCCATGGGATAATCGACCGCGAACATGATCCGGTCCTTGCCCTACCGGCGCGCGGCCCGAGCATCCAGGATCGGACTTGACGCCACCACCGTCGCCGCATCGGTGCTGGCGCCCTGCTCGGGCCGATTGCCATTGCAATCTATGTGATCGCGCCCAACCCACCGGTATAGGGGATGTGGTGTCGGCTAGGACGACGAGGCTCACTGCGGTGGCGCGGGCCGGCTGCGCAGTTGGGATATTATCGCTCAATTCCAGAGTAAGAGATTCAAAGCCCTTGCACAGCTTGCTGTCACTCTCAGTAATGGCACCGAGAATCACTTCCTACTCCATCCTGCACGCATACCTATGTCAAATTGCGATTCCCTTCAATTTGCGATATAGATCAAGTGCAAATCGGTCTGTCATTCCCGAGACGAAGTCGGTTACTCGCAACCAAGCCTCGTACCGACTTGTTACACCTCCGAACCGATTTGACATAACGCGAGCCAACATTTGAGGTTGACCCGACAGTCCTTTCACATCCCATCCCAGATGCTCAATGCTATCTACAACAGGAAGATACAAATTCAATAAACCGGAAATAATCTCTGAACCAGCTATTTCAATTTTCGTCTTGCGCTCCGACCAGAAGATTTTTTCTCTAGCAACTGTTTTCGCCCTTTCAAGGTCCTTTCTATATGGTGTGTCTGCAATTAGCTCTTTAGAGTACGACCCTTCCAACAGTGCTCTTTCATTTTGCAGAAACGCTTTAGATACCGTATCAACAAGCTCGCCAATTGCGACTGCACGAAGCTTACCTATAATTTCGTGTTTCTCCATATTAGGCCGCCGATTTACTCCCCTTGCCATAGGTACCAATACATCTCTGGCCTCTTCAAAAGTGAGGTATCCAAGCGCGAAGCCATCCTCTATATCGATGATCGCATAGCAAATGTCATCTGCCGCTTCTACAAGAAAGGCAAGCGGATGACGACACCAGTAATACGGTGCTTCGCTTCGTTTAACGAGACCCAAACTCCAGGCTATGATCTCGAAATTGTCGCGTTCCGCTTCAAAGAATCCGATTTTCTTCCCGCCTAGGTAGGAGTTATTTGGGATCGGTTGAACGGCAGACGAGCGAGGATACTTTGTAAATGTTCCGAGTACTGCGTGAGTCAACTGTAGTCCGCCGGACCAAGGGTTATTTTCGAGTTGGGTTAGAATTCGAAATCCTTGAGCATTGCCTTCAAAGTACTTTAGATCATTCTTTTCCACTTCTTTCATACCAGAACCAAAGATTGCTGAGCCATTTTCCTCAGAATGAAACCAGCTACCTATACTATCCTCCCCACTATGACCAAATGGAGGGTTGCCGATATCGTGGGCAAGACAAGCGGCTTGCACGATGTCCCCGAACGTGTCACCAGTAATGTGGGGATTGCACAACCGATCCGCGATCGTTGATCCGACAATCGTACCCAAAGATCTTCCAACCGATGCAACCTCGATACTGTGGGTCAGTCTCGTATGAACGTGATCGTTGTCGGACAGAGGGTGCACTTGTGTCTTGTGTGCAAGCCGTCTAAAGGCTGCGGAAAACACTATGCGGTCGAGATCCTGTTGGAATGGTGTGCGACCCGGCTGTGAACCGGCATTAGGACGGTGTAGACGCTCTTTCCCGAGTAAGGTTTCCCAATCCACCAATTACTCCTCCCAACCTTGCACTGCCAAAGGCAATAGAGAGCTCACTTAAAGTTTGAGTTATCTTCGAAAAACGACTCACAACGTGCCCTGCTTAGACGAATACTCTCATTCTTAAATACATGTTTCTTGATTGCCTTAACGACCGTCTTTCCGCCCCACTTGTCGTATTTGGCAATTTGTCTCGATATCGACAAATCGAAGTTACTTGACCGATGTGCCCTACTAGACCCTATATGCTGGGGCTTGGTTGCCAAAACGACTTGCACAATGGCAAGTTTTCCTACATCAGGTTGGATGAAATACTCTACTTCTTTTTTCTCTGGCGTCTGATCAGGAATTAAGATTGACTTCGCCTTGCGGGCGATTTCGGTGGCCTCAGTTTGTAGTGGTCCGCTTTTGAAGACATTTTTCTCGACAGCCCAAAAGAACCAATCCGGATCCGTGAGTACGATCTGCGGTAGAGTTTTCCCCTTATACTCGCCGAACGGCACCGGTGTCCATATCACCTTCAAATCCTCCAAGAGTCAGTGAGATGAGCAATTGCATCGCTACCGAATGAAATCAAAGTCTTGACCCTCTAGGCGACCTGCCTGGGGCCAAGAGCAATTGTACGCGCCTCCACGACCTTCTTGCCTCATACGCGACCCGGCATGCTGACCGTTGCCGGCCCAGTCCTGGACCCGGCGGTCGCGCTGGGCTTTCCTGGCGGTTGGCCACCACGGCAGCATAAGGCCGTCATCGCAGAGCAACCGGTCGATTTCTATATTCAGGCGGCACACGGCGTCCTCGGACGATATTCTTGGCCGTCCGGCCTCCATGGCACGATATCCCGAGAACGCCGCACGCCCCGTTTCTCTCTTTCCCGATGTGCCGTCCGTTCGCTCACTCATGCCCTCTCAGCGGTTCCTCGTTTACCTGAACCCTGTTCGTCCTCTTCCAGACATACTCCATGATGGGGATCGTCTCCAGCGTCCGTCCGTCCAGCAGGCGATGACGGCGTGCGTGGCCGGGATTCTTCCTCTTGGTCCCCCCGGGGTCTTGACGAGTCCGCGAGAGCGCCTTCTCGATCAGTACAGCGACCCCATCCCGACATGCTTGCGCGGGGCATTGAACGGCCCGTCGAGGAAGAAGGCGAGATATTCGGCGACAAGGCCGAGCTCTTCCTGTTCCTCGTCTGCCGACGCCCGACCGAACATTTCCAGGGCGGCCGCAAGCAGGCGGTCGAAGGGCCGCGGATGAATCACGAAGCGGGGCGACAGGGGAAAGTCGAATTCCGTCGCCATGACCGCGAAAACCGCGCGTTGAACATGGCCGTTGCCGTCGAGGAAGGGATGAATCTTCCCGAACCGGCAGAAGGTGTAGGCGAGAGCGATCAGCTTGTCGTAGTCCTCCTGATCGGGCTCATAGAGCAATGAACGGGTGTTCAGCCGCAGTTCCGTCATGAGCCAGGGCACTTCGCGGGGCGGGCAGAATTCGTACACGACATCGGGATCGATCTGGCTCGGCGCGGACATCCGTATGTCGGCGAGCCCCGTGTCCGGCGTGCCCCGGTACGTGCCGGCACATTCGGGATAACCGGCTGGCGTGAAGCCGGCGAACAGTTCGCGGTGCAGATCCCGCGGATCGGCCAGAATGGCCTGGCGGCGGTCGGAATCCGCGACAATCTCGGCCAGAAGCCGGCCGCACCGCGCGGTCATCGCATCGTCGTAGCCGCTTGCGAGATGGGCCTGCCATTCGGGCGCTTCCTTCGGCATCGGTCGGATCTCTCTCGTCTCGCGACACACGACGTGGATCGGGAACGGCGGTCGAACGCCGGGTGTGCCGGATCTACGATGCGCTTCCCGCGTTCACGGCATCCCTAAACGGCTTACCGGCCTTGAACGTCGGTGCGGTCGAGGCGGCGATGTTCAGTCTCTCGCCGGTCCTCGGATTGCGCCCCGTGCGGGCGGGGCGGCTCCTGGTGCCGAAGGTGCCGAAGCCGCCGATCCGCACATCCTCGCCGCTGGCCAGGGCCTCCGCGATCGCCTCGAATACGGCATCCACGGCGTCGCCGGCCGCCGACTTGCCTACTCCGGCCCGGCCGGCCACGCGACCGGCGATATCCGATTTGTTCACCCGTTCTCTCCCTGCGCTGTCGCGTTCTCCGGACGCCCGGCCCGCCCGATCGGCGGAAGCCGAGGCCGGCGCCCACGGTTAACACGAAACCCCCGCCTCTTCGATCCCGGAAGCGCCGTTCCGTCCCCTTCCTGCCTTGGCTCCCTCTGCGGCGTTTCGCACTGCCAGGTCTCGCCACGCAGCTCCAGGCGTTCGAGGCCGGCGGCCTCCGGGCAATACGCGGGGAGCTGCGGAGCGGCCCCTCGTGCCACCGCCGCGGAGACCGATCCATGTTCGACCCTCTTGCTGACGCGATGGGTCCACGCCGCACCCGAACCCGGCAAATGCCGACGCGGCGGCCCCTCGCACGGCGCAGCAGTTTCAAGCCTCCGTGTCCGAGGAGGAAAGCGGCGCAGGCGGCCGGGCGAAGGCACGGAGCTCCCGGAGGGGGTGGCCGCGCCCCCGTCACGCCGATCCGGAGGCCGCCGATGACCGATCCCGACACCGTTTCCGCCGACTACACGCTACGCCCGAGCGAGCTCGCCGCGACCCTGGCGCTGCTGGTCGAAGCCCGCCAGCCGACTATCCTTTGGGGAGCTCCAGGCTGTGCCAAGAGCGCGCTCGCCCAACAGACCGCCGCCGAGGCCGCACGCCGCTACGTCGACGTGCGCGCGCTGCTGCTCGACCCCGTCGACCTGCGCGGCATCCCCTGGCGCGACGCGGACGGCCGCACACGCTGGGCGCCGCCTGCCTTCCTGCCGCCCGCCGGCGATCCCGGCCGCTGGCTCATCAACCTGGAGGAGCTGCCCTCGGCCGTGCCGATGGTACAGGCCGCGCTCTACCAGCTGGTGCTCGACCGCAAGGTAGGCGAATACGAGCTGCCGGAAGGCGCCTCGCTGATCGCCTGCGGCAACCGGGAGAGCGACCGGGGCGTGGTCCACCGGATGCCAACTCCGCTCGCCTCCCGCTTCGTCCACCTTGAGATCCGGGTGGACGCGGAGGACTGGCTGGCCTGGGGGGCGGCAAACGGCATCGCTCCGGAGGTGCTGTTCTACATCCAGATGCGCCCGGACCTGCTGCACGCCTTCGATCCGCAGGCGAAGGAGAAGGCGTTCTGCTGTCCCAGGACCTGGGAAATAGTCTCCAACGTCGTCAACCAGCGCGGCAATCTCGATTCGACGGTGGAGCGCGCGCTGTTCCGGGGCACCGTGGGCGAGGCCGCGGCGGTGGAATTCTCGGCCTTCCTCAAGGTGTGGCGCGAGCTACCCCATCCCTGGGCCGTGCTCGACGATCCCGAGAACGCGGTCGTGCCGGACAATGCGAGCGCGCTGATCGCGCTCTGCGGCTCGCTCTACCGCATGGCCGACGACATCACGCTGGCCTCGATCGTCACCTACGCCCAGCGCCTGCGCCGCGAGGTCGGCGAGTTCCTGGTCGGGTCCTGCATCCGGCGCGATCCCGACCTTCAGCGCTCGCCCGCCTTCATCCGCTGGGCCGCCGCCCGTACGCAGTAGCAACCCTGTCGGGAGAATTGCCCCATGAATCTCACCCATGACGCCATGCTGGTCAGCCTGCGCATCGCCGCCTGGTCGGGCCGCCAGTACGACCGCAAGGCCAGCACCCACGTCGCCGTCCACCACGAGGCGAGCGTCAGCGCAGGGCGCTACAACAAGTGCCTGCTGCCCAAGGCCGCCTTCGCCGCGCTCACCGCCACCATGAGCGCGGCGCGCAGCACCCACTACGCCCAGACCCTGCCCTGGGACGACCAGGGGAGCCGACTGCTCACCGTCGCCAACTACGAGGGCTACACGGAGCTGGTGGACGCACTCCGCGAACGCATGGTGCGCGAGCGCGCCCGCTTCATCGAGGACTACGACGACAACATCGACAAGGCCCGGCTCGACCTCGGCAAGCTCTTCCGCATCGAGGACTATCCCTCGAAGGAGGCGCTCCAAGGCAAGTTCGGCCTGCGCTACCGGATTATCCCGGTGCCCGACGCCGACCATTTCATGGCGAAACTCGCCACCGACGACACCGACCGCGTCAAGCGCGACATCGAGAGCCAGATCGAGGAGCGGCTGCACGACGCCGTGGGCGACCTCTACCGGCGCCTCGCCGAGGCCGTGGAGCGGGTCTCGGAACGTCTCCAGGAGGACGACGAGGGCAAGCCGCTGGTGTTCCGGGACTCGATGATCGGCAATATCCGGGACCTGGTCGACGTCGTGCCGCGGCTCAACATCTTCGGCGACGGCGAGCTCGCGCAGCTCTGCGAGCAGGTGAAGGAGAAGATCGCCGGCGTCGAGCCCGACGCGCTCAGGCCGTCGAAGAGTTTCGACCCCGTCGCCCGCGCGCAGGTGAAGCGCGACGCCGACGCGCTGGCGGAGCGGTTCGCGGGGTATTTCGCGCCGGCGGCGAAGGTTTCCGCAGAGCCCGCACGGGAGGCCGCGTGATGGCCGCCCGCGTGCGCTCGGAATCGGCGCAGCGCCTCAGCGGCTGCGTCACCGCGCTGCTCCGCGAGCAGCCCT
>Ga0209544_1001070_pt1 | contig 32274 bp, 34 predicted proteins | sample MesohylPK_FD_187297 | JGI IMG/M metagenome (GOLD analysis project Ga0209544, IMG submission 187297) | Host-associated microbial community of the marine sponge Aplysina aerophoba from Gulf of Piran - sponge mesohyl, lysed by proteinase K... | ecosystem: Host-associated > Porifera > Sponge >... | reverse complement strand
CTGGGAGGCCACCTGGATCACGCTCTACTTCGGCGTGATGCTGTGTGCGGTGACGGTGGTCTGTTCTTTTCTGATTGCTCTTCTGCTCAACAGGACGTTTTTGGGTCGAGGACTGGTGAGGGTGACGGTGCTGCTCCCTTGGGCGGTGCCACCTGTTGCTTCGGGATTCCTGTGGGTTCAGATGTTCCATGCCGAATTCGGCTTTCTGAACGGTCTCATCAGGGCTTTTGGCGGAGAGGGGGACATCATCTGGCTGGGGGGTTCGACCATTGCCTTGCATTCGGTGCTGATTGCCGAGGTATGGCGATGGATTCCCTTTGCCACCCTGTTCATCCTCGCCGGGTTGCAGATCGTGCCCAAAGCGGTTAAGGAAGCAGCGGCTATCGATGGCGCCGGACCCTGGCGAGGGTTTCGGCATGTCACCCTTCCCCTCATGCTGCCGGTGGTTGTACCGGTGGTGATCTTTCTGTTCGTGTGGGCCATGAAAGTGTTCGACACCATCTTTGTGCTGACCCGAGGCGGCCCTATCAGGGGGACCACAACCCTCAATTACCTGACCTACCGGCAGGGATTCGTGGATTTCAACTTCGGGAGCGCCGCGGCCACCGCCTACCTTCTCGCCGGTCTCACCGTGGCTGTCATTGCCGGATTGGGGTGGATGCTGGCCCGCTCCCGACGGCTGGCGGGAATGTGACCATGATTGCTACCACCCACACCTCCGGCAGTCGTCGCTTCAAGCGGGTAATGACCTATGCGGCGGCGGTGGCCGTTTTGGTCGTGATGGCTTTTCCTCTGTATGGAATCATCCTCACCAGCATTCAGACGGAACCCGACATCCGCTCCCCGAATGTGGCGTTTGTGCCTACCTACATCGAACCACAGCACTATCAGGACATTTTCGACGAGGCTTCAGGCATCCCCGTGGCGGAGTCGATGGTGAACAGCCTGGTGGTGGCGCTGGCGACGGCCTTCTTGACTGTGGCGATCGCGGTGCCCGCCGCCTATGCCCTGCACCGGATGGCGGTCCCGGGAAGGCGGATCATCCTGGGCGGGCTGGCGGCAATCTACATCCTCCCCACCCTGCTGTTCGTCCTTCCTCTGTTCATCGCAGTGGTGCAATTGGGCCTTTACGACACATACATTGGACTGGTGCTTCCCTACGTGGCGTTTACCCTCCCCTTCATGGTGTGGATCATGGGATCCTTCGTCCGGTCCATACCTGTTGAAGTGGAAGAGATGGCCCGGATAGACGGCGCCGGGTTGCCACAGTTGATGTTTCGCATCGTCATCCCACTGCTCCGTCCCGGGATCTTTGCCGGGTTGCTCTTGGGATTCATCCTGGCGTGGGTGGAGTTTCTGACCCCGTTGCTGTTCACCAGCGATCTCTCCATCCTCACCGTGACGCTGGGACTGTTTCGCTCGACCATGGATATCGCCATCGGACAACTGGCCGCCGCCACGGTCATAACCGCTCTGCCGGTAATCCTGATCACTGCCTTCTTCCAACGCAATATCAGCGAGGTGGTAACGGCCGGGGTGGAAAGGTGAAGGGCCGGCTTTCAAGACAGTGGATCCGAGGTCGCCTGAAGACCGAGATTATGAGAGGAGTTGAACAATGGCCAACCAGATAGATGTAGTGATCCAACCCGTGGTGCTGAGGTTCAGCCTCTTGGATGACGAGGTCGTCTATTTCTTCGCGGCCGATACCGAGGCAGTCTTGGACCGGATGGAGTTGATGATGGGGATCAATCCTGAAACCGACATGTTGTTTGACTCCAATCTGGGATTCCTTCCCGTTTCAACCGCCGTTCTGATCAGGGGCGAGAAGAACATCGTGGTCGATCCCGGCAACCATCACACCGGTTTCTACGGACAACTCGCCATCGGCCTGAAGCGGTTCGGTGTTACTCCGGCCGACATCGATATGGTGGTGTGCACCCATTGCCACCATGATCACATGGGTAGCGCAATATCCATCCCAGGCGCCGACTTGGTGTTGGGAGAAGGGGAGGCGGACTTCTGCGAGGAGTTGTACGGAACGGCTGACACCGAGGCGCGTCTTTCGGTGATGGGCTCTTTGATCGAGGTGGGGAGGGGAGAAGAAATGGAACTGATGCCAGGAGTGGTGGCTATCTCCACCCCGGGCCATACTCCCGGACACATCAGTGTGATGGCCGAGAACGAGGAGGGGGAGAGGGTCTTGGTGGCGGGTGACACTGTCATGACCCGGCGCGAGTATTCGGAACGGTCATTCTCGCACTGGTACACGCCCGACCAATTGCGGGGTCTTCACTCCAGCCTCGATCGCCTCCAGGCTCTCCATCCCACTACGGTGATGCCCGGGCACGATCGGGCATTCTCCCCGCGGGCTTCCTGACGTGGGCGTCCTGCGCGCCGCAGTGGTGGGTACCGGGGCGATCGGTTCCCTCCACGCCCGGATCTATGCCGAGCATCCGCTGGCGGAGTTGGTAGGCATCGTGGACGCCAACGCCGAGACGGCCGCCTCGGTGGCTGAACCGCTGGGTGTTCCCTGGTTCACAGAGGTGTCCGATCTGTTGTCCGCCTGTGAATTCGAGGCGGCTTCGGTGTCTGTTCCCGAGCACTATCGGCACGACACCGCTATGCCGCTGGCCAGGGCCGGCAAACACCTACTGCTGGAGAAACCGTTGGCGCCGAGCCTGGCCGAAGCGGATCGGCTGATAGCCGACCTGCGGGAGACGGGTGTTCTGACCATGGTGAACTTCATCCTCCGGTTCGATCCCCGCTATTCGGAGGCCAAGGCAGCCGCGGCATCCGGGCAGTTGGGGGAGATCCACACCATCTTCACCCGACGGCGTGGGTCCTATCTGGGCGCCGACATCTATGGGGTATGGACCGACCTGTTGATCTCCACCGGTATCCACGATCTCGACGCCATGGCATGGGTCACGGATGCACCGGTGACCCGGGTATATGCCGAGACCATCTCCCGGCGCCTAGCCCCCTACGGGCACGATGACTCTGCCATGGTGATGGTGCGTTTCGACAATGGGACTATCGGAGTGCTCGAAACCAGTTGGGTGATGCCCACTGCAATCCCCCCCGGCCTGGATGCTTCCTTTCAAGCGGTGGGCACCAAAGGCTCGGTCTTCATCGACGGGTCCAATCATGGCCTGTCGGTGGTGGGCGAAGATCGCTATTCGGAGCCCGATCTCACCCACTGGCCGATCGTGCTGGGCAAGGTGGGAGGAGACCTTGCCGCTTCTCTTGATCACTTCATACGCTCGGTGAGTGCGGGCGCGGCGCCCGGGGTGACCCTTGAGATCGCCCGTCACGCCCAAGCGATGGTGGATGCCGCCAAACGCTCCGCGGCCTGCCACGCTCCGGTCGAGTTGACCCCTCCGCCGGGCTGACGGATCAACCCGGACGTCAGGTTTGGGACGCCACCTTGTGCACAAGACTCGGCCGGGTAAGGGGCATCGGCGCCGGGGCGAGAACAGCAACAGCCGCGGCGGTGGTGTGGACTTTGAATACAGATCTCGTCGACGTTCTTTCAGACCGTGGTTGGAAGCTCGGTTGATTTAGGGCCAATGATCGGAGACACGTCCTGCACCTCAGAGGTCTTTTCGAATGGAGGTTGGGAGGAGCAACTTGTGCAGCACGGATCATCAGGACCGAAGGATCTCGCATCCCCGAGGATGCCATGAGTGAGGCAAAGCCGAGGATTGGCATCGCCTCCGTCTTCCAAGAGACGAATACGTTCAGTCCAAAGCCGACTGGATGGGAGGATTTCAAGGTTCTGGAGGGACGGGAGGCAATGGATGCCTTGAGCAGCACCTACTCCGAGTTTTCCGGGGCGGCGGCCGAACTGGTGCGACTGGGAGCGGAACCGGTCCCGTTGTTGTCGGCCTGGTCTCTTCCCTCGGGGCCCGTCACGGAGGGGACATTCGACCGGCTGTCCGAGTTGCTCGACTCCAGCATCAAGCAGGCCGGCGGGCTTGACGGGCTGGTCCTGTCCTTGCACGGGGCGATGGTTTCGGAGAATCACTTCGACGCCGACTCGGTGCTGATCGAGACCGCTTGTCTCCGGGTGGGACAAACACCGGTAGGGGTATGCCTGGACCTGCATGCCAACCTGACCGCCCGGAAGGTGGAGTTGGCGGATGTGATGGTGACATACCACACCGAGCCGCACGTCGACATGGGTTCGACGGGGGAGCGAATCGCCCGTCTGGTTGCCGCCACCGTTCGGGACGAGATCTCTCCCGCCATGGCATTGGCAAAGCGGCCATTGCTGATCCCTGCCGAAGGTATGCGAACCGACGTGGGACCCATGTCAGAAGTCCGCCGAATCGCCGACCAACAGACCCAGGGTCCGGTACTGGACATCTCCATCTCCCCTGTACAGCCTTGGCTGGATGTTCCGGAACTCGGCCTGGGAGTACTGGTGGTGACCGACGATGACCGCCGCGGCGCTGACCGGTTGGCTGAGCAAATCGCAGATGAGGTCTGGCGAAGACGGGCGGAGATGACTACCCCTCGACTCATGGCTCCACCGGCAGCATTTGCGACTGCGCGCCGATCCGGGACTCGACCGTTCGTCATGGCTCACACCGCCGACTGTCCCACCGCTGGAGCCACAGGAGACGATCCGATAATGGTGAGCGAAGCAGCGGCACACGGTCCCGACCTGGTGGTGATGCACACGGTGCTCGACCCCGAAGCCGCCCGCCGCTGCCTCCGTTCGGTGGGAACCCGCATTCGGATCCAGGTAGGAGCAACTCTCAATCCCCGTGCCCAACCGGTCACCGTAGATGGTGTGGTTACCGATGCCGGGGCGGGGCGTTATCGGATGGCGGGCCGGTCCCATACGGGAAGGGAGGTCTCCATGGGTGAATGGGGCGTCATCACTTCTGGTCGTCACCATCTGCTGGTCACTTCCCTTCCCGCCATCACCGCCGATCCGGCAACTTGGCTTCACGCCGGCCTGGATCCTGATCGGGCGGACATTGTGGTGGTACGGTCCTGCAGTGACTACCGGGCCAACTTTCCCTCCGCCGCCCCCGAAGCGATAAACCTCGACCTGCCCGGCGCCAGCACCCCCAAACTGGAGAGTCTCCACTTCGAGCACGCTCCCCGCCCTCTCTATCCTCTCGATCCGGTCTTGACCTGAAAACGCAGGAGATGTCTTGCTGTTAGCCGACATCAAGACCTTATAGGCAGCCCCAGGTTCGAATCTGGGCTTGCAGTTCGGTTAACTTAGAGGTCATGATCCCGATTCGAATCGGTAACTCAACGTCGTCCACATCCCACCGCAGCGGCGAGCGAGGTGTATGGCACCGGTACAAGGGTTCGTTCCAACTCGGGGTGTCTAAGACCTGATGGTCGGGGCTGTTCCGAGGATTGGGGTCGCCTCCCTGGTTCAGGAGACCAATACATTCAGCCCGAAGCCCACCGAGTGGGAGGACTTCACCGTTTTGGTGGGTGCGGAGGCAGAAGTCGCCTTGGAGGGAACAAACACTGAATTCGCGGGAGCCGTCTCCGAATTGCGGCAGCAGGGAGCAGATTATGTGCCGCTGGTGGCTGCCTGGGCCCTTCCTTCAGGTCGGGTTACGGACACGACGTTCGGCCAGTTGTCCGAGTTGCTCGATGCCAGTATCGAGCAGGCCGGAGAGCTTGACGGACTGGTGTTGTCGTTGCACGGGGCCATGGTGTCGGAAAGCCACTTTGACGCCGATTCAGCCCTCATTGAGATTGCCCGCAGGCGGATGGGCGGGGCGCCCGTGGGGGTGTGCTTGGACCTGCATGCCAATCTCACCGCAAGGATGGTGGAGTTGGCGGACGTGATAGTGGGATATCACACTGAGCCGCACATCGACATGGGTCCGACGGGGGAGCGGATCGCCCGTCTGTTGGCCGCCACGGTGCGAAGCGAGATCACCCCTACCATGGCTTTGGCCAAGAGGTCACTGCTCATCCCCGCCGAGGGCATGCGCACCGACTTGGGCCCGATGTCGGAAGTCAGGAAGATGGCCGATGGCTTGATCAGAGACCGGGTCTTGGACGTGTCGGTGTTTCCGGTCCAACCCTGGTTGGACGTACCGGAACTCGGCCTGGGGGTGCTGGTGGCCACTGACGACGATGCCGACGGTGCTTTCTTGATTGCCGAGCAGTTGGCGTACGAGGTTTGGCGGCGGCGGGGAAGGATGGTCACGCCCCGGATCCTCCCCACTTCCGTTGCTTTCGCGACCGCCCGGCTGTCTTCGACCCGGCCGTTTGTGATGGCCCACACTGCTGACTGCCCAACCGCGGGAGCTTCCGGAGATGATCCGATCCTGGTGACTGAAGCTGCTCGACACGGCGCCGACCTGCGGGTGATGCACTCGGTGTTGGACGCCGACGCCGCCCGGAAGTGCCGTCACGCGGTGGGATCCAGAACGAGCGTGAGTGTGGGAGGAGCCATAAACCCCGATGCCCAGCCGGTGACGGTGGAGGGGTTAGTCACCAATGCGGGTGCAGGGAGCTATCGACTGACAGGCTGTTCCTTTACGGGCATGGAAGTGTCCATGGGGGAGTGGGCAGTCCTGACCACCGGGCGGCACCACCTTCTCATCTCTTCTCGACCCGCCATCACTGCCGACCCAGCCACCTGGCGCCATGCCGGCTTGGATCCGAACCGGGCGGATGTATTGGTAGTGCGATCCTGTAGCGACTATCGGGCCAACTTCCCGTCGGCGGCCCCCGAAGCCATCACGCTCGACTTGCCTGGCGCCAGCCCACCACGCCTGGAGTACCTGCGCTTCCAGAACGCCCCCCGGCCCCTTTATCCTCTCGATCCAACCTTGCTCTGACCCCTGCCGCCGCCAGGAAGGGATTAGTCGAACCCGATTCCGGTTGGTGGCGAGGATTGTCGCGTTTTTCGACGAATCGGTAGGCTATGGCATTCATGTCGCGGGCGGTTCGCCAGATGTGCCGATGGGCGAGTGCCCTTCTGAGACGGGGGACGAGGTGAGCTTCGAAATAGCCCTTGGTTCTCGCATCGCAAAGTCTCCATTCTTCGACTGCACGGTTGAGGCGGGGGCGAGGCGCTTCTCGGTGTACAACCACATGCTCTTGCCGGTGTCCTACGGAGACGAAGTCGCGGAGTACTGGCGGTTGATCGACGGAGTGGTGATGTGGGATGTGGCCTGCCAAGTGCAGGTGGCATTGTCGGGCCCTGATGCAGGCAGGCTGGCCCAGGCAGTGGTGTGCCGGGACCTGTCCAAGGTGGATATTGGTCAAGCCAAGTACGCCCCGATGGTCGATCACACCGGTCGGCTCATTAACGATCCGCTGGTATTGAGAGTGGCGGCTGACTGCTGGTGGCTCTCCCTCGCAGACAGCGACATGGTGTACTGGTGCCGGGCGGTGGGGGCCGAACGGGGGCTGGATGTGACGGTAACCATTCCCGAGGTGTACCCGTTGGCCGTTCAGGGTCCGCTGGCGGAAAAGGTGATGGCTGACCTATTGGGTGACTGGGTGCGTGATCTTGGATTCTTCCGATACCGGGCAACCACAGTGGAAGGAATCCCGGTGTGGGTGGGCCGGGCCGGATGGTCCAAGCAAGGGGGCTTCGAGTTGTACTTGCTTGATCGCCACCGGGGTTCTGACCTCTGGCGACAGGTGGCCGCGGCCGGAGAACCGCATGGCATCATCCCGGGTGCGCCTAACAACGCTGAACGAATAGAGGGTTTTCTCTTGTCCTACCGAGGCGACACTCCTGACGATGTCGACCCTTTCGAGGCGAGACTGGAAAGATTCGTGGATCTGGACTCAGGGATTGACTTCATTGGCAGGGATGCCCTGATACGCAAGCGATCTGAAGGGCTGAGGAGGCAGTTGGTGGGTTTGTGGATCGAAGGAGACCCGGTTGGTGGATTGGAGCACCCTTGGCCGATGACGCTGAACTCCCTAGCGGTGGGAACGGTCCGGGCGGCGGCCTATTCCCCCCGGTTGGAACGCAACATCGGATTGGCCCTGGTAGATGTTCCCCACAACCGACCCGGCACGGTGCTGACGGCCCACCATCCGGCCGGCCCCCTGGATGTTGAGGTGACCGATCTGCCATTCTGGGCTTCCCCACGCCTCTAGAAGCCGACTTCAAGGGGTCTTTGTCCGTTGGCCCGCTTGCCGCCAACAGCTAATGTCTGGGTCGTGACCGACCTGACTGCTCCAGAAATCAGAGTGCTCTCCTTCTTGGAGGACACCGCCGAGGAACAGTTGGCGTTTGCCCGGGAACTGATCGCCACTCCCAGTCCGAATCCACCCGGCGGTGAGCAAAAGGTGGCAGCCGTGGTGACCGCACGACTGGAACGGCTGGGTGTCAATGACATATCCGAGTTGGCCAAAGAAGCCGGACGCCCCAACCTGATAGTGAGGATTCCAGGCGAGGCCGATGGTCCCACCCTGGTCCTGTCCGGACACATCGACACCAAGCCGGCAGGGGACATGGCTCGATGGGAGACAGATCCATGGGACCCGGTGATCCGGGACGGCAATCTCTACGGTCTCGGTTCGGGGGACATGAAGGTGGCGGTGGCCGCCATGGTGTATGCGGGGGCTGCGCTCTCTCGTGTATCAGGGTGGTCGGGAGAACTCCAGTTGGTGTTCACTGCCGATGAGGAGGCCGGTTCGAACCTGGGATCCAAGTGGATGGCCGAACAGGGTTACCTGGAGGCAGACGCGGCCATCATCGGCGAGCCCTGCGGGGTGGTTTCGGAATGGGAGAACATCGGAGTGGTCTCTCGGGGCGCCGCCCTGGTCAAGATTGAAGTCGTCGGTACCCAGATGCATTCCAGTGTCTCCGACAGGTTCAACCCGGTGAACGCAACGGTGGAGATGGCGTGGCTCATCCAGCGAATGCACGCCCAGATGAAAGGCTATTTGACTTACGAGCCGCACCGTCTGGGGGGTCCCGGTCCCACCGTGAATGTGGGTGTTATGTCCGAATCAGGGGTCTTCTACGGGGTTTATCCAGGTAACGGGTGGTTTGCCTGCGACATACGGCTAATTCCGGGGATGACCGTCGAAAGTGTCACAGCCGACATCCAACGTTTCCTGGATGATGCGATGGCGGCTAATTCCCGGCTCCAGGCAAAGTTGACAATCGAGGGAGGTGTTCCCGCCACAGAGATTCCCTTCGATCATCCGGTGGTGACTGCAATCCGGCATGCCACTTCTCATGTGCTGGAAAAGGAACTTGAACCTGCCATCTTTCCCGGCGCCACCGACGCCTACAGCTTCCAGGCCACGGCAGGAATCCCTTCGATTGCAGCCTTCGGCCCTGGCTACCTTCCCCGGGCGCATGCGCCCAACGAGCACCTGGCGGTCACCGGAGTGTACGAGGCTTCTCGAATCTACGCACTGGCGGCCCTGCGTTACTTCGATTCCGAGAAGACCGGCTAGATCCGATTTCAGGTTTGCCGCCACCCGCCGATTGGAGGAGAGCGAGTCCGCCTGTAAGCCGGATTCTGTGGGGGCCATTCCCCGGCCCCCGGTGACCATCCATCTGCGATCGCCGTCTCCGGCGACCTCCTGCGGCTCACCCGGGACGATTCAACGGGCCGTTTCGCCCCTGCTTAGCCTTGCTCCGGGTGGGGTTTGCCGAGCCGCGCCGGTCGCCCGGAGCGCTGGTGGTCTCTTACACCACCGTTTCACCCTTGCCTGTGCTCTCCACATGAGAGCCATCGGCGGTCTGTTCTCTGCGGCACTTTCCATCGGGTCACCCCGCCTGGGCGTTACCCAGCACCCTGCCCTGTGGAGTCCGGACTTTCCTCAGGCGTAGGTGATAATTCCGACGCCCGCGGTCACCCGGCGAACTCGCTCTTGCTCGTATGTTATGTCAGACACGCGGTGCTCTCACATGGGTTTGGCAGACGCTTTCGGAAACCGTGAAGAACGCCACCGCATTGAGAACCCTTTCAGCGGCGTGCCGCCCACCATCCGGTCAGCCCACCGAAGGCGACTCCCAGAAAGGCTGCCAGCAGCACCTGCGCAATGGTTACGTTGGCGCCTCCACTGGCGGCCAGCAATACCAGGACCGCCACCAGGACCAACCCTGTGACAGAGCCGTGGAAGCGGGGTTGGACGGTTACCGACCGTCCCGCCACCCATCCGCCGACCGACACTCCCACCACAAGCCCTGCCACGGCTCCGCCTCCCCGGGTGTCCGCACTGCCGAAACCGGGGAACAGTTCCCAGCCCAGGGCTCCCAGCCACCACTCGATCAAGGTGACAAAAGCAACTGCCAACAGCCCAACCGCGGTGCCCATGACCAGGGCCCGCAACCGGATTCGGGGAATTCTCACACTTGTCACCTTTCCGTTCAGCGATGACCCTGATCCTGTAAGCCGAGAAGGGTAGAGTTTCGGATGTTGATCCCATAGCCCATGAGGAAGGTGATTATGAAGCAGTCTTACATAGCCGAGTTGATGGGAACCTTCATTTTGGTGGCAATAGGGTCCATGGCTGCCTTCACGTCAGGGGGGAACCTGGTGATCGTGGCGCTCGGCTTCGGGTTCGCTCTTCTGATCGCCCTCTATTCGGTTGGTCACATTTCCGGAGGGCACTTCAATCCCGCAGTGAGCCTGGCGATGCGGCTTGGAGGGTCGCTCAGCACCTCTGACATGATCGGCTACTGGATCGCCCAGGTGATTGGTGCGGTGCTGGCATCCTTGGCGGTGCTGGCCATGGCGGGATCCGATGCCGTGGCCAACACCATGAATACCTACGCCGCCACCGGCCCGGCATTCGGCGCCGAGGTCATCCTCACAGGGGCCTTTGTCCTGGTGATCATGGTGGTGGCAGGCCAGGGCCTCGGGCATGCCCGGATTGTGATCTCCCTGGCCTTGATCGCGGTTCATGTGGCAGGTGTGCCCATCTCCGGAGCTTCCGTCAATCCGGCTCGCTCGCTGGGACCGGCACTGGTGGCGGGTGATCTGGGCGGTATGTGGCTGTATATCGTGGCGCCCCTGGTTGGCGCTGTGGTGGCCTGGTTGGCCACCAAAGTGGCGCGCACTGATTCGGTCGACGCCTGAGGGACTCGGCAGCCTCATGAACTGGTCCGAAATACTCGGCAAACTCACGGCCGGTGAGGACTTGAGTCGCCCGGAGGCCCGGGAGGCATTGAACGACATTATGAGTGGACAGGCGACTGCTGCTCAAACGTCGGCCTTCATCATCTCCCTTCGTACCAAGGGTGAAACGACCGAGGAAATGGTCGGCCTGGTGGAAACCATGCGGGCCGTTGGTGTCAGGGTCTCTATCGAGGAACCGGTGGTCGATACCGCCGGCACCGGCGGAGACCGGTCCGGTACGTTCAACATCTCCACCACCGCCGCCTTGATAGCGGCTGGAGCGGGCGCCAAGGTGGCTAAGCACGGAAACCGATCGGCCTCCTCCAAATGTGGGTCGGCGGATGTCTTGGAGGCATTGGGAGTGGGAATCGAACTGGCGCCGGAGCGCACCGCGGAGATGGTCAAACAAGCCGGTTTCGGTTTCTTCTTCGCTCCTCGTTATCACCCCGCCATGAAGCATGTGGTTCCGATTCGGCAGCAACTGGGCATCCCCACGGTATTCAATTTCCTGGGGCCGCTCACCAATCCGGCCGGAGCCACCCGTCAACTGATCGGTGTGTACGACAGTCGGATGGCGGAGAGGATGATCGGGGTTCTGGCTCGTCTAGGGACAGAACGGGCATTGGTGATCCATGCCGACGACGGATTGGATGAGGTGTCGGTCTCCGGCCCAACCCGCGGCTACCAACTGTGGAACGGCGAGGTGACTCCTGTGGTGCTCACTCCCGAGGACTTCGGTCTCAGGCGTTCTGATGTGTCCGAACTGGTTGGAGGAGACGCTCGCAAGAATGCCACGATGCTCCGTTCGGTGCTGGCAGGTGAGGTCGGTCCCCGGCGGGATGCGGCGGTGGCGAACGCGGCTGCCACTTTGGTGGTGGCCGGATTGGCGGACAGTCACGAGGATGGGGCCGCCTTGGCGGCCCGGTCCATTGATTCGGGAGGGGCCGAAGGTGTGCTCGAGCAGGTCATCGCGCTGAGCAAGTAGGTCTCGGTCTGCCTGTGAACCGGACCTGACCCAAATGGTGGATTCTTCCACTCGGTGAGGAAGCGGTGTTCCAAGGAAGGCCCCCTGTCCGAGGCCCCGTCGGTTGGCGTGGAGTCGGGCGATGCTTCTCCGTAAAGGATTTTCGTTTGGTACTCGGCTTTAGTCTCGAAAGAGTCAGGGGCAATGCCAAGATGGGAACGCCAGAGGACTTCCCCAGTTCCTAGAGTGTCCTTTGTGGAGTGGCGCAAGCGTTGGTTGGTTGCTGTCGGGATGATGCTGGTCGCCCTGTTCTCAGCTTCCTGCGGCTCTGACCAGATCGGGACCCCGGCTGCAGATTTCACCCTGGAGTTGGCAACTGAAGGTACTTTTGCCCTCTCGGAGCAGACCAAGCCGGTCCTCGTCGTCTTCTGGGCGGAGTGGTGACTGGTTTGCCGGCGGGAGTTGCCCGCTTTAGCAGAGTTGGCCGGGGAGTACCAGGATCGGATGGTCGTGGTGGCCCCTGCGGTGGATTCGAGCCTGGAGGGCGCCACCCTGGTTGCCGAGGGCCTGTTCCCTTCCGGAAGGGTGCTGTGGGGTTTGGACCAGAACTCCGAAATCTCCTCCGCATACGGGTTCAACGGCGTGCCCGCCGGCGTCATGATCGATACCGGCGGATCGATAGCCTTCGTCTGGTCGGGGCCCCCAGGCACGGATGAAATGAAGGAGGTCTTGGACGATTTGCTAGCCGCGGCCCCTGAGGCGGCCGGGTTAGTCACCGCGCTTGCGAACTGAGCGAAGGTCGATTGGCAGTACGGCTCGGGCGGAGACACCGTCTTTGCTCTCCATAGTGCCTTGTGTCTGGTAACACCTATACTTTTGCAACATGATTCACCGCGGGCCTTGGCCGGGTTTCGTAGTCCTGATCCTGCTTTTGCTGGTCATCGCATCGTGCGGAGGCGGGGATTCGGAGAGTGTTGAAGAGGCGGAGGCCGTTGCTCCTGTGACCACCGAAGCGGAAGCCACGGAAGAGACTGTCGCCCCGACCACCTCCGCGACAACCGCTGCTGCAGAGACCACGCGAGCCGCTGCACAGACGACGGACGCGCCTGCGTCCACGGCAACTGAGTCGGAGGCCACCACCACGGCTGAACCGCTGGGACCGCCGGCTCCGGACTTCATGTTGGAACTGGGGGCTGGCGGGGACTTCGTGTTGTCCCAGCAGACCCAGCCGGTGGTGGTGTTCTTCTGGGCCGAGTGGTGACCGACCTGTCAGCGGGAGTTGCCCGCTGTCGACCAACTCGCCACTGAGTACGAAGGCCGGGTGGTCTTCGTTGCACCGGCTTGGAAGTCAAGTCTGGAGGAGACTGCCGCCATGGCTGAGCGCAAGATTCCCTCCGGGCAGGTGTTGTGGGGATTGGATGGGTCGCAGGAGATCTTTGCCGACTACGGCATAGGAGGCCAGCCAGCCGGTGCAATAGTGTCTGCCGACGGGTCTTTGGTGTCCACTTGGCGGGGAGCCAGGAACCCCGACCAGATCAGGGAGATCTTGGACACCCTGTTGGCTGCCGCATGATGAGCGCACGGAGCGGTTCTCTCTCTGTCGGCCGAGCGACATTGGCCATCTGGGTCCTTTGCGGAATGGTGTGGAGCGCCTGTGGAACCGACGATGCGGACCGGCAGGTGGACAGCGCACCCGCCACCTCGACCACCTCAGCAGCACCCGACCAACCGGTGGAAGAACCATCCCCACAACTTGAGGAGGATGATGGGGGCGCCAGTGACCCGGCGCCGACCACCACGGCAGCCGATGACTCTCCAACCACCGGCGACGCCGACGAAACGACGACCACCGGCGCAGAGACCACCACCACGGTGGCTCCCACCACCACGGTGGCGGCTGGGGAGACGGATGCCCAGGTCACCACTACTACGGGAGGGGCCGCCACGGACGCGGAGACTGTCACCACCACGACCGCCGCGCCAACCACCACAACTCCGCCGACAACTACCGCCGCGCCGACCACTACAACCGGGGCTCCGATCACCACTACGACGGCGGCCCCCACGACCACCACAACCGCGCCGACCACTACGACGGCGGCCCCCACGACCACCACAACCGCTCCGACAACTACAACAACAGCGGCTCCGACCACCACTACGACGGCTGCCCCCACAACGACCACCACAGAGGCCCACAATCGTCCAGCCGCCCCCGATTTCACCTTGGAGTTGGGTAACGGCGGCACGTTTACGCTCTCGGCCGAGTCTCGGCCCGTGTTCGTGGTGTTCTGGGCCGAGTGGTGACCGTCATGTCAGCGGGAGTTACCCGTTATCGATGGTCTAGCCTCCGAGTACCAGGATCGGGTGGCCTTCGTGGCCCCCGCTTGGAAGGCACCCTTGAATGCAACGGCCCAGAGGGCCAATCAACTGCTGCGTAGCGGAGCGGTGATGTGGGGGCTGGACGAGAATCAACGAGTCTTTTCTGCTTACAGCATCGGCTATCAACCCATTACCGTTCTGATCGGTGCCGACAAGACCATTGTCAACCAGTTGTTCGGTGCACAGGGTGCTTCGACGTTGCGGAACGCGATCGAAGAACTATTGGCGATATCGGGGTAACCTGGCCCGGCATCACCCCATTTCAAAGTTCCCGTGTCACCAAGACATGATTGAGCGCTGATGAGACTTTGGGAATTGCTGCTCACCGGGGCTCTGGTGGTTGCCCTTCTGTGGCCGGCGTTGGAGGGAAGACGACTGCCGAGGGGAGTTACGGCCGTCGCCCTCCTAGCGGCGGTGTTCATCCAGTTTCTGGCTGAGGGATTCAGATGGCAGTTGTGGGGTCTCTATGGCTTGGTAGTGGGGATGTCCCTTGGTGACATGCTGGCCAGGGAGCGGCAACTGGAGTCCTATCGCAGGATCCGCCGGGTGGTTTTGGGAATGGTGGGCATGCTGGTGTTGGTAGCTCCGGCTTGGGCTCTGCCGATCGTAGAACTGCCCCCTCCCACAGGCCCCTATCAGGTGGCGACAACCAGTTTTGAGATCCGCAGTGAAGATCGTCTGGAAGACTACGGGCCCATCCCCGGAGACTACCGGCGGGTCATGGTGCAGGCCTGGTACCCGGGGGTGTTGTCCACAAATGCCGAACCTCTCAGTCCCTGGATAACCGATTTGGAGGTGATAGGCCCTGCTATAACGGCCACTTTGGGCCTTCCGGGTTTCTTCCTGAACCACACTCGTTATACCCCCTCCCACAGCTTCGAGCAGGTGGTGCCGTATCAGGGGAAGATCCCGGTCATTCTTTACTCCCATGGTTGGCGACTGTTTCGGAATGCCGCCATCCACCAGATGGAATCTCTGGCCAGTCACGGGTATCTGGTGATTGCGGTTGATCACACTTATGGATCGGTGGCCACCGTCTTCCCGGACGGTGCGGTTGCCCTGCTGGATCCGGAGGCCCTTCCCGACGCGGATGATGTGGACGACGAGATATTTGAGGAAGCCGCCATCCGGATCCTTGAGACATACTCGGATGACCTTCGCATGGTCATCGGGAGCTTGGAAGAAGGAGTGAGCGGACCATTCGGGTCACTGGCCGGTATCGCAGACCTGGACCGCCTGGGGATTTTCGGTCACTCCCTGGGGGGAGGAGCAGCGGTGAGGACATGTCTGCTGGAGGAAATCTGCGGGGTGGTGGCGTCTCTGGACGGGTGGGTGGAGCCCATCAGATCTGCGGAACTGTCCAAGGAACTGGATGTGCCGTCGATGTTCATCCGGTCAGACCCATGGCGGGTTTTGGAGAACGACCAAGTCTTGAGAGGGTTGGTGGAACGCAGCAACCGCCGAAGCTATTGGATCGGGATTGAAAACACCGTGCACAGTGACCTGACCTTGGCCCCGGCCCTCACCCCCGTGGCAGCCTGGTTCGGACTGCGAGGTTCCATGCCCGCCGCCCAGGTCTTCGCCATCATCGACCGTTACCTGGTGTCGTTCTTCGACCGCCACCTGCTGGGCGTTGGCGGTCGGGATTTGACCGAGGTCCCGCCACCCGGAGTCCTGTACGAGTTGATTCCCTGAACGTTTTCGTGTCCTGCGTCCTCTGGCGGGATCAATTCAACAGGATGCGGTCGATCTCCTCACCCAACTGGAGAGCGGTGGAAGGTCCGGTGATTCTGGCGGTGACCGTGCCTTGGGGGCCGATGAAGTAGGTCTCTGGTATCCCGAAGACTCCGAACGAGATGGCGGCGCGACTGTCGGGGTCGGATGTGTAGTGCACCAGGGGCGACACTCCCAACTCGTTGATGAAGGCTATGGCGTCCGAGGTGCGATCCTGGTAGGCAATCTGGATGAGGCGAACGCCCGCGCCTTGAAAGGCGTCCGCCACTGCCATCAGGTCGGCATGCTCCACCCGGCATTCCAGGCACCAGGAGGCGAAGAAATTGATGATCGTAACCTCGGCGCCGGGATCGGGAATGGCCACTTCGCCCGATCCGTCCAGAAGTGGCAGGGTCATGGTGGGCGATTGAGCTCCGATCAAAGGGGAAGGAGCAGATTGAGGGTTGTTGGAGAGTCGAGCGGCGAAAACCGCGGCGATCACGGCCATGGAGATGACTGCCAGTGAGCCCACCGCGATGCCCATCCTGCCCGGCTTGTTCTTCATCGACACTCCTCTCCCGCCCGGGCCGCCGCCAATTCGGCGGCCACTTCGGTCTCCGAGGGCAGCATTTCCAGCACCCGTCCCAGCAGGGGTACCGCTTGTTGCGCTTGACCGGCCCCGCACCACAGGACGATGGCCTTGAAATAGAGGGCCTGAGGATGCTCCGGTACGGCCTCAAGGGCCCGATCCAGGGTTTCGATCGCCAGTTGTGTTTCTCCGGACCCTGCCCAGGCCATCCATCCCAATCGGCTCAAGGCTTCAGCCTCCTCTTCGGGGTGGGGATTGCGTTCCAGCACCTCTCGATAATGGGGGAAGGCTGCCGACAGTTCACCGGATTGGAAATACCGTGCCGCCAAGGCCAGGCGCATTCCGTTTATCTGTGGGTGGTCGGCGTTGGCGGCAATTACCGCCTCCATGGTCTCGTTGGAATACCTGGTAGGGTCGAACTGTGGGTCGGAAGCCACCTGTTCCTCGGGGTTGACGAACCAACCCACTGCAAGCACCAGTGCCACGGCGGCAGACCCCAGGATGGCTGCCACCACGATCCTCCCCAGAGTCCAGAACCCGGTGGAGCGTTGGGCCTGCTCGGCGACCTGGGAAACGCGATCCCGTTCTTGCAACTCCCGAATCCGTCGTTTAGCCTCTTCCATTTCCTCCAGGTATGTATCTCGAAGCCTGCGGCCAGTCGACGCAGGGATCTCATTCTCGACAAGTTGCTGCCGCAACTCTTCCAGGTCCCGAGCAGCCTGGTTGAAGCGCTCCTGCCACTTGGTCTCCTCACCGACCATGGTTGTCACCCAGCAGAGCGGTCGGCCGTCTGCGGCGGCGGGACAACACCAGGCCTGCCCCCGTCAGTAACACCGCGGCGGGAATCAGCCACAGCAGGAGAGTGCCGGCTCGGAGTGGAGGGTCCAGTAACTGGGAGTCAGGGTATGAGGCCATCAACCGGTCCAGCACCTGCTGATCGGACAGCCCCTGGTCTACCAATTCTCGCACATAGGTCATCATGTCGGCCGCGTAGGAACTGGGAGACTCGGCTATGGACTCTCCTTCGCAGGCCGGGCAGCGAACCTGGTCTCCGATCCGCTCGGAGCGGTCCTCGGCAATCGGGTCGGCGTTGACCAACGAGAAGACTATGAAGATCCCCAGGGCCACGGTGACCAGGGGAGACATCCGTCGGAGGCGTGAGGGGACGGTCGATGCGTCACCCATCTGGGTGGATTCCCGTCTTCGCGGTTTTGGGGCGGGACCGCCGGCGGTCCCGCCCCATCAAGGCATAAAGACCTCCCGCCGCGCAGAGCAGACCCCCCACCCATAGCACCCATTGCAGGGGAGCGGTGGCGGCCCTCAAGGTGATGCCCTGCTCGTCGATCCGGGTAAGGCTCAGGTAGAGATCCTCCTTGAAACTGCGGTGGATCCCGGGGGTGGCGATCGGGAGGGCGGAAGTTTCAAACTGGCTCAAGGATGGCTGCACCCACCCCTGCAACTGGTCGTCCTTCCAAACCTGCACCGCTGCCGAACTTGTGAGGCGATTGGGCGTCCTGGCGGTGGCAACGCCGGTGTGCACCAACTGGTAACCGGCGAACTCGACCCGGTCACCGGGCGTCAAATCAACCCGGTCCAGGGTCTGTCCCAGGTTGGCGGTGGTGGCGATGGCTACGGCCGCCAACGCCACGCCGGCGTGAGCAAACTGGCCTCCCCAAAACCCCCGATCGGATCGGATGACTCGTCCCAACTGTCTGGCGGCCGAGGTTCCCTTGGAGCCGGCGAAGCGTTGAGCTTGGGTCCAGAGGCGATAGGCAGCCACCGCCACCACCCAACTTCCCGCCACCGCCGCCAGCACCACATAGCCAATGCGGGTGGTGGTGATCACTACGACCGTTCCCACTCCCAACGCCACCTGCAGAGGGAGATGGACCCTGGGCCACACCACCTTGCGGCGGGCCACCCGCCAGGGGAGGGCGGGTCCCACCCCCATGGCCAGCAACAGGGCAAAGCTGATGGGAACAGCCAGACGGTCGAAGAATGGTCTGCCGACTCCAACCTCAGAACCGGAGAAGGCCTCCAGCACCAGCGGATACAGAGTTCCGGTCAACACCACCATGGCGTAGACCGACAGCAGCAGGTTGTTGAGCATGAAACTGCCCTCCCGACTGGAAAGAGACTCCAGGCGGGGGGGTGAGGAGATCTGCTGGGAGCGCGCCGCGAACAGAGTGAAGGATCCCACCACCACCACCACCAAGAAGCCCAAAAGGGCCGGGCCGATGGCTGACTGGGTGAAGGAGTGAACCGAGGCGATCACTCCTGACCGGGTTAGGAAGGTGCCGAGGATGGTCAAGGAGAAGGTCCCGATCACCAACACGAAATTCCATGCCTCCAACATTCCCCTCCGCTCCTGGACCAAGGAGGAATGCAGAAAGGCGGTGGCTACCAACCAGGGCATGAAAGAGGCGTTCTCCACCGGGTCCCACGCCCAATAGCCTCCCCAACCGAGGACCTCGTAGGCCCACCATGCACCAAGAGTGATGCCGGCGGTGAGAAACACCCAGCTGATCCTGGTCCAGAAGCCACTTCGCCGGAGCCACTCGGAACCGGGCCTGCGCAGGGCCAGGGCGGCGACGCCATAGGCGAAGGGAACGGTCATTCCCACGTAACCCAGATAGAGCAGGGGTGGATGGATAGCCATCAGGATGTGGTTCTGCAATAAAGGATTCGGTCCTGCCCCGTCGGCGGGTCCCACCGCGGAGGAGAACGGAATGGCACTGGAGGCGGTGCAGGAACGGGCGGAGGCCTCCACGCAGACCTCGAAGGGATTGCCCACCGTGGCCATCAGTCCGAAGAAAAAGACCCCAACCGCGGCGATGACGGCGAGAGCGCCCCAGTCCAACGTATCCGGTTGCTCGTGTCTGGTGATGGCTCTTCGCCACACGAAGTAGGCATAGCCGGCCAGCACCAGTCCCCAAAGAACTATGGAGCCCTCCAAGGCCGCCCAGGCAGTGGCGATGTTGAACGGGAAGGGGGTGTGGCGAGAGTGGTGATTGGCCACGTAGGACACGGTGAAGTCGTTGGCCAGCAGAGCGGCTAGGAGGATCACCATGGCGCCCACGGCTGCCCACACCATGGTCAGCAGCGGCCTGCGGAGAATGGCTATGGAGAATGAGGGTCGCCTTGCGGCCTGCCAAGCGGTCACCGTCAGCCAAGCTGCGCCGAGCAACGCTGCCCACACCGCCAGGGTTCCGGCGAAGGAGAGCATCAGGATCCGGAGGCGCCGGTCACCGGAGGCGCTTGGTAGTTCTCATCGTGGGACACCAGTGCCCCGTCTGCCCGGTAATAGCCGTCCTGCCAGGCTCCGTCCAGCAGCACGTTCACATCCTCGTCGAACAGGAGAGGAGGCGTGTCAGAGAGGAGCACCGAAATGGTGGAGGCGCCATCGGTCAGGTCAAACCGGAGCGGATCGCTGCCTTCCCGCAGCGACCCTTCAACCACGACCCCCGCCAACCGGAAGCGGCGGCCGTCGGGGAAATCGGTGCGTTGGGTGACGGCCTCGTGAGGGGTGAGGTAATAAACCAGTTCGTTCCCTATGTTCTGAACCAAGAAGAAGCCGGCTATCAGGATGGCCACCCCCGTGGAGATCAGAAACGGCCAGCGGCGTGTGTTCATCAGTCCCGGCGACCAGTCGCCCTCCGCCATCGGACGACCAAGCGAATCACGTAGCCCGCCAGGATGGCGCCGGTGGCCAGATACGCTGCCCATACCCAACCTATGTTCACGCTTCCACCTCACCCAACTGGGGGACGGTGACGCGACTCTGCACCGAAATCTCCGACTCGCAAACGGCTTCCTCGAGTCGGGCCAACTCGGTTCTGAAGCTCATCAAGGTCAAGTAAAGCAAAGTGAAAGCCCCCAGGTTCACCAGCAATGCCGTGACCATCGCACCGTCCATTTGAATACCGTCGGGGCGGATGGTGAGACCCTGATGGAGGGTGCGCCACAGCTTCACCGAGAAGTACACCAACGGCACCTGCACCACCGCCACCGCTCCCAACACCGACGATCGGCGGGCCTGCCGGTAGGGGTCGGAGGTGGTGCGACGCAGGGCCAGGTAGCCAAGGTATACGAAGAACATCAGGGCGGTGGTGGCCAATCGGGCGTCACCCCAATCCCAGTAGGTGCCCCAAACCGGCTTTCCCCAGATCATCCCGGTGGCCAGAGCCACGGCGGTGAAGAGCACGCCAGTCTCCGCAGACGCCTCGGCGGTTCGGTCCCAGCCCATCCGGTGGGTGAACAGCCATCCTATGCTTCCTGCCGCCGTGACTCCGAAGGCCAAAAAAGCCAGCCAGGCCGAAGGAACATGGATGTAGAGGATCCGAACGAAGTCACCCTGCAGGGCATCGGGGGGTGAGGTGAATGCGGCGGCCAAGCCTGCTGCCAACGCCAAGACGGTCAGGGTGGCGAGAACCTTCTTTTTCACAGAGCGATTTCCTCCAAGGCCCGGGCCGACATGACTCCCGCGGCGGCCAACCCCAGGTCAGCTATAACCAGCACCAGTACCCAGAGGATGATACCGCCCCCGGCGATCAAGCTTTCCAGCGCTTGGGAGGCGCTCATCAGAAGAGGAGCGGCCAAAGGCGCCATCAGCAGGGGGGCCAGGCTGGTGCGGGCCCTGAGACCCACCGTCACATCTGCGGCCAGGGTGCCCAGCATCGACATCCCGATGGCACCCAGAATGATCACGGGAATCATCAACCAAATCCCCGACGGGGGCCGGTAGTCGTAAAGCACGATGACCGGGATCACCAGCATCCCCGATATCGGGAACAGGATCAGAGTTGAGGCTGCCGATCGGCCAACGAAGCGGGCAGCCGGATCGAGGCCCGTCAGCGCCAGGACGCGCCTGTGGTCCGCGGTCTCCGACGCGGTCTGCCGGAATACGATCATCATTCCGAACAACAGGAAGATCAGCCAGTAGACGGGAGCAGCTAGGTCCCTGAGGAGACCTGGGGAGGCGTCGGTCGCCAGGGGCACCACCCAGGTGGCCACCACCGCGAACGGAAACACCACCGACAGGGCTTCTCCGCTTCGAATCTCAACCCGGAGATCACGCTGGGCAATGATCGACGCGGACCTCCAGAAGCCGGCCTTCAACCGATCCTCCCTTCCCTGATCTCCACCACCCGGTCTGCCCAGCCCGACAGTCGGGCGGCGTCGTGGGAGACGCACAGCACCCCGCCGCCCCGGCGGGTGGTGGTCCGGATCAGATGGCTGATGATCGAAGCGGCGTCCCGGTCCAAACCGGCGTCGGGTTCGTCGAGCAGAAGCAGACGGGGTTCGCCTATCAACAACCGCGCCAGGTCGGCTCTTCGCTTCATGCCGTTGGAACACCTCTCGGTGCGGATGTTGACAGCGCCTCCCAGTCCGACCTTCTCAAGAGCGAGTTGGCCTTCCTTGGCGGGGTGGCCGCAGAGGCGGGCGAGCATTTTCAGGTTTTCGCCAAGAGTCAAGTCGGGATAAAGGGCAGGCACATGCCCCGACCAACCGATGAGAGCGCGGACCGCCGGGGCTTGCGGCGTGCCCAGAGGTGTCCCCAGTACGTTTCCTGTGCCAGCAGTGGGCGGGATGAAGGTGGCTACGGTGGCCAGCAGCGTCGATTTGCCGGCGCCGTTCGGCCCGGCGACCCCGAGTGACTCGCCAGGAAGGAGGCTGAGCCGGCACCCTGAAAGCACCCCAACGCCGCCCAATGAAACGGAGACGTCAACCAGGTCCACCAGCGGGGAGATCGGCAAGGGAGGTTGGTCTCTTGGGGTAGGGCTCACTTGCCCTGAGTGTATGAGGTTTGGCCGGGGTGGCGCTCCGACGCCGGATGGGGACACCACGGCGTTTTCCTTGACAGGTGGCGGGATGGTTTGTAGATTTCGCATTATTCAGGGGAGGACCCTGAATGATGTGAGCGACACGCGTATGGTGGCTCGCCATCACGACCAAGACAGAGGCGGTGTAGCGGTGAGAAACGGCAAGATCGGCTTCGGCCTGGTAGGGACTGGGATGTCGGGTGGGTTCATGGCCAAGGAGATGCAATTCGTCAACGGCGGTGAACTCGTTGCGGTGTGCAGTCGCAACGAGGCAAACGTCAGCAGGTTCGCTAAGACTCACGGTGCGAGACTCTGGTTCACTGACTATCGCCGCCTGGTGGAGCACCAGGACGTGGATGTCGTCATCGTTTCCCTCCCCACCGGCCTGCACGCCGATGTCATGATCGCCGCCTCCAACGCCGGGAAGCATGCCTTGGTTGAGAAGCCCCTCGAAATCAATCTGGAGAGGGCCGATGAGATGATCACGACGTCCCGGGCGAACGACACCAAGCTGGGGGTGATCTTTCAGATGCGCTTTGGAGTGGTGGCCCGTACCCTCAAGGAGGCAGTGGACTCAGGTCGCCTCGGACGGATCTTCCTGAGCGACGCAATCGACAAATCCAGCCGTACGGCAGCCTATTACAACTCGGCCGCTTGGCGGGGAACGAAGGTGCTGGAGGGCGGCGGTTGCATGATGACCCAGTCCATCCACATCATCGATCTGCTGCAGTACCTGATGGGACCGGTGCGGTCTGTGATGGGCCGGGTGGCCACCCACGTTCACGACATCGAGGTCGAGGACACCGCAACCGCGGTTGTCAACTTCGAGAGCGGCGCCACCGGGATCATCGAGAGCACTTCATCGGTACGCACCGCCCTCAAGTCCCGGATCGAGTTGCATGGCGAGACCGGCACCGTGGTTGCCAACGCGCAGTACGACAGGTTTCTCCTTTGGGATGTTGAAGGAGATGAGGGCCGCGTGGAGGTGGAGCAGGACTTCGAGTTCACGGACATCGATGACCCTTGGGCCTATCCCCAGACTCGCCACCGGATTCAACTCCAGGACATGGTGGATGCCATCCGCGAAGACCGAGATCCGGCTCTAACCGGAGAGGATGCCCGGGTGTCGTTGGCGATCATCATGGCCATATACGATTCCTCCCGGGAAGGCAGGGAGGTCTTCATGGACTCCTACCGACCGGCGACCCCTGTCGAAGGAAAGAATCGCGGCAACCAGAAACGGATGCGGGGCTCCGGGGGTGAGAGCCATATCCGGGGTTTCATATAGTTCCACTTAGTCCCAGAAAATCCCTGTTTCCCCAGGTCAAACCCATATTGTCACCGCTTTCTGGTTTCTGGCGCAGTGGGGAGAGGTAGACCTGTTTGCCCAGGTTTGGGAGATTCCAGGGTCGCGGACAAAGACCGGAAAGCCCCATCGGGGGGCCTTTGAGCGGGCCGGCCCTAGCAGTACTTGCCGAAGCCGCCGGACTCACCCGTGGTGTCGGGCTGATCTTCCCCAGCGTGACTGGAAGGCCACTGTCCGATTCCACACTCAGCAAGCTATTCCGTGAAAACGCCATCGGGTGTGTGCCTCACGGGCTGCGTTCCAGTTTTCGGGATTGGTGCGCCGAGACTGGCGTCTCGCGAGAACTGGCCGAACGGGCGCTTGGTCACACAGTGAAGAATCCGGTCGAAGCGGCCTATTCGAGAACCGATCTGCTGGAGGCTCGCCGACCACTCATGAAGGCGTGGTCTGACTACCTCACCTAAAGCCTTGACTGTGCCGCCTGCGAGATGGAACCCAACCTAATAGGTGTCGATTGCTCGTGGAGGATTGGTTGAAACCTCAAAGCAAGATGCCATGAGTGCCGATGTTTTCCCACACCACATGCCTCTTCCCGGGGATCACGTCCTCATCGAACCTGAAGAGCGCCCTACCATCTGGTGCCCATGTCATCTCGTAGGAATCCACTTTTCCCTGCACTCGCTTGACTCGAAGTCCCGGGCGGAACCATGTTCATCAGCCCATCTTCTATAGCCACGAGATCAGCAAGAAGATGTCCTAGGGCTTCGCGAAAACGGTTTTGTCGCTCTGGTGACAGCTTGTGGTACTCACGCAAGAACAGAAAAGTCTCTCCGTGAGTGGGCACCTGTCAGGAAAGGTCGGCTCTGAGTGCGTCCAGTTCGCGTTGAACTATATCGGGAGGAACGGCATCCGGTTCATGAGAGCGGGAGGCGAGACAATCTAGGAAATCCTCTCCTGTTGCATGGAAGTGAGCCTGTTCACGTAGACGATCCGCCGTAGTTCTAGCGGATTTCGGGTATTGGTCCACACCTTCTTGTTGTGTATGAGCCATGTTCACCTCAGTGCCTGCCTTGGAGCCTAGCGACCCTTCGCCTCAAGTATCAACCCAGATCGCTGCCTTCTACCTCAAGTTCTTACTTGACTTCGTAGATCAAGAATCTAGGCAAGACCTCAGACGCGACATGCGCCGTGGATGGCTCTCATAGACGACTAAATACTGCCAAGGCATGGTGATCGTCAAAGGGCTCCTTCTAGGGGAGCAACCCGACGTCTTTCTGCGTCGGTTCAGCAGGTGACGGGTACGCTGCCGAGCGATGCTTCCGGTGGTGCGACGCCGGCTAGCCGAGTGAACGCTGCTTCGTTGGCATCGGCGAGGATGAGACCAGGCAATGAGCACTTGAGCGGCCGTGATAGGGCCTACACCGGGCTGGTCCAAGAGGTGGGGAGCGACAGATACGACCAGTTCGACGATTGATGCTTTGAGGCCCCCGATCTCGGTGGTGAGCGCCCGGACGCGCCTGTCCAGGCTACGGAGCACTTGTTTGGTGGCAGTGAGTCTCACTGATGGGTCCGTAGCGAAGACCGAAGGCCGAGCATTTGGCTACGGATTCCCAAATTGCCCCGAGAATTCCGAAGAACCACAAAGGGTCGTGCCAGCCTCGACTTTGGCTAATCCGACAACCACTCCGTCCCAGGCTTTCTTGCGTTGGTTCCTATAGGCTTGTGGAAATGGGTGTTTCTGAGTTGTGAGCATCCCGCGCATACCAGGTCCCTGGTCGGCTAACCGGCCGGAGTCCCTTGCTGATTTGTGGGGGGCTCCCGAAGGGATTTATCCGCTGGAGTTGTGGCCGCGGCAGGTGCTCCGCGATGTTGTTTCCCAGCCGACCGAGTGGATTACTGTCGTAGAGAGTTATTTTGATGAGGAGCAGCATGGTGGTCGTGGTGCTGTTCTTGTCAGGCCCGAGGATGTCGAGTTGGTGCTGTCGTGCTGGTCGTGGGTGGGGAAGGGGCTAGGAGGTTTTGGTCTGTGGAGCGACGGCCGTGTTGAGACTGGGCTGGCGGTTGAGGAACGGGGAGTTCGTTTGGAGTTTCTGGGCCAGGTACGAGATCAGCATGATGTGAGAAGCCGTGTTGTTGAGGTGGCTCTACCTTTTCTCTGGTACTGGGACGCGATCCGAAAGGAGGATGGCTGGTATTACTTGAATAGCGCCGGGAGAGACCAACAGTTGGTTAGGTACCAGATTCTTGATGACCACTACAAGGTTGAGATAAGGGCTTTGGAACTTCGGCAATACGTGTTGGAAATCGGGCGCGTTCTGATCGCACAGGTTGATCATGTCACAAAAATCGGGGTACAAGAATTGCAAGAGCTCGATGACAGCTTCACCGAGGATTGGGCTAACTTCTCCTGGCACTGCTGGGGCGGCAATGTAGTCGATCCTCAGTGCTGGTCCCGAATGGTGGGCCAGTACGCTATCCGGGAATCGGAGAGCCCTCGTCTACCTTGGTGGAAGGAATCTAAGCGGGGATTGCTCTACCCAGAATTTCAATACGACATAGATCATGGGAGTGGGCGGCCCCTAATGCATACATGTGATCCTGACCAACTTGGGACCTATTTTGATGGGGACGGATCCCGGCTGCATTACCTGACACCGGTGTACTTCACGCCTGATGTGTTGGATCGGTACATCAGAGAACCGAGCCGATATCGTGTTAGGGCCACCCGTTTATCGTGTCTCGATATGTGGAGTGTCGCTATTAGCCGCAACACCGTTGGTCTGGTGGAGGTGTATCTGGGTGACATCGGTCGCGATCTGCCAGCCGATGAATGGTCCCACTGGAGAACTCACAATGTGCCACCGGAAGGCGCCATGGCAGAAGATCGGGTTCGAAGGGACTTTCTCAACCAATGGACATCAACTTATGATCCTGTCAGCATGCTCCGAACTCTAAGAGATGACGTCAATGACATAGCGGGAGTTGTCTTTGGCGGACCCATCTGGCGTTCGCTGACCGAGCCCGATAAAACTGAGTGGGAAGGTCTTCACCCACCGGTGTCAACGGAGCCGCGAAGTCTTCACGCCCCCGTCTTGACTCTTACGAAGGCAATGGTCGACGCCATCGACAAAGTGATGTTACGTGCGTTTCTAAAAGAGCAAGACAGATCCAGACCTTCCCTCGCTCTCTTAGAGGATGCGATCGAGGCGCTGAACGGAGACAGAACAATGGTGGAGCCATTGAGGGCTTTGCAAGGCCTTCGGTCAGGGGGTGGCATAGCCCACATGGTGGGAAAGGGACGTAAGAAAGCGCTTCTTCGCATGGGGATAAGGGGCCTAAACCCTCAAGAGGGGTTCGAGACGATAGCCGCACGGATCGTGGAAACACTCCTCAAGCTAGGCAAGCTGCTCAAGAAACATCACCACAATTCCAGAGAAACCCACATTGAATCGTAGTTTTCGCGCCATCCCCAGTGGGTCGCCAGGCCCATCTCCTCACGAGTACATGAACCGCCCCGTAGCTTTTTCGGGCGGGGTGGGAGTTGATCCGTGCCTACCCAAGCCACCCCCAGCGGAAAGGGGTGGTGGAAAGACCATCCACCACATCTCAACTTTGGTGGCGCACCCGGTGGTGAACAGTTTGGCCAGGGGGTAAGCAGCTTGGAGAAGTTCTGCCTGAGGGCAGGTGACGGCCCGCCGCGGTGATAGCATCGGTAGACGAGTTCATTAGTTGGACAACGACAGACCCAGGCCAAAAGGTGTTCTTGACATCGGAGGAGGGACGGGTGTGTGGAATGCGTGAATGTCGGATCGGACATGGGATGGGTGAAGAGCCAGCAAAGGGATTTGCTCGGTGTGGATCACATGTCGTGCCAGGTAGCCGTAGCTGCCATGGCCCAGATCAGTTCAAGACAGGCGTCTTGACGTGGCAACAACTCAACCACACGTTTGCACTAAATCAGTGCCCACACCAGATTTTGGGTGGGCAGCCACCAACAATCCGGGACGGCGCGTTCTGGTTTGACATCGGTTCGATTGTTTTCTACCTACGCGTTCGTTGCATATTCACACGAGTTCGCACGAGAAGCGCCGTCAGCGAACGGCTTGCGAACGGTTGCGATGTCGAGTGGGTGTTTCCCCAGGTCAGACCCTAAACGAACGGTTTGGCTGTGTGTTGTTGCATGGTGGAGAGCATAAAAAGCAGCACATCTCGTTCTGAGCGTCCGCAGGGGTGGTCCGTTCCTGTCCACCGTGAACCCGATCCGCCCGTCGGTGGGTTGCTTCAGGTGTTGCGGATGCCGGCTGTCGTGGCTGCTACTGGTTTGTCTCGTACGACTTTGTGGCGTCTTCGCCAGACCGGCGAGTTCCCTGCTCCTGTCCGTTTGGGTGGTGATGGCTCGCGGGCTGTTGGATGGCTCAGAAGCGACATCGAAGCATGGATCCGCAGCCGGCCAGCAGCCTAAACCAAGAGAGCCGATTAGCACTCGCCCTTCGGGGCATCCAATGGACTAAACCACCGGCGTCTGTTTGATCCAGAAGGGAGTGAAAACAGCAAGTGCCGAGACCAAAGCAGGGGCAGCAACTACAAGATGTGCGGATGGTTTTCAACCCGTCCTATGCGGCTGGTCTCACGGCATTAGCAGAGAAGTGGGAGATCTCTCCGGTGGCGGTTGCACGGCGGCTCGTTCGTGAGGCCACCAGAAAACACGGTGTTCTCGACCGTCCCCAGCGGCTTTCCCAAAACCAGGACAGTGAACCGGGTATGGTTCACCTAACCCTCCGGATCACTCCCATGCAAGCCTCCTTTCTGGAGTCCACCGCAAATGGGAATCGTTTGAGCCGCTCCGAAGCCATACGAGGGGTTCTGACCTATGACACCCGCCAACCCATCACTCACCAACACCTGGGTCGAGCACCGGCAGAAAAGAGAACGGTGCGCTGGCCGGTGCGCATCACCGAACGCCACAACGCTCACATCCGAAAGATCGCGCAACTGCTCAAGTGTTCCGAAACCGACGCTGCCGCGGCGCTTCTCACCTCGATGGTGGCCCGTCGACACTTCCTGCAACATCTGAAAAACGACATCCTCTGAACACCGCCCAAGGGGCACCCACCCGTCCTACTGAGAACGCGAGGGTGGTACTGAGAGCGCGATGATGGGTGCCAACCTCTGTGGAGCCGCACTGCAGCGTGTTCGAGTTTGGCGACCTGTTCAGCGAGGCGATGTTGGGCTGTCGGTTCCGGGAGTTGGCGTCTAGGGAGAGGTCGGCTCTCGTACCCGGGCTCGAGCATAAGATAGACATAACAGTTCTTCAGTCGGGATGCCAACCGCATTGACGTCGGCGCTGTCATATAGATTCAGGCGCTGGGGTCATGCAAGAGCGTAGTTCGTGAGATCCCCGCGACCCGGAGCTCCGATTACGGAGTACCTGACCCCAGAATTGCTCTTCCGCGTAGTTGTCGTCGGGCGGGTCGGAGTCAGCGGGGCGGCGTGAGCTTCAGGCTTTGAGGCAGGTATCTGTCATGGCATCACCAGGCCAACGGTTTAGTCTCCTTGGATGTGACCAAACCCACGACTATCGCCGGTCTTGAACTGCCGATCACCCCCGATACCGTCATCCCCCTCTCAGCGCCGCTTTCCCCCAGACAACCGCGCAGGGTCTGCGACCTCCCGGCCATCATGGGAGAGGAGGGAGACTGGTTCAATGCATACCGGCACGCGCTCATCCAGTTCGTAGCCGACTGGAACCGCTCTGACGACCCGGCATCCTTGATCGCCGAACCCCCAACCTATGAGGGCACGGGTTGGCGCATCCTGCCCACCATCGCCTCTCTGGTGCATGCCCTGGCTGCTAGGAAAACCCTGCCTATGCCGGCATGGGTGTGGGAAAACAAAGCCTCCCAGGATTGGGTGGTGTTCGGTGACCCTCCCAGCTCCTACTTCTGGCAGCGGGCCCTCAGAAAGGCACCCGCTACCTGTGTTCATCATCGGATCTATTTCCACCCTCGGCTGCTGGACAAAGGCACCCCCGACTGGTGGCTCCCCTGGGACTAGATGAAGGCTAGGTCGTGGTCAATCCTGGCGGGTAGAGCCGGTATGGAGCGGTGGTCTGAGCATGCCCTTTGAAGTATTTGGCCTGTTCTCCCGATGTTCTGACATGCATGGGACCCATTCCCGTTTGGAGGATGCCGCTGCCTGTTTCGCCCATTTGACTCGTCACCACGGCGGTGACATACCAGTACATCCGATCTCCCAAAAACACATCCACGAGATAGCCGCCATCGATAGGAACAAAAACCAGAGGGATTTCTCAAAGTCGGAAAAGGCAAAGGCCCATTCGCTGAACCTGGACCCCAGGTCGGTCGCGACCAAGGTCCCAGGGATCACGACATTCTCACACCTCGCGAAAATGTACTACGAGGCGTCAAAGCTGATACCGGTGGCAAACATCAACCTAGAAGGGATGTTCGACTACCACGGCGAGCCCCGTCACTTCTGGAACACCGACGCAGGCAAGGGCCAAGCGTTAGCCTATGCGCAACAGGCTGCTTTCACTTTGGAGTTAGCGCTCAAGGCATACCTGGAGGTCCTTGGCAAGTTAGCGTCAACCGACCGCGGAGACACCCGAAAGTGGCAGACGCACGACCTTACCGGCCTGTTCAATCTCCTCACGGACGATGAGAAAAACCAACTTGAGGAGTGGTGGAGCCATTGGGATACCAAGAGCGTTCAGTTCAGGAGCAGCTTTCGCGAATTCCTCTCAGCCAAGAACAATCTCTACAAGAAGTGGCGATACATCACCGACCTCAAATCGCCAAGCCTCTCGATAGATATACCGATCCTGTTGAGCGCCTCCGAGTTCCTCATGTCTGCTTCGGACCGGATGTTCAGAAAGAACTCACCAATGAAGGTCAACATCACGACGACAACACACCCAAGCACAGAGAATGCCGACGGCAGGCCTGCGGTTCGTACCGTGACGACCCCGGTAAAGGGGTTCTTCGGAAATCTCGGGGGAGTCGGGAATCCATCGAATGTGAGGGAGGGTCCTCCATAATCGGGTGCTGAAACATTCGCATCCGAAAAGGAGGACCCTGTGGAGACTGATGGTAGGCGTATGTGCGAGTTGCTGGTTGGCCTGGGTGAGGTTGACCTGGTAGGTGTTGAGGAGCTGTCGGGTGACCGGTTGAGAGTGACGATCCGGTCTCGTGGTCCTCGTCCGGTGTGCGGGGAATGTGGTGGGAGGGTGTGGTCCAAGGGCGACCGGCTGGTGCGGTTGGTTGATTTGCCGGCGTTCGGTCGTCCGGTGCGGCTACGGTGGCACAAACGCCGCTGGGTGTGCCCCAGACCGACGTGCGCGGTGGGGTCGTTCGCCGAACAGGACCTGTCGGTGGCTCCGGAACGGGCCCTGTTGACCTCTCGCGCCGGTCGTTGGGCCACCGCTCAGGTGGGTCGGTTTGGTCGCACGGTGTCGGAGGTGGCCGAAGAGTTGGGATGTGATTGGCACACGGTGAACAAAGAAGTCACTCGTTGGGGAGACGCGCTGTTGGAAGCTGACACCTCGCGGTTCGGTGCCGTGGAGGCGGTGGGGGTGGACGAGACCCTGTTCTGGAGGAAGGGCCGGTGGAAAAAGAAGCAGTGGTGCACCTCGGTGGTGGACGTTGGCGGCCGTCAGCTCTTGGACATTGTGCCTGGTAGAACAGCTGAAAGCGCCGCCTCATGGTTCCGTTCCCAACCCCCTGGGTGGTGTGAGGCGATTCGGTGGGCGGTGTTGGACATGTCAGGCCCATATCAGGTGGCCTACGACCGGGTGCTGCCCCACGCCTATCAGGTGGCCGACCCGTTCCATGTGGTCCGGTTGGCGAACCGCTGTGTGGACTTGGTACGCCGCAGAGTCCAGAACGAGACATTGGGACACCGCGGGCGGAAACGAGATCCGCTCTATCGGATCAGACGGCTGTTGATCATGGCCTCTGAACGTCTCGATGATCGTGGTGAGAAACGCATCCAAGGACTCCTACGAGCTGGTGACCCCTATGGAGAAGTACGTGACGCCTGGTACGCCAAAGAGAGCGTTCGGGACATCTACCAGATCGGAGACCCGAACCTGGCAGCGGAGTTCACCCACCGGCTGTCGGGGGATCTCCAGGACCGGTCACTGCCACCGGAGGTGAACAGTCTCGGGCGCACTATCGCTCGTTGGGCCACCCAGATCGCTAATTGGCATCACTCGGCCGTCACGAACGGGCCGACGGAGGGATTGAACAATCTGATCAAAAGGATCAAACGGGCAGCGTTCGGGTTCCGGAACTTCGCCAACTACCGGATCCGAGCACTCCTATACGCCGGGAAGCCCAACTGGACCCTCCTTGCCACCATCACTCCCCCCTAATTTCCGAAGACCC
>Ga0209544_1001068_pt1 | contig 32279 bp, 30 predicted proteins | sample MesohylPK_FD_187297 | JGI IMG/M metagenome (GOLD analysis project Ga0209544, IMG submission 187297) | Host-associated microbial community of the marine sponge Aplysina aerophoba from Gulf of Piran - sponge mesohyl, lysed by proteinase K... | ecosystem: Host-associated > Porifera > Sponge >... | reverse complement strand
GAGGAGCGCCGATGTGCTCAACAGTCCGTGTCGCTTGATGCTGGGCCAGCTACCGCCCTCGGCCATGTGGTACAGCCTGGGGTAACGGGCCACGAACTGGTCGATGGTCGCCACGCATGGCCTCCTTACCCCCGGGTTCCCAGCACCCGCCGCCGCAGGACGCCCACCCCTCGCCTGGCGAGCCAGGACCCTAGGAAACGACGAAGTACACCTAACCGTCGCGCACCCAGGTGTCGGCCGTCTTGCCTACTCGCTTCGCGGCGCGCGAGACGCGGAGCGCCAGACCACGGGTGGTCTCCCCCTCGTCGGGGGTCAGCTGGCCCACCTCGCTGGACTTCACCGCGTTCACGTAGTCCTCGTACTGGCGCATCCGCGCCGTGAGCCTTCCCGTCGACCGCATCGGTCCTGGGGCAGCGGATGACTTGACGCGCGTGAACTTCACCATGGCGGTGCTCCCTACCTGGTACGTAGCCGTAGCGTACCAGCGGAACCTGGTCTGCGTGCTGGACTGCTTCCCCGCCGCGCTCTTGAGCACTGAGGCTACGGAAGCGTCTCTCGGCGTTCAGTGAGCGGTCCACCACCGCCACCGGCGGAACGTCCCCATGGCGGACCCTTGGTCGAAGGCGGGGTCGAGGGGCCGGCCTAGGAACTCGCGCTGGCCAGCAGCATGAAGATGGTCACGCCCGCGAGGAGCCCGAACACGAGGCCGCCCCGCAGCCAGCGCCCCAGCCGCGCCCAGGCATGCGCCCGCCTCCTGTTCGCGAGCGCCTGCAGCCGCCAGCCGAGGTGGGTGCGCAGCGCCAGGCCCCGCTGGGGGTAGGTCGCCGGCGGCAGCGTCAGCTCGTACTCCTCCAGCATCGCCACCTCCAGCTCGAGGATCCGCACCTCGCGTTTCAGCCACGCCAGGCCCTTGCCCGGACGCTCGTGCACCTGCCACAGCGCCCGCCACTCCTCCACCAGCGTCCAGGCCTCGCCGTACACCTGGGCGTCGTCGCCCGCGGGTTCCCTGGTGACGAGGTCGGGGTACTGCCTCCAGGGCGCAGGAGGCGCCCCTTGCTGCCGCGGTGCCGAGCCGCCTACCACCGGCTCTCCATCGGGAACAGCCTCGGTGGTCGGGTGGTGACCCTCCAGCAACGACTCCAGCCGGGCCAGCCTCCGCTCGACCTGCCGCAGGTCCCGAGCGTGTTCCTCACGCAATGTGGTGTTCCCTTCCACGGCGAGCTCACGGGTGGCCTGCACCTCCCGCCCCACCGCCTCCACGCGTTCCTGCTGTGCGCTGGCGACCGTCGCAGGCTCCCCCTCCGCAACCCCGTCTTCCTCCGCATGTCCCTCTGCCGTGGAGACGCGTTCGAGCGCCGACCGCACCCGCCTCGACAGCGCCCCCCGCTTCAGGGCCGCGGCCACCGTCCGGGGATCGAGGTCCAACGCCTCCGCCGCACCGGGGCGTCCTCGCTCGCGCACCAGCTCCGCGAGCAGCGCCATCAGTCGCAGCTCGTGCTCCTCCGGCGCTCCCCCGCTCTCGGTGACCTCCGCTCCGACGGCTGCCGCAGGACTCCCTCCTGTTGGCCCGACGGGCTCCCGCGCACCCTTCTCGACACCGTGTCCGTCGCTCTTCCCGGGCATACAAAATGCTCCTTTTCCGCGTTCTCCGACCGGAACCGGCGGGACGGTGGACATCCCCGGGACCGGCAGGTTGCGTTCCCCGGAAACGCCCGGTTTCGCGGGCTCAGGACCGGCATCTGCAATTTGCAGACAGACCCTCATTCCCTGTACACGTCTGCGACTGGCAAACGGCCCCGGCGGCCGTGCAAGTGCGCCTCTGAGGAGACCACATGCGGCCTTGCGGCGGGAGGTCCTAGAAGGGGGTGCGAGCGTGAACCCCTGCGTACCCGGCCAGCCTCGGTGGGCGTCACCGTCGCAGCGAAACGGGAGCCCTCAGGGACTTGAAAGGGGCAGATCGGCGCGTGCGTGCGCGGCCTCGTAGACAAGGTCGTTGGTGAAGAGCGCGGCGCGATCCCGGCCTGCCGCGTAGCCACGCACCTTCCCGCAGCAGTCCAGCATGTCGCGCACACAGCGGTCCCAGCGACGCTCGGACACGGATTGCTTCCGCCGCGACGCAGGGTCGCAGTTCGGCGTGCAGCGCAGTTTCCATACGAGATCGACAGGCCGCGGGAGTCCACGAGGAGGCCAAAGGAGAAGTCCTTCGCTGCCCGCTCGAAGCCGTGGCCGAGATCGGTATGCCTCCGTCTCCAGAGCTGGTTGCCGGGGCGCGCGAACCCGTGCCCGACGCCGTGGGCGACGACCGGGCGCCGCCACTCCGGTTCGAACGGGTCCGCGACCGCGATGAACTTGCCGATGCGCATCTCCTCGAACGCACAGGAGGGTGAGCGCTTCACCACCAGCCCCGGGTCGCCGGTCGACGCCGGAGCGTCCACCTGGCCCGCAATCCCGGCTCTCGCCGCCACGCCGAACCCCGCTTCGTCGCTCGACTCACCGCCGGCTACCGCTTCCTGCGCCGCTGTTGGCGCACGAAGTCGATGAAGTGCTGTATCTCCTCCAGGTCCTCAAGGGGGAGGCCGGCCACGGAGTTGCGGAAGGAGACCTCCGCTTCGTCGAGCACTTCCGCTTCCACCACCTCCCGTCCCAGCAGCCAGTCGGTGCTCACCTCGCAGCGGGAGGCCAGCTCGACGAGGTGCTCCCCGCTCGGCTTGTTCTTGCCCGCCTCCCAGCACCAGACGGCGTGAGCGCTGACGCCAAGGAGCTCGCTCACCTCCTTCTGCGTGAGACCCACTTTCGTGCGCGCCTGGCGGATGCGGGCGCCGCTCTCCCTCCACCTGTAGTCCCGCTCCTCCGGCATGTGCGTGGGCGCCTCCTGACTCGTAGGGCGGCCAAGGATACCGAACGTCTGTTCTTGACTGCAACAAGAAGTCTAACTAACATCCTGCCCCTTATCACAAATTAGGGTACTGACATGCGAACACGCCCCCCGGTCCGGCTCAAACGCGAGGTGCTCTGGAAGCGCCTCGAGGCCCTCAATCGCTCGCAGTCCTGGCTCGCCCGCGAGGCCGGCATCACCCCCGGCTACCTCTCCGCCCTGGTCAACGAGGGACGCGCCCCCTCGGGCTCCGTCCGGCGGCGCCTGCAGGCCGTCCTGGGCATGAGCGGCTTCGACGAACTCTTCGAACTGGAGGACCGAGATGAGAACGACTAACCACCGCGAACAACCCGCGGTTGCGGCGCACCAGTTGAGGATCCGTGGTCGCCTGGTGCCCTACGAGACGGGCGAGCTCCCGGAGGACTTCCCCCAGCGCCTCTGCCGGCTGAGGGAGCGCAGTGGGCTCACCTGGACCGACTTCGCTGAGGCGGTCGGAGCGGACCCCAAGCAGGTGCTGCGCTGGCGGCACGGGGCGCACCTCTGCGGCGGCGCCCTGCACTCGCTCCTGCGGGTAGCGGGCCGCATACCCGGCGGCGTGATGCTGATCATGGGCGACGACTTCGAGCTCACTGGGCGGGAGGGCTGATGCCATGCCCCGCCGGCGCCGGCTCCCCCGCGAAGTGCACGTCTTCCCCGAGGACTTCCCCCGGAGTCTGGAGCGGTTCAAGGAGGCCTCCGGCCTGACCTGGACCGAACTGGCCCGGCGTCTCGGGACCAACTCCCTTACGCTCAGGCGCTGGCGCGGTGGCACCCGCCCCAACGCCCTGCACCTCCTCGCCCTCCAGGAACTGGCCGCGTCGCTGGAACTCACCCACCTGCTGCCCGTCGTGAGGGGTCGCCATGCCGGGCCGTGAGAACCATGTGCGAGCATTGGTCGAGGCGATCGCCCACCACCAGAGTGCCTACGGCTACCCGCCGACCATGCGCGAACTGATGAAACTGGTCGGGTTCAGCTCCACCTCGGTGGCGACGTACTGGCTGGATGTGTGTGAGAGCCTGGGCCTCATCGTGCGCGCGCCCCGCCTCGCGCGCGCGGTCAAGCTGACGGCGGCGGGACGCGCGCTTGCGAAACTGCCCCCGGAGCGGGAAGCGCCGGCGGCTCGCTAGCCGGGGTAAGGACAGCCCAAGCGCCGCTCGCGCGCGAAGCCGAAGAAGGTTTCAATCCTCGCCCACCGCTGAGGGTGGGCGCGACAGCTCGCGACCGTCATCGCCCGGATCCTCGCCCACCGCTGAGGGTGGGCGCGACCCCGTAACGCTATGAAGCGTCTCTCCCGGCCAAACTGGTTTCAATCCTCGCCCACCGCTGGATGGCCTTGCTGTACCCACCAGCGCTATCCGGGCCGCGAGCGGCCCGTCGCGAGGTTCGACATGCCCCGGGTCGAGCTGGCTGGCCCGGACGAATGTTCTCTACCGTGTCTGTATGCGAAGCGCCCCTGCGGGTTCCAGGTGGGGCCTCATGTGGGGTAGCCGCCGCGATGAAACGAGGGAGAATCAGCGTGGCCGCCCGCGCCCAACCTTTTGGCCAAGCATCGGGAGTTCCATCTGCTCCAGATCCGGGGCGGGCCGGCCTCGAAGACCTGCTCCTTGATGATCATACGGCCAACCCCTAGCATAAGAATGGGTTAGCCGACAAAATGTCAAGGTCCGGGGAGCACTGGCTCGCGGAAGGCTCCACCGACCATAGCATCCAGCGGGCATTTCGGCGGGAGGACAACTGGCATGCCAGCCGTCAAGCACGAGGAGTTCTTTCGCCGGCATCCGGTGTTCACCGGCGAGGAACTGGCCGCGCATCTGTCGGCGCGCGGTGGCACGGGCCCGAGGGCCCAGGAGGCGCTTCTCGCCTACCACATGAAGGCCGACCGGCTCGTGCGTGTGCGCCGGGGCCTCTACGCCGTGGTCCCACCGGGAGCCGACGCGCACTCCTTTCCGGTCGATCCCTTCGTGATAGCGTCTCGGCTGACCCGGGACGCCGTGTTGTCGCACCACACTGCCCTCGAGTTCCACGGCCGGGCCTACTCGGCCTGGGAGCACCTCACCTACCTGGCCGCACGCCCGTCCCCGCCACTGACGTTCCGCTCTCATCTCTTCCGGGGGACGCGCTTCCCGGAAGCGCTCGTGCGATCACGCAGCGAAATGCACGGTGTTTTGACCGCAGAGCGCGCGGGGGTTGCCGTGAGGGTCACGAGCCTTGAGCGCACGCTGGTGGACATGCTCGATCGTCTGCGCCAGTCAGGGGGCTGGGAGGAGGTCTGGCGCTCGCTCGAGTCGGTGGAGTTCTTCGACATCGAGCGGGTCGTGGAGTACGCCCTCCTCCTGGGCAACTCGACAACGGCCGCGAAGGTAGGCTTCTTTCTCGAGCGGCACCGCGAGCGGCTCATGGTCGACTCGCGCCACCTTGAGACGCTCCGCCGCCAGAGTCCGCGACAGCCCCACTACGTCGATGGTGCGAGAAAGGGAAGTGGCCGCCTCCTCTCCCGCTGGAACCTGGTGGCGCCACAGGAGGTCGTGGACCGTGCCTGGGAGGAAGTCGCGTGAGGGTCTCCCTCGAGCGACTCGCCGCGGACGCCGAGGCGACAGGCTTCCGGGCGGACATGCTGGAGAAGGTCGCGCACCTGCTGGGGCTGCTTGAGGCCATCCAGCGCCATCCCTTCCTGAACGGGAAGCTGGCCCTGAAGGGGGGAACGGCGCTCAATCTCTTCGTCTTCGACGTACCCAGGCTCTCGGTTGACATCGACCTGAACTACGTCGGCGCCGAGAGCAGGGAAGCCATGCTGGACGAACGTCCGAGGCTGGAGGAGGCGCTGCAGGCGGTCTTCGGCCGAGAGGACTTCGCGAGTCGGCAGCTCGGGACCGAGCACGCCGGAGGCAAGTGGACGCTGCGCTATCTGGCGGCTTCCGGTCAGGGCGGCAGGATCGACGTTGACATCAACTACATGTACCGCGTACCGCTCTGGCCCCTCACCACGATGGACTCGCATCGTATCGGCCGCTGGCAGGCGACCGGCATTCCTGTCGTGGACGTGCACGAGCTCGCCGCCGGCAAGCTGGCGGCTCTCCTGTCGCGTCGCCGCGCCCGGGACTTGTTCGATAGCCGCCACGTCCTCGCCATCGACGGTCTCGACCTCGACCGGCTCAGGACCGCCTTCGTCGTCTACGGCGCGATGAATCGCAGGGACTGGCGCACGATCTCAGTCGAGGACGTGGCTTTCGACCCAGCGGAGTTGGCGAGTCAGCTCCTGCCATCGCTGCGGACGGACTCTGCTCAAGCGAGCGAGGGAGCCAGCCTTGGAGAAGGGCTGGTCGACGAGTGCCGGCAGGTGCTCTCGGCGGTACTGCCGCTCAGCAGCGCGGAAAGGGCGTTCCTCGACCGGCTGCTCGACGAGGGGCAGATCGACGCCACCATGCTGACCTCCGCCCCGGTGCTCCAGGAACGAGTACGGGCCCAACCGCTGCTGGAGTGGAAGGCCCAGAACGTAAGGCGTCACAAGGGGTTGGCCTGAGCTGATGCTGGGGTCCCGGTCCCAGGCTTTCCTGCGCCCCGAGGCAGTCAGTCGGCGCGGGTACTGCGGGAGCTGCGCACAGGAGGTGGCGCATGCTATCGCTGGTCGAGACGTTCGCCTCAACCCTGGCCGGACTCCTGGAGACCTTCGTGCCCCCGACCTCCTTACGGCAAGACAGATAGTCGGAGAGAGGGCCGGCTCCTCTTCTCCACCTGGCGAGGAACCAGATCTCCATGAGCAGGAGCCCACAAGGCGGGACTTAACATGTAGCTGTCCTCTCGTTGGTGAAGGCAGTGGGCTCTCTGTTTGAGGCCCTCGCGTCGCCTCCATCGGAGCGGACACAGCCCCTCGCCGCGACCGTCAGCGAGCTAGGGCGCACCCTGAAGACGATTGAAGCGAACGTCAGGCGAGGCATTGTCGACGGGGACCGATGACGGTTCGCTGGAAGTGGGACTCGCGGCCCTGCAGGAGCATGCTGCTCTGCCAGAACTCCTGCGTACCCAGATCGAGGGCCTGTGCCCTCTTGCCCGGGGGCGCCATCACACCGTAGTGCTCGCGTACTCTGTGGAGTCCTCAAGGAGTCAGTGCGTCTCGCGGCTGCCAACGACCCACGCCAGACAAGGGCTTCAAGAAGGAGGCGTGCCCTTCTTCGCACGAGCGCGACGGTCATACCAGCATCCCCGACACTGCCGTAGGTGGTGCGAGCCTAGGTGACCGCCACCCTCGACCGCGAGACCAACCGGATCCACCCGGAGGCGGTACCCGACACGGGCCCGTTCCAACTCCGCCTGGCCGGAGCTAACGGCAGCGGCGTACGACCTTGTGCGCCTCTCGCGACTGGAGCCCGTCCCTCTGTAGGAGCCGAGCGGCGCTGCCCGCTACGTCCGAGGCCACTTCTTCAGCAGTCTACTAGCTCTACGACGATCGCAACCTCCCCAAGGGGCCCGGAAACTTCGCCCTTACCGACTTCGAGACTGCGTGAGGTACAGGCCCTACTACCAGACAAGAGCTGAAGCGGCAGCCGCCTCTGCGCGCGCCCCTTCGGTGTTTGAGTACCGTTGCATGCGAAACACCTCGTAGTCGGCCCACTTGTAGACGGCGAAGGCGGCATCTTGAGCACGACTTTTCTGTTGAACGGTTTCCCACCCAACCTTCGCGGATGCGTATGCCTCAGAGGCCACGGCCGTCGTGACGCGGCAGTTCCAGAATCTGAGAGCTGCTCTCCACGTTGACGCTACGTTTGGTCTGACAAGCGCCGGGTGAGAGTCAACGTCTTGGAGAAAGTTCACCATCGCTAGGGCGTCTGCGGCTTGTTTCTGGGCTACCTGCGTCAGCATGTGAGAGGGACGCTCCTCGTAGACGATAAGTTCGTTCCACTGAACCATGGAGTGGTTGAGCATGGCGATCGTCTTTGCACACTGGCTCGCCACGCTCCGAAGGTAATCATCGACTTGGGTCCAAATTGGCTGTGGAGCTTTGCCGGAACGAATGGATTGCAGCAGTTGACTCAGGCTCGGCTCGGCTATGGCAAAAGCTATTCCCTCGGTGGCTGCGTTGCCGGGCTTGCGGCTCACTACTCCCGCGATGCGACCGAGGGCATCCACGAGCGGGCCTCCGCTGTTGCCAGGATTCACCGACGCATCTGTCTGGATGTGGGAGATGCCCTCTTCGGTGAACGCCTGCGAGACGATGCCATGTGTGACCGTGGCGCCCTCGCCTCGCCCCATAGATGGAAAGCCAACCGCAAAAACAACCTCACCCGGGGAGGGTCCGACCGACCAATTCAGTGGCGGAAGTGAGTTGGGCGCGGAGGGGATCGCGACATCGCCACCGTTGAAAGGGTAGAAGCCGACAACCTGCGCCCAGATGCTGATGTGCGCGCTAGTGAGTCTGACCCAAGCTCCGACGCCAATGTCCTCGACCAAGTGCCCCGCTGTCACGAACTCCGAGTTGCTGATGCAGAAGGCGCTCCCGGTCTGTCCGTTGGTGGTTGTGGCCTTGACCGTGGCGATCACGGCCGATGCGACACCGTCGGACGGGCAAGGTTGGTAACCCATAGTTATCGCTCCCAGCTTGCTTGCAGCTGTCGTCCTGTTTCCTATCACGATCCGAGGCCCTGAGCGCGGAGTCAAGACCAAACCGGGACACAAAAGAGGGTCTCTGCAAAGGCTGAGGTGCTGATGGAAGCATGCCCCTGCTCGCAGTGGTTCCCCAGTCACCGCGTCCCCTCCCCTATCGTCCGCAGCCGCGCATGCGTCTGCATCACAAGGCACGTGCTCACCTTCCCTGCATCCGGCGAGACCTACCTCGCCATCGCCGGCCAGGTGATCGCCGCGGATTTCCCCGAGCCCGAGATGCGGTCTGAGGGGTACACGTGGGAGTAGACGGCACCGTACAAGTCGAGGAGCCACCAAGAACCCCGCCGCCTACCATCGTGACGCCGACAGCGACGCCCACGCCAACGGAAACCCCAAACTCACGCTGACCCTGAAACCCTCGACCACGGTCACGACTGCGGTAGATGTGTGCCCTGGGACGTCTGGTCTCTGCTGAACGAGACGCAGGCGAATCACAGGCCGGAGCAGGCCTGCTAAGTAAGCCGCCCTGCACCCAGTTGGCTTCGGGACTCCGATGCAGTCAGTAGGAGGGAGGGTTCGCGTGTGAACCCCCTTCGAGGCAGTTCCGCCCGGCACTCCCGCTCCCAATACTGAAGCGCAGGAGCTGAAGTGCGGCCAAGTCTGGACCGCTCTCGCTGTGCATTGCCAGCAGGGCCGCCACGGCTCCCTTGAGATCGACCACTTGCGAGAAGACGCGATGGAGAGCACGCCGGACCAGGGGACACATGCCGCCGGGCGGGACGAGACACTTGAGTCCGGCCTGCGGATGCTCGCGCGCCTGATCGCGCGCGCTCACCTGCGGCGTCAGAGGGCATTGGCTTCCGCTGCCCCCAGACGGAACCCCACTGAGGGCTCCGGCGAAACCTCCCCGCTTCGTGGCGAGTGCGAAGGCGCCCAGGGACGGCCGTCGTCGAGTTCGGACCGCTCGCCGCAGTGAAGAACGTCGCCGGCGGAGGGAAGGGTGGCGGTTGCGTCATGGTATCCTTTTAGATACCGTGATCAGAATCCAGAACCCGTCCCCAACCAGGAGGCGCCCATGCCCAAGATGGACTTCCAGCCCTGGCCCGCGAGGGATGCAGCCGCTGCCCTCAATGCCGCCTTCGCGACCGACGACCTGAGCCAGGTCATGGCCACGCTCGGGACGGTCGCGCGCGCGAAGAGCATGCGCCGGGTGGCGGCGGAGACGGGACTGGGACGGGAGAGCCTCTACAAGTCGCTGGCACCCACGGGCAGACCGGAGTTCGTCACCATACTCAAGGTGCTTCGCTCCCTCGGCCTCCGCCTGCGCGTCACACCCGCCGGGGAGACGCGGTAGGCTCCGCCCCACTAGGACAACCAGACCAGACAGGTACCTACACAGGAGAGGAAGACCGCATGCAGCAGCCACCAGCCCCAAGTCCGCCGCCCTCTCCCGGTACCCGTTGTCGTCGAGCTCGATGAACGCTTCGAAGTAGGCTTCGAAGGGGACGGTCTTGAACACATCCGGCAGACGCTCAGCCTGGCGGAAAAGGTAGACCCTCAGGCTGCTCAGCCGGTCCAAGATTGTGCCATCAAGGTCGAACAGTACGGCCTGCACACTGCCCATTAGGCCGAAGTCCCTTCCGCGAGCTTGGCGCCGCCCTCGCCACCCACGGCCTTGAGGCGAGTACGACGTTCTACAACATACTGGAGGGGCCGCTGCGATTCTGAAGAGAAGAGTCCTGGGCTTCTGGCCCCAGCCCTTGGTTCCTGATTGGCTAGAGCTCTACGGCAGTCAGCTTGGAGGGTGTCCTGGAAGGGCAGCGTCACGCTCTTCAAGGAACTCCATGTAGTCCAGCTGCCCCGGTGAGTACCCGAGATCCGTCAGGAGGGCAGCTGCCTCCGCCCGGTGCTGGGCGCCATGGAGGAGCACGCGTGTCACTCCGGATGAGAGGGTCTTCTGCGGCTTGTAAGCCGGCATGACGGCCTTCAAGTCCCTGTCCCCCAGCGCCGACAGGAAGGCCCGCGCTTCCGCCTGCACCATCCCCCAACGCCTCACGACTTGGTTGATGTTCCCTGCCGCCGGCCAGGGAGTCCTTGGCTTGAGTTGCCAGCGGCCGAGCCAACGACGCTCCGCGGAGATCATGTGATCGAGGGTTTCGAGCAGGCTCGGGGCTGTGCCCGAGGACCTGGAGGCCTCTTCGGGCGAGGCAGCGAGGGCTCGAGCCAGAAGCCGGTCGAGCGCCCACGCGTGGTGGTCGTAGAGCTGACGGAGGCTGGCGGGGTCCATCAGCGCATTCTAGGGAGGCGTCGGTGGGGATGCACCGGCCACGTTGTTGCAGTCGGCTCCTACAGAGCCAAGCTGAACACCAGGACGAATGCAGAGGATCGAGTGGGCCAGAGGGTCTGCCTCCAGAAAGACACTTTCGGAGAGTTCTCCGTCTTCAGCAAGATATACCTCGATGAAGTGGAGGACACCCTGCTTCCACCCCCCTAGGCAATAGTGTCCGTACCACACGTGTGGGATGTTGTTTCCCTTTACCGCACAGGGACTTTCATGACGGGTGCCACACTTCGAACGCCTCGCTCTCTACAGCGATGAAACCAGCCCCGGAGCGCGAGCTCAGTCTCAAGCCGCGGTGGATACGGCGCGTGGTTCGCTGAGGCATGTGGAGACCCAGATTCCCTCTCACATTGTGTCGGCCCTGACCCCCGGTGAGCCGCCTACCAGACAATAGCTGTTGGGGCGGTGCAAGTAGGTGCTAACCGAGGCCACCAGTTCGTTGAACAGAGCCTCGGGCGTGGTGTCGGAGTGCTCTCGCTCGACGCCCGACTAGGTCAGTAACAGCGCGGCCCCCGCTGTCCGCAACCAGTAGGAGTATGTTCAGGGTATGGCTCCAGATCCTTTGACAGAGGCGTTTGACGACCCACAGATTCCAGAGTTCGCTTCTTGGAGAAGCTATCGCAGATTTGAAGAGCGGGTCATGCTGCACCGCCGCCACATCTGGGATCAGGGCATCGACGCCTTTCTCGATACCGTAATGCGCACACGACAGAATCGGGATCGAGGGATTCGGAAAGATACTATTCTCTGGCGTGCCCAAATTGGTATTGACTACCATATTGAAAGAGATACAAACGGCGAGGAAGTGACCGAAGAACCGATTGGCCTATCCCCTGATAGGATGAAACCGGATGCCGGCCTTACGGGAGAGGGTCGGGCCAACTCATCAGGAATCCCCGTACTCTATTTGGCTTCGACAAGGCAGACGGCCATCTCAGAGATTAGGCCCTGGGTGGGATCCGAGGTTTCGGTTGCCCAGTTTAGGATCACTCGGCAGTTGAAAGCCATTGATCTGACGCAGGGGCACGGCAAGCCATCGTGGAGTGTTCTGACGCTGAATCAGATGTGGGGTAAGGAGGAGGTGAGCGCCGAAGACAAGGCTAGAGCCATTTGGAACGACATCGACAACGCCTTCTCCCACTCCGTAACACTGTCTGATGAACGGGAAAACTATGGGAATTACATACGTAAGTAGACGGGTTACCTACTAGCGCTTCCCACGACAATTCGTCGTTATTGTCAGAACAACTCGTCGTAAACTCGTCCGACACCTTTTATGATCCGGTCCTACGTTGCCTTTCTCTCGGCCATTTTGCCGGGGAGGAGGGTTGTAGGTGCGTTCCACGGACACTTCAAAGAAGGGAGATTTCCTCGTTGTCGAAAGGCGACAAGGAAACCGACAAGGATCGGAAGCAAGTGCGGCCTAAGCCGCGCTTCTTCTAACCCCTAGCCTTTCGGCGCTCTCCCTTACTCCTCCCCGGCATTGGCCGTACCCCTATTGACGCTCTGGTCGCGCCCGAGTGTCAAGGTATATCGGCTCCATCTATAGCCCAAGGGACAGCGCCGATCCAGACCGGTTCTAGACTATCTATGCGTAGATACAGTGGGGGCATGAAGCAGAAAGCCCCCGGCAAGTTTTACCGCAAGGGTTTGACGTTGGTGGAACTCACGCGAATGTTCCCCGACGATGCAACGGCGGAAAAGTGGTTCGCGGAAGTCCGCTGGCCGAACGGCGTTGCATGCCCGAAGTGCGGTTCGCTTGACGTGCAGGAAGGCGCGAAGCATCCCACGATGCCGTACCACTGCCGCGATTGCCGTAAGTATTTCTCGGTGAAGACCGGAACGGTTATGCAGGGTTCGAAGCTCGGCTACCAGGTATGGGCGATCGCGATCTACCTGATGAACACGGGTATCAAGGGCGTCTCTTCGATGAAGCTCCATCGTGACCTCGGCATCACCCAGAAGTCCGCATGGCACCTGGGCCATCGCATCCGGGAAGCATGGGATGCTGGTACCGACCCGTTCGTTGGCCCCATTGAGGCGGACGAGACCTTCATCGGCGGCAAAGAGAAGAACAAGCATTCCTCGAAGAAGCTCCGCTCCGGACGCGGCAGCGTCGGGAAGACGCCCGTTGCGGGGGTGAAGGATCGGGAGACGAATGAGGTAAGCGCCGCCGTTGTTCCCGGCGTGGACAAGGTAACGCTGCAGGACTTCGTTCTTGGGCGGATGGCCGAAGATGCAACGATCTTCACCGATGAGTGGGCCTCCTACCAGGGGCTACCGAATCATCGCTCGGTGAAGCATAGCGTTGGCGAGTACGTCGATGGCATGGCGCATACGAACGGGATCGAAAGCTTCTGGGCGATGCTCAAGCGGGGGTACCACGGTACCTACCACCAGATGAGCGCGAAGCACCTCGATCGGTACGTTACGGAGTTCGCCGGAAGGCATAACGATCGCGAGTGGGACACCGTTGACCAGATGCAGCGCATCGCGCGGGGCATGGTCGGTAAGCGGCTACGCTACGACGACCTTGCGGCGTAAGGGGTTCCTGTCCCCCTTGTGGTAGGGTCTAGATCTGGGAGGCCGGGAACCGCATACGAGACGGCCCCCGGCCTGGGATTTGGCCCCCGACGTCAACGCTTTACGAATGCGAGCGCGTCGGGGGCCTCGTCGTGCCCTCATTCTCTCACGCATGGGGATTGATCTTGCGCCGTTGAATCTTCACGGCGATCCGCGCGCCTAGAAGATCGCCTGAAAACAAGCGCCTACGAGAACGATCCCCACAAGAAGTGCCCCGCCCCCGATCATGAGGAGCAAGTAGAGCCCGCAACCGGCAACGCCTAGGTCGGCGCAACCCTTCGCAAGGTCGCCCGGTTCAGTCTCCCGACTCGGGCCGCTCATGGACTTACCGTCCATGAATCGCAGACGACTACGTTCTCATAGTTTTCGGCACAGTAGATACCCCGGAACTTTCGTTCTTCCGTAACCATCCACCCGATGCCTACGTCTGAGGTTGGGCTCCATGCGCCTAGATTCTCGATGGCCCCGGCAAGGATCGGAACGCTAAGCGGCCACCATTCGGAGTAGCTATGGACGGGCCGGTCGACAACCCCCCGGAGATAGAGCCCATCTTCGGGAATGTCTACCGAAGACCTAATCATCAGATCGCGGTAGTACCACGCCCTGGTCTTGCGCTCCCGCACGAAGGCGTAGAACAGAGCATCCTCTTTGGCTACGCCATAGAGGTCGGGAAGTGGATCGCTAACCGCTACAACACGGCAGGGGAAATACCCGTCCGAGAAGTCGCTCTCCTCCCGCTCGCATTCGTAAACGCGCCGGATACGATCCTCCCGCGAAAAGACCTGGGCATGCACGCTCCGCACCTCGTGGGGACGCACGATGTTTAGAAAGCGGGGGCAAGTCGCGGGAGGGTTGAAGGCAGCGGGCGTCCCTGTTTCGAGCCGCACCATATAGGCCATGTGCAGCGGCGGAATCGCAAGGTCGGACGTAATCTCGATACAGGTGAAATGCGCGCCCGTTACACCACTACCCCTGTAGAACTCGAACGAGATCTCGGGGGATTGGGCTACGGATGGGGTGGGGGCAAGTTCAGGTCGAGAGGTGCGCGATAACCATTCATGCCGGATAGACGTGAACCAAGGGGGGAGTATCCCGATCCGTACCATCTCGTCGATAAACGCCTGGTCGGATGAGTGTTCGCCCTCCCCGCCCGCAAGGGCAGGAACCCCCAGTCCAATAGCAATGACCGCTAACGCAACCGGGACGGCATGTTTCACTAGAGAGCCCCCTTGCGGACAGGTCCGGGTTGCTCGACACAAGCCATCCGTTCCAAGCGAACCGCAAGGGGGCACGAAGTCCCGAGACCTATGCAATTCGCCTGCGGCGGCTTTGGCTTGTGTCGAGCCGGGGGCGATGGTGGAGGAAGGCTAGGACGGGGTCAAGCGGTCGGGGGAGCTATCCCTGCTATGACACTGGGGCGGGACGCGATCTAGGCTCTAGAGGATGGGGAATGGGGCTCGTCTACTTAGGTATGTAATTCCCAAAACTATGTACCTACCCGCATCCTGGCAGAACTCTTCCAGCAAGCAGGCTATGACGCCATCGTGTACCGCAGCCAATTCGGTCAAGAAGGACAAGCCGGTTACAACATTGCTGTCTTCAATCTGGAAGACGCCGAGATCTTGAACTGCGCTCCATATCGAGTTGAAAGCGTCGAGGTCAACTTCGAGGAGCTCGGCAATCCCTGGTTTGCCAACCCCGAGTCGTCGCAGGATGGCGAAAACGGTGGATACGCCTAGGGCCATCCCAAGGCCAGCGACCGTTACCGGCGCTCCCGGAGCAGGGCGTTCCGGGCGGACATCGCCGCCGCCGTCCTGCGCATCAGCGGCGCGCTGACGCGGGCGCACCTGCTATTCCCAGGGCATTCGAGGCAGCCCGAGAGGAGGCCAACTCCCGCCACGTCGCCACCTCCGGTCCCGCCGTGGTCGAGGCAACGACGGGCGTGCTCTCCTCCTCATGGCGCCAACTGGGTGGGCATCGTCGCGGAGTCAGAACTGTACCGGCGCTACGCTCTGTGGGAGGTGACGTGGGACGACGTCGAACAGGGGTTCAAAGCGAGGGTTACCGCCTACAACACCTATCAGGCCGCGAAGTGTGACCTCTGGAGACTCCGAGGATACTCCGACGCCAACGGGGGCTTGTGAGGCAGTGGGAAGCTAGCCACAAGGGGACCGGTGAGGTTTGCTAGGGCAAGTGCCCGCCCAAAGCCGGCGGGCACTTACGGTGCCAAGTAGAACCTGAGGATGAAGGTTCTCGATTTTGTCCAGTCTGGTGGGCCTAACTTGACGGTAGGCAGTACCACCTTCGAACTGGCGATGCCGTTGTAGCACGCATCGCCGAGCACTCGAGGGACTTCCCATAGTCCGCTGTCGTTCCCGTCCGATTCTACCTGCGTGCGCCATCAGCGTCGCCGACATGCGCGGAGGGATCGAGGTGGCCAGCAACTCCGGGACGATGCCGTCACCAGCGAATCCACGTATCGTGACGCGTGCAAGCTGAGCCAGAGACACCTCGCGGTTGGCAGGTGATCGCGCAGGACCTAATACGCAGGGGAGTTTGCCTTGGCGGTGCTTGAGGAACTCCGGCAATCGGCCAGCGTCCGCGGCATCACGCCTGACGGCCTTGCCACGGTGGTGAACGTCGAGTGGTACGGCTCCGACGCGGTCGAACTCACCTACAAGGACGCCAGAGGGCGGGTCGCCAGCGAGTTGCTCTATCGCCACGACGAGCCGCGCATCGAGGTGGTCGAGGTCGGCCGGCCGTGGAGTTTCGACGGCGACGGGGCGCTCTTCCGCTTGGTGTCCGAGGCGCAGCGCATCGGGCTGGCGCACCTGTTCGACCCGGTGCTCGCCGTGCACACGTCGCTGGTCGAGCCGCTGCCGCATCAGATCACGGCGGTTTACGAGGCGATGTTGCCCCGGCAGCCGCTTCGCTTCCTGCTCGCTGACGACCCCGGCGCCGGGAAGACCATCATGGCCGGGCTACTCATCAAGGAGCTCATCGCGCGCGGCGACCTGAAGCGCTGCCTAATCGTCAGCCCGGGAAGCCTCGTCGAGCAGTGGCAGGACGAGCTTTCGAGGAAGTTCCACCTTCCCTTCGAGATCGCCACGAACGACAAGATGGAGGCGGCCCGTACCGGCAACTGGTTCGCCGAGAACGACCTCGCGATCGCTCGGCTCGACAAGCTGGCGCGCGATGAGGATCTGCAGGAGAAGCTCAGCGCGCCGGAATGCCGCTGGGACCTCGTCGTGTGCGACGAGGCGCACAAGCTCTCCGCCTCGTTCTTCGGCGGCGAGGTGCGCTACACGAAGCGTCACCGCCTCGGGCAACTGCTCTCAGGGCTCACCCGCCACTTCCTGCTGATGACCGCCACGCCGCACAACGGCAAAGAGGAGGACTTCCAACTCTTCCTCGCGCTGCTCGATGGCGACCGCTTCGAGGGGCGCTTTCGCGACGGCGTCCACCAGGTCGATGTGACGGACCTGATGCGGCGCATGGTCAAGGAGAAGCTGCTCAAGTTCGACGGACGCCCGCTCTTCCCGGAGCGGATCGCCTACACCGTCCCCTACAGGCTCTCCGACGCCGAGGCGCGCCTCTACCGCGCCGTGACCGCCTACGTGCGTGAGGAGTTCAACCGCGCCGAGGCCCTCCAGAACGACAAGCGCGCCGGGACCGTCGGATTCGCGCTCACCATCCTGCAGCGCCGCCTAGCCTCCTCGCCCGAGGCGATCTACCAGTCACTGCGCCGCCGCCGCGAGCGGCTGGAGCGCAGGCGGCGCGAGGTCGAGTTGATGCAGCGCGGGGCCGCTCCGCTTGACGCTGGCTTCCGACTGCTCGACGAGGACGACATCGAAGACCTCGACGAGGCCCCGGAGGACGAGGCCGAGGCGATCGGCGAGGAGGTGCTCGATCACGCGACTGCCGCCGAGACGGTCGAGGAGCTTAAGGCGGAGATCGCGATCCTGAAGAACCTCGAAGCACTGGCCGCAGAGGTCCGGCGCACCGGCGACACAAAGTGGAGCGAGCTGTCCAGGGTGCTCCGCGACGACGTGCTTACTCCTGCCGGCGTCGAGCGACGCGCGGAGGAATCAGCGCTGTACGACTCCGGCACGCCGCCCGCCCCGAGGTCGTCGCCGAACCAGAAGATCGTGATCTTCACAGAGCACCGTGACACCCTGAACTACCTGTACGACAACATCGCCAACAAGCTCCTCGGGCGCAGCGAGGCGGTAGCAGTCATCCACGGCGGGATGGGGCGCGAGGACCGGCGCAAGGCGCAGGAGCGCTTCCTGCACGACGCGTCGGTCCAGGTGCTGCTGGCGACCGACGCCGCCAGCGAGGGCATCAACCTCCAGCGTGCGCACCTGATGGTGAACTACGACTTGCCCTGGAACCCGAACCGCCTCGAGCAGCGCTTCGGGCGCATCCACCGCATCGGGCAGACGGAAGTCTGCCACCTCTGGAACCTCGTCGCCGAGGAGACCCGCGAGGGCGATGTCTACCGAACGCTTCTTGAGAAGATCGAGGAGGCTCGCAGGGCACTCGGCGGGCAGGTGTTTGACGTGCTCGGCAAGCTCCAGTTCGAAGGACGGCCGCTGCGCGAGCTGCTCATCCAAGCCATTCGCTACGGCGAACAGGCCGAGGTCCGCGCCCGACTCACCCAGGCCGTTGAGGAGGCCGTGGATCGTAGCCACCTTGAAGAGCTGATGGAGGAGCGGGCGCTCGCCACCGAGATGATGGATGCGGGCCAGGTGGCGAGCGTGCGCGAGGAGATGGAACGGGCGCAGGCCCGGCGGCTCCAGCCGCACTACATTGAGGAGTTCTTCACGGAGGCGTTCAAGCGGTTGGGCGGGACGCTCCGGCAGCGAGAGTCGCGGCGCTACGAGATCACGCACGTTCCCGCGCCCGTCCGTCATCGCGACCGCGTGATCGGCGGCGTCGAGCCGGTGCTCGAACGGTACGAGCGCGTCGCCTTCGAGAAAGAGCTGATCGCGCCTCAGGGCCAGCCGCTCGCCGCCTTCATCTGTCCGGGCCACCCGCTGCTCGACGCGACGCTCGACCTCACGCTGGAGCGGAACCGCGACTTGCTGCGGCGCGGCACCGTCCTCGTCGACGAACGCGACCCGGGCGTGGAGCCGCGCGTCCTCTTCTACGCCGAGCACGCCGTCCAGGACGCGAGCCTGCTGCCTTCAGGCGAGCGCCGCACGGTCTCGAAGCAGATGCTCTACGTCGAGCTGGACTCCGAGGGCGAGGCGCGCCACATGCAATACGCGCCCTACCTCGACTACCGGCCGCTGCACGAGGACGAGCCCGATGTCGACGCCTTCCTCGCACGCCCGGAGTGCGAATGGATCACGCGCGAGCTGGAGCAGCGCGCGATGCAACACGCGATCGCCAACGTCGTGCCTGGGCATGTCGCCGAGGTCCGCGAGCGCCGCAGCGGCTGGGTCGAGAAGACTCGTGTGGCGGTGAAGGACCGGCTGACGAAGGAGATCGTGTACTGGGACCACCGCGCCGCGCGGCTGGCCGAGCAGGAGGCGGCGGGCAAGCCCAACGCCCGCCTGAACGCGCAGGAGGCCTGGCGCCGCGCTGACGACCTGCGCGGGCGGCTGGAGCGCCGCCTTGCGGAACTGGACCGCGAGGCGCAGATCTCGGCACTGCCGCCGGTTGTGCTGGGCGGGCTGATGGTGGTGCCCGCCGGCCTGATCGCGGCGATGACCGGATGGCCGGCACCATCGGCTGCGTCCTCGCCGGACCGGCAGGCCGCTGCCGCACGGGCGCGCGCAGCGGTCATGGAGGTGGAGCGCGGACTCGGCTTCGAGCCGGTCGACCGCGAGTTCGAGCGGCTCGGCTACGATATTGAGAGCCGCGATCCGGGTGCGACGCGTGGGTTGCGCTTCATTGAGGTGAAAGGGCGCGCGGAGGGTGCGGACACCGTGACCGTGACCAAGAACGAGATTCTGTACTCGCTCAACAAGCCGGAGTGCTTCATCCTCGCCCTTGTCGAGTTCCTTGAGGACGGTGGGGAGCGTGTGCGTTACCTCCGCCAACCGTTCCGCCGCGAGCCGGACTTCGGAGTGACGAGCGTGAACTACGACCTCGCGGAGTTGATCGCCCGTTCGGAGACGCCGTCGTGAGGCGCTACCCGCAGGCCTTCAATGGCGGTCTGGGCCGGACCCGAGACCACAAGAAACTGCGCCAGTCGGCGCTCCTGTGGAATCGCACGAGGCGACGATGACAAAGTACTTCAGCGACGATGAGAGGGGTCCAACGCCACAGGACAGGGACGAGATTAGCGACGTAGCGTGGGGAGGGATTCTTGCTGAAATCCGTCGATGTGCGTCGCTCGGCGCGTTCGGATTGAATTACCCGGACATGTGCCCAGACGGGCACTACGTGGTCGGTACAGACTACGGGACGTTCCAGGCTGCCATGCTCGCGGAGATTCCGGGGCTGGCTCACGACCCTTCAGGCTTCTCAATCCTGGGCTCCATGCACCCTTCCGGCGGAGAACTCCCCTCGTCGTATGACATTCTCGACCTCATTCAATTCTGTTGGACACACATTGCTCGACCCGAACCCATGGAGTCCCACAGCTTCTTCAGACATGACCATCTAGCCTTCAATGCCGAAGCCGGGAAGACCGAATTCACGGAGGCCATGCAGAGGATTCTCCAGCGAAACGGGCTGGCATTCGAGCTGTTGGCAGACGGCTCGATTAGAAGAACAGTCCCCAGCGCATTCCGCGGGTCGCTAGGGCAGACAGACTTCGCTACGGGTGACGGCGAGCTCGATCGTCTGCTGGCTGCAGCGCAGCGCAGATTCTTGGAGGCGCGTCAGGATGCTCGTCAAGAGGCGCTGGAAGCGCTCTGGGATGCATGGGAGCGACTGAAGACCCTCGATGGCGGCGGCGACAAGAAGTCGCGCGTCGCACTGATGCTTGACGCCGCTGCTGGATCCCAGTCCCCTCGCTTCAGGGACGCGTTGGAGCGCGAAGCCACAGAACTCACGGGGATTGGGAACAGCTTGCGCATACGTCACTCTGAGACAACCCAGGAAGGGTTGGCACGACCTGAGCACGCTGACTACCTGTTCTATCGGCTCTTCAGTCTCATCCACCTAGTCTTGACTACGCGGAGCGCGGCATGACGCTCCGGAAGAAGCTGATCGAGGTGGCGCTGCCGCTCGACGCTGTCAATGAGGCGTCGAAGCGAGAGATGGGAGGGCGGCTCCCTCTCGGCCATGCCGCAACGCTGCATCAATGGTGGGCACGCCGACCGCTGGCCGCTTGCCGAGCGATCGTGTTCGCCAGCATGGTGGACGATCCGGGCTCGTTGCTGGATGAGTTCCCATCCGAAGAAGAGCGGGACGCAGAGCGCGAACGTCTGCACGACCTCGTCAAGCAACTGGTGAGATGGAAGAACACCGACGATAACAGCAGCCTGCTTGTCCGATGCCGTCGAGAGATCGCGCGATCGGTGGCGCGGGGTCGCGGCGAGAGTGCGCCTGAGACCCCGGACGAGGTATTGGCTTATCTCGGAACTCAGGCCGTCTACGATCCGTTCGCAGGGCGCGGCTCGATCCCCGTGGAAGCACAGCGGCTCGGATTGCACGCAATCGGTTCAGACCTGAACCCGATCGCGGTGCTCATCACCAAGGCTCTGATCGAGTTGCCGGCTACATTCCAAGGGCACCCGCCAGTCAACCCCGCCGCTGCGACGGGTACTGCGTCGTGGCGCGGCGCATCCGGCCTCGCGGACGACATCCGCTGGTATGGACGATGGATGCGCGAGCAGGCATGGACCCGTATTGGTCGCGCCTATCCGCGAGCGGCACTGCCCGGCGGCGGCGAAGGCGATGTGCATGCGTGGATCTGGGCACGCACGCTTCCGTGCCCGAATCCGGCCTGCCGCGCCAGGATGCCGCTGCTGAGCACGTTTCGCCTCTCCGGGAAGAAGGGCGATCAACACTGGATCAGGCCGGTCATCAACCGCGATGAGAGTGTCAGCATTTCATTCGAGGTGCAAAGTCACGATGACGGTGTGCCGGCCCGAGGGTCCATAGGCCGGACGGCCGCGACCTGTCCCGCGTGCAGTGGTGTTGCGCCCCGGGCGTATCTTCGAGAGCAGGCTCAGGCAGGGAAGATGAGCCAGCAACTCGTCGCGATGGTTGTTGAAGGGAACAACAGGCGCGTGTTCGTGTCGCCTGATAGTGAACACGAGCGAACGGCGCTTGATGTGGAACCGAGTTGGCGTCCCGAACAGCGCATACTCGAAGCCGCCCCCAACGTTCATTCTTGGCGTTATGGCATCACGCACTGGCACCAGATGTTCACGTCCCGGCAACTCCTTGCCTTGACAAGCCTCAGCGATTTGCTGGTGGACGCGAGGGGCCTCATCGAGGAGCACGGGGCCGCGGCAGACTATGCAGACGCAGTCGTAACCTATCTCGCGCTCGCGATCAGCAGAACGGCGAACTTCTCGTCGAGCTTCTGCAGATGGAAAAACGCGCCGACCACGCAAGCGATGTCGGTCTTCGCGAGGCCCGCCATCCCGATGGTGTGGGACTTCGCAGAGACGAATCCCCTGCTGCCATCCGACGGTGTGTGGGACAACCAGACTAGAAGCGTCGCCGCTGCGGTTGCGGCGACTCCCATAGATGTGCATGCGGGAAAAGCGCATCAGGCGAGTGCCGCCACGACCATCCACTCCAAGGAGGGGCCTGTCATCGTGACCGACCCCCCGTACTACGACAACTACAGCTACGCTGAGCTCTCTGACTTCTTCTACGCGTGGCTGCGGCCCGCTCTGCGCGAAGTCTGGCCTGATCTATTCACGGGCATCTCGGCTCCCATGCAGGAGGAGATGATCGCCGCGCCGCGGTTCGAAGGCCCGAGGGACCGCTTCGAGAGACTCTTGAACGACGCGCTCACGCTGATGCGTGAGCGCTGCAGCGACGAGTTCCCATCGTCGATCTTCTATGCCTACAGGCAGCAGGAGATGGACCAAGGCAGGCACGCTTCGACTGGCTGGGAGACCATGCTGTCGGCACTCGTGGAGGCCGGATTCCGGGTTGTCGCCACTTGGCCTGTGCGAACGGAAACCGGGTCGCGGCCGAACGCGCAGGACACCAACTCTCTTGCCTCATCGGTCGTCATCGTCTGCCGCCCGCGCTTGGACGGGGCGCCCACAGCGACGAGGCGAGACTTCGCGGAGGCACTCCGCTCCGAATTCCCCGCAGCACTGGCCGAGTTGCAGAAGAGCAACATCGCGCCGGTCGACCTCGCGCAGGCGTCCATCGGTCCCGGCATGGCGGTGTTCACGCGTTACCACGAAGTGCTCAACGCTGACGGCAGCAGGATGTCAGTGCGGGATGCACTGGGACTCATCAACGCCACGCTCGACGAGGCACTGGCCGAGCAGGAAGGCGACTTCGACGCCGACAGCCGCTGGGCGCTCACCTGGTTCGAGCAGCACGGCTACGCTGAGGGCGAATACGGCGTGGCCGAGCAGCTCTCGAAGGCGAAGAACACGAGCGTCGATGGCCTCGTCCGCGCCGGCGTAGTCGAGTCGAGCCGTGGCAAGGTCCGCGTCCTCAAGCCGTCCGAGTTGGCGGATGGGTGGGATCCGGCGACGGACTCGCGTCTCACAGCCTGGGAAACAACTCAGCACCTGATCCGCGCGCTCGAGTCGGGTGGCGAGCCCGCTGCGGCGGTGCTCGTCGCGAAGCTGGCGGGCAAGGCCGAGACCGCGCGTGAACTGGCCTACCGCCTCTATGTTGTGAGCGAGCGCAAGCGCCGCGCGCAGGACGCCCTCTCCTACAACGCGCTCGTGCAGTCGTGGCCGGAGATCGCGCGGCTCGCCAGCGAGCGGCGCACGGTCCCCGAGACACAGGGTACGCTGGATGTTGAGGATCGCTAGGAGCGACGGCCGCAGCCCACTACAATCGGGATTGAGGCCATTCCGTCCGTCGATGGCAGGGCCAGGGAGCGGAAGCATGACGACGCAAGCGCAACAGGCCGCAACGCACGGCGAGGCGATCGTCGGAGCAATGGTTGATCGGCTCGTGGAAGAGTTCGCCCCGGAGCGGGTCATGCTCGTCGGCTACCGCGCCACCGGCAACGGCGACTGGTACCACGTCGACCTCCTGGTGGTGAAGTCCGACGTGACTGACGCGAGAGAGGCCAAGCGCGAGATGCGGGAGGCGCTAGGCGGAATGGGGCTGGCCAAGGACATCTACGTCAACACGCCCGAAGGATTCACGCGCGCCTGCAAGAGCCCCGGCCAGATCGAGTCCATCGCCGCCCGCGACGGACGGGTGCTATATGAGCGAGGGTGACGAGCCAGCAGAGGATGCGCTCCGCTGGCTGCGCTTCGCGCGCGCGGACCTCGGCGCGGCGCGCCAGTTCCTCGGTGACGCCGCAATACCACCGCACCATGCGTGCCTGCACTCCCAACAAGCGGCGGAGAAGGCGCTGAAGGCGCTCCTGCGGGCACACGGCATCGCGTTTCCACCGATTCACGATCTCGAGCAGCTGCACGACCTACTTCCGGCAACATCAGCGTTGCCCGCCTCCCGCCCGCACCTTGACCGGTTGACCGACTGGCACATCGAGGCTCGCTACCCCGGCCCGTGGGCCGAGCCCACCATGGCGGATGCCGAGCAGGCCGCCTCGATCGCTGCGGCCGTCAACGACTACGTTGTCGGTGAATTCGGGCGTCGCGGCATAGCCGTCGAGTAGGATCGGGCGCATGGCGATCACGAACCATGAGCGCGTCGGCAAAGCCATGGACCTGCTGCGGGACGGACTTGGGCCGTTCGTGGAGCGGGAGTTCCGCAGCGCCTTCGGGCCGAACGACGCACTCACGCGCGCTCGCGCCTACTTCTACTCCGACAGCCGCCTCTCCACCGACCGTGACTTCACCGAGTGGGACAGCGCGGCGCTGCTCAACCTGATGGTCTACTCGTGGCAGGACGTCTTCGGCCAGACTCTCGGCCGCACCGAGCGCTCGATCGTGGGCGAGTTGATCGACTGGCGGAACGAGTGGGCGCACCAGGGCCGCATTTCCAGCGACGATGCAGAGCGAGCGCTCGACTCCACCGCGCGACTCCTGACGGCGATCTCCGCACCGCAGGCCGACGAGGTGGAGCGCATGCGCGGCGAGCTTCGGCGGCTGGTCATCGACGAGCAGACGCGCAGCGAACAGCGGCGCGCCGGCGGCTCGCTCATCGAGTCGGCCGCGGCAGAATCCCTCAAACCGTGGCGCGAGGTCGTGACGCCGCATGCCGATGTTGCCAGCGGTGACTACCAGCAGGCTGAGTTCGCCGCCGACCTCTGGCAGGTGCATCTCGGCGAGGGCGAACCCGAATATCGTGACCCTGCCGAGTTCTTCCGCCGCACCTTCCTCACAGAGAGCCTGATGCGCCTCCTCGCCGCCGGCGTCCGCCGCGTCGCGGGCGAGGGCGGCGATCCCGTCGTGCAACTCCAGACGAACTTCGGTGGCGGCAAGACGCACTCGATGCTCGCGCTCTACCACTTGTTTTCCGGCACGGACGCCGCTGGCCTCGCGGGCGTCGACACCGTCATGGCCGAGGCGGAGGCGACCAAGCTGCCGATAGGGGTGAAGCGCGTCGTGCTGGTCGGCAACAAGATCTCGCCGGGCAGCCCCGTCACGAAGGACGACGGCACGGTCGTGCGCACGCTCTGGGGCGAAATGGCCTGGCAACTCGGCGGCGCCGAGGCGTACGCCCGCGTCGCGCTCGACGACGAGCGTGCGACGAACCCGGGTGACGCGCTGCGCGGGCTGTTCAACGACTACGGCCCCTGCGTCGTTCTCATCGACGAGTGGGTCGCCTACGCGCGCCAGCTGCACGACCAGCCGGACCTGCCTGGCGGCGATTTCGAGACGCAGTTCACCTTCGCGCAGGCCTTGACGGAGGCCGCGCGCGCCGCCTCGAACTGTCTCCTCGTGATCTCGCTTCCCACCTCCGATACGGGGGGATCGCAACTCGCACAGGCCGACGACGTGGAGGTCGGAGGTGTGCGAGGTCGCGAGGCACTCGACCGCCTGCGCAACGTCGTCGGGCGCGTCGAGGCGGCGTGGCGTCCGGCAACCGCCGAGGAGGGGTTCGAGATCGTGCGGCGGCGGCTGTTCGAGCCGCTCACCGGGGCGGACACTTTCAAGCAGCGTGACGTGACTGCGCGCGCCTTCGCCGAGCTCTACCAGGCACAGCGCGACGAGTTTCCTTCGGAGTGCCGTACGGCGGATTACGAGCGGCGCATCCAGGCCGCCTACCCGATTCACCCCGAGGTCTTTGACCGTCTCTATGAGGACTGGTCGACGCTCGTCAAGTTCCAGCGCACACGGGGCGTGCTGCGGCTGATGGCAGCCGTCATTCACAGCCTCTGGGAGCAGGGTGACCGCAGCCCGTTGATCCTTCCCTCGACCGTGCCGATCGATGACCGCCGCGTCGAGCCGGAGCTGACGCGTTACCTCTCCGACCACTGGACGCCGATCATTGCGAGCGACGTCGACGGGCCGAACTCGCTCCCGCTGAGAATCGACGGGGATGTCGCCAACCTCGGCAAGCTGCACGCGACCCGCCGCGCGGCGCGCACGATCTACCTCGGCTCCGCGCCGACCGCGACGGCGACGAACCGCGGCATTGAAGACCGCCGCGTGAAGCTCGGCTGCGTGATGCCGGGGGAGTCGCCGCAGGTGTTCGGTGACGCCATCCGCCGGCTGGCGTCGCAGGCGACCTACCTCTACGTGGACGGATCGCGCTACTGGTACTCGACCCAGCCGACGGTGACGAAGCTGGCCGAGGACCGAGCGGAGCAGCTCGAACGCAACCCCGACGCCGTTCACGCCGAGTTGGCGCGCCGACTGGAAGCAGACCTCGGGCTGAAGCCGCGTGACGAGCAGCGCCGCGGTGGCTTCGCTCGCGTCCACCTCCTCCCGCGCGACGGCGGCGAGGTGCAGGACGAGCTCGAGACGCGGCTCGTGGTGCTCGACCCCGAACACGCCCATGCGCGCGGGCAGAGCGACAGCCCGGCCGAGGCGGCAGCGCAGGCGATCCTCGAGTCGCGCGGGAACGCTCCGCGCCTCTACCGCAACACGCTCGTCTTCCTCGCCGCGGACCGCGTACGTCTCCAGGACCTCGACGAAGCGCTGCGCCGCTACCTTGCGTGGCAGTCGATCCTCAACGAGCAGGTAGAACTGAACCTCGATCCTCATCAGGTGCGCCAGGCCGTCACGCAGCACGAGTCGGCGAACGGGGCCGCGACTGCGCGGCTGCCGGAGGCCTATTGCTGGCTGCTTGCGCCGGCACAGAAAGAACCTTCCGGGGATTTGGAGTGGCAGGCTACGCGTCTCTCCGGCTCCGACCCGCTCGCCGTGCGCGCGGGGGCGAGGCTGCGCCGCGACGACGCCGTGATCGCGAACTTCGGCCCGACGCTTCTGCGGAAGGCGATCGACGACGTGCCGCTGTGGCGCGGCGAGGACCATGTCGCCGTGCGCACGCTCGTCGACGACTTCGCCCAGCAGCTCTACCTGCCACGCCTGGCGGGGCCGAGCGTGCTCGCCGACTCGCTGCGCTCGGGCGTCGCGCTACTGACGTGGCAACTCGACGCGTTCGCGTACGCGGAGTCGTTCGACGCCGAGGCCAAGCGCTATCTCGGCCTGCGCGGCGGACAGCACGTCGCGCTCACGCCAGACGACGCCGGGCTCATCGTCAAGCCGGACGTCGCACGACGCCAGATGGACGCCGACATTCCGCAGCCCCTGCCGGGCGATGAACCAGGTGTCCCCTCGCCGGATGGCACAACCGAGACGCCCGCCGACCCCGCAACAGTCCCCGATGAGCCCTCACCGGGCGGAACGACGCTGGCGTACCGCCGCTATCACGGCGCGGTACGCGTCGATCCCACGCGCGTGGGCAGAGCAGCGAGCCAGATCGCGGAGGAGATCGTGGCCCACCTTGTCGGCTCCCCCGGCGCCGAGGTAGCGGTGACGATCGAGATCGAGGCGCGCCTGCCGGACGGCGCGTCTGAGCAGGTCGTGCGCACGGTGACTGAGAACGGCCGCGAGCTCGATTTCGAATCCGGGTCTGGCTTCGAGCGTGATTGAGAGCTCTCCAGTGGATGCAATGGGCGGCGCGACTAGCGGCTCCCTGCCCAACCAGGCCGTTGAAGGCATCAAGTCGGTGGGGGTGTTCCCGTGACTGGAGCCGCGCTCACGAGTGTTCTCGACGCCCTCGACTACCGGGCTGACGAAGGCCTGGTGACGTCAGATACTCCAGAGGTCGGCGGCGGCCGCGCCTATGTGTGGCAAGAGATCCGTGACAAGCTCCAGATAGATGCCGCCTATTTCCACGGGAACGTTCCAGCTGTCTACTTCAAGGAACTATCGACTGTCGACGACGACTATCTCTGGGACCTTCACCGCTCACTCTGGAATCACAATCGCGCCCCGCTCCTGATCGCTGTGTTGCCACGAGAGGTGCGCGTTTACAATTGCTTTGCCCCACCTACGCGCCGCTCGGACCAACTGACACTCGACAATCCAGCCCTGCTCAAACAGGCGCTCCATCAGGCCACGAATGCTCTCGCACTTCGCCAGGAGCTGTCCGAGTACCGACGACGGGAGATCGTGTCGGGACGCTTCGTCCAGACGCAACGAGGACGCTTTGACCGAAGGCAACGGGTCGATAACCGTTTACTCGAGAATCTTAGGCACCTGCGGCGCCAGCTTATCAAGACAGATGGATTGTCCGCTCAGGTGGTGAACGGTCTCCTGGGAAGGTCGATCTTCGTCCGCTATCTGGAAGACCGCGGAGTGATCACCCAGGACTATTATGGTCAGTTCGGCAGCGGTCGGTCATTCCATGCCATTCTGAGAGAATCGCTGGACGCGACCTATCAACTTTTCGATGCACTGGCTAGGCGCTTCAACGGCGATCTCTTCCCCGTCGACGCCTTAGAGCGAGAGGAAGTGAAGCCAGAACATCTCCAACGCCTCGGGCGCTTCTTGGACGGAGAAGAAGTATCTTCTGGACAATTATATTTCTGGGCATACGACTTCAAATACATCCCGATTGAGTTGATCAGCGCGATCTACGAGACATTTCTAGACGAAGACCGTGAAAACCATAGTGCTTACTACACCCCTCCTGAAGTCGTTGATTTTGTACTCAATGAAGTGCTTCCAGACGACGCGGATCCCCAAGACATCAAAATTCTGGACCCGGCATGCGGATCGGGAATCTTTCTCGTAGAAGCGTATCGGCGATTAGTTACACTTCGCCGACATGCCCATGATGACCGTAACCTGAGCTTCGACGAACTCAGTGACCTCTTGACGACATCTATCAATGGAGTGGACCTAAGCGAGGACGCGATCCAGGTAGCGGCGTTCAGCTGCTACCTGGCTCTCTTGGACTTCCTCGAGCCTAAGAGCATCTGGGAAGGGGTCCGCCTCCCAAGCCTGAAGGGTGCCAACCTCTTTGTCAGTGACTTTTTCGATCCAGACGCTCCGTTCAACGAGCAACGTTACGATGTCATAATAGGGAATCCTCCCTGGAAGAGTCAGCTAACAGAACCTGCAGCTGACTACATCCAACGCAACGGCTACACGATTGGCGATAAACAAATCGCGCAGGCCTTCCTGTGGCGAGCACCAGCATTGCTAACTGAAGCGGGCCGAGTGTGCTTGCTGGCTCCGAGCAAAGGTGTGCTGTTCAATCAGAGCGGGCCGCACCGAGAGTTTCGGCGCAGCTTTTTTGCGGCCAATCAAGTAACACAGGTCGTTGATTTCTCGGCTTTCCGCCGCTCGCTCTTCCGTGAGGCCGTTGCGCCGATGGTCGCGGTGTTCTTTGAAGGAGAGTTATCCGGGCATAGTGAGGGTGATGGATTGACCTATGTGGGCCCTCACCCATCGCCGCTAGCCCAAGGTTTGGCGGGAATCGTAGTGTTCGGCGACGAAGTGAAACGGATCCCGCGTGCCCAAGCTAGCAGCCATCCCTATATCTGGAAGGTAGCACTGTGGGGCACGCCGCGGGACCTCCGGGTCCTTGATGACCTCGCTGAGCGGTTCCCTTCCTTAGCGGAGGTCGGCCAGAGCCGTGGCTGGGTGATCCGTGAAGGGATCACGGTCAACGGGCGCAGTTCGAATCACGCCCCGGAACTTGCGAGGATTCGGTACGTACCGGCCAGTGCAGTACAGCCGTTTCATGTTTCCTCAAGTCAGGAAGAGCGAATCGATCGCGAGGTGTTTCATCGACCAGGTGACGTTCGGGCCTATCGAGGGCCACACACTCTTCTTCGAGGCGGGGCTATCACCGGCGGAGTCTTGGCAGCCGCCTTTCTTCCAGATGATGCGGTGTTCAAGGATGGGGTTATCGGCATAGCAGGCCCTCGCGACGACACGAACTATCTGAAGGTGGCGTGCGCCTACGTGAATTCGTCACTGGCGCGCTACTATCAGTTCCTAACCGCTAGCACGTGGGGAGTAGAGCGCGATGTCGTCCGATTGACGGAACACAAGAGGCTCCCATGTGCGATCCCGGTGGAGGACGCGGACCTGCTCGATAGCATAGTGGCTCTAGTTGACCGGGTGCAGCGACCGGTCATCGGCGGGGACTGGCGCCGTGAACTCGATGAGCTCGTCTACAGGGCTTACGGCGTGACTTCGTCTGAACGACAGACTATCGAGGACTTGCTCGGCATAGCCGTCGATCGCCACTACCGCGGCCTGCAGGGGACTGGCTTCGAGACGCCGTCGGCTGACGATCTGATTGCATATGCCCAAGCCTATACGGATGTGTTTGAGACGAGCACCGGAGGGAACAGAGCGCTGCGCCCGGTCGTTTATGTCGGCAGTCCACCCTATCGAGCAGTCTCGTTCCGTCTCGCTCCGAGTGGTGCTGATGGGCGACGCCCGCAGCTAGCCTCTGAGCCCGAGCTTGAACAACTCCTGGTGGAGTTGGAGCGAGTCGCGACGGAACAACATGGGCGAAGCTTGTACTTCCGAAGGAACATCAAGGTGTACGAACCTGAGGCGATTCACGTGGTGAAGCCTGCCGAACGACGGTTCTGGACAAGATCGGCCGGCTACAACGATGCCGACGAGACTATTGCCCAACTGCTACGAACGCTCGCTCCAAGTCGTGATGGAAGAGCGGAACGTACTATATGACGGCTCCTGACTTTCGGGACTCCCCCCTTGGGTCGCCAGGTCAGTTAGCCCACGAGATATCCCCCGAGATCGAGCAGGCGATCCTCCAGCTCGTCGTGGACGGATTCGAGCGATGGCAGCTTGGGGGATTCAAGCGGTTCGGGGATCACGAGGACCACTACACCGTTCGCTTGGTCGCATGCATGAGCGAAATCCGTCGGGAGCGGAACATGGCGCTGGTGCCACGGTACCAGTATGTGGAAGCGTCGGATGAAATGTTGCAGGGTCGGGAGGATCCCGCCCATGCGCCCCGCATCGACATGGTGATTGCCCGGGACTCTTTCGCCGAGGACGCCTACCTCAGTATTGAGTGCAAGCGCCTTGCCCTAGATGACTTGGCTCGGCGCTACGTCGTGGATGGGCTCGACAAGTTTGTCCGAGGCTACTACGGAGCAGAGGCGCAGACGGGAGCTATGGTGGGCTATGTCATCAGTGGGACTGCTGATGCACTGCTTATGCGCATCAATGCTCGGGTCGAAGAGGCTCCACGGATGGGTTCAAGTCATACCTTGGTCCCCGCTGATCCCATTGGATGGCTCGACAACGTGTTCTCATCGAATCACGCACGGTTCGCGCCGCTCCAAGCGATTCGTATTACCCATCTCCTCTTCGATATGCGCGAGGTTGGGCCGTCGCCATAAACTTAGCGGCCGAGCCACAGCCTGCGCCAGCGTGTCCTTTCGGTACGCCATGAGACTACTAAACGGGCTGCATCTGCCGTGCCGGTTAACGAGGAAAGCGCCTGCACATGGACCAGCGCGGGGGCACCGCCACAATCGGCGATGCCCCAGCGTGTCCGCCTAGCGGGGCGCTCCCGCGAGCGCCCCTTCCTGCTCCCGCTCCAGCGCCCACTCGAAGCGGGAGAGCGTGGGAGCCTCGTCGCCCCGCTGGCGCTTGGCCGGCTCGTCCGGCTCCCCGGCCATGAACTCCGCCCAGGAGAACAGCGTGCGCTGCCGCTCCGGGGCGTTGTCGCGGGGCCCGTTCGCGCCCCCACCGGCGGCAACGGGCTCCGCCTCGACGATCACCGGCTCGAGCTCGTGCCAGCCCTCGTCGACCAGCAGCGCCTCGGCCTCGGCCGCGACCTGCTGGGCCTGCTCGAAGACCGACTCGACCGAGCCGGCGTCCTCCTCGCCCGCGACGATCTTCCTCGCTAGGGCGAGCATCAGGTCGTCGCCGTCGTCCCCGTAGGCGGCGAGGCCGTCCTCGGGCAGCTCGCCCTCGACGGCGAGCGACGACTGGAGCTTCTGCGCCACGAGCTTGAGGGCATCGGCCTGCAGGGTGTTCCGGTAGGCCATGAAGACGACCTGGACGGGCTGCGTCTGGCCGATGCGCCAGGACCTGCGGGAGGCCTGCCGCATGGTGTAGACGGAGTAGCACGTCCCAGCCCAGACGATCGCCGGGAGCGACGAGATCCAGTCGTCTGCCTCAGAGCGGTGAGGGAGACCTCCGGCGGAACGGCCTGAAGCGCGAGCAGTCACTGCGGACTCGCGGCCCGGCCCTCCCTTAGTCGCGGGCAACCACGCCGAGGGTGTAGGAGCCGCTGTCATAGCCCCACACCTCGAGGTAGTGCGTGCCCGAGTACGTCGCCTCCCAGTAGATGCGCGCGCC
>Ga0209544_1001060_pt1 | contig 32389 bp, 33 predicted proteins | sample MesohylPK_FD_187297 | JGI IMG/M metagenome (GOLD analysis project Ga0209544, IMG submission 187297) | Host-associated microbial community of the marine sponge Aplysina aerophoba from Gulf of Piran - sponge mesohyl, lysed by proteinase K... | ecosystem: Host-associated > Porifera > Sponge >... | reverse complement strand
GCACATCTTGCGCTCGGACGGAGGCCTGACCTCGCCGGTTGGCGCCGAGACGGTTCCGGTCAACCTGCTGATGAGCGGACCCGCCGGCGGCGTCACCGGCGCGCTCTGGATCGCGCGGCAAGCCGGTTTCGACAACCTGCTCACCTTCGACATGGGCGGCACCTCGACGGACGTCTGCCTCGTCAGGGACGGTGTCGCGCAAATCCGGCGCGAGACGACGGTCGGCGATCTCACCGTGCGCGCATCCTCGGTCGACGTGCGCTCGGTCGGTGCGGGCGGCGGCTCGATCGCGCATGTGCCCGCGCTGACGAAGGCGCTTCGCGTGGGGCCGGAGAGCGCCGGCGCCGATCCTGGCCCGGCGGGCTACGGCAAGGGTGGCACGGAGCCGACCGTGACCGACGCGAATATCGTCCTCGGCCACTTGCCCGAAGCGTCGTTGCTGGGCGGCGACCTCGCGCTCGACCGGGAAATGTCGGCGGACGCTGTCGGCAAGATCGCAGGCGCGCTCGGCTTCTCCACGGAGCGGGCCGCCGCGGGCATCTACGACATCGTCAACGAGACCATGATCGGCGCGCTGCGCCTCGTATCCGTGCAGCAGGGCTTCGATCCGCGCGATTTTGCGCTGGTCGCGTTCGGCGGCGCAGGCCCGATGCATGCCAACGCGTTGGCGCGAATTCTCGGCTGCTGGCCGGTGATCGTGCCGCCGAGCCCAGGCGTGCTCTGCGCCTATGGTGACGCAACGACTCGAACCAGGGACGAAGCGTCGCGCAGCCTCATGCGGCGCTTTTCGGAGACCAGTCAGGCGGACATCCTTGCGATCCTGGAGGAGCTTGCGGAACAGGCCTCGAAATCCCTCGATGCCGAGGGGATTCCCCGCGCCGATCAATCCGCCCACTTCGAGATCGACATCCGCTATGCCGGGCAGGTCCTGCATCTGACGGTGACCGTGGAGATGGAAGACCTCCGCCGACACGGGCTCGATTGCATCGAAAAGGAATTCGATGCGCTGCACGAACGTCTCTACACCTTCGCGCTCGACATGGACCGGGAGATCATCAACCTGCGCGCCATCGTGCAGGGCAAGGATACGTCCCTTCGCGCGCCGCGCATGACGCCCGGAACGCGCGATGCCTCCGCCGCGCGGGCGGGAAGCCAGACCGTCTACGTCGAGGGGGCCCACCGCGACGTGCAGGTCTACGACCGCGCCAGGCTCGTGGCCGGCAATGTGCTCGAGGGCCCCGCGATCGTGATGCAGCTCGATTCCACCACGGTCCTGCTGCCCGACCACGATGGTGAGATCGACGCGATCGGGAACATTCTGATCCGCCCGCGGGCGGCGTGAGCGAGGGACGACCATGGCGGCGACCGTCATCGAGAGCGATCACACACCCTTCCGCCGGGTCGATGTCGACCCGGTCGATCTCGACATCATCGAGAACGCGCTGCGCAACGCGCGTCACGAAATGGATGCCGTACTCTTCCGCACCGCCATGTCGCCCGGTATCCGTGAGCAGCACGACGAGTTTCCCCTGATCGCCAATCGCGACGGCAAGATGGTGGTCGGGCAATTCGGCGCCTTCATCAACGTGTTCCTCAATTCCTACGAAGGCGAGATTCACGAGGGAGACGTCTTTCTCACCAACGATCCCTATTCCTGCGACGGGGCCATCAGCCACACGCCCGACTGGCTGGTCTTGCTGCCGATCTTCAAGAAGGGCCGGGTGATCGGCTGGGCCGCGATGTTCGGCCATATGACCGATACGGGAGGCCGCGTCCCCGGCAGCATGCCGACGGACGCGCAGCAGATTTTCGAAGAAGGCATCATCATCCCGCCGACCAAGATCTACCGGCGCGGTGAGCGTCAGGAAGAAATTCTGCAGCTCATCCTGCACAACTGCCGCATGCCGCACTGGAACCGAAGCGATCTGGACGCGCTGATCGCGGGCTGTCGTCTCGCGGCGATACGCGTCATCGAACTCTCCGACCGCTTCGGCGACGACACCTATTATTCCGCATTGGAGGAGCTGTTGGAGCGAACACGCCGGGCGATGCGCCACATCATCCTGACGGGAATCTCGGAGGAAAAGCAGTACTTCGAAGACTATCTGGACGACGACGGGGTCGGCATGGGCCCCTACAAGATTGCCTGCACCATGTGGCGCGAAGACGACAAGATGATCATCGATTTCGAGGGAACCGATCCGCAGTCGCAAAGTTCGATTAATTTTTATTGCAACGAAGAAATGACCAAGATGCATTGTGGCGTTTTCCTCATCATGCTCGCAGACCCTCAGATACTTTTCAACGACGGGTTCTACGATCTGATGGACGTGCGCATTCCCGAGGGCACGCTCTACAAGCCCTTCAAGCCCGCGGCGCTCTCCTGCAGAACGCACGGCCTGGCGCGCTGCATGGATGTGCTTGCCGGGCTGTTCGGGCAGAGCAACCCCGACTACATGTGCGCGGCCGGATTCTCGGCGAGTCCGCATTTCCTGTACTCGGGATACGATGCGCGCGGCGAGTGGTTCCAGCTTTTCCACATCGCGTTCGGCGGTATCGCCGCCGCGCCCTCGGGCGACGGGGCCGATGGCCACGGCATGTGGCCCGACTTCACGAACGTGCCCTGCGAATATCTCGAAGCGATTTGCCCGCTGCGCATGGACGCCCACGAGGTGATCCCCGATTCGGGAGGCCCCGGGCTGCACCGCGGCGGCAACGGCGTGCACACCGCCTATCGCATCCTCAACACCGGCGACATTTCAATCCACGACGATCGCTGGCTCTCGTACCCGTGGGGCGTGAGGGGCGGGCTGCCGGGTGCGCGCAGCCGGAAATACGTCGAGCGCAGGGATGGAACGATCGAGGTTCTTCCCTCGAAGTGCGATCGCGTGCGGGTTGAGCCGGGGGATGTCGTGCACTACTGCACCTGGGGCGGCGGTGGCTGGGGCGACCCGCTGGAACGTCCGGTCGAGCAAGTGGCGTTCGACGTGGCAGCCGGCCTCGTCACGATCGCGGGCGCACGGCGTTACGGCGTGGTCGTGGACGAGGATTTTGCCGTCGACGAGGACGCCACGCAGGCGCTGCGCGAGAGCATGCGGCTGGAGCGGGGCAACCCCGATCTCTTCGACATGGGCGGCGATATTGAGGAGATCGTGGCCCGCTGCGAGGAGGAGACCGGCCTCCCCGCGCCGCGTCCGCCCGAGTTCGCACCGTGGGCGTTGGCCGCGCGCGAGCGGGCCCGCGACGATGCGTAACGGCGTCAGACCGCCACGAAGGCTGGGCGGCCGCGGCCGGCGACCGCCCCGGCTAACGCAGGCCGGTCGCGGCGGTCAGCTTGGCGACGCGCCCTGGATGCGGCCGAGCAGCGGGCTCTGATGCCAACAGACCTGAAGCCACGTGCCGTCCTCGTGGTACCAGGTCTGGGTGAAGCCCATGAAGCGCTGCCGGAAGCCCGCGTCGCGGGGCTTGCCGCGAAAGGTCGAGAAGCCGCTGACGTGGCCGGTGGTGCCCCAGACCCTGACGTTCAGCTCCCGCGGGATCCACTTGAAGTGCTCCCACAGGCCGGTACCGCCGGCGTGAAAGTCGATATGGTCCTTGAACTCCTCCAGCGTCATGCGCCAGGGGTAGTCCTCGTCCAGAATCTCGGCGCCGTCGTCGAAGGCGCTCCAGAAGGCGTCGAGGTCGCCCTCGTTGAGCCCGCGCGCCCATGCGTGGAAGGCAGCCTCCAAGCCTTCCGCCGTGGCGTCCTGTGTCATGGTTCCCCTCCTCCGGCCTTGCGTTGCGATGCTGGGCGCACCTCACCACATGCCCACGCGAAACGCCAACGCCCGAAGCAGGGCGTCGACCGGCCCGCCGCTGGTTCGGCCCCATGACCGTGATCGAAACGCGCGTTCTGACCGTCGGGCACTCCAACCACCCGCTGGAGACCTTCCTCTCGCTCCTCAAGCAGCACGATGTGACGACGCTCGCCGACGTCCGCTCGGCGCCCTACAGCCGCTTCAATCCGCACTTCAACCGCAAATCCCTCGACGCCGCGCTGCAGGCGTATGGCATCGCATACCTCTTCATGGGGCAGGCGCTCGGTGGGCGCCCCGAAGATCGCTCGTGCTACGAGAAGGGGCGCGTGCGCTACGACCGTCTGGCACGAACGCCGCTCTACTGCGAGGGGATCGACCGGGTGATGGAGAGGGCAGAGATCGAGCGCCTTGCCCTGATGTGCGCTGAGAAGGAGCCGCTCGACTGCCACCGAACGCTGCTGGTCGGCCGCAGCCTCGCCGAGTGCGGCGTCGCCGTGACCCACATCCTCGCGGACGGCACGCTCGAGCCCCACGACGACGCCATGGACCGGCTGCTGGACACCGTGGGTCTGCCCGCAGGCGACCTCCTGCACTCGAGGGAGGAGCTGATCGAAGAAGCTGTGGCCCAGAAGGAGGGACGCATCGCCCACACGGGCAAGACGCCGCGAAAGCGTCGATGATGGACGTAGGCTCGGCGACCGATCCGCTTGCGGGGGGCGCGTGGCGTCCCTATCCTCGCGAGCAGGGCGGGTGTAGCTCAATGGTAGAGCAGAAGCTTCCCAAGCTTACGACGAGGGTTCGATTCCCTTCACCCGCTCCATAGCGCGCCCGTCCCGCGTCGCGGGTGCGGCCCGGTCTCCGGCCCCGAAAGTCCGGCCAAGGGTGAGGCCCGCCGGGGGAGTCTCGCCGGTACCCCTGCGGCTGAGGACGCGATGTCGGACCGCTCCCGCATACTCTTCATCAACGTCGGGCACGGACTCGACCACCTCTTCCTGCTGCTCTACCCGACGGTGGTGCTCACCCTCGAAGGGGTGTTCGACCGCTCCTACGGCGAGCTGCTCTCGCTCGCGGTGCCGGGCTTCATCGCCTTCGCGGCGGGCACGCTGCCGGCGGGCTGGCTCGGGGACCGCTGGAGCCGGCCCGCGATGCTCGCGATCTTCTTCGTCGGCATCGGGGCCGCGGCCATCCTCACCGGGTTCGCGCGTACGCCCTTCGAGCTTGCGGGCGGGCTCACGCTGATCGGCCTCTTTGCCTCGATCTATCACCCCGTCGGCATCGCCATGCTGGTCGAGGGGCGGGAGAAGGTCGGCAAGCTGCTCGGCATCAACGGGGTCGCCGGGAATTTCGGGCTTGCGGCGGCGGCGATCGTCGCCGCGGCGCTGAGCGATGCGATTAGCTGGCGTGCGGCCTTCATGGTGCCGGGCGCGGTCTCGCTGGTCGTCGGGCTCTGGTTCATCGCAGTCTGCCGGCAGTGGCGCAACATCGGCGCGGGGCCTTCCCGCCCCTCCGTCGGTGGGCGATGGGGCCAGCCCTCGGGCACCCTGCTGCGGCTGCTGCTGGTGATCGGCATCGCGACGACGCTCACGGGGCTCACCTTCCAGACCACGACCATCGCTCTCCCCAAGCTCTTCGACGACGGGCTCAGCGGGATCACCGACAGCGCGCTCGGCATCGGCGGGCTGGTCTCGGTGGTCATCGCCATCGCCGCCTTCGCCCAGATCGGGGTCGGCTGGCTGATCGACCGCTACCCGGCGAAGCCGGTCTGGATCGCGGTTCTCTTCGCCCAGGCGCCGCTGATCGCCGCCGCCGGTGTGCTCGCGGGACACGGCCTGATCATCGTGGCCCTGGCCATGATGATGGTGGTGGTGGGCGAGATCCCGATTCAGGACGCCCTGGTCACGCGCTACACGGCGGAGAGCTGGCGGGCGCGGATCTTCGGCATCAAGTTCCTGCTGGGCCTTGGCGCGAGCGCGATAGCGGCGCCGCTGGTCGCGGGCCTCCACGGCGTCTCCGGCGGCTTCCTCTGGCTCTTCGTCGGACTGGGCGGCTCGGCGCTGCTGGTGGGCATCATCGCCTTCTGGCTGCCGAGCAGCGGAGCCGGTGCGGCACAGCCAGCCGTGGCCAAGGCGGGGGCCTGAGACGCCCTGCGCGGCGGCGCGCCAGCTCAGCGACATTTTGTTGACCGCGCCGATCGCTTTGTGTTTCCATCCGCGCACAGGACGCGCTCATCCAGAGCGGTGGAGGGACAGGCCCTTCGAAGCCGCGGCAACCGCCGAGAGCGGTGCCAATGCCTGATCGATGAGTTAGCCGGAGGCGGAGCTCCGCTCACGGCGCTCGTAGAGCGCGTAGGAGACGAGAGGAGTACCGCCGGATGATGACTCTGTGCGACCAGCCATTCGCCCCTCCGGGGGCCGCGTCCTGCTGCCTCTGTACCTAGGCTACCCCTCGTAGCCGATCCCACCGGGTGAGACCGATGGGGGCCTCGCGGTCCTCGAAGCCACTGGCACCGCCACCGAGAGGCGCGGTATCAACGCCCGACAACCATGCTCAAGAGGAGAAGTCTCATGTCCGACACCAGCACACCCCCCGGCCTTAACGGCGTCAACGTCGAGCATCTGCTCGGCGCCCGCAACATCCTGGGCGACCAGCCCGAAGCCGGCCAGTTCAAGTGGCGGGTCACCAACGAGTGGCTCCACGGCACGCACAGCAAGACACAGGTGGAAGGCTATTTCGGCCTCGGCCAGGAGAACGACCACAAGGCGAGCTACTCGTTCGAGTCCGATCATCCCCTGGTGTTCGCGGCCGAGGACAACGCCGCCACGCCGGTGGAAATCGTGCTCACGGGCCTGGCGAGCTGCCTGACGGCGGGCGTCGCCGCCGTCGCGCAAGTGAGAGAGATCCAGCTGCGTTCGGTCAAGGCCACGGTCGAAGCCGACATGGATATCGCGGGCATCCTTGGTGCCGACCCGGAAGTCCGGAACGGCTTCAGCAACGTCAAGGTCAACTACGATATCGACGCCGACGCCTCGCCTGCCGATATCGAGGCGCTGGTCGCCCAGTCGCAGAAGCGCTCGGCGGTGTACGATATCCTGACCAATCCGACGAACGTCACCGTCGAGGTCAACTGACCGGCGTCATGCAGACGACGACCGTCGTGGTCGGGGCCGGTCATGCCGGCCTCGCCGTGAGCCATTGCCTCGCCGCGCGCGGAATCGACCATGTGGTGATCGAGCGCGGCGAGGTGGCTCATACGTGGCGGACGGAGCGCTGGGAATCGCTCCGCCTGCTCACGCCGAACTGGCAGACCAAGGTGCCCGGCCTCGCCTACGACGGCGACGATCCCGACGGCTTCATGACCGCGGCCGAGGTGGTGGCGTTCATCGAGCGCTACGCCCGGCTTGTCGACCCGCCGCTGGAAACCGGCACCACCGTCGAATCGCTCACGAAGAACGGCGACGGCTACAAGGTGGTCACTGACAGGGGCGCCTGGCGCTGCGCGTGCGTGGTGATCGCCTCCGGCGGCTTCAACATTCCGAAGCTCCCGCCCGTCGCGGCGGCTCTTCCCGGCACCATCGAATCCGTGACGCCGATGGACTACACGCGGCCCTCTGCCTTGCCCAACGGCGCCGTGCTGGTGGTGGGCGCGTCGGCGACCGGCGTTCAGATCGCGGACGAGGTGCACCGCTCGGGCCGCCCTGTGACGCTCGCCGTGGGCGAGCACGTGCGCATGCCGCGCACCTATCGCGGCAAGGACATCCTGTGGTGGATGGACCGCACCGGACTGCACGACGAGCGCTACGACGAGGTGGACGACATCGTCCGCGCGCGCCGGGTTCCCTCCCCGCAACTCGTCGGCACGCCCGAGCGGGCCACGCTCAATCTCAACGACCTCACCGACCGCGGGGTGCGGCTCGTGGGCTCGATCGCCGGGTTCTCGGACGGCAAGGCGCAGTTCTCGGGCTCGCTCCGCAACAAGTGCAACCTCGCGGATCTGAAGCAGGGCCGGCTGCTCGACACCATCGACGAATGGGTCGACGAGAACGGATGCGGCGACGAATTCGAGCCGCCGCACCGCTTCGAGCCGACGCGGGTGGCGGACTCGCCGCCGCTGACCCTCGACCTCGCCAGCGAAGGCGTCCGGACGGTGATCTGGTCGACCGGATACGAGCCCGATCACTCCTGGGTCGATCTTCCCGTCTTCGACCGCAAGGGCCGGCTGCGCCACGACGGCGGCGTGGTAACGGGCGCGCCGGGCGTCTACCGCATCGGCCTCAACTTCCTGCGCCGCCGAAAGTCGAGCTTCATCCACGGCACCGCCGACGATGCCCGCGACCTCACCGACCACTTGGCCAAACACATCGGCGCGGACGCGGCCCGCTCGTGATCCGATCGCGACCTACGGCGATCACGTGCTGCCTCAACCCTGACGCAGAAGCTCCAGAGCCTCGCGAGCAGTGACAATAGGAATGTCATCGACGTCCCGGAGCGCAAGCATGTGCTTCTTGTCACCGGAGACGATCAGGTCAACGCCTCCAGCGATAGCCGTCGCCAAAATCTCATTGTCCATGGGATCGGGAGAGTGCGACACGCTCGGGAGCTCTTCGAGGATGACAGCGCGGGTACCGATGTTCTCGACGATGGCCGCGGCCTCATCGGCGTCGAGAAACCTCTGGAGACGCTCTCTGGCGAGGACATCGGCCAGTTCGCGAATCTGCGCGGCGGATGTCACAAGCTCGATCTCGCCTCGGAGCCATGCCTGATACAAGCTGTCCGGTGGGGTGCCCTTGGTGATCAGGGCGCCGATCAAGATGTTGGTGTCAAGAACGACCCGCACGCGCCGCGCTCACCTCATCGTCAATCAAACCGAGAATTTCCCGTTGCTCCGAACCGGCATTGCGCTGCTTGACCTGGCTGACGGTGAGATCGAAAACGCGGCGGCGCACAGCCTCATCGACGAATCGGGACAGATCGCCCTTCTTGCCGCCATTGCGGGCAAGAAAGGTGCGAACCGCCCGGTCGGTCTCTTCCGAGATGGAGAGATTCCATCGGGTCATGGTCACGCTCCCGCGCATAAGCGCATAAACACCTATACACCTACTCTATTCTTCGAGACTCGGATGGTCAATTCCGTGGCGGTGCAGTTTGAGCAATATGCTTGAGCGCCTCGCGCCGGCTCAGGTCCGAAAGTTCGGGGTGGGCTTTGACGAAGGCCAGCACCCAGGCCGGATCGGTCTTGGAGTACTCGCGCAACGCCCAGCCGATGCCCTTGCGCAGGAAGAACTCGGGATCCCCGATTGACGGCCGGATCGCGTCGGTCAGCAGCCTGGTGTCCGTCGCGCACTTGGACTTGAGCTGAGCGAGGATCGCAGTGCGCCGCTTCCAGATGTTGTCGTCCTTCGCCCACGCACGCAGCACGGCCCTCGTCGGGCGCGGGTGAGCGGCGAGCATGGTCCCCACCCCGCGGCTGGCGATCGCGTCCACGTAGTCCCACCAGGCGCCGGTGACCACCAGCTCCTCGATCAACGGAACTCTCGCCGGCTCCAGCCAGCGCGAATAGCGCTTGAAGAGCAGCAGCTCGACCGCCGCGTAGCGCTCCTCGCGGTGGGCGGCGTTTCGCCAAAGGTCGAGAATCGCCGCCTCCCAGGCGCGGGCGTCAGGCAGCGGGTGCGTCCTGAACACGGCACCGGCGATGCGCCGGCAATGGGGCACGCCCACGCCGAAGTAGGGCATGTCCGACTTCATGTAGGCCTGTTGCTGCGGTGCTCTCGCCGGGTCGGCGGCTTCGCGCAGGGCGGCTATGACAGAGTCTCGAATGCTCATCGCAGGGCCGGGCTGAATCGGGGCGGTCGTCGCGGTCGAGCGCCATCATGCCTTCGGTATCGCCCGCCCGGTAGACCCGCGAATTTTGCTCGAAAACCGCCATGAGCAGACATGTGCCGCCAACATCGATCGCTCCCAACGGCCGCCGGCGCGACGGCCGGCAGAAACATTGGTGCCGCTTGGAGGATGCATAGCGGCGCGCGCGCGTGGTATAGATTCAGGTGGAACTAAAGCGCTGGCTCGACGGCTCGGGCCACTCATCGGGAAGAACCACGGGAGGCATCAATGGCGATGAAAATTACGCGGCGGCAGGCGTTGAAGGCTGGCGCAGCAGGCGTGGTGCTCACCTCGCCCATCGGGATCGCGCCCAAGTTCATCCGCCCCGCGCGGGCCGCAGGCCTCGCCGAGGGCATGACAGGCGGGCCTACGGGCTTCGAGGGGGCGGAGCGCTACCAGTACAACGAGACCATGTCCGAAGGGCGGGCCGTCGAGGGCATCCGCAAGCTCAAGGCGGAAGGCAAGGCGCCCGAGAAACTCAACATCCTGATGACGGACGGCGCCATCGGCCACTTCACCAATCCCTGGCCGCCGGACGGACCGACTCTGCAGTCGATCTGGGAAGCCGAGACCGGGGTCAAGCTCGAGTTCATCCCGGTCTCGCCGGAGGAGCAGTTCAACAAGGTGATCCAGGACGTCACCACCAGCTCCGCGGCTTACGACGTCTACACCTTCGGCTACGCGGCCATGGGCGATCTGTCCGAGGCCAACGGCATCGCGCTGCTCGGCGAATGGATCGAGAAGCACGGCGCCGACTTCGCCGACCCCGAGCGCGGGATGCCGACGCCGGAATCCTACGACATGCTCTACAAGTACGGCGGCGAGCCCCGCTCGGTCTGCTACGACGGCGACGCCCAGGTCTGGGTCTATCGCAGGGACCTGACCGAAGACCCGGCGAACCAGAAGGAGTTCTCCGATACGTATGGCTGGGAGCTGGGGCCGCCCCGCACCTGGGGCGAATGCGACCAGCTGGCCGAGTTCTTCACCGGGAAGGGCATGCTCGGCAACGGCAACATGATGAGCCACTTCTGGGGCATCAGCACCTGGTACAACCGCTACGTCAGCAAGGACAATCCCAACCAGCACCTGTTCGACGACGAGGGCAACCCGATCATCGACACCGACGCCGGCATCCAGGCCACCGAGGAGCACGTCAAGAGCCTCGACTGGTCGGACAGGGGCGGCCTCGGCTGGAGCTGGCCCGAGTATTACGGGAACATGGCCAACGGCAACTCGTTCATGCTCGGCACCTTCTCCAACTGTCCGAAGTTCCTCGACAATTCCGAAACCGCGATAGGCGGCAAGATGGGCTCGTTCCTGCCGCCGGGTCATCAGTTCGGCGATCAGCTGGTGCGCCGCTCCACGATCTATCTCGGCAATAACGGCGGCGTCTCGACCCAGAGCGAGTATCAGGAGGCCGCGTATCTCTGGCTGCAGTGGTCGGGGTCGACGCGGATCTTCAGCCTGCTGACCGGCAATCCGGGCGGGTTCTTCGATCCCTTCCAGCTCGCCAACTTCCAGGATCCGCTGGTGATCCAGTCCTACAAGCCCTACCACGTGCCGGTCATCGAGGGCACGGTGGCGCGCGCGGTGCCCACCATTGCCATCCCGGGCCAATTCGCGATGCACAACACGCTGAGCGAGAACCTCGTCTCCGCGCTCGCGGGCGAGATCACGGCCCAGGAGGCGATGGAGAACACCGCCAAGTCGTGGCGCAAGCACATCCGGAAGAAAGGCGAGGACAAGATGACCGAGCTGATCAACGCCGCGAAGTCTGGCTGGTCGACGGTCATCGACCAAGCCTGATCCGAAGAGCGTCGAATCGGTCCCCGGTGGGCGGTGCGCAGCGTTTGCGCGCCGCCCGCTCCTCTCCCGGTCGTGTTCCGTTCAAGGCGATGAGCGGTCGCCCGTGAGCACCCTGAGCGGCCCGGGACCGCGGCCTCAGTAGCGATGCAAAGAGCGTACACCTCCCACCTCTGGCGCTACGCGCTGATCCTCGTCGCCGTCGGCCTGGCGCTGCTGCCCGTGGTGTGGATGGCCACCATGGCCTTCAAGCCACACACCGAGTGGGTGTCGACCGCAGGCGACCTGCACTGGCTGCCGCGCGAGCCAACCTTTGCCAATTTCGAATACATCTTCACGGGCGAGACGGAAGCCTATTCCATCACCCACGAGCGGACCGCCACCAAGCCGATCATCTCCAGCCTCGTCACCGCGCTGCTCGGCACCGCGATCGCCGTCATCGCCGGCACCCTCGGCGCCTATGCCGTCTCCCGCTTCATGGTCGGGCGCAACCTGCCCTTGGGCGTGCTCCAGCTCCGGCTCTTCCCGCCGCTCGCGGTGATGATTCCGGTGATGATTATGTGGGCCTTCATCGGCGCCATGGATTCCTGGTGGGGGCTCTCGCTCATCTACGGCATCGTCACGCTTCCCTTCGCCTTCTGGCTGATGAAGACCTTCTTCGATGAAGTGCCGCGGGAAATCGAGGAGGCCGCGCTCGTCGAGGGCTGCAGCTGGTTCCGCGTGTTCTGGAAGATCACGCTGCCCATGGTGAAGGCGGCGCTCGCCAGCACCACGCTCTTCGTCTTCATCCTGAACTGGAGCGACTACGTCATCGCCTTGCTGCTCACCCGCAAGGAATGGGTGACGATTCCGGTCTACATGAACTCGCTGTCGTCGGCGATGACGGGGCAGATGTATGGCGCCAAGGCGGCGCTCGGCCTGATCGCCGTGGTGCCGCCGGTGGTCTTCGGCATCGCGATCCAGAAGTATCTGGTGCGCGGGCTCACCTTCGGGGCGTTGAAGCAATGAGCAAGGCGGCGACGAAGCCCGGGCGGCCCGCGCTCACGCCGCTGGAGCGCCAGGGCAAGGTGCTCGGGCTCTACCTGACGCTCCCGGCCCAGCTTCTGCTGCTCTTCATCGTCGCCTTCCCGCTTGTGATGCAGCTCTACGTGAGCTTCACTTGGTGGGGGCCGCTCGACGGCACGCCCTGGTACATGGCCTATGAGAGCGCCAACCTCTTCGGCAACTACGGCGACCTATTCGACGACAGCAAACTCTGGGGCTCGATCGGGCGCACCTTCCTGATCGTCGCCGTCTGCGTGCCCATCGAGTTCCTGCTGGGCCTTGGCCTCGCCATCCTGTTCGCCGAGAAATTCGTGGGCAAGCGGCTCTTCTACTCGATCATGCTGATGCCGATGATGATCGTGCCAGCGGTCGCCGGCTACATGTTCTTCATGCTCTTCCAGAGCTCGGGCCCCATCAACGACCTGCTCAGCCGGATCAGCGGCACCGAGGTCGAGATCCTGTGGCTGGCCGACGGCACGCTGGCGATGATCTCGGTGATGATCGCCGACATCTGGCAGTGGACGCCGCTCATGTTCCTGATCCTGCTCGCAGGCATGGTGGGCGTGCCCGAGGACCAGATGAAGGCGGCGACGCTGCTGGGCGCGAACGCGTGGCAGCGCTTCTGGCGCATCGTGCTGCCGCGCATGAAAATGGTGATGATCATCGCGCTGGTCATCCGCACCATCGAGTGCATCAAGATCTTCGATATCCTCTACGTGATGACCGGCGGCGGGCCGGGCGTGGCCACCAAGTCGATCTCCGTCTACATCCTCGACCTCACCTTCAAGGACCTGGAATGGGCCTACGTGGCGGCGCTCGGCCTCTTCGTCCTGATCTGCCTCAGCGTGTTCGCGGTGATCGGCTTGATCCTGATGCAGCGCGCCCAGCGCCGGAACGAGACCATGCCCGCGTAGGCGGGCACGCCGGCCCTCCCCAGTGAGACTCGCCGGCAGGAACGCCATCGTCACCGGTGCCGCATCGGGCATCGGCCGCGAGACCGCGCTCCGCTTCGCCGAGGAAGGTGCGGCGGTGGTCTGCGCCGACCTGAACGCTGAAGGCGCCGCCGCCGTCGCTGCATCGATCGTCGCGAACGGGGCCGTCGCGGCCGCCGTAAGCGTCGATATCACCAACGAGCGGGAGGTGGCGCGCCTTGCCGAGGAGGCGCTGGCGGCGCTGGGCCGGATCGACGTGCTGGTGAACAATGCCGGCGTCACCATCCTGGGCGGCGTCGCCGAGCTCGCGGAAGCCGACTGGCAGCGCGAAATCGACATCAACCTGAGCGGCGCCTATCGGGTCTCGAAGGCGTTCTGGCCGCACTTCGCTGCGGCAGGCGGCGGCGCGATCCTGAGCACGGCCTCGATCGCCGGCGTCGTAGGCGTCCGGCAGGATGCCGCCTACGTCGCCTCCAAGGCCGGGCTCATCATGCTCACGCGCTGCATGGCGCTCGACGGCGCGCAGCACGGCATCCGCGCCAACTGCATCTGCCCCGGTTTTGTCGACACGCCGATGTTCGACGGATTCCTTGCGGATCAGCCGGACCCGAATGCCGCCCTCGCCCGTGCGGCGGGCCGCACGCCCCTGGGCCGCATCGGCACGCCGCGCGACATCGCCGACGGCTTCGTCTACCTCGCCTCCGACGACGCCCGCTGGATTACCGGCACCGCACTCGTGATCGACGGCGGACTCACCGCCGGACTCACGGAATAAAGGGCAAGCCCCGTGAACGTCGCCGAGCGCCAGAGCGGGCGGCTGCTGCCGCTCGTCATGCTGCTCTTCGGCGCCTCCAGCTACGCCATGACCTTCTCGCTCAACCGGATCGCCATCACCGAGGGCATCCCGGTCTTCCCCTTCGTCTTCTGGCAAGGCGTGCTGGCGGGGACGATCGCCCTGATCGCCGGTTTCTCAATAGGACAGCGGCCGAAACTGAGCGGCGCCTACCTTCGCTTCTATTTCATCTTCGGCTTCATCGGCATCGGGCTCCCTTACACCCTGCTGGCGCTGGCCGCGCCCAAGGTACCGGCCGGCGCGGTCGCGCTCACGCTGACGCTCTCGCCGATTCTCACCTACGCCTTCTCGATCCTGTTCAAGCTCGACGCCATGCGGCTGCTGCGCGTCGTGGGCATCCTGCTTGGCCTCGCAGGCATCCTGGTGGTTCTGGCGCCGGGGTCGAGCCTGCCGGACCCCGGCATGGCGCCGTGGCTGCTCTTGGCCTTCGGCTCACCGGTCTGCTACGCCTTCGGCAGCGTTACGGTGGTGTTCCTGCGCCCGGAAGGCAGCCAGCCGATCCCGCTGACCTGCGGCATCGCGTTCGCGGGCGCGATCCTGATGCTGCCGGCGATGGCTGCCGCCGACAGCTGGTGGCTCTTCGACGGCACCATGACCGAGGGCGACTGGTCGCTGATCGGCGGCGGCGCGCTCACGGCGGTCTTCTTCGTGCTGGGGCTGGAGATCATTCGCATGGTCGGGCCGGTCTTCTTTTCGACGAACGGCTATATCGGCCCGCTCGCCGGCATGGGCTGGGCCGCCCTCTTTTTCGGCGAGGTGCCGAGCCCGTGGATCGGCCTCGCCGTCGCGCTGCTCTTTGCCGGCCTCTTCCTGGTCAACCGCAGCTCTCGGCCCGTGATCCGGGCAGGACCAGGTCCGTAGCGCGCCAGTGCCGCGCATCCTGACCTTCAATACCGGCCTGACCGAGATTCGCCTCTTCGGCGCCGCGCTCTACGAGGACGTGCCGCACGTGCCCGCTCGCGCTGCGCACCTCGCGCCGGCGCTGCGCGACGTGGGCGCCGATATCGTCCTCCTGCAGGAGCTGGTGCCGCAGCGCGTCAAGGTGAGGCTGGCAGCGGAGCTACGCGACCTCTACCGCCACAGCGCCGGCATCGCCGAGGACAGCCGCTTCTACGGCACCGGGCTGCTCACCCTCTCCCGCCACCCGGTGGCAGACGCGTCGTGCACGTCCTTCGCGCAGCAGACGCTGGAGGAGGGCCTCTTCGGACCGCGCGGGATGCTCGCCTGCACGGTGGATACGCCCGACCTCGGCCGCGTCCCCGTCGTCAACCTCCACGCCACCGCCGGCGGCGCCTATCGGCGCAAGCGGCGCCGGGGAGCGCCCGACCGGCGGAGCGCGCAGATCGCCCAGGCGATCGGGACCGCCGGCGCAGCCTTCGAGGGCACAGTGGTGCTCGCCGGAGACTTCAACTGCGACCCGGCCGCGGACCCGACGACCGACGGCCTCCTGCAGGCCGCCGGCTTTGCGGACGCTGCCGCCAATCTGCCTGACGACGTCCGGCCTCAAGGCACGTGGGATCCGGCCAATCCGCTCAACCGAGGCCGCGCCGCCGGCTCCGCCCGCCGGGTCGACCACATCTACGTGCGGCCAGGCGACGATCCAGAAATCACGGTGACCGCCGTGCGCACCCTTCTCGACGAGCCGGTGGTGCCGCGCCCCGATGGCGAGCCTCTACCGCTCTCCGACCACTACGGCCTTCTCGCCGAACTCGCCGCTTCCTGACGGCGTGCGTCTCAGGCGGCGCTGGAAAGCCGCCTGACCGCCTTCTCAATCGCCTTCCCGGCGTCCCGTCTGGCGACTTCGAGCTCGTAGTGGGACTGCAGGTTGAGCCAGAAGTCAGCAGAGACGCCAAATGCACGCTCGAGCCTGAGCGCGGTGTCGGCGGTGACTCCGCGACGGCCGCGCACGATATCGCTGATCCGGTTCTGGGGGACGCCGAGGGCCTCCGCGAGGCCGTTCGCGCTCAGGTCGAGCGGCTCCATGAAGTCTTCGCGCAGGGTGACGCCCGGATGTATCGGTCCGATCATCGGTGATAGTCCGTTATCTGTACGTTTACGGGTCCGTCCTTCCAACCGAAGGTGATGCGGTACTGCTCGTTGATGGCGATGGCCCATTGGCCGGCGCGGTCGCCTCGCAGCTTGTGGAGCCTCGCGCCGGGGTTGTTCCGCAAGTCATCCAAGGAGGTCGCCGCGTTCAGGACATTCAGCCGGCGCTTGGCCTGGGCCTGAATGTGCTGGAAAGGGCGCACCCGCCTATCGAGCCAAACGGTCTCAGTGTCTTTGTCTGCGAAAGACCGAATTGCCATGGATGATATGTAATACGGATTGTGTATTTGTCAAAGAGGTTGCGCGACTTGCGTTGCGCCGAAGACGGCAACAACACTGGATATCGTCAGTCGGCCTGAAGAGTCCGCGCTCTTTCCGTCTTCTCCAGATCCGCGCGCCACGCTACGGTCGCACGTGCGCTGAGGCGGTGCGGAGCTGCACACGCCCAAGGAGGAGCTGCCGTGTGTGCGTTCTGTACGATGATGGCCGGCGGCACGCACTGGACCGAAGCCGGCACCGACGCGGGCCGCGCGGCCGAGCCTGAGACCGGGCGGGCGCGCTATCTCGGTCGGCTGAACCGGGTCGCCCTGATCAACCGCATCCTCGACCACTACGGCTGCGCGGCGTCTGACTGGGCCAACAACCAGTACGTCGTCAAGAGCCACGCGGGCCGCACCGCCATGGTGGCGCACCTGTCCCAGATCTGGGCTGCGGCCGAGGAGATCGCCGGCCGGCCACTCGACCCGCTGGACCCTGCCCTGCTCGACACGCTGCGCCGCGTCACGCCGGGTCAGAAGGCGCCATCCACGCACTAACGCGCCGAGCCAAGAAGCAGGCTGATACGCCGCGCGCCTCCCGAATTGAGTGCCGCGACCCGCGATCGAGATGTATAAGCAAACCCAATAGTCAGGCAATTCGGGTTATGAGACGCCCTGAAGGTCACGCGCCCGGTCGATAAGATTAATTGTCAAGCCTCGATTGGCGCCCTACTCTGGTTGGTGGTCAAGTCCAACAGGGAGGATAAGACCATGAAGAAGCTTGTCTTAGCATTGGCGGTTCTTGTTGCTTCGGCCAGTGTGGCCAATGCCGCCCAGTACCTACAGGCATCGTCGACGGTGACCCAGTGCCCGGGCACGGCGCCCGAAGTGGTCGCCATGGACATCATTGATGCAGCCAATGGTGTCGACATGGCAAACAATCAGATCACCGTCAGCAAAGCCGGGCCTTACCTGATCGTCGCCGCTCCCCAGGTCGGCCGCGAAGGCGGCGGGCCTTACGGGTGCTTCGACCTGTGGCTGCGTATCAACGGTGCGGACGTTGCCAACTCCAACGTTCAGCTTTGTCAGGACGAAGGCAGCATGGCCAAGGACGTCATCATCTCCCAGGGCATCGTTCCCATGGAGGCGGGTGACATGCTCGAAGTCATGATGTCGGCCAGCAATCCCGAGGCGAACATCTGCATCGAGGCGATTCAACCGGCCGGCGAGCCGCTGGTGCCGGCGATCATCTTCTCCATGATCAAGTAGGGGACGAAGGGCGCGCCGTTCGCCTCACCGGCTGCGGCGCGTTCCTCCCCACGCTGGCCCGCGGTGGTACCGCGGGCCAAGTCACGAGGGCCGGGTGGGGCGTTCCCATCCGGCCCTTCGTCGTGTGAAGCCCGCACTGAGGCGGGCTTGCAAGGCCCGTTGCAAGCTGCCATGTAGATTTTGCTCAACCGAATCCTCTCCAGCCGGGAGCATGCGGGTATGGATACCCTCATTGGCCAGTCGGGCGGCGGCGCGACGCGGCCGAAGGACGCGACGACTCAGAGCTTCGCCGCCGACGTGATCGAGGCGTCGCAACAGACGCCGGTGATCGTCGACTTCTGGGCGCCCTGGTGCGGCCCCTGCAAGCAGCTCGCGCCGATTCTGGAGAAGACGGTGAGAGACGCCGGCGGCAAGGTGGCGCTGGTCAAGATCAATATCGACGAGAATCCGGAGATCGCGCAGCAGCTCCGCATCCAGTCGATTCCGGCCGTGTTCGCCTTCGACAAGGGGCAGCCGGTGGACGGCTTCATGGGCGCCCAGCCGGAAAGCCAGATCAAGCGCTTCGTGGAGCGGCTGGTCGGGCCCATGGGCCCCTCGCCGCTGGAGCAGGCGCTGGAGCAGGCCAAGGACGCGCTGGATGCCGGCGATTTCGCCACCGCGTCGAACATCTACGGCCAGATCCTGCGCCAGGTGCCGGGCGAGGCGGCGGCGCTCGCGGGGCTGGTGCGTTGCCTCGTCGGCGCCGGCGATCTTCAGGAGGCTCGCGAGCTGGTGGACGGGCTCGACGACGATGCGCTGAAGAACGCCGACGTGGAGAGCGCGGTAACGGCTCTCACGCTCGCCGAGCAGGCGGGCGAGGCCGACGGCGACACCGCCGAACTGCAGGCGCGGCTCGCCCAGGACCCCGGCGACCATCAGGCCCGCTTCGACCTCGCCATGGCCTACCACGGCGCGGGGCGCAACGAGCAGGCCATCGACGAGCTGATCGAGATCATCCGCCGGGAGCGGGAGTGGAACGAGCAGGCCGCGCGCCAGCAGCTGCTCAAGCTCTTCGAGGCTTTAGGCCATACCGACCCGCTCACGGTGGCAGGCCGGCGCAAGCTCTCGTCGATCCTGTTCTCCTGAGGCATGCCGTGACCGCCGGCACCGAACCGGGTGGCATCGACGAGCTGCCGCGCATCATCCCGATCTTCCCCCTGCCGGGGGTCCTGCTGCTGCCGCGCGGGCGGCTGCCCCTCAACATCTTCGAGCCCCGCTACCTGCAGATGACCCAGGACGCGATGGCCTCGCACCGGATGATCGGCATGATCCAGCCGGCCGACCCGAAGGCCAAGCTCGATGCGCCGGAGGTCTATCCGGTGGGCTGCATCGGCCGCATCACCTCGTTCTCAGAGACGCCGGACAACCGCTTCCTGATCACGCTCACCGGCGTCTGCCGCTTCGCCATCGTGCGTGAGCTGGAGCAGGACGGCCTGCTCTATCGCCGCGTCCGTCCCGACTACAGCCGCTTCGCCGGCGACCTGCCGGAGCCGGCGCCGCTCACTGTCGACCGCAGCAGCCTGCTCCCGGCGCTCAGGGCCTACTTCGACCGGCACGGGCTGACGGCGGACTGGGACGCGATCGATCGGGCCGACGACGAGCCCCTGGTCACCTGCCTTGCCATGGCCTGCCCCTTCGAAGCGAGCGAGAAGCAGGCGCTGCTCGAGTGTTCAAGCGAGAGTCAGCGGGTGGCCATGATGCAGGCGCTCTTCGAGATGGCCGCCCACGGCGCGTCCGGGCCCAAGTCGCGGATGCAGTGAAGGAGGCCGCGCGGATGGGAGAGGAAGGGGCCACGGTCGACCCCAAGCTGCTGGAGATCCTGGTCTGCCCGCTGACCAAGGAGCCGCTGCGCTACGACGCCGAGCGGCAGGAGCTGATCAGCGACAAGGCGAAGCTGGCGTTCCCGATCCGGGACGGCATCCCGATCATGCTGCCGGACGAGGCCCGGCCGCTGGAGGAAGGCGAGACCCGATGAGCACGCCCTTCGAGGACCAGCCCTGGCCGGTCGAGCTCCGCTACAGGAGCGCGGAGAAGACGCTCGAGGTCGATTTCGACGACGACCTCCGGTGCAGCCTGCCGGCGGAGCTGCTGCGGGTGGAGAGCCCGTCCGCCGAGGTCAGGGGCCACGGCGAGGGCAAGACCATCGTGCCGGGCCGCCGCCACGTCGGCATCACCCTGATCGAGCCGGTCGGCAACTACGCCGTGCGTCTCCACTTCGACGACCTGCACACCACCGGCATTTACACGTGGTCCTACCTGCGGCACCTGGCGGAACACCGCGACGCGGTCTGGCGCACCTACCTCGATGCGCTGGAGGAGCGCGGCCTGAGCCGCGATCCCTAGGGCCGGCCGGATCGATCAGGCCGCTTGCCGGTCTCCGGTTCGCAGGAACATGACGTCCTCCTGGTCTGCGGGGACGTAGAAGTAATCGCCCAGCCTCGGGTCATGCCCGAGATCGCCGAGGAGCCTGCGCTGGCGCGGCGTACACGCATCCATGACGCCGGCCATGGTGGGGAAGTCGTAGGGCTTCACGAACATTTGCGCGTAGTTGTAGAGCAGCGACTTGCGGCCCCGGCCGGAACGGTTCGGTGCCGGCCCGTGCCACAGCGCGTGGCTGAAGAGATAGCAGTCGCCCGCCTTTCCGCCCAACTGGACGGCTCCCGGCGTGTGGGGGTTGGGGGCTGCGTCGCTGTCGAAGGGGATCTGCCGGAGATGGCTGCCGGGGAAGACGGTGAAATTGCCGCAGTCCGTTCCCTCGGCATCGGTGAGCAGGTACATGGCCTTCATCGCCAGCGGCCTGCTGGTCTCGGTCACGCGAATCTGCCGGAGCGCCTGCCCGCCGTCCGTGTGGATGAAGCCAGCGAACTCGGTCGTGGATGCGCGAACGATGGCCTGGGACATGCTGAGCACGATGTTGGGGCCCATGAGCTCGAGAACCGGATCGAAGACGTTGGGCCGGTCGATGAGGTCCCGGAAGGGCTGGGCGTAGCCCAGGAGATCGCGGCGATCCATAAAGGAGTCGAGGTCGTTCGCGGTCGCGTTGCGCTCCACCCAGCCGTAATGGCCGAAGGGCAAGCCCGGGACCGGCTCCCAGCCCGCCTGATGGCGCAGGGAGTCGATCAGTCCGCAGTAGAGCGGCACCTCCTGCGGATCCAGCGCGCCCTCCAAGTGGATGTAGCCATCGACCGCCCATTGGCGGCGCTGCTCATCGGTCAGGGTCGGCATGGCGGGGTCCTCGTCCCGTTGGGAGCGCACGATGCGACGCGGGGATTATTCCACTCCTGACTCGGGCGGTATAGGTCGTCCGGGGTTGTCAGGCGCGCGCCGACGGCCCGTAGGCGAGGTACATGGGATCGCCCTCTGCGAAGCGCGTGGGCCGGAGCGGGTGGATATCGAAGGGCGATCGGGCGCCGAGCACCGCGGCGGCCACGCATTCGCCCACCGCCGGCGAGAGCTTGAGCCCGTGGCCGGAGAAGCCGGCGGCTAGATAGAGCCCGCCCACCCCAGGCGCCCAGCCGAGGATCGGGTGAAAGTCCGGCGTGATGTCGTAGGCGCCCGAGACCGTTCGCGCGACCCTGGCATCGACGAAATCCGGCAACCGCTCGGCCAGCGCCTTGTCGAGCCGCGAGCGGTGGCGGGCCTCGTCTTCCGCCGGCGCAGCCGCGGCCGGATCGGCGACCTCCGGCATCTCGTCAGGATAGGCCACGGCCAGCAGGTAGGGCCCCATGTCGGGGCGCATCACGACGTTGGAGTTGCCGTCGGTGATGCAAGTGCGGATCGTGGGCCGGCCCGGCGGCTGTTCCAGATAGGCCATGTCGAGCCGGCGGCGCTCGATCGGCGCATCGATGCCGAGCGGCCCGAGCAGGTCGGTGATCCACGCACCGGTCGCGGCGATCACGGTTGGCGCCTCGATGCGGCCCCGGGGCGTGTCCACGCCCACGACCTTGCCGCCATTCGTGGCGATGCCCTCCACCCGGAGCCCGGAATGGAGCGTGGCGCCGGCCGCCTGGGCCGCGCCGAGCCAGCTCAGCACCATGCGGGTCACGTCGATGTAGCCGCCGTTGGGCTCCCAGGCACCGCCGGCGAGATCGTCGGTGACCAGCGCGGGCTCCAGGGCCTTGATCTCGTCGGGGCTGGCGAAGCGCGTGTCGACGCCGAGCTGGCGGCCGAGCTCGACGTTGCGCCGGCAGGCCTCCACCTGCGCCTCGACGACCAGCAGCATGTAGCCGAGCTTGACGTAGCCGGGGTCGCCGACGCCGACCTCCGACTGCCAGTTGTTGAGCACCTCGAAGCCGCGGATTGCCATCTCGACCATGAGCGCGTTGGAGTAGTGCTGGCGGATTTGGCCGAAGGTGCGGCCCGACATGCCGCCGACGGGCGGCCGCTCGTCCACCACCACGACCCTGCGGTCGGATTGCCGCGTGAGCTGAAAGGCGATGCTCGCCCCCATGATCCCCGCGCCGACCACCACGATATCAGCGGACGCCAGCCGCTCCCTGCCCTGCACCGTCATCTCCGCCCCGCCGTCCTGCCTCGCCGCCCCCGATTCCGGCGCGGGAGACTAGCATGGGCGACGACGTGGCGGTTAGGATCGCGGACCAACGGGACAGGGCAGGTTCGAGGGCCGCGACGGTTGATTGACGACCGACCACCGATGAGCGGCGCCCCGGCTCTCGCTTAGGGGCTGACTGGTGCCTCGCGCCGCCGGCCGCGCGCCCGTGCTCTCCGTCCGCGACGTGCGCACGCGCTTTCGCACGCAGGGCGGCGGCATGGTGCATGCGGTCAACGGCATCAGCTTCGACCTGCACGAGGGCGAGCTGCTGGGTGTCGTGGGGGAGAGCGGCTCGGGCAAGAGCGTCACCATGCTCTCGCTGCTGAAGCTCCTGCCCATGCCGCCGGCCGAGATCGCCTCGGGCCAGGCCCTGCTCGATGGCGAGGACCTGCTCGCACTCGACCCGGCGCGTCTCCGTCACGTGCGCGGCGCCAAGGTCGGCTTCATCTTTCAGGACCCGATGGCCTCGCTCAACCCGGTGCTCAGCGTGGGCTACCAGCTCACGGAACCGCTCAGGACGCATCTGGGCTTAAGCCGGCGCGCGGCACGTCGGCGGGCGGCGGCGCTGCTGGAGGGGGTAGGGATTCCGGCGGCGGAAAGCCGGCTCGGCGACTTCCCGCACCAGTTTTCGGGCGGGATGCGCCAGCGCGTGATGATCGCGATGGCGCTCGCCTGCGACCCCAAGGTGCTGATCGCCGACGAGCCCACGACAGCGCTCGACGCCACCATACAGGCCCAGATCCTGGACCTGCTGCAGCGGCTCCGGCGCGAACGCGGCATGGCGATCGTCTGGATCACCCACGATCTCGGCGTGGTGGCCGGCCTCGCGGACCGCGTGATGGTGATGTACGGCGGCCAGGCGGTCGAGCGCGCGGACGTGCGCTCCCTCTACGCGAGGCCCCAGCACCCCTATACGCGGAGCCTGTTGCGCGCGCTGCCGAAGCTGGAGGGCAGCAGCAGCGGCGAACGCCTCGCCAGCATCCCCGGCCAGCCGCCGATGCTCACCCACGCGCCCGAGGCTTGCGCCTTCGCGCCCCGCTGCGCCCACGCCTTCGCCCGCTGCCGGGCGGAGAACCCGGCGCTCGCCCCGGTGGCGGCGGGCCACGAGGTCGCCTGCTGGTACGACACGTACGCGGGAGTGCCCCGTGCCGCTTGAGCCGGAGCCCCTCGTCGCGGTCGAGAACCTGACCAAGCACTTTCCGATTCTGCGGGGGGTTCTGCGCCGCCAGGTGGGCGCCGTGCGGGCGGTGGACGGGCTCGACTTCGCGATCCATCCACGCGAGACGCTGGGCCTCGTGGGCGAGAGCGGCTGCGGCAAGTCGACGGTGGGCCGCATGATCCTGCGCCTCTACGCGCCGACGGCGGGGCGGGTGCGGTTTCGCGGCGAGGACATCACGGCGCTCCAGGGCGAGGCGCTGCGGCAGTTGCGCCCGCACATGCAGATGATCTTCCAGGACCCGCAGGACAGCCTGAACCCGCGCATGACGGTGGGCAGCATCGTCGGCGAGCCGTTGCGCGAGCACGGCGTGGCGGCGGGCGCGGGCTTGAGGGAGCGCGTGGAGGCGCTGCTGGATGCGGTGGGCCTCGACCCCGCCTTCGCCAACCGCTACCCGCACGAGTTCTCCGGCGGGCAGCGCCAGCGCATCGGCGTGGCGCGGGCGCTCGCGCTCAACCCCGAGTTCGTCGTCTGCGACGAGCCGATCGCGGCGCTCGACGTCTCGATCCAGGCGCAGGTGGTGAACCTCCTGAAGGAGCTGCAGGAGCGTCTCGGCCTCACCTACCTCTTCATCTCCCACGACCTGCGCATGGTGCGCCACGTCGCCGACCGGGTGGCGGTGATGTATCTCGGCAAGATCGTGGAGCTCGCGACCAGCGATGCGCTCTACGAGGAGCCGCTGCACCCCTACACGCGCGCCATGCTCTCGGCCGTGCCTACGCACGATCCGGAGCGCGAGGCCACGCGCAAGCGCATCATCCTGGAGGGCGACGTGCCGAGCCCGGCCGCGCCGCCGCCGGGTTGCCGCTTCAGCACCCGCTGCCCGGTGGCTGTGGCGGAGTGCTCGGAGAAAGCGCCGGAGTGGCGGACGCTCCGCCCCGGCCATCAGGTCGCTTGTCACCTGGCGGAATGATGACAGATGATGCGGGGTGTGCTGACAGACGCACACCCCATCCCTCCCGATAGGAGGACCGCGACATGTTCGGAAAATACGTGATCAGTCTGGCCATCGCGGCGCTCGCGGTGGCAATGCTCTCGACCTCGGCCCAGGCCGAGCGCGGCCGCGACGGCCAACTGAAGATCCTTTATTGGCAGGCGGTCTCGACCGTCAATCCCTACCTCTCCGGCGGCACCAAGGATATCGAGGCGGCGTCGCTGGTGCTGGAGCCTCTGGCCCGCTACGACGAGACGGGAACCATGTTCCCCGCGCTCGCCGCCGACATTCCCACCGTGGAGAACGGCGGCGTGGCGGCCGACCTCATGTCCATCACATGGCCGCTCCGGCAGGACATCGTTTGGTCCGACGGCACGCCCTTCACCGCCGCCGACGTGGTGTTCTCCGCCGAGTACTGCCTGAACGAGGAGATGGGCTGCAATCCCCTCTCCAGCTTCACCGACGTCACCGGGGTGGAGGCGCTGGACGACCACACCGTTCGCATCAACTTCGGCGTGGCCAAACCCTTCCCCTACGGGCCCTTCGTGGGCTCCAACGCGCCGATCATTCAGAAGGCGCAGTTCGAGAACTGCACCGGCGCCATGGCCCAGACCTGCACGGAGCAGAATTTCGGGCCCATCGGCACCGGCCCCTTCAAGGTGGACGAATTCCGCGCCAACGACGTGATCATTCTCTCGGCCAACGAGAACTACCGCGATCCGGACAAGCCGGCCTTCGCCACCGTCACCTTCAAGGGCGGCGGCGATGCCACCTCGGCCGCCCGCGCCGTGCTTGCCACCGGCGAGTTTGACTACGCCTGGAACCTGCAGATTGAACCCGAGGTGCTGGAGCAGATGGTGGCGAACGGCATGGGCCAGGTGGTCGCCGGCTTCGGCACCATGGTGGAGCGCCTGGTGGTCAACCAGACCAACAACTCTCCCGACCTCGGAAAGGACCAGCGCTCGCTCCACCTCGACGGCGCCAACCCGCACCCCTTCCTCTCGGACCCGGCAGTACGCCGCGCGCTCTCACTGGCCATCGACCGGCAGATCCTGGTCGATTTCGGCTACGGCGCGGCTGGCCAGGTCACCTGCAACGTGCTGCCGGCGCCGCCGGCCTACACATCCACCGCCAACGACGCCTGCATGAACCAGGATATCGAGGAGGCGAAGCGCATTCTCGACGAGGCCGGCTGGCTGCCGGGCGAGGACGGCGTGCGCGAGAAGGAGGGCGTGCGCCTCTCGATCCTTTACCAGACCTCCACCAACTCGGTACGCCAGGGCACCCAGGCGCTGGTCAAGCAGATGTGGGGGCAGATCGGGGTCGAGACGGAGCTGCGCAACATCGACGCGGCGGTGTACTTCGGCGGCGACCCTTCGAGCCCCGACACCTACATGAAGTTCTACGCCGACATCCAGATGTACACGAACAACTTCGACGGCGTGGACCCCGAGGCCTACATGGCCAACTGGATGTGCTCGGAGATCCCCGGGCCCGACAACCAGTGGCTCGGCGGCAACATCGCGCGCGCCTGCAATGCCGAGTACGACGCCCTCGCGGACAAGTTGGCCGTGACCGCCTCGCTGGAGGAACGCGCCGCCATCGGCAAGCGGATGAACGACATCATCGTCCAGAACCAGTACGTGATCCCGCTGATCTGGCGCGCGAAGATTTCGGCGCATGCGAACACGCTGAAGGGCGTGCGCATGAACCCGTGGGATTCGGAGCTGTGGAACGTGGCGGACTGGCATCGCTGACGCGGTGAGCCGGACGACCCAGCGGGCCAGGGGCGTCGAAACGAGAGGCGGCGCGCGGCAACCGGCCGCGGGCCGCCTCGACAATTCAGGGTGATCGGCGCGGGCGATGACCCACTACATCATCCGCCGCCTGCTCTTCGCGGTGCCGACGCTGATCGCGATCAGCTTCATCCTATTCGCGCTCCTCGACCTCGCGCCCAACGACCCGACCGGCCAGTTGCCGCTCACCATCCCGGCGGAAGCGCGCGAGCAGATCCGCGAGTCGCTCGGGCTCGGGGAGGCCTTCCACATCCGCTATGCCAAGTGGATGGAGCAGTTCTTCGTCAACGAGCCGCTCAACCTCATCGAACACGCCTTCGGCGTGGAGATCGGCGCTTCCGAGGAGCGCCTGCGGGTGCGCTCCTGGGCGACGCGAAGCCCTGTCGTGGACCTCATCATCGAGCGCCTGCCGCAGACGCTCTGGGTGGTCGGGCTCTCCTACCTGATCGGCATCCTCATCGCGATCCCGATCGGCATTATCTCGGCCTACCGGCAGTATTCCTGGTTCGACCAGGTGGGCACCTTCGTCTCCATGATCGGCTTCTCGGTGCCGACCTTCTTCACCGGCCTGCTCGCGATCATCGTCTTCAGCGTCACCCTGCAATGGCTGCCGTCGATCTACGACACCACGCACCGGGTGACCGATTTCGGGAGCTTCTGGGTGCAGATCAAGCAGATGGCGATGCCGGTGATGGTGCTTGCGCTCTTCAACGCGGCCCAGATCAGCCGCTTCATGCGGGCCGCCGTGCTGGACAACCTGACGCAGGACTACGTGCGCACCGCCCGGGCCAAGGGCCTGCGCGAGCGGATCGTGCTCTTCATCCACGTGCTGCGCAACAGCCTGATCCCGGTGGTGACGCTGATCGCGCTCGGCATCCCCACCGTCTTCGGCGGCGCCATCATCACGGAGAAGATCTTTCGGGTGAACGGCATCGGCGAGCTTCTCATCACTGCGATCCAGGGCGCCGACATTCCCCTGGTGCAGACGCTCTCCTTCCTCTTCGCGGTGCTGATCGTGCTCTTCAACCTGATCGCGGATGTGCTCTACGGCATCCTCGATCCGCGCATCCGCTACGGCTGAGCGATGCCGGCGGCGCCCTCATCCAGCCTCTCGGGCCCCTCGCGCGGGGCGCAGCGCCACCGCTCGCTCTGGATGGACGTGTGGCTCGCCTTCCGCAACCACACCGGCGCGCTGGCGGGCGCGGGAGTCTTCATCGCCATCGCGCTCGCGGTCGCCATCGGCCCGCTGATCCACACCTTGGACCCGCACTACCTCGACATCCTGGCGAAGAACGAGGGCCCCTCGCTCAAGCATCCGATGGGGACCGACAACCTGGGCCGCGACACGCTGGCCCAGGTGCTGGCGGGCGGGCGCATATCCCTCGCCGTCGGCTTTACGGCCATGATGATCGCGCTGGTGCTCGGCACCCTGGTGGGCGTGCTCGCCGGGTTCTTCAGGGGGCTCGACGGCCTGCTGATGCGGCTCACCGACATGTTCCTGGCGCTGCCGCTGCTGCCCCTCCTGCTGGTCGTCATCATGCTCTTCCGCGACAGCCTGCGCGCCGCCTTCGGCCCGGAGACCGGGATCTTTCTGCTGGTGGTGTTCATCATCGGCATCACGAGCTGGATGCAGACCGCGCGCATCGTGCGGGGCGACGTGCTGGCGCTCCGGGAACGCGAGTTCGTGACCGCCGCGCGCAGCATCGGCACCCGCAGGCGGCGCATCATCACCCGTCACATCCTGCCCAACGTGCTGAGCCCGATCATGGTGTCTGCGACCCTCGGCATCGCCAACGCGATCATCGTGGAATCGGCGCTCTCGTTCCTGGGCCTGGGCTTCCCGCCGGACTTCCCGACCTGGGGGCGGCTGCTCTTCGACGGCGCCAACTTCATCTCGGTCACGCCGGAGCGCGTACTCTGGCCCGGACTAGCGATCTCGCTCACAGTGCTGAGCGTCAACTACATCGGCGACGGCCTGCGCGATGCGCTCGACCCGCGCCTAAGGGGCGCCTAGACCGCGTGGCGCCCTACCTGTAGGGCGAGAGCTCGGGCGGCAGGTCGTAGGATTCCCGCAGGCGGCGGTACTTGCCGGTGGCGACCATGGCGGCGACGGCGTGCTCGACCGCGTGGTGCAGCTTGTCGTTGTCCGCACGGATGGCGAAGCCCACCTCGCGCACCGGGCGGAACACGCCTTCCACCATACGGTTGCGCGAGTCGGGATCGGCGTCGACCGCCACCGCGCTCACGGTCTGGATGAAGTAGCCCTGCGCGTGCCCCATGGAGACCGGGAAGTGGGTCCAGCGGTCTTCGGGGAAGGAGTGGACGTGCATCGGCGCCCGGCCTGCTTCCTCGAACTCCCGGTTGAGGGCGTGGGCGAACTGCTCCCCCGTCGACCCCGAGGTGACCGAGGTGACCCGGCCGCTCAGGTCCTCCGTCTCGCGAATGCGGAAGGGGTTGCCCCGGAGCACCATCAGGTGATCGCCGACCACCAGATAGGGCACGGTCTTGATGTCCGCCGGCTCCGCGTCCATGGCGAGCGTGTTGGCGACGTCCACCTCGCCTGCGGCGAGCGCCGCCGCCAGCTTGGATCGCGGCAGGCGGACGACCTCCAGCGCGAGACCGTGGGCCTCGGCGACCGCCTGCGCGATCTCGACCTCGAAACCCCGGACCACGCCGTCCTTCTTGAAGGCGAAGGGCTTGCCGGTGAGCCCGATGCCGACGGTCAGCGTGTTCCTGCTGTGCAGCGCCTGGTTCAGATCGACGTAGTGTGCCGAGGCCGCCGGTGCGACGACGAGCGCGAGCAGGAAGAGCGCGAGAATGCGGACCCTGCGTGCCATGGTGGTCCCCTTCATCGTTCGGGCGGTGCCGGATCGACCGCCGGCGCGTCCTTGGGCGGTGCGGAGCCGGCGCCCCGGTGTACCAGCGCTGCCAGCAGCTCGGCGGCGCCGATCACGCCGATCAGCCGGCCGCCGTCGTCGAGCAGCGGCATCGCGCGCCCGGTCTCGTGGCGCACCTCCAAGGCCGTGCGCATGGTTGTCTCCGGGCTGCCCGCGACGATCGCGCCGTTGTCGAGCGAGGCGAGATCGAGGTCGTCCCGATAGGGCACGAGCGCGGCCGGCGCGCCTTCGAGGCTGAACGCCTCCGGCCGCCCCTCGTGGTCAAGCCGGCAGAACATGGCCGATGCGTCGTCGAGCAGGTGAACGTCATCCTCGCTGCGGAGCTCGGCCAGCGGGCGCATCAGCGAGACCCCGCGCAGGACGTTGAGCGGATTCACGTTGGCGACGAACTGGCGTACGTACTCGTCCGCCGGCTCGGTGACGATCTGTTCCGGCGGCCCCACCTGGATGATGCGCCCACCCTCCATGATGGCGATCCGGGTGCCGATTTTCAGCGCCTCGTCGAGGTCGTGGCTCACGAAGAGGATGGTCCGGCGCAGCGTCTTCTGCAACGCCAGCAGCTCGTCCTGCAGGCGCTCGCGGATCAGCGGATCGAGGGCCGAGAAAGGCTCGTCCATCAGCAGGATTTCGGCATTGGTGGCAAAGGCGCGGGCGAGGCCCACGCGCTGCTGCATGCCGCCGGAAAGCTCGTGCGGGTAGTGGTCGAGCCAGGAGCCGAGCCCGACCTGGTCGAGCACCTCCGCCACCCGCTTGCGGCGCTCGGCCTTGGGCACCCCGCGCACCTCCAGCCCGAAGGCGACATTGGCGCCGATGGTGCGCCACGGCATCAGCGCGAATTGCTGGAAGACCATGGAAACCCGGTTCATGCGAAGGGTGCGCATGAGCTTGGGGTCGCAGTCGGTCACGTCGACTTCCGTGCCGCCGTCGTCGATCAGCACGCGCCCACGCGTGGCCTGGTTGAGCCCGTTGACGCAGCGCAGCAGCGTCGACTTGCCGGAGCCCGAGAGCCCCATGAGGACGAAGATCTCGCCGGCCTCGACCTGGAGCGAAGCGTCCTGCACGCCGACCACCTGGCCGGTCTCTTCGAAAATGCGGTCCTTGTCCGCACCGGCGTCGAGCAGCGCCAGCGCCTCCTTGACCCGCCGGCCAAAGATCACATCGACCCGATCGAAGGTGATGACGGCCATCAGTGTGTGGCGGTGCCGCCCCTGCCCTTGCGCCTCTCGACCTGCTTCAGGATGCGATCGAGCACGATGGCGACGACCACGATGGCCAGCCCGGCCTCGAAGCCCTGGGCGACGTTGACCGTGGTGAGCGCACGCACCACCGGCACGCCGAGCCCGTCCGCCCCCACCAGCGCGGCGATCACCACCATCGAGAGCGAGAGCATGATGCACTGGGTGATGCCCTGCATGATGGTCGGCATCGCATGAGGAAGCTCGACCTTGAGCAGGAGCTGCATGTCGCTGGCGCCGAAGGCGCGGCCCGCCTCCAGGAGCGGCCGGGGTGCGCTGGAGATGCCGAGATGGGTGAGCCGAACGGGCGCCGGAATGGCGAAGATCACGGTGGAGATCAGCCCCGGCACCAGGCCCAGCCCGAAGAAGGTAAGGGTCGGGATCAGATAGACGAAGGGCGGGATGGTCTGCATCAGGTCGAGGATCGGCCGCAGCATCCGGTAGAGCCAGGGCCGGTGCGCCGCGGCGATGCCCAGGGGCACACCCACCAGGATGCACACGATGGTGGAGGCCGAGACCAGCACCACCGTGAACAGCATCTCTTCCCAGTAGCCGATATTGAGGATCAGCAGCAGCCCGATGACCACGCCGATCACGAGCACGACGCTGCGATGCAGATAAAAGGCGATGGCCGCCACGAGGAAGATAAAGACAGGCGGCGGGATCAGGCCGAGGAAGTAGGCGAAGGATTCGAGCAGCCAGTCCAGGCCGCCGGAGAACGCTCGAAGCTCGTGGAAGAAGTTGTCCTTAATGAACTCGATTGCGTTGGCGACCCACTTGCCGATCGGTATTTTCTCGGTAAGGACTCCGAGATCGTCGGTGCCCATGACGCCCCTCCCCGACCGGACGGGGCGGGCGGCCGGCGCCTCTCAGCGCCGACCGCCCGCGAATTCGGCCCGTTGGACCGCCCGCGTAATCGGCCGCTACATGCTGAGATGGGCCTTCACGGCAGCCGCGCCATCCTGACCGTCAAGCGTGGTCACGCCCGCGAGCCACTCGTCGACCAGCTCGGGGTGCATCTCGACGAGCTTCCGGGCGGCCGCCTGCGGGTCCATCCCGTCGTCGAGCATATAGCCCATCATCTCGTTCTCAAGCGCCAACGAGAAGCGCAGGTTCTTCAGCAGCGCGCCGACGTTGGGGCAGGCCTCGGCATAGCCGGCATGGGCCAGCGTGTAGACCGTGGCGCCGCCGAAGTTGGCGCCGAAGTAGTCGTCGCCGCCATCGAGATAGCTCATGTCGAAGCGGCGGTTCATGGGATGCGGCTCCCAGCCGAGGAAGACGATCCACTCGTCGCTCCGGACCGCGGCCTCGACCTGGGACAGCATGCCCTGCTCGCTCGACTCCACGACCTCGAAACCGCTGAGGCCGAAGGCGTCGTCGTCAATCATGCCCTGGATGATCTGATTGCCGTCGTTGCCGGGCTCGATGCCGTAGAACTTGCTGTCGAACTTGTCGGCATGGGCGGCGATGTCGCCGAAGGTCTTGACCCCGGCCTCGTAAACATAAGTGGGCACGGCGAGGGTGTACTTGGCGCCCTCGAGATTGACGGCCACGTTCTCGATGGTGCCGTCGTTGAAGTAGGGGTCGATCATGCTCTGCTGGGTCGGCAGCCAGAGGCCGAGAAAGGCGTCGATGTCGCCGTTGGAAAGGCTGGCGAAGGTCACCGGCACCGAGAGCACGGTCGCCTTGGGCTCGTAACCGAGCCCTTCGAGAACGGTGGTGGCCACGGCGGTGGTCGCCGTGATGCAGCTCCAGCCGACATCCGAGAATTCCACCTCGCTGCAGGTGGCGGCGTCGTCGGCATAGGCATTTCCCGCCATGACCGCGGCGCCCATGGCGACG
>Ga0209544_1001056_pt1 | contig 32520 bp, 26 predicted proteins | sample MesohylPK_FD_187297 | JGI IMG/M metagenome (GOLD analysis project Ga0209544, IMG submission 187297) | Host-associated microbial community of the marine sponge Aplysina aerophoba from Gulf of Piran - sponge mesohyl, lysed by proteinase K... | ecosystem: Host-associated > Porifera > Sponge >... | reverse complement strand
CAGCGATGCCAGGTACCGCGAGCCCATCTCCGAACCGCCCGTGCCCCGTCCGCCCGCTCCCGAGCGAGGGTCCTCGGCAGCGAAAGGAGCCGGTGGGAGGGCCGACACGGCAGCGTCCGCCGCGCCGTCGGAGGAACCATCGGCCGTTCTTCCGGCCAAGGAGGAACCGGCCGCCGCTCCCCCCGGACGAGCCGGGGACGAGAGTCCCGCCGATGCCTCTCCATGGTGGCCGCGTGCCCGGCCCGAGAACGTGGCCGAGCAAGCATCCGATCCCGAGGAGGCGGCCGGCGCCTTCTCCGGCGGAGCCCCCCTGCTGTACAGGGGCACGGGAGACACCTCGCCCGTTCCCGACCCAAGGTCCGGGAAACCCGAAGCCGGCCGTGAACCGGTAGCCCTGTCCGTGCCGGCCGCCCCGGCGGAGGAACCGTCGACCCTTTCTGCCTCACAGGGGGAGGCAAGCGATCCCACCGACGCTTCGCCCTGGGGGCACGGCCATTCCTGGCCCCAGGACCCGGCGGGACCACAATCCGATGCGGGGGAGGCGGACGACGACCCCACCCCTGCCGCGCCGCTTCTCTTCAGGGGGACCGGTTCTCCCGCGCCCGTCCCCGACCCAAGGTCGCGCGAGCCGGAAGAAGACGGTGAACCGGCGCACCTGTCGGCGCCGGCCTCCCCACCGGAAGAAGCGCCCACGCTTCTGAGTGATCCCGTCGACGCTCCGTCCTGGCGGTGGGGCCACTCCTGGCCCGAGAACCTGGCCGAGCAAGCACCCGATCCCGGGGAGGCGGCCGACGAGCGCGCTCCCGCCACGCTCCGTCTCTACAGAGGAACGGGTTATCCCGCGCCCGTTCCGGACCCGAGCTCCCGGGAGCCGGAAGAAGACAGCGAACCGGCGCGCCCGAGCGTGCCGGCCTCCCCGCCGGAGGGATCAGCCGCCCTTCCCCTCGCCGGAGTAGCGCAGACACACGCCGAAGCAGAACAACGTTCGGGGGAAGGCCGGTCGGGGAATCGCGAAGAGCCGGACCGGGAGCCTGCCGCTGCACCAGCCGGCTCGCCCGCGCCGACGCTTCCCGACGGTTCACCGGGCGAGTTGATTCGCGCCATTGTGGCCCGGGTCTGTCCCGGCGAACTGCTGCTGGTCGATACTGCCGAGGCCCCGTTGCCGGAGTGGGTCGACGCGGCCGTGACCGGGGCGGCGAACGACCTGGACCGACGGCTGGCCGCGGGCGAGTCGGTCGGTGCGAATGACTACCTTCGGCTGGCCATCGTCGAGAACGTCTTGGGCCTTCACGTGGAAGCCGAGAGCCACCTCAAGGAGGCGTTGCCGCGGAGCGACCAGTTCGGCGCCGTCCTGAACGCGCTGGCCGTCACAAGCCTGGCGCGCGGGAAACTCGGTCCGGCCATCGTCTACAGCCGGGAGGCCCTTCGCGAAACCGGTGGAGACGATTCCATTCGGGCGGCGGCGTCATCCAACCTCGGCGACTTCTGCCGTCTTCAGGGAGACGCCGCCCAGGCGGTCGCGGCGTACGAGACCGCCATGGACTGCCTTGGACCGGAAGGGGACGCCCGCTGGCTCTCACGGTTGCACTTGCGCGCCGGCCGGCTCTACCGGGGTCTCGACCAGAAGGACAAGGCGCGTTTGCACCTTGCCGATTCGGTCCGGCTGCTGAAGGATTCCGGCGACGACATCGCGCACGTCCGCGCACTCGCGGAGCTTGGCTCGGCCTTGAACGACCTGGGCCTGCACGACATGGCCATCAGACACTTCGAAGGGGCGATCCGGATTTGCCTGAAGACCGGGGACAAGCACGGCGCCGCGCTGGTGCAGGGCGAGATGGGAGTTGCCTACATGGCCCAGGAGCAGCTCACGCGCGCCCTCACGTACTTCGACAGCGCTCTCTCGCTTTACCGCGAGTTGGGCGACCGCGCCGGTGAGGCGGCCACCCTGGGCAACATCGCGAAGATCCACGATTTCCGGGGTGACGCCGACGAGGCGCGGAAGTTTCATGAAGCTTCCTTGGGGATCCGTGACCAGGGTCACGAAGCCGGCGATGAGGACGGCGCGGCGGCCCGACAGCCGGAGCAGAAGGAAGAGGACCATCAATGACTCAGTCCCTTGGTATTCGTTTCGGGTTGGCCGTGTTTCTCCTCGTGTGGATTCCACTGCTGGCCGTGACCGGGTGGGGAGCGTACTGGCTGTGGCTGCGAGTGGATAGCCGGCCGGCCGCCGCTCTTGAGTCGCTTGCGTTGCGCGGCGACGCGCAAAAGCTCACGGAGGCCGCTACGGACCTGGCCGCGTCGATCGACGGGTTCCTGCTCGATCGCATCACCCAGGTGCAGACCTGGGCAACGTCCCCGGTGGTGATAGAGTCGGTGCACGAGGTGCGGGCCGCCCACGAAAAACAGGGGTTCGACGACCTTGCGATTCCGCAGATCGAGAGCAGGTTCCGGGTCAGGAAAACCCTGGGACTGGCCCCGGCGGCACGCGCATACCTGACCGAACAGGTCAGGATGTCTCCCCATTTCGCCGAGGTCTTTTTCACCGACGAGCAGGGCTTCAACGTGGCGTTGACGAACCCGACCTCGGATTTCGTGCAGTCCGACGAGACTTGGTGGCAGCAGGCGTGGTCATCCGGATTTCACGTAGGGGATATCGAGTTCGACCCCTCCGCCAACGTGTGGTCGGTGGACCTTTCGGTGCGCATTCATGACAAGGGCACGGGGAACGCGATCGGGGTGATGAAGGCGGTCCTGCCGGTGCGCTTCGTCCAGTTGTCTGCCGACCGTCTCGCGCGCCGCCTTTCCGCGCCCGGCCAGCTATTGCACACCCAAGTCCTGGACCCGGCGCAGGATGGCCGCGCCTCCTCGGCGGATCGCGGGGCGCGAACTTCCCAAGGCTCGGAAGGGGTGCGGACCCAGTTCCTGGTCGTGACTCGCAACGGGTCCTTGATCGCGGAGACGCGCTCCGCCCACGCCCGCGGGCGCATCATGCAGCCGGAGATCAGCCTGCGCACGGATGCGTCCCTCGCACACTTGAACCGTTCCTATGAGGGCGATCGAAGCGGCGCATTCATCGCCACGCGCAGGGACTCGCAGAATCGCCAGGACGACCCGTTCCCCAGTTCTCTGATAGGGTTCGCGCGTTCAGCGAGTACGGGCTTTTACACGTCAGTCATCGAGAACTTCTCCGGCTTCGACTGGATGATCATCGTGGAGGCACCGAATCTGAGTGATCGCACCGTCTTGCCGGAACTCGGCGGGACAGGATGGCAAGACCAACAGAATCGGGGACGCGATGTCCTGTGGCTCGCCGTGGCGCTGTGGGGGGCGTTGCTGCTCTCTTCGGTCGTGCTGTGCTGGCTGTTCGGCAAGTGGGTGCTGGACCCCGTACGCACGCTGATCCAAACCGTGCAGCGCATGGAGCAGGGCCACATCGGCGACCCGATCGCCGTGTCATGGAAGGGCGAGTTCGCCGAACTCGCGGCCGCCCTCGATCGCATCCGCAACATGATCAGCATGATGGCGGACCGTGTACGCCAACTGAGGACCGCCCAGACGCAGCCAAGGCCACCGGAGTGATTCGACGCCACATCACTCGTATCCGGGAGTCTGCCGGATGACCCTACGCTGGTGTCCCGCAAATTCCCGGCACAATTTGCTGGTCTTTTTCGCCGTCGGCTCCGTTGCGTCACCCCGGACCTGACCCAATGGACGTTCAGGGATGACCAGAATGTCCGTGATCAAGAAGTTCTCCGCGACTGCGCGACTGGCGACCCTGACGGCAGGGCTCACGTTGTCAGTCGGCGCATGCACCGGGCTCCCGGTGGAAGGGGAACCGCTCGGACCGGCGGAGCAACGGCAGTTGAAGAGCAGTCTGAACGTGGCCGCGGCGTCGGCGGACGCCGGCCAGACCCAGGCCGCGGAGCGACTCTACACGCAACTCGCGCGCCACTACCCGAGCGCGCCGGAACCCCGTCTGGGACTCGCCTACCTAGCGTTGGGGGAGGGAGACTTCACCCTCGCCGAGCGACTTTTCGGCGAAGCCGACGAGAGATCCGCGACGCCCGCCGTCAAGGCCGAGGCCCTGTTGGGGGCGGGCCGAGCGAGTCTTGGAATGGGAGACCCCGCGGCCGCGAAGAGCCGTTTCGTGGCAGCTTCGAAGGTCGCCAAGGGCACCGCCGCCGAGGCCTGGGTGGCCAACGGCCTAGGCGTGGTGGCCGCGCTCGATGGCGATCACGCGCAGGCCCGGACGCACTACGAGAAGGCGGTCCGATTGTCGTCGTCGCATCCGAAGATCACCGCGAATCTGGTGCGCGCGCTTGCCCAATCGGGCGCGGCACGGGAGGCACGGCAGCTCTACTCCAAGTTCCCCGCTTCCCATTGGCTCGAAGGAGACGGCGAAGCCTTGGCGCGTTTGCTCGACGAAAGGGAAACCGGCGCGGCGGTTGCTTCCGGCGCCAAGGTGCAGCTTTACGCCGCCCGCTCGCGCAAGGGGGCGCTGGCCGCCTGGAAGCAGCTCGCAGCGGCGGAAAAGGACCTGCTCGGTGCGCTGACGCCGCGCGTGGTGAAGGCGGACGTTGCGAAAAGAGGCGTGTTCTACCGACTTCGCGCGGGTCCCTTGGCGGACAAGGCAGCAGCCCGGCGCTTGTGCCGCCTGCTGAAACGCCGCGGCCGCGACTGCTTCGTCCCGGCGGGGAAATGGCCCGGCGGAAAGGCGGCGGAAAGGCCGGGCTCGCCCGAAATCGCCGGCAAGCACAGCGGCGAACGCGCGAACGCGCGCGCCGCCAAACAATCGGCGGGGAAGCAGGCGCCGGGCGCGGCGGGGGCTTCGGTACAGATCTACTCCGCGCGTTCGCACGCCGGGGCTCTGGCCGGGTGGGGCCGGCTCGTCGCGATGGAGAAGGACTTGCTGGACTCCTTGACCCCGCGCGTGGTGAAGGCCGACGTGCCGAAGAAGGGCGTGTTCTACGGCCTTCGCGTTGGACCCTTCCCGGACCGGGCCGCCGCCAGGCGGTTGTGCGGACTTCTCAAGGCCCGTGGCAGGGACTGCTTCGTGCCACCGGGGAAATGAACGGCGGTGGAAGCAAGGTGTTTGATGCCTGAACTGTTGCTGGTGCTGGCCTGTTGCATGCTGTTGGCGGCGGCGGTGATCTTTGACGTCGTCCGCCGGGAGATCCCGAATGCGATTCCCGTGGCCCTGTTGGGACTGTTCGCGGTCCATGCCGCGGTCGTGGGTCAAAGGGGTGCGACGCCGCTCTGGGCCGACGCCTTGACCGCTGCGCTGCTGCTGGCCCTGGGCTTCGGATTGTTCCTCATCGGAGCACTCGGGGCCGGAGACGGCAAGCTCCTGGCGGCGGCGGGGTTGTGGATCGGGCCGGCCGGGGTCGGCAGCTTCCTGCTCGGGGTGGGCCTCCTCGGCGTGGGCCTCGGCCTCTTCGCACTGTTGCCGTTCGACGCCACCCGCCGGTTGCGCGACAATCTCCCTTTCGCGGTCGCCATCGCGCCGCCGGCCATCGCGCTCCTTGGACTGCGCGCCTTGGGCGCGGCCGGGAGCCAGTAAGGATACGTGATGCAGAGAGCTCGCCTTGTGCTCATCGTCCTGCTCGTGGGCGTGGTCCCGCTGGCCGCCATCGTCGGCGGCGCCTGGTGGTATTTCCGGCCCGCCCCCGAGCCGAAGACCGCCGCCAGACCCCGGACACCGCCACCACCACCGCTCAAGCCCCTGCCGGTGGTCCTCACCGCCGCCAAGGACCTGGAGGTCGGGAACCTGATCACCGCCAGCGACGTCGTCTGGGCTCCGCTCAAGAACGGCGCCGTCCAGTCGATCCACATGCTCAGGGGCAAGACCCAGACGGCCGACGTGATCGGGGCGGTGGTGCGCCGGGCCATGTACAAGACCACGCCGTTGTCCTGGTCCGCCATCGTGCGCCCCGGACAGTATGGCTTCCTGGCCGCCGCCCTCAAGCCCAACCACCGCGCCGTCACCATCTTGCTCAACCGGGCCACCAGCCAGGCCGGGCTGATCTATCCCGGTGACCGGGTCGACGTGATCCTGACCCTGAAGGTCGCCGAGGAAGGGGCCGGCAAGGAGAACACCTTCACCGGCACGATTCTCGAGGACGTCCGCGTCGTGGCCGTGAACCGTCAGGTGGAGAGCAGTGCGGGGGCTCAGAAACCGGCGGGCAACAGCTCGCGGAACGGGGTCAGCACCGTCACCCTCGAGGTGTTGCCCGCGGAGGCTGAGCGCCTGATCCTGGCCACGTCCAAGGGGAATATCTCCCTCGCCATGCGCTCGCTCACGGACGGAGGGCGACTGGAAGACCGGACGCCCGTCGCCTTCGAACACCTGTTGCCGCTGCCGTCGAACGAGGTCGAGGAAAGCCCGCCCGCGCCTCCGCCGGTGAGCGCCGTCACACCCGCGCCGGCAAAGGAAGTGTCGAATCGGGTGCGGGTACAGATCTTCCGAGGCGGCGAACGCCAGGAAGTGTTTCTGAAGGAGTAGCGGCAGGTTGCTGGTACGGCCTCAGTTGCCGCCTAGCCCCTGGATCGCCTGCACCGCCATCATGAAGGCCGGCCCTCCCATCAGGAGGAGGATTCCCGGAACCACGAGCAGCAGCATCGGAAGGCTCATGATCACCGGCAGCCGTCCGGCCTGTGCCTCGATCCGGGCCGCTCGTTGCGTGCGTTCGTTCTGGGCGATGTTCTGCAGCGATTGGCCCATGGGCGTGCCGTAGCGCTCTCCCTGAATGACCGTCATGGCGAAATCCCGCAGGCCTTCGGCCTCGGTGCGCGTATAGAGGTCCTGCAGCACCTGGCGGCGGTCGGCCCCCACGCGCAACTCCGACTCGACGGACGCCAACTCCGCGGCAAGCTCGGGCGCGAGAGGCTTGAGTTCCTGGGCGACCATGGCCAGCGCTCGCTCGAACGTGTATCCGGCGGCGACGCACAACACCATGAGGTCGAGGGCGTCCGGAAGCGCACGGGACATCCGGTTCAGCCGGCGCCCACTCAGGCGCCGCAGGGCCATCTCGGGCAGCACCCCGCCGAACACCGCCCCGGCCAGACCGGCGAAGACGACAAAGACGAGGTATTCACCGTACTTTTCCACACCGGACGCGAGGAATCCGGCGAACACGCCGGCCACCAGCGCCAGCAGCATCTTGAGGGACAGGAATACCGCCAGCGCATCGCGCTGCTGAAAGCCGGCCTGCGCGACCAGCGCACCGAGCTTGGCGCGTTCGGACGCCCCCACCGGCACCAGCATGGCCGCGACGCGGAGCACACTGGAAAACACCAGGGACAGGTACGATAGCGTGTCCGCGGCGTCTCCCGAGCGCCGTGCCGTCTCCCCGAGCGTCGACCGTGCGCGGGCGCGCACGGCCTGCAGGCGCCGGTCGAGGACCAGCGCCCGTCGGCTCTCACGGAACAGGGCATGGACGCCGACCGCCACCCCGACCAACGCCGCGACGCCGGCAAGAACCACGATCCAGGGCAACCAAGTCATCGCGCAAACCGGGCGGCAAGGCCGCGCGCGATGGACAGCCCGGCGACGATGAGCCCCACGCCCCAGCGCAACAGCGACCCACCCGACTCGGTCTCGAGCAGGATCTCCAGCGCCTGCGGGTTGGTGAAGCTCTGTGCGCCCAGAACCACGACCGGAACCGCGGACAGCACCCACAGCGTGATGCGCGTTTGCGCGGTCGAGGAGTGCGCCTTCATCTCCACTTCCAGACGGGCGCGCAGGGTCGCCGACAGATTGCCGAGGGCCGCCGAGATGCCGCCACCGGTAGTACGCTGAAGGCAGAGTGCCGCGGAGAAGAGCGTGAACTCCGGTATGCGCAGCCGCGTCGCCGTCTCGCGCAACACCACCTCCGGATCGAGGCCGCCGGCGAGGTGGTCGGAGACCTGCCGGATGATTCCCTTCACCGGCTCCTGCGCCTCCTCGGCGACCGCCGTGATGGCCTCCACCGCCGGCAGACCGGCCCGCGTGAGACGCACCACATGGTCCACCACCTCGGGGAACTGCTTGACGAACTGGGTGCGTATCGCCGAGTTTCGTAGCGCCAGGAACAGCCACCCTCCCGCCACCCATCCGGCCGGCATCAACAGCGGGAGATACACGCCGAGCTGCAAGAGAAGCGCCGCCACGGCTACCGCCAGCATCGCCACGAAGCCCAGGGCCACCGCCTTGGGGAACGCCTTTCGCACCTCGAGCATGGGGAATCGTCGCTGTATCCAATCAGACAGCCGGGATTGAGCGCGCTGGCGGCGGAAGACGTTGCCATCCGCCTCGCCGGCACCGAGCCCCGGGCCTGTGGCGAGCACCCCCGCCACCGAGCGCAGCCTGCGCTCGAGGTCCGCATCGGCCGGGGCGGACGTCAGCCACAGGACCACGCCCAGCCCGACCACCAGCAACAGGCCCCCCGTGGCCACCGCCGTCAGCAACGGACTCACCGCCGCGCCTCCGCGCCGTTCTGACCCACCTGCAGCGCCGCCTGCAACTCGGACCGCAGTCCTGCCCGCTCCACCGCCTCCATCCATGAGGGCTGCCGGCCCGAGCCCTCGAACTCTTCCTCCTGCGTGAAACGCCACATCTCCTCGGTGGTGACGATATCGTCCTCCATCCCGACCACGTCGGTGATGCTGGTCACGCATCGGCGGCCGGATCGCAGCCGCGCTACCTGCACGACCAGATCGACGGACGATGCCACCTGCTGGCGTATCGCGGACAGCGGCATGTTGACCGCCCCCATCAAGAGCATGTTCTCGAGCCGCGTGAGCGCGTCGCGCGGGGTGTTGGCGTGGATCGTGCACATGGAACCCGGGTGGCCGGTATTCATCGCCTGCAACATCTCCATGGCCTCCGGGCCACGCACCTCGCCGACGATGACGCGATCGGGGCGCATTCGCAGGGCGTTGATCAGGAGCGAACGCATCGTCACCTCGCCCGTGCCCTCGGCGCTCATGGTGCGCGTCTCCAGGCGCACCACGTGGGGCTGCTGGAGCTGCAACTCCGCCGCGTCCTCGATGGTCACCAGCCGCTCCCGATGACTGATCTCGCGGGACAAGGTGTTCATCAGCGTCGTCTTGCCCGCCCCGGTGCCGCCGGAGATGAGGACGTTGAGCCGCGCCTTGACGGCGACGCGGAGCAGCGCGGCCATGGGCGGCGAGAACATCCCGTTGGAAGCCAGGTCATCGAGGGTGCCGCCGGTCATCAGGAACCGCCGGATGGAGATGCTGGTGCCGTCGATGGCCAGCGGCGGTATGATGATGTTGACGCGGCTGCCGTCCGGGAGCCGCAGGTCCACCATCGGGCTCGCCTCGTCCACCCGCCGTCCCACCCATCCCGCGATGCGGTGCGCGATACGCAGCAGGTGCTGACCGTCACGGAAACGGACCTCCACCGGCTCCAGCCTGCCGCGGCGCTCCACGTAGACCGAGCGCAAACCGTTCACCAGGATGTCGGAGATACTCGGGTCCTGGAACAGCGGCTCCAGCGGCCCCAGACCCTTGATGTCGTTGATGAGACACGCCACCACCCGCCGCCGGTCGAGAGGCGTCAGCTCGGGGACCCCGGCCTCGTCGGTCTCGAGGAACGCCAGGAGTTGCGCGGCGAGCGCGTCCGGGCTCAATTTCGCCGCCTGCGACATGTCCAGCGCCTTGGCGACGACCGGATGCACCCGCGCCGCGATGTCGGCGATCACCGCGTCCCCGGTCTGCACACGGGCGGGGGCGGGGGCGGGGGCTGGGGCCGCCCCCGCCACGGGGGCCGACGCGGCCGCGGGATCCCGGCGTTCGGGCTGCTCCACCGCTTTGGGGCGCCGCCCGAAGGACCTCAACGCCATGGCACTCCCTGCTTCTCCAGACAGTCGATGCTCATCCCTTGACCTGGTCCGCGACGGACACCTCGGCCAGTGAAACCGCCGGGCGCGTGAGACGCTGGACCAGGAGGTCGAGCCCCTTGCGGAACTTCTTTCCGAGCGATTCATCGGGCTTGCCGCGATCCGTCGCGCCGGGCAGCTTCGGCTCGAACGGCAGGGTCAGGTCGGGCTCGCGTCCGGCCAACGCTTCGCGCACCTGCCTGGGGGCGAGCGCGCTCTTGGGCGCGCGCGTGTGGTTCTCCACCAGCACGACGTCCCGCCCTTGACCGAGCAGCGTGAGGTTGTGGCTCACATGGTTGAGGCTCGCCAGGGTGGGCTCATAAACCAGCACCCGCTCATCCGCCTCGCCGAGCACCGCGGACCGCGTATCGGCGTCCGCCATTCCGTCCACCACCACCAGATGGGAGCGGTTGGCGAGATGTTCCGTCAGCCATTGGATCGCGCCCGGAGCGGGCGCGGGCGGCACCGCCTCGCCCGTCCGGTAGCCGTAGACGGAAACCCTCGAGCCCGCCGCGGCGCCCAAGGAGCCCACCATGTCCGAAGAAGCCGCGGACTTCCCCTGCACGACCAAGTCGAACAACTCGTCGAGTCCGGCCGGAGGCTCCACGTCCAGCATCCACGGCAGGGCGCCGAACGTTCGCGCCAGGTCCAGCGCCGCCACGTAGCTGCCGTGCGCCGCGGCCGCCTGCACGGTCACCGCGGCCAGCGTGGTGGCGCCGCAGCCGCCGCCGCAGCCGGCAAAGGCGATCACCCGGCCGGCGTGCAGGCGCGGCTGCGCGCCGTCGCCCTCCAGCGCCAGCACCACGGCCTCGCGGATCTCGTGCATCGAGAGAGGCTTGGGCAGGTAGTCGTGGACTCCGGTGGTGAGCAACTCCCGGGCGAGGCGAGCGGTGTCGTTGGAGCCGACGGCGATCACGCAGGTGCCGAACTCGCACACGCCCGCCAACTCGTGAATGCTGCCGGCGGGGAAGCGGGTGCCGTCGAGATCGACGACCACCACCCGCGGCGAGGACGCCCCGGTGAGATGCTTGATGGCCGCGGCCATGTCGCCGCGGTGCACCCGCGCCTCCGGGTGGCCGTCGAGCGCCTCCCGCATGGTGCGCTCGGTGCCGGCGTCGGCGGCGAACGCGCAAATGTTCTGTTCCTCTTCGCTCATGGGTGTACGCGGGGTTACTGGCCCGTCGTGGTGACGCTCTTCGGCAACTCCCGCACCTTGTCCGTGCTCCACCGCTGGTAGGAATCGTAATAGGCTCCGCTGGAGCCCGCCGGCCGGGGTTCCGCGCCCGCCGCGACGTTCAGACCACCGTAGGCCCGGCTCCGGTCGAGGGCGAGCCGCGTCTCCACGGCCGCCCGCGCCGCCGCCGCCGGGGCGGCCGCGAAGTTCGCGCGCTCGGCGTCGATGGCCGACCGCGAACACCCCCACAACGACAACACGAGCCATCCCGTCGCGGCAAGCCCCAACACCCCGCGCCGTTTTCGTAGACATGCGCCCATGGCACCGCCTCCCGTATCAGGCCGCTCAATAGTGATAACCCTTGACGCGGAGGCCCGACTTCCGCTTCTGCCTGTTCTCCGCGCGCACCCGCGTGGAGGCGATGAGCCGCGCCGTGACCACGACGATGAGCTCGGTGGAGTTCCAACGGGACGTCCGCTGGCCGAACAGCGCCCCCAGCGTCGGGACCTCCTTGAGGGCGGGGACCCCTGCCTCCGTTGAATCGCTCTGGTTGCGGTACAACCCGGCGATGACGATGGATTCGCCGTCCCCCACCTCGATGGTGGTCTCCGCGCGCCGCACGTCAATGACCGGTATCTCCGCGTCTAGTATTCGGAGCGAGTCGGTACCCACCCGCTGGGACACTTCCGGACGCACCCTCAGCGAGATCCGCCGACTGTCGATCACCGTCGGCACGAAGTCGAGCAGCACGCCGTACTTCTTGTACTCGAAGGAGACCTGTCCGTCCCGAAACCCGCTGGGCAACGGATACTCACCGCCGGAGAAAAAACTCGCGGTCTGGCCCGAGACCGCGGTCATGTTGGGCCGGGCCAGCACGGTGGCGAGCCCCGCCGTCGCGAGCGCGTCGATCAACCCCCGCACCGACGTGTCCGAGCCCTGCACGGAGCCGCCCAACGTCGCCGCCTGCCCTTCGGGGAGAACGGCCCCCTGGAGTGCGTCACCCACGATCAGGCGGCCCACGCGGAACCCGAAGTAGCCGTCGGCGCGGGTGCTGAAGGCCTCCCAGTTGATGCCGAGGGACTCGCTCACGGTGCGCTGCACCTCGGCGATCTGCACCTCGAGATTCACCTGCTGCGAGCTCGACACGGAGAGCCGGTTGACCACCGACGTCTCCTTCTCCGGCAGGGCCGCCTTCACCAACTGCAGCGCCCGGTCCGCGGCTTCCGCGGACGCCACCACGCCGCTCACCTCCACTCCCTGGCGCCACGGGCGGACCTTGAGGTCCCGGAAGTCCGGTTCCTCCGCCAGCGCCGACCGGACCGGCTCCAGGTCCAGCGTCACGGTGACCGTCCAGCGCGCCACGAAGGCGCCGTCGCTCCCCAGGGCGGCCAACGAGGTTCGCCCGACCGCCTTGCCGAACACGAACAGCACCTGCGATGCCACCACCTGCACGTCGGCGGTCGCCGGATCGGCGACAAACACCGACGTCACGGGTGCGTCGAGCCGGAGCATCCGGCTCTGGCCCAGGTGAAGGGTCAGCGGGACGTCTCCACGTGCGCCCTGGCCGTGGCCGCCCGCGGCCAACACGGCGCCCACGATGAACGCGACACCCAGCCGGCTCAGGACGCGCCGGAGACTCTCCACCCGTGGCATTCACACACTCCGCCGGAACATCTCACACCATGCCCACGCCGCGGCCGGGCCGCGCTCGCATCGCCGCACGCACGTGGATATCACTCGTGATCCTTTGAGATACCTGTACGAGTAGTCTTGAGGTCCGCCGTGACATCGGTGATGATTCCCACGATCTCGTCCTGGAACAGGGCCACCGCCGTTCCCACGCCGACGACGACCACCCCGACGATGATCGCGTACTCCATGGCCGCGATGGCGCGCGTGCCCCGAAGATAGCGAACGAGCATTCCCAAGGACCGCTTGACTCCATTCATCTCTCTTTTCTCCTTTGTTCGGTTCCCTGACGGGAAAGACGATCATTGCGCCCACTTGAGCGCCCACTTGAAAAACCAAACCGCCGCGCGGCGCCGGTTTCCGCCGAACCGCGTCCGCGTGTCTTCAAGACTTCAAGACCCGGAGGCGCCTCAGCTCGATCTCCGGTATCCGGCCACCATCCGGCCGATCTGGCGGAAAGCCGCCTTCATGGTGTCCGGTTCGCTGTTTCTGACAAACGCATGATCCGCGGATGTGGCACAGTCGGTGAGCCTTTGCGCCAGTTCCGCCTCCTTGGGGTGGCCCGTCGGCACGGCCGAAACGGTGAACACCGTAATGCCGTCCGCCTTCGCGAGATCGCACGCATCCAGGAAGATGGTATTGAGGGTGTTGCGGTCCTCGGCGTCGCTCGTCAAACCGCTGAGACGGGTCCCGCTCCGATAGCCTTCCGCGACGGTGCCGGTCCCGGCCCGGCCGTATCCCGTGTAATGCGAGGAATACTCGGCACGCCAATAGTCACCGTGCTTGTAGTTGCCGGGATAGGTGCGCCTGCTGTCGTAGGCATCGTTGACGCCGTCCGTCAGCAGCACCAGAACTCTCTGCCTGCCCGCCTCCGCCCGGTCGGCCGCAAGGCCCCACGACGTGCGCCATTCCGCGGCCAGGAGCCGCCTTCCCCACACCACGCCGAGATGCGTCATGGTGCCGCCACCGGTCCAGGGTCGCAAAGCCGCCACCGCCTGCTCCACCGCGGCACGCCCGTGGTTCAGGGGAACGATCTCGTCCAACGGACAGCCGTAGTGGGGACCCTTGCCATATTCCCTGGAACGATCCTCCACCGTCTCCTCGGTGCCCTCTTCTTCGGAAGGCCAGTCGTTGTCGCCACGAACGGTCTCGCCGACCTCCGCGGCAATGGCGTCGCGTTCCGCCTTGCGGAATTCCAGCGAATTCGGCCAGAACCATGAGGTGAACGGTGTCACGTCGGGCGTCACCAGCGAGAGGTCGAGGTCGCCCTCCATGGCGCGGTGTTCGACGCAGCCGCGCCATGGGCCGAACCTCTCGGGGATGACCTTGTGTCCCTCGCCCAGATCGCGGACCCAGTCCGTTCGACCCGCGCCGATGTTGACGGTGGTGTTGAACGGGACCAGCCCCACGGCTACATACCCGGTTTCCCCCCCTTGGTCGTACAGCCCCTTGATCAGCGTTTCCGCCGCCTCCCGGACCACGTCCATCCGGGTTTCGGTGGAGGCGGCGCCCCCTGCATTGATGCTTGACCTCATGGAACCGGTGACGTCGATGGCCAACACCACGTCGACGGGGACCACCACGCGCTCGCCGCCGCTCACGACGCTCGTCTTCTCGATGAGCGAGCCCCAGATGTGCCGGCCGACGATCGCGCCGCCGAGGTCCGCGGATGCATCGACGCCGACGACGCCGGCCTCACGGTCGGGCGTGACGGCCAACTCCAGCGTGCGTCTCGCCAACTCGCGGCGTTCCTCGGGAAGGTTGGCCAGGACGTAGCGCCTGGCCATGGGCTCGAGCTGCGCGGTCAACTGCTCCACGGTCAGGTCGTCCGGAAGCTTGCCCATCTGCCGCGTCGTGGCAATGCTTGCGGCGCCGGCGGCCGCCTGCAGGACATCACGCTGATGGAGCAACACGACGTGATCGCTGACGAACGCGGTGCCCGCGAGGCACATCGCGGTCAGCAAGACCGACGCCACCCCGACCGCACCGGCCGTGTCTCGGGCGAAACCGACAGCGGCTCTCCACGCAAGGCGAAGCCCGCCCGGCACCTTCGCCGCGAGACCATGCATCACGCGGGCTCCACGGGCAGGTTCGCGCCGCGCACGGGGAGGATCTGATGCTGGTAGAAGCGCGTCGGATACACGTGGCCGGCAATGAACCCGCCGCTCGCGAACGCCTCGGGCAAGAGCTCGACACATACCTCCACCACGACGACCATCTCCCCGGGGGCCATCTCCAGTTCCGCCTGCACCGCCGCCTGCCCTTCTTCCAACTCGCCCAGCCGGCCGCAGGACTGGCCCAACGACAACGGAGGGGAATCCGGGTCTTCGGCCACGGTGGTGGTCCGGGTCCACCGCACCAAGGCCGGGGGATCGGCCTCCCCATCGGTCACCGGGGCGCGACTGACCGCCGACATCACGAAGGCGGCGTGCGCGGGCAGGGCGATCTCGTTGCGATACAGAAATCTCGCCAAGTCGTCGATGAACGCTCCGCTCGGAGCCGACTCCTGCGAGACGTAGTCCGCCATGGTGACGGCCGCGCGCAACGCCGCCGATTGGGCATCCACAAGCCGGTACAGATCCATGCCGGCCAGGGTCGTCGTGACGATGACGACTGTGCCAACGACGAACTCGATGCTGACCGAACCGCGCCTGTCCCGTATCCAGCACAGGAGACATGTCGAGAGCCGCGCGGTCATATTGTCGAAGAAGGCATTCATCTACACGAACAAGGCAACTTGTCGAGATCGGGTGGGCCGTCACAGGCCCGGAGTCAGCCCTACCGTACGTTCATTCCTGACCACTGCGAGCACCCGGAAGCCCTCTCCATCGGACAGGAGGGCCTGCTGTATCCGGCCAAGCGGCGTCGACGGCATGTAACCCATGCGTACCACCACCATATTGCCCGCGTCCCCACCAAGGGCCGCGTTCTCACCCCCTGACAACTCATCGCCCAACATCGTCGAGGGGTCGTCATAGACGGCGACCTGTATCCGGAGCAGATCCGGTTCCAGCCTGTCCCCCACCTCGGCCCGGACGGCGGCTTTGGCGCGCGCAAGCAACTGTTCCGCAGACGCCGCCGGCTCGCCACGCAACGCGTTGTCCCTCGCCACCGCGTAGGCCGCGCGGTCGAGAATGTCGCTCATGAACAACGTGCTCACCACTTCAAATACGCCGCTCACGATGACCGCGACGAAACCGAGGTAGAACACGCTCTCCAAGGTGGTCACCGCCCGGCGCCCAACCCAATAACGCCGCGGGGCGGCAAGAAAACGAAACTTTTTTATCATACGATTGTTAGATTATTAAAGGACTAAAATAGACCTATCAGTAATAAAGCACGAAGTATGCCACATATTCCACAAAACGAAAACCCTTGCAGGTTGCGGAGTTACGGAGTTGCACTCACGCTGGTCGGAAGGAACTGCGAAGGGGTGTAACTGTTGCAGTTTGTTATCTAGTAACAATCAGCAACATCGCCGGTTGCGTCAATCGGGTTTCAGTCCCTTGAGAAAAGACCGTGCCTCTTCAGCTTCCGGTGCAGGGTTACCCGGTTGATGCCCAATGCCCGGGCCGCCCGCGTGACGTTGTTGTCCGAGGCTTCGAGCGCTTCGGCCAACGCCCTCCGCTCTACGTCCCGCAGCGGCAAGATCGACACGCTTGTAGAGCGATGGTCCGCGGTGGAGCCATCCTCCGCGGCAAGGCGGGTTGTCACGAAATGAGGCGGCAGGCTATCCACTTGCAGCACGTCGGTTTTCTCCAACAGGACCGCACGCTCGATTGCGTTGTCGAGCTCACGCACGTTGCCCGGCCAATCGTATTGCAGAAGCGCGCGCAACGCCGCCGTGGAAATGCCGCCAAAGACTCGCCCGCTGCGTTCGGCGTGTTTGTTCAGGAAGTGCTTGGCCAGCAAGGGAATGTCCGTGGGATGCTGCCTGAGCGGTGGAATCACGATGGGGAACGCGGCGATTCGATAGAACAGGTCTTCCCGGAACTCCCGCGCCTTGACCAAGGCCTTCAGATCCTTGTTGGTTGCCACGATCACCCTGGCGTCGATGGGAATGGTAGCGGCGCCGCCCACACGTTGGATTTCCCGCTCCTGCAGCACCCGCAAGAGCTTGGCCTGCATCGCCAGCCGCATGTCGCCGATCTCGTCAAGAAAGATGGTTCCCCCCGTGGCACGCTCGAAAGCGCCGAGCCTCTGCCGTGTGGCCCCGGTGAAAGCCCCCTTCTCGTGACCGAACAACTCGCTTTCAATCAGGGACTCGGGAATGGCGGCGCAGTTGATGGCCAGAAACGGTCCGTTCCTCCGCGGGCTGTTGAGATGAAACGAGCTTGCCACCAGTTCCTTGCCGGTCCCGCTCTCGCCCTGGATCATCACTGTAATGCCACTTTCCGCGGCCTGCCTCATCAGCGCGTACACCCGCTGCATCGGAGGGCTGTCGCCCACCATGCCGTCAAAGGAGTAGGTGGTCGCCATCTCCGTGCGCAGGCGCAGCACCTCTGCCTTCATCCGCTCCGCCTCCACCTCCCTGGATACGTCCCGGTACACGTAGAGGCTGCCGATGACCGCTCCCTCCCCGTCACGCACCGGCGCGACCGTCCGATGGAACAATCGCTGTTCCGGCAGGCTGCCCGCGGCGCTTTCCTCAACCACGTCGCCGCCGTCCCTGAGCAAGAACCTGCTCTTCACGTCCGACAGATCCGGCTCCCGGAAGCGCTCCTGGAACTGCTCGGCAAGCGCGTCCGGCGACAGCTTCTTCAAGTCGCTTTCCGTCAGGTCGGCCAGCGTTTCATAGCCCTGATTGGCGAACAGAAGGCGCCCGTTGAGGTCGTACATGGCCATGGCCTCTCCGGTAGCGTCCAGCACGGCTGACAGTCTTCGATGCCCTACGGCGAGTTGCCGCCGTTCCCCCCCCAACTCCTGCTCCACGTTCCACTTGCCCACCAGGGACAGGGTCATCTGCTGGATCTCTTCGCGCGCGAAGGGCTTTCGGATATAGAGAACCTTGTGAAGCGGCTCCACACTCTGGATGATCTCGGGCAGAGACCTGTCGGTGTAGGCGGTCATGATGACGACCTCGACGTCCCGGTCGACCTCCCTCACACGACGGATCGTTTCGATACCGTCAATCCCCGGCGGCATTCGGACGTCGATGTAGGCAACGGCCACGGGACGGGCCCGTTCCATTCCGGCCCGCACGATGTCGCACGCCTCCTCCCCGCTCCTCGCGTGCAGCAGATCGAAATCGGGCAAAAAGGGCGGCTCTTCCTCGGTGATGAACGCCGCCGCCAGCTTGTTCGCCCGAGCCGCCGGAGGCTGCGGCCTCAACATCTCTCGAAAGTCGTCGTGGATCTCTCTCTGATCGTCGACGATCAGAACGCGCCGGTTGGCATATTCGTCCAAATCCATCCGTCATTTCCCCGCGGTTGCCACTGAACCAGACGCCACCCCAGCGGGCCTCGGGTCGAGGGACGCGAGTCGCAGCCTGATGTGCGCGGTCGCGCCCTTGCCTACGCCGTCGCTTGAAAGGTCGATCCGTCCCCCCGATCGAACGACGAAATTGGCGGCCGAATGGAGACCGAGCCCGGTGCCCGATGCCTTCGTGCTGTAGCCGGCGGCAAAGAACATCCGGCTGTCCCTGGCCCCGAATCCGATGCCGTTGTCGCTCACTTCAAGATCGAGAAACTCTCCGTCGACACCCGCCCGTATCCGAATGCGCGGCGTTTCCGCCAGTTGCTTCGAAGCCGCAAGCTCGTGGATCGCTTGCGCCGAATTCTTGACGACGTTGACCATCATCTGATGAAACTGACTCTCCTGCGTCCTGATCTCTGTCGGCGCTGCCCCGCAGTCGATGTCGACCCGGATTCCGCCGTCGTCGAGCGAATCCCGCATCACGTTGACGGCCTCCGAGAGCGCACTCCGGAGATCGACGCCTTTCCAGCTCACGCCTGAACCGTCGGGCGACTTCTGGGTACGGACGATGTCGGCGATGTGCTCCGCCCGGTCTCTGACGCGCTGCACGGTGTCCATCAACCGCCTGTTGTGCCTGATGAAGTCTTCGGAGAGGGCGACAATGAACGGCCTCACCTTCTGGCCTTGCGGATCGTTCTCGATGTAGTCGACCCAATCATCCGCGTGTGGTCCAATGGCGTCGGCGAGGGCGCGGAGGCGACGCACCAACGGATCGTCCAGGAGGTTCCGGTGGAGGGTCTCGGCACCCGTGGTTACGCTGTTGATGGCGTTGCCGATGTTGTGCAGGATGGTATCGACTACCTCCAACCGTCCTTGCGCGAATGCCCGCGTCAGTGCCTCCTCGGCAAGCACCCCATGGGTGACGTCGCGAAATATGATGACGCCCCCTCTGATCTGGCCGACTTCGTCAAGAAGCGGCCGCGCGCTCACCGAAAGGAAGATTCCGCCGTTCGGGTGGTCCGGCCTCCGTACGAAGATGTTCATGTCGTCGGTGGACTCGCCGTTGAAGATGGCGCGGGGAAGCGGCAGGTCCTCGTTCTTGATGGGCGTCACGCGGTCGGGATAGTAATAGACGTCGGCTGGTTTTTCCGACCATTTGCCCTTGCGCCTGACGAAGTACTCCTGGTCGAGAATCTTCTTGGCGCCGGGGTTGACGTAGAGAAACTCCCCGCTTTCGTCGCTGACGATGATGCCTTCCCGGATACTGTCGAAGATGGTTTGCAGCAGCTCGCTCTGTTCCCTCAGCTCGCCTATGGTCTGTTGAAGGCGGATTTCCGTCGCCTTCTGTTCCGTGATGTCCCTGAAGACGACCAACCCGCCTCTATGGCTGTCCGAGGTGTCCTTCAGAGGCCGGCCCGTGACGCTGACGTAGACGCCCTGCGGCTGCTCCTTGTTGCGCACGAAGACCTCGCATCCGTCCGTCGCCTGACCGCGCACGGCGAGCACCAGCGGATTCTCGTCCACCGGCAGGAGCGTTTCCTTGTCGAGCCGGTAGACACCATGCAGAGCGGCCCATTCATCGACGTTGTTGGTGGGTTCGCGCACACCTCCGATCCGTACCGCGCCTTCATTGAATATCAGCCGCTCCCCGGACTTGTTCGAGGCGATGAGGCCCTCGTCCATGCTGTTGAAGACGACCTCCATCATGTGGAGTCTTTCGCGCATCTCATCCAACTCGCGCTCCAGCCGGCTCTTGGTCTCCCCATGCCTGATTTCCCGCTCGCGCAGAGCAAGAGCGGCCCTGCTCCCGATCCTCTCGGCCGCTTCGAGGTCGCCATCGATCAAGACCACATCGGGAGCTGTTTCCTCCACCCCTTCAATGGCCTGGGTCGAGGACGCGGCCACCGTGCACACGTAGTAACCCAGACCTCGCAGGCATTCCTCCAAACCTTCGGTACCTGAATCGTCGCCGCGGACGACCAGTACGCGAGCTTTCGTCATCCTCATCCGTTCTCTCGCGGTCAATGATGTTCTGAGTTCCTTGACCGTACTGTTTAATTTATAATTGTTCCAATTACTACCATTAATTATCAAAATATAGATTTCTCGCCCCCGGAGGAAACCGAATCGAGTCCCGAAGGCCACGCTACCACCAGCGGATGAGGGGCACGATGCTCGTGTAGTCGTCCGTCCAGGCCCGGACGCGGTCGGGAGATCCGAGAGAAGTCCACCCCGCGTCGAGATCAAGCGCCCGCAACGTGTCTTCGTCCCGGGTCAGGACCACCACGGTGGAGGACACTGACGGCCGCGGCGGTGGCAGCTTCGGAGCCGAATAGCGCTTGATACGCGCAACCAGTCCGACGCGGTCGGCCAGCGCCGCGAGCACCGGCTCCAGATCGAGCACCCGATTGGAGATGTGGACCGCGAGGATGCCGTCCCGGGCAAGCACGCGACGGTAGATCCGGAACGCCTCCAGTGTGAGCAGGTGGACCGGGATCGCATCGGAGGTGAAGGTATCCAGGGCAAGGAAATCGAGGGTTCGCCGCTCGCTATCGAGAAGAAGTCGCGCGTCGCCAATGGCGATGGCTGCATTCGGCGCGCAGGTGCGGAGTGCCGCGAAGTAGGTTCGGGCGAGGCGCACCACTACAGGATCGATCTCGTAGATGCGTACCTCGTCACCCGGTCGCGCGTAGCACGCGAGCGATCCGGTGCCGAGCCCCGCGAGTCCAATCACGACAGGCGACGGCCGGCGGGTAAGCGCCGAGAGCAACTCGGAATACGGGGTCCCGATCCCGTAGTAGGTCGTCCTGCTCTCGGTGGAGCCGTCGGCCCGGAGATACTCCGTGCCGTGCAGCGTGGTCCCATGATAGAAGGAGCGTACCCCGTCATGTTCGACGACCCGGTAAACGCCGAAGAAGGTGCGCGCGCGGGCGACCTGCAAGTCGAAGCCGCGCGCGATCATGGACGGACCCAGGAAGACGGTCAGCAGGGCACACCCGAGCAGGGCCGGCCGGGCACGCAGTAACATCAGCGCCGGCGCGCAGATCAGGACAAGCACGACCGCACCGCCAACCACGAGCGGCAGATCCTCATCGAAGCCGGCGAAGCCGATATGAATGACCGAGAGTCCAGCAACGACGACGACAAGGCCCACCGCCGCCACCAGCAAACGGATGCCGCGCAGGCCGAAGGGCCCCAGGGGCAGAAGAGCCGCGACGAGGGCGATGGCGATGGGATACTCATGGATGTCGACGAACACCAAGGGCGCCGCGAGCGCGACCAGCAGCCCGCCAATGAGTCCGCCGATGGACACCAGCAGGTAGAAACCTGTCAGGTCGGCGGCGGGCGGGCGAAGGCGTGCAAGGGCGCCGTGACAGTAGAGCGCGGCGAGGGTGAAGGCGAGAAGGTGGACCACGGATGCCAACACGAAATACTTCGGCCCGAGCTGATACACGATCGTGAGGAGGATGAGTGCCCGCGGCAACAGGCTCGCCAGGATCGGCTGCGGGATCATCTCGTGGCGGGCAAATGCATGGATGAACGTGGCGAGGTACAGCGTCAGCGGCACGATCCAGAAAAGCGGTACCGACGCGATGTCCGTCGTCAAGTAACGTGTGAGTGACAGGAGAAGCGCACTTGGAACCGCCGAGAGCCCGAGTATGCGCGCCCACGGCAAGGGTGCGGCGGACAGGGGCGAGTGCGTGGCGGCCGCCGGCGCGCGCTCACGGGGCAGTGCCAGCCACAAACCGACCAGAAAGGGCGCGAGCCCCAGCAAGGCGGCGCTCCACAGCCAGGCCTGTCGCTCCAGACCGATGAGAGGTTCGAGGAGGAACGGATACGCGAGGAGGGCGCCCGCGGAGCCGGCATTGGAGACCGCGTAGAGAAAGTACGGGTTCACGGACGCGGCGCCGGTGCCCGTCCGGGCGAGCCAGGCCTGTACGAGAGGGGTAAGGGACGAGGCTGCCACAAAGGCGAGCCCGAGCGACCCCGACAGCGTGCCGAGAAGCCACAGGACCGGCGGAAGATCGCCGGGTGTGTCTCCCAGGAGACGCAGTCCGCCCACCGGAACCGTGAGGGCGACACCTGCCCACAGGGCCGCCAGGACCGCAAGCTGTCCGGCGGGCGACGCTCGGCGGATCAGGAGATGCGCAAGGGCGTAGCCCGCCAACAGCGCCGACTGGAAGAACACCATCGCGGTATTCCACACCGCGGGCGAACCGCCGAGGACAGGGAGTACGCCGCGCGCCGCCAGCGGCTGAATCCAGAAGACGAGCCACGCGGCGGAGAAGACGACGAAGCCGTAGAGGGAGACCCGTGTTGCGTCGCGCGTTGTTCCAACGCTGCCTTCGCCCCGACCTCCCACGGAAACCGCCGTTCCGCCGTCATTGCTTACCTTCACCGAGAACCTCTAGCGTATGCCGTTTCCAATTTATAGAAAACTCTCCGATAGTTACAGTAGTTGTCATTTCCAAGAAACCGCGAAACGGCGGCTTCCCCCAACTCTACCCCGCCTGGATTCCCGCTTTCCCCGGGAATGACGATTCGGGGTGCCGGTCATCGACGTCTCCGCCCGCCGCGAGATCCAGTGAACCGTTGAAAAACCCTCCGCGATTTGCAACGATTCCGCGACGAGCACGTAACAGCGCGAGGAGGCTTCTCATGGAAGTGATCAAAGTCGACTTCAAGGGTACCAAGGGGATTCCGCCGTCGGGTCTGTGCGTGGGCGTGCACCGCGCCGGCGCCATGCACCAGAAGATGGTGGAGAAATACGGCGACGGTATCGCCGTATGGTCCCTGAGGCCGGAGAACGATTTCATCGCGTTCAAGTCGCTGGAGGACGAGGACGGCATCCGCTCCACCAACGACATGGACTCCATCAAGGACGAGAAGCTCATCTACGGCGTCCGCGGCGCGCCGCCGGAGATTCGCAAGCAGGCGAAGGAGCAGGGTCTCGAACTTCTGGCGGACGCCACCTGCCCGTTCGTGGTGCAGCAGGAGGAGGCGGAGCTGGAGCTGCTGGACCAGGGCTGCCACCTGGTGATCCTGAGCAGCCGTACGCACCATGGCATCCCGCGCCTCATGGGCATCGCCAAGGAGAAGGAACGGGAGGTGTTCATCGTCGAGAAGGAAGAGGACGTGGCGGACATTCGGCTGACCCGCTTCGAGCCCGTCGGCGTCATCGTCCAGACCACCTTCTGGATGGAGAGCTACACCGGGATCATGAGCCGGATCCTCGAACGCTTCGCCAACGTGCGCATCCGCAACACCGCGTGCATCGACTCGCTGCAGCGGCTGCCCAAGGTGGAGGATTTGGCGCGCGACGTGGAAGCGGTGGTCATATTCGGCTGGACCGAGGGCATGACCAACCGCATGGAGGAGGTGGCGCGGGCGTTCAACGACAACGTCTACCGCATCGAGAAGGTCGACGACCTGGAACGCTCCTGGTTCACGGGCATGTCCCGGGTCGGCATCGTCGGCGCCAACGAAACCACCGATGAACTGGTGAACGAGGCCGTGGACCGCATCAAGTCCATGGCCGCCTGAAGCAGAAGCCACCCGAGAGGAAGCCGTACATGTCCACGACCGACACCATGGAAGCCAGACTGCCCTACCACGACCTCCGCCAATGGATGGCCCGGGCCGACGCCCTGGGCGAGCTGCGCACCGTCACCGGCGCGAGCTGGGAAGAGGACATCGGCTTGGCCGCCGACGCGGTGATCCGCGTGGACGATGGGCCGGCGGTGCTGTTCGACGACATCCCCGGCTGCCCCAAGGGGTTCCGCGTCCTGATCAACGCCTTCGCAGGCAAGCGCCGGAACATGACGCTGGGGTTTCCCGACCACCTCACCAAGCAGGAGCTGAGCCAGGCGTTCTTCGACCACTACATCAAGGTGCAGCGGCGCCTGCCCCACGTGGTGGTGGACGACGGCCCGGTGTTCGAGAACATCCTCACCGGCGACGACATCGACTTGATGCAGTTCCCCACCCCCAAGTGGCACCGGGACGACGGCGGCCGCTACATCGGCACCGGCTGCTTCTGCGTCACCATCGACCCGGACGAGCGCTGGATCAACGTCGGCACCTACCGCGCCATGGTGCAGGACCCGAAGTCGGTGAGCCTGCTGTTCGTGCCGGGCAAGCACGCCTACATGCACCGCAAGAAGTACTTCGACAAGGGACAGCCCATGCCCGTGGCGCTGGTGGTGGGCAGCGACCCCATGTCGTTCTTCGTGGGCGGCACGGAGTTTCCCTACGGCGTGTGCGAGTTCGACGTGGTCGGCGGACTGCGCGGCACCCCCGTGGAGGTGGTGCGCGGCAAAGTGACTGGACTGCCCATCCCGGCCAACGCCGAGATCGTGCTGGAAGGCTTCCTGACCCAGGAAAAGCGCGCGGTGGAGGGCCCCTTCGGGGAATGGACGGGGTACTACGCCGGCGGCGCCAGCGAGCAGCCCACCCTCGACATCCGCGCCATCTACCACCGCAACGATCCCATCATCCTCGGCGTGCCGCCGCTGGGCGCCGGTTCCGACGAGATGGCCCGCTACCGCGCCATCATGCGCTCGGCCATGCTCAAGCACGAGTTGAACAACGCCGGCGTTCCCGACGTCTCCCAGGTGTGGTGCCACGAGGTCGGCGCCTCGCGCCTGCTGCACGGCATCGGCATCAAGCAGCGCTACCCCGGCCACGCGCGGCAGGCGGGCGTGCTGGCGTCGTCCTGCGGCTCGGTGGTGTACGGTTGCAAGTTCGTCATCGTGGTGGACGACGACGTCGACGTGTCCAACCTGGACGAGCTGATCTGGGCCATGCTCACCCGCACCGATCCCGAGACTTCCATCGAGATCCTGCGCAGGATGCGCACCTCACCCGCCGATCCGCGGGTGACGCCGGATCAGCGCAAGGTCCAGGACCTCACCAACTCCCGCGTGGTGGTGGACGCCTGCCGTCCCTACGAGTGGTTCGACAAGTATCCCAAGGTGAACGCGCCCGCCCCGGACGTGGTCCGCAAGGCGCGCGAGAAGTTCGGCTACCTGCTGGACTGAACGGCCGGGGCCGCGCGAGACTCATGACCACCGGCGCCGGACGCTTCGCGCAAGCATCCCTGATCGGGGACTCGGACGCCTCCTACGACAACCTCGATCTGGCCGAGCAGGCCGGCGAGATGCTCGCGCGACGCGGCGTCACCCTGGTCACCGGCGGCCGCGGCGGCGTCATGGAAGCGGCCGGCCGGGGCGCCGCCCGCGCCGGCGGCCTCACCGTAGGCATCATGCCCGGCACCGACGCACGCTCGGCCAACCCTTACTGCGATGTCGTCATCCCCACCGGCCTGGGCCACGCGCGCAACGTGCTGACGGCCTTGGCCGGCGACTTCATCGTCGCGGTCGGCGGCGGCGCCGGCACCCTCTCGGAACTCTGCTTCGGATGGATCCACGGCCGGCCCATCTACGTGCTTGGGGGCTCCGGCGGGTGGTCCGACCGCCTCGCCGGCGGCGCCCTGGACCACCGGACCTCCTCGGTGATCGTCCCCTGCAACGGCATCGAGGCGCTGGAAGGCGAAGTGGTGCGGTTCTGTGCCGCCAAGGGGCTGCGGCTTCGGGACCCCGGCGCCGGTTCATGAGCCCCGACCGCCTGCCCAACTTCTGAACAGTTGCCTAGATTCTGGATAGCGGCGCCGGCCTGCGCACCGGGCCGGCCCCTGCCCCGCCGCTACGGCGCAAGCCGCCTGTTTACGGACGTTTGAGCCCCCCGGCACCGGCACTTGGGCATTTGGCACGCATGTTGCGATTCCCCTCTCACAAATCACACCAAGGGGGATCTCATGCGAAAGTCTCTGAACAAGCCCGCAAGGTTATTGCGATTATTGCCGATGGCGGCCCTGGCCGCCCTGTTCGCGGCCCAGACGGTCCAAGCCGCCGACACCATCAAGGTCGGCGTGCTGCATTCGCTGTCCGGCACCATGGCCATCAGCGAAACCACGCTGAAGGACACCGTGTTGATGATGGTGGACGACCTCAACAAGAAGGGCGGCCTTCTGGGCAAGAAGGTGGAGGCCGTGGTGGTGGATCCGGCCTCCAACTGGCCGCTGTTCGCGGAAAAGGCGCGCGAGCTGCTGTCCAAGCACAAGGTGGACGTGGTGTTCGGCTGCTGGACCTCGGTGTCGCGGAAGTCGGTGCTTCCGGTCTTCGAGGAGTTGAACGGGTTGCTGTTCTACCCCGTCCAGTACGAGGGCGAGGAAAGCTCCAGGAACGTCTTCTACACCGGCGCGGCGCCGAACCAGCAGGCCATTCCGGCGGTGGAGTACCTCATGAGCGAGGACGGCGGCAGCGTAGAGCGCTGGGTCCTGGCGGGCACCGACTACGTCTACCCGCGCACCACCAACAAGATCCTGGAGGCCTTTCTGACGTCCAAGGGCGTCGCGTCCGAGGACATCATGATCAACTACACGCCCTTCGGTCACTCGGACTGGCAGACCATCGTGGCGGACATCAAGAAGTTCGCCTCCGCCGGCAAGAAGACCGCGGTGGTCTCGACCATCAACGGCGACGCCAACGTGCCGTTCTACAAGGAGCTGGCCAACCAGGGCATCAACGCGGACGACATCCCGGTGGTGGCCTTCTCCGTGGGCGAGGAAGAGCTGGCCGGCATCGACACCAGCAACCTGGTGGGCCATCTCGCGGCGTGGAACTACTTCCAGTCCGTGGACTCGCCCGAGAACGAGGCCTTCATCGAGAAGTGGCACGCCTACATCAAGGACACCAAGCGGGTCACCAACGATCCCATGGAAGCCACCGCCATCGGCTTCAACATGTGGAGCCAGGCCGTGAAGCAGGCAGGCACGGCGAACGTGGACGCGGTCCGGCAGGCCATGTACGGCCAGGCCGTCACGTCCCCAAGCGGGTTCGACATCGTCATGAACACCAACCACCACCTCTCCAAGCCCGTTATGATCGGAGAGATCCAGCCCGACGGACAGTTCGAGGTCGTGTGGGAGACCGAGGGCCCCATCAAGGCCGACGCCTGGAGCCCGTACATTCCGGAGAGCGCCAAGCTCACCGCCGACTGGGCCTACCCCTGGGTCTGCGGCAACTGCGAGAAGCCGAAGTTCACCAACTGACGGCTGCCCTCGATTCACTCGATAACGCCGGGCCCGCCACGTGGCGGGCCCGGCCCGTCAACGGATCCCATCCATGGACATCGACCCACAGGGGCGGCGACCCCTCCTCGTCCTTCTCGTGCTTGCGTGCCTGAGTCTCGCGCTCTCGGCCGGCGTGCGCGCGGCGCAGGTAGCCGACGTGGCGGCGGAGCTCAAGACCGGCGGTTTCAAGCAGAAGGCCGACGTCGTGGGGAGGCTGGCGAGCCTCGGCGACCCCAAGGTCATCCCTTTGCTGGAAGCCCTGCGGGACGGACGGCTGTACCACCGCAAGACCGACGGCAGGCTGGTGATCACCGAGAAGGCCGGCAAGGGCTACCGCCTGACCGACGCCCTGTCCGGAGAGCTGCTCGGGGGCGCGAAGCGGCGCGCGGTGAAGAAGGTCAGGGTCAACAACCGTGTTCGCGGCGCCATCAAGGCGGCGTTGAGCCAGCTCGATCTCTTCAGCAGCGATCCCCACCGGCGCCTGGCGGCCGCCCGGTCGGCCTTGAGCCACGGCTCCGGGCGCATGATAGGGCTGCTTGAAAACGCGCTCTCGGCGGAGACCGACGCTGCCGTACGCGAAGCCATGGAGTTCGCGCTGCTGGGCGCCCGCCTCAAGGCCGGCTCCACGGCGGAGCGGCTGGCCGCCGTCGAGGCGCTGTCCGACTCCACGGCCGCCGACGTGCGCTCGCTGCTGGGCGCCATCGCCAACGACCCGAAACAGGACGAAGCCGTGCGCAAGGCCGCGGCCGCGGCCATCCAGCGCATCGAGGATACGCTCTTCTTCCTGGGCCTCGGCCTCAACGTGTTCCAGGGCATCAGCCTGGGGTCGGTGTTGCTGCTGGCGGCCCTCGGGCTCGCCATCACCTTCGGGGTCATGGGGGTCATCAACATGGCCCACGGCGAGATGATCATGCTCGGCGCCTACTCGACGTTCGTGGTGCAGGAGCTGTTTCGCGCGTTCCTCCCCCCGGCGCTGTTCGACTGGTACCTGGCCGTGGCGATTCCCACCGCGTTCCTGGTGGCGGGACTCGTCGGCGTGGTGCTCGAGAAGGGCGTGATCCGCTGGCTCTACGGCCGGCCGCTGGAAACGCTGCTGGCCACGTGGGGCATCAGCCTGATCCTCCAGCAACTGGTGCGCTCGATCTTCGGCGCGCCCAACAAGGAAGTGGCCAACCCCTCGTGGATGAGCGGCGGGCTGGAGGTCGCGGGCGGGTTCGTGCTGACCTACAACCGCCTCTACCTGATCGTCTTCTGCTTCCTCGTGCTGGGCGCCATGGTGCTGCTTCTGCGACGCACGGGCTTCGGCCTGAGCGTCCGCGCGGTCACCCAGAACCGTGCCATGGCCTCCACCATGGGCATTCCCACGTCCCGGGTGGACTCCCTGACGTTCGGCCTCGGCTCGGGCCTCGCGGGCATGGCGGGCGTGGCCCTGAGCCAGATAGGCAACGTCAGCCCGAACCTGGGTCAGCTCTATATCGTCGATTCGTTCATGGTGGTGGTCTTCGGCGGCGTCGGCAACCTCGCGGGCACGCTGGTGGGCGCCATGACCCTGGGCGTCGTCAACAAGTTTCTCGAACCCGTGGCGGGTGCGGTGCTGGGGAAGGTAGTGGTGATGGTCGCCATCATCCTGTTCATCCAACGCCGTCCCCAGGGACTGTTCGCACTGCGCGGACGCGCGGCGGAAGCGTGAGCCCTGCCATGAACCTCTCGACCTCGGAGCGCCAACGCCGCATCGCCCTCGTCGCCGCCGGCCTCGCGCTGATGGTGGGCGTGCCCGCGCTGAACCTGGGCGTGGAGCCGGGCTCGCTGCTTCATGTCCCGGATCACTGGGTGCCTCTGCTCGGCAAGTACATCTGCTACGCGATCCTGGCCCTGAGCCTCGACCTGGTGTGGGGCTACGTGGGCGTCCTCAGCCTGGGCCACGGCGCGTTCTTCGCGCTGGGAGGTTACGCCTTCGGCATGTACCTCATGCGCTCCATCGGCGAACGCGGGGTCTACGGCCATGCCGACTTGCCCGACTTCATGGTCTTTCTCAACTGGAGCGAGTTGCCGTGGTACTGGTGGGGCTTCGACCACTTCGCCTTCGCCCTCATCATGGCGCTGCTGGTGCCGGGCCTGCTCGCCTTCGTCTTCGGCTGGTTCGCTTTCCGGTCCCGCATCACCGGCGTCTACCTGTCCATCATGACCCAGGCTCTGACCTTCGCGCTCATGCTGGCGTTCTTCCGCAACGAGATGGGGTTCGGCGGCAACAACGGCCTCACCGACTTCAAGGACGTGCTCGGCTTCCCGCTTCAGGCGCCGGAGACCCGCATCGGGCTTTACCTGGCATCGGTCCTGGCGCTGGGCGGGAGCTACCTGCTGTGCCGGTTCATCACCCGCTCCAAGCTCGGGCTGCTGCTCCCGGCCATCCGTGACGCGGAGGCGCGGGTGCGCTTCCTCGGCTATTCGGTCACCTACGCCAAGCTCTTCGTCTTTTCCGTATCCGGCGTGCTGGCGGGGCTGGCCGGCGCCCTGTACGTGCCGCAGGTGGGCATCATCAACCCGAGCGAGTTCTCCCCCGCCCACTCCATCGAGATCGCCGTGTGGGTGGCCGTGGGCGGACGCGGCTACCTCACCGGAGCCATCGTCGGAGCACTGGCGGTGAACGCGGCCAAGACCTGGTTTACCGGCGTGGCGCCCGAGTTCTGGCTGTTCTTCCTGGGCGCCCTGTTCGTGCTGATCACGCTGTTGCTGCCTCAAGGGTTGGTGGGCCTGCTGCGGCGCGACAACGCGGAGGCCGAACATGCCTGATCTCGCCATCGCACGGCCGACGGCGGCCGCCACCGGCAGGGCCGGCCGGCCGCGCGCGCTCCTCTACCTGGACAACGTCACCGTCAGCTTCGACGGATTCAAGGCGCTGGACGGCCTCTCGCTCATCGTCGACGAAGGCGAGCTGCGCACCGTCATCGGCCCCAACGGGGCGGGCAAGACCACGTTCCTGGACGTCGTCACCGGGAAATCCAAACCGGACAACGGGATCGTCTTCTTCAAGGACACCCATGATCTCACCCGGCTCGACGAAGCCACCATCGCCAACCTCGGAATCGGGCGCAAGTTCCAGAAGCCCACGGTCTTCGACAACCTGACCGTGGCCGAGAACCTGGAGCTCGCCCGCAAGGCCCGTCGCGGCATCCTGCGCATGCTGCTCGCGCCGGCGTCGGCGCCGCCGTCGGAGTTGATGGAAGCCGCGGTGGAAACCATCGGGCTGGCCGGGCGCCGCGAGACCGTGGCCGGGACCCTCAGCCACGGGCAGAAACAGTGGCTCGAGATCGGCATGCTGCTGGTCCAGGACCAGGAGCTGCTGCTCCTGGACGAACCCGTGGCCGGCATGACCGACAGCGAACGGGAGCAGACCGCCGCGCTCATCCGCGGCATCGCCGGCGAGCGCACCGTCGTGGTGGTGGAGCACGACATGCAGTTCGTGCGCTCGCTGGAGGGCCGCGTCACCGTGCTGCACGAAGGACGCATGCTCATGGAAGGCTCCATGGACGCCGTGGAGAGCAACGCCACGGTGGCGGACGTGTACCTGGGTCGCTGACCCGGGCGCCCGCGATGACGGAAGATTCCCATGCTGCAGGTTGACGACATCCACCTCCAATACGGCGCCAGCCGCGTGCTGCGCGGCGTGACCCTGTCCGTGGACAAGGGCCAGGTGACCTGCGTGCTGGGGCGGAACGGCGTCGGCAAGACATCGCTGCTGCGCGCGATCCTGGGGTTGCGGCCGGTGCGGAAAGGCCGCATCCGCTGGGAAGGAGACGACATTACCGGCCTTCCCGCCCACCGGCGCGCGCGGCTGGGCTTCGGCAACGTACCCCAGGGACGAGAGATCTTCCCGCGGCTGACGGTGGAGGAGAACCTGCGCACCGGTTTCCCGGCCCTGCCCAGGTCCCTGCGCACCATTCCCGACCAGGTCTTTCAACTGTTCCCGGTGCTCAAGGACATGCTGCACCGCCGGGGCGGCGACCTCTCCGGCGGCCAGCAGCAGCAGCTCGCCATCGCGCGGGCGCTGGTGCTCCGGCCCAAGCTGCTGATCCTCGACGAGCCCACCGAAGGCATTCAGCCTTCCATCATCAAGGACATCAAGCAGGTCATCCACGGGCTCGCCCGGGAAGGGCGCATGGCGATCCTGCTGGTGGAGCAATATTTCGACTTCGCCCACGAGCTGGCGGACAAGCTCGTGGTCATGGACCGCGGCGAGAGCGTTCTCGCCGGCGACAAGGGGGACCTCCTTGAGCGCGACGTGCGCAAGCACCTTACCGTCTGACGGCGCGCACGCGCGGCTGCCGCGCGGCGACGGCCGCGCGGAGATCGTCTTCGGCCCGGTCCACGGAGCGACCCGGCTTCGGCACCTGTACCAGAGGAACCCCTGCCGGGTCTTCTTCCCGGGCACCACCGACCTCGCGACCGCGGTGGTTCTGACCACCTCCGGAGGACTCACCGGCGGGGACCGGATCGAGTTGGACCTCGCGGTCCGCAAGGAGGCGCGGGCCGTGATAACGACGCAGGCCGCCGAGAAAATCTACCGCTCCGCGGGCGAACCCTGCAACGTCGATGTGCGCATCACGGCCGGGAAGAAGACCTGGATGGAATGGATGCCGCAGGAAACCATCCTGTTCGACGGCGCCCGGCTGCGCCGCGCCACCACCGTCCGCGCCACGGACGGCGCCCGCATCATGGCCGGCGAGATCCTCGTGTTCGGCCGCCTGGCCCGCGGCGAGGTTTTCCGCAACGGCGCGTTGCGCGATGCCTGGACCGTCGAGCGCGACGGCCGGCGGGTGTGGATGGAAGCGCTGCGCTACGGCGCGCCGGAAAACGTTCTCCTTGAGCACCCGGCCGGCATGGATGGCGCGCGGTCGCTGGCGACCGCCCTGTACGTCGCCGACGACGGTGCGCAACACCTCGAAACCGCCCGCGGCCTGCTCGACGGGAACCAGTCCCGATGCGCCGTCACCTGTGTCAACGGCGTGCTCGTGGCCCGGTTCCTGGCACGGGACCCATGGGTGCTGCGCACCGAATACGCGCGCTTCTGGACCGCCTTTCGTCATGCCGTGGCGGGCCTGCCGGCGCGGTTGCCGCGCGTGTGGGAGTGCTAGTGTCCTGCGTCACAAATAGCTTGATGAAACCGCGAGGGCATTTTTGTCGTCGGCAAGGCGCGATGACTTGTAGGGGCGACCTGCGGTCGCCCCCCA
>Ga0209544_1001053_pt1 | contig 32576 bp, 32 predicted proteins | sample MesohylPK_FD_187297 | JGI IMG/M metagenome (GOLD analysis project Ga0209544, IMG submission 187297) | Host-associated microbial community of the marine sponge Aplysina aerophoba from Gulf of Piran - sponge mesohyl, lysed by proteinase K... | ecosystem: Host-associated > Porifera > Sponge >... | reverse complement strand
GGATAAAATTTGTGATACGTTGGAAAGTATTGATTTGGGTATAAATGAAGGATGTAAGATGAAAATGATGAAAAGTATTATGATGATATGTGCGCTGATTGTGTCACAGGCGAAATCCGCAAAGCTTTGGAAATCAGATTTGGAGCAAATCAGCTCTTATTTTATCAGTGCTTGCAGTTATGATGATTTCTCTTATCTTGGTACTGCACAGGATAGGTGTCAACTGCGCCAGGACTTCGGTGGTGATATTATTTTGCTTCAGTGTAACAAGTATCATATTGATTCAAAACAAGCAGTGGAGTTACAAGCAGTGGAGTTATGTGAGATCTTGGGCTTCACTCCGCGTCCTGAGCCTGTTGGGAGTGTAGATCAAAGACATGATGACTTTGTTTGGCGAGGAAAAGCAGAGGGCAAAGAAGTTGTTGAATTTCGCCCAGTTGCTCAACATTGGTCTGGCGTTGAAGAAGGAATCGTGTCAGTGCGTAGACACTTTGATTGTAGTGATCCGCGCAAGATCATAGAGTTTTATGCGCTGATGCTATTGAAGTTTTGGAAACACTCTTCATCGGTTTAGTATTATTATCATTCAAAAGGCGATTTGGACATTTTGACAACGTAGTGCTAAAAAAGGAGTGTTTGACCTCTTTTGTTTATTGCAAAGAATGCACTAAATATAAAAAATTATACATTTATGTTTTTTGTTATGTGGAAAATGCAATTGGTCTTCGCAAGGCCTTAAAAGGCATGTACACACTTTGTGGTGTTTCGAATGCAAGGATACAAAGATAGAGCAAAAATCTTGCTTGCTGTTGCGTGGATACGTTTATACTCAGAAAACCTTTATGTGTGCACTGGATCCAGAAATTTGTAATCTTAATTGAAAGATCTGGTTAAGAAAGAGAAACCTGAAGCAGCAAATGTAGTTTTCGATAGTCATAAAAAAATTTCATTACTTTCATTTCTTATCGCCTTTAGTTTTTTGCATGTTTTGTTTTAAAATAGCATTGTGTATGGACGTTGGGATGTTTCTGCAATCATTGGCCAAATTTTTGTAAAGTATAGCTGTAGCGCTAAGTCCTGGGAGAGCCAGAGCGCTTTTTTATTTTGTGTTAAATAATTGCGTTTTAAGGATTAAAATTGTTTAGATGGGGATAAAAACTTGTAGAGTACTATGAGCTTCTGATAGAGAGTGACGGAAACAATGAGCGAAAAAAAATCGGTTCTTTAAATTGAGGCAGCAACATGATATTATCTGTAAATAAGAATGAAAAGAAAAATTATAGCGATCGCTGTCTTTACAGCTTTACACATATTCGGCGCACAGAGTCAGCAGCCAGTAGTGCTTTTTGATCCTACTGTGATCATCCAACATCTTCATGATGATTTTCAGCAGTTCCACAAATATTGCCAGAGGCTCTTGTGCGAAGAAAGGAAGCCGATTATTAAACAGTGTGATCAAATTGCATATACCATGGGTCTAGCTGATGATGTGTTAGGCAGTGGATATCAATGGAGCAGATTGCTGGTACCATTTCAGGGTCAAGTTTTGCAGCATTGCGAAACTAGTATGACAAGAGTAGATGCTGCTCTGACAGGCCTTATGAAAGCAGCCAAGAATTTTTCGTCCTTTGCGTCTTTTGCGCAGAGTGCAATAAAAAAATGGCAAGAAGAAAGCAAGAATCCTGTCCTTTATTTGGGCTTTTTCCCCACTGCCTCAATTGATTGGAGCGATACAGATGTGATGGAAGCAGGTGTTGTGCTTTGCGTGTACGCTGATAACGCACTGCGTGTTTTAGAAGCTAACAATATTTTGGAGCCAGGAGCTTTTCAAACCGTTTTTGAAACAATGGAATCATGCCTTGCAGAACTGCTGTGTTTTGTGCAGGATTATAGTAAAGGGAAGATGGGTGTTGTGAGCACAATGTGCGCGTGGATAGAGGATTTAAAAGAGAATTTAACATTAGGTATAGGAACAACTGTAAGAAAACATGATAGCGAACGCGCACTAGCAGGTTTTGTCCTCCAAAATCTGAACAAACAGAAAAAAGAATTACTAAAAGAGTGTATGGTTGGGGATGCTAGGCTTGCGACACTTGTGAAAGACGCTCGTTCGCAAGATTTGCACAGTGATTATGTGATGCAAAATTCAGCGAATTTTCCGCTAGGGATGAGCAAGTTTCAGGGTGTTTTAAATATTCGAGAAGGTATAAAACATGTTGAGAACACGCGCAAATCCTGTCTGCGTGCCTCTGATCAGATGAGTGCACTCTTGAAGCAATCTGAAACAAATGCGGCTGCTGTGCTAATTTACTTGCGAGTTAAAAAAGATCTTTTTTTCGATGTTTTGCAATATTCTGTGGATAGTGATTATTTGCGCGCTTTCCATGACAGTCTTTTGTTGTAGTATTGCTTTGTGTAGGGATTGTGGGGGATGAAAAAAACTTACTGCTTCACAACGCTTGATAGCTGTTGAATGTGATAGTTAATTCTCGAATCTAGAAAGATCTTCAGTGGATCGGATCACGTGTTTGGGTATCCCTTATTACATGCTATCGAAGGTGTGCCTATTCTTTGTGAATTTTACAAAATATTTTTGTGTAGAGAGTTTTTGCCCCAAATGTCTGTTCCGTAATGTAGTGCTAAAAAAGGTTGTGTGATTTGTTTGTTGTAAAAAAAATTATACATTTATGTTTTTTGTTATGTGACCAGTGCAATAGTTGTTGAAAATAGCATTGAAGTGCGCTACAACTAAAGCTATGGATAAATGTTGTTGTGTATACAAAGAGGGATGAATGATGACAGCAATGAAAAATATAATGATTGTATCTGTTCTTATTATGTTACAGATGCAAAGTGTATACGCATCCCGCGAGGCATTATGTTTCGTGGGTCCTGAAATATCTTGGCTGCGTTTTGTGACAAGAAACGCTCGATTATGTCATGCGGATGATGTTGTGCTTGAGGCCTTGCAGTATATGAATCTTAGAGGCTGTGTGCATCTAGGTTTGAATGCAACATGTGCCCGGCGTATTGAAGTAGAAAAGATGCAGAATTCTAAGGTGAGCGACTTTTTACATCATAGAGAAGAGGTGTGTGATGCAGTCGCAGATTTTCTGCCTTTATTTAATGAAGCTTATAAAGAAAGCCAAGAAGCTTTTGCTGAACTTGCCGAGAGAGAGAGATGTAATCCTTTCTTATCTGCTAAGGCTGATAATGCTAAAGAAGGCAGCAATCTGCGACAGTCGATCATTAAGTGTACGTGTATGCAGGACGCTTATAACGGTGTATTGATATTTCTCGACAATAGTAAGGATTTGGGAGACAGACAGGAGCAATATATCGCGGCGGTTCTTAACACATCTAGTGATTCACCTGAACTCACTGACGCTACCCTCAGAGCTCTTAAGCGTTACCGGGCATCTATCAAGAAGCGCGCAGAGCTAAGGAAATATTACTTGAGAGTTAAAGCTTTATACAAAAGAGAGCTATCCTTTTCTAACGAATTAGATATTGTGCAGAATATATTAAAGGAAGAAGGAAAAAAGAGTGTTAAAGTATTTTGATAATTATGGATCATTATTATTTTTTATACAAAGAGCGGTGAAATGATGACAGTAATGAAAAATATAATGATAGTATCTGTTCTTATTATGTTACAGATGCAAAGTGTATACTGTGCTATGGAATTAGAGTCCGACCGTTCTGCATCTTTGGCGCTGTTTGTGAGAGTGCACGAGCAATTCTGCAGTTCGGATGATAAATTGATGGATTCATTGAGGTTTTTGAAGTATAAAATCTGTTTGCATAAGGGGTTGAATCAACGATGCACCGAGAGTATTGAAGCACTGAAAAATCAGAATAGTGAGGTGCGCTCATTTTTGCATTTTAGAGAAGTCCTGTATGCTGCAATATTAAAAGTTCTGTGTGCACGCAGGACAGAGCATACAAACAGACAAAAACTTTTTGACTCATTGTCCCAATTGTGTCTTGATCGTTGCTCATCTGATAGGGCTGATAGTGAAACAGAAGGAGTTGTGTTAGCACAGATCGTTTGCTGCAAGAGTGTGCAAGACGCTTGGGAAAATGTTTTTAAATGCTTCCAAAATAATGCTATTTTGGACGGCGTGCAGAAGCAATATATTGCTTCTCTTTTAGCAAACTATGCTGACGTTAAAGAATTTAGTGCTCTGAGTGCACGCGAACTCGAGACCTGCAACAATAATCTCTCATCTTATCATCAATCTATAGAGAGGAGTGAGGTGGCAATGAAGCAATACCGCAATGAGTTAGCACAATTATGGCGACGAGAGAAACCATATGATTCGGCATTGGTACTTGTGCAGAATATATTAGATAAAGAAGCACGAAAGGTGACGTTGACTCTATTGGGGGGTGGGGGAATTGTTGCTTTGGGGCTTGCCTCTGGAGTAGTAGGGATTGTTGCATGGATGCTGCAAGGCTATAGCGAATAATGCAAAATATAATCATTATATGTGCGATGGTTGTGTTTCAGGTGAGTGCAGGCACGACATCAGAATCAGACGACCTATGGCCGAGTATGCTCCCCGCAGCGCTTCAGCGTTTGACCCAAGTGCATGTTGAATTAAGTGGGTTGCAAGGTGTATTGCAGTTTTGTGCTCAACGCAGTGATCTACTCAAAGGGAAGCATAGAAAAGATGTAGACGATTTTATGACTTTTTCCATTGAATCAAAGCAAAAGGAAGCGAGGCTTTTTGTTGTCTTAATCGATGTACCATTCGTCAAGCAATCTTGGGTTGGCGCTGAGGCACAATGTCAACCTGAGAGTGCTTTGCGTGATCAGATTGATTGTAATAATGCTGAAGACGTTTTGCTAAATTTTCAGAAAAGATTCAGAGATTTTGATTTTTTGGCAAAAGAGCAGTGTCAATTAATCAATGCGTTACAATTGATTCTTGCCAAAAAGGATGCGCAAGTTGATACTATGTTGTGCCGAGTGCATGCAGAGCACAATAAACTTAATGTTGTTGAGGATACGCGCAAAATTTTGGAAAGCAAAAGGGTGCTGCAGGGTGTAAAGCAATGGATAATTGGCGTGATGCATGACTTGCAGTCACATGTAGAGGGTAGAAACAGTGAGATGAGGATCTATGCCAATAAATTTGGAGTAGATTTGTATTGAGCCGATCACATCAACCATTGACTATGTTGGGGAATGGTTGCTTTGGGGCTTGCCTCTGTAGCAGCATGGAATGTTGCTTGGATGACGCGAGGCTATGTAGAAAGACACTATTAATGATCTGATTCGGATAAGGTTTTGATTCATTACTTGAAGTTTGTGGAGCGTAACCGCTGTTTGTATTTAGATGTGGACGCAAGATGCACCCAGTGTAAAGACAAAAATATTTTGCTGAATGTGCCGCTCTATTGAAGCATGACCTTTGCTCCTTTGATCGGGATGACAGTGATAAAGAAAAAGCAGTGTGGTGAGGCTGAATTTCATAGTATGAAAGGCCTTTTGAAAAATTTTAGCCATATTACCAAAGCGTAGAGGGTGTGATGAAACAGCATAGAAACGCCTTAATATTTTACTCATTAACTGAAACTTTTCTTATTTTCTAAGTATGCTGACCCCCATTATATGGAGTAGGTATTATAGAACAGATTGCTTTGTATCAAGAATACAAGGTTTTAAGAAACTCGTGTGTTATGCATAGAGGTTCCAAAAAAGACTCAGATGCTGTGGTGAAATCTGCGAATCTATGTGTCCACATATGAAGGTTTAGTGGTGTGAGAATTTTTGCAATCAGAGTCTCTGAACAGTGTTGTGTGTAAGGCAGATGTTTGTCAAAACCCTCTACCGCAAGAGATAAAAATTTTGCTATAACATTTTTTTATTTTGTAAAAAAAAACCATAAATCAATTAAATTGTTGCAAAATTAACACAAATTTGATAGGATATTTATGTATGCACAACCTTAAATGTTGTGTATGGGGGGCGCCTTTGCTTTTAGAAGCGCTTTAATTGATTGAAAAGTCAGGAGAAAAAAATGAACAATACAATAAAAATATTTCTTTTATTTTCTGTAAGCGTGGCATTTGCAGCATATCAGACCCCTGGTGCTGCAGAGGTGAGGCGTAAACGGATGATGGTATTGGGTGCTCCACAAGCGGCTTTGGACGCAGAGTTGAGAGCGCATCATGAAGAACGATATGGACCGATATATGAGAGACCTAGCCCGACTGAATATAATCAAAGAGTACGTGGCCCGCGTATGCGTAGCGATGATGAAGTCCTTGCAATGGCAAATCAGATGACGCAAAACAGCGAATGTGGCCCGCGTATGCGTGACCCGGAGCAGGCCATTGCACTGGTAAATGAGCTGTTTTCAAATCAGGTGGATCAAGCTACGGCGCATCCGCCACAAGTTAATACTGCGGGCGCCTATGCAGCCGTTGTAGATAATGTAGATAGCCTTCCATCTTTGAATTGTCAGCTAAAGCAAAAAATGGACGAAGTTAAGGCTTTGATGGATTGTGTACAATCGGTAAATCTAGATGCTCGTAATAGACAGAAGGTGCAGAATTTTTATGCACAATCTTTAATTTGTTTTGAGGACAAGGACCTGTCCATGCTTACCAAGCTGTATTATTGGATCAATGGGATAGTCAAGCCTCAAGCAGTGACTGACCCGGCAGTCGTTCATCCTGTGGGCCAAGCATGCGCGGCATTGAGAACACCCAACTCTGCAGCTGTTTCGGTCACAGTTGAGGACATCCATAGGCTTGTGGTTTATGCAAGATTGGAAGAGAAATGTCGTGATAGTATGGATATAATACAAGATCTTTATAAACAGGCTTGTGATGGAGACATCAGCGTGTCTTCTGCGTATGAATTCATTAACGACGCGATCAAGGCAGTATCTGCGACGCCAAAAGAAAAAGGTGATTCTGAAGCCGTTTTAAGCCATCCGACAATGAAGGACATCACGCAGGCGCTGAAAAAAGCCGCGGATAGGGGAGTATATCGTAGCCATATAGCAAAGTTTCATAAGATGATTCTGATGCATACTTCGGCGCAAGATGCAGAAATGATGCGGAAGAGATACCAAGAGGCGCTTGATATGCGCAATCCAGATAGTCCAGATAGTAATGATGAAGAACCAACTGAAACTGTATTGAGCAGCTACGAATCTCTAATGATGCAAAAAATCAAGGCTTTGGCGGAGGATGCAAGAAGAGCAAATAAATATGATTTAATACAGTTCTATTATGAAGCGGCCCTTGGCGGAGACCCATCAGTCGAACTGTGTGAGGTGTTGCAGGTAATGCAAAAAGAGCTCGGTATTGTTAACTCGACACCAGTCAACTCTGCGCCCGATCAAGCACCCACTGCATCGAGAACACCCTACTGTCCCGTCGTTGTGACAAAAAAAGGTCCAACGATGGCAGAAATCAGTGTTTTGTTGAACGAAGCAGAGTCTAGCGGAGCAGATTTTGTCAAGGTAGAAAAGTTGCGTCATAGAGGGTTTCTGACTGCTGAGAACGATGTAAGCGGGATGAGGGCGCTATTAGCAGAGGTGCAGCAATTGCGCGATGATTGTGCAACACCCACTGCATCGAGAGCATCCGACTTTGCAACCGTTTTAGACCATCCGACAAAGGATGACATCGAGAAGGTGCTGAGACAAGCCGATTCTGCGGGAGTGAATTGGAGCAAGATAGCAAGAGTTAATGATGCTGTGTTGCGTGTTCCTGAGGGCGCTGTAAACATGATGAGGCAGCTATACGCAGAGGCGGAGCAATTGCTTACAAGCCAACCGCAACCAGTAGCGTCACAAAACACTGCAGGTCATTGTGAAGAACCCACTGCTACATCGCGCACACCCGATTCTGCAGCCGTTGTGGACCATCCAACAATTGAAGATGTCAGAAAAGTTGTGGACTATCCAACTCTTGGAGAGGTCAGCAAATTGGCAAAATATGCAAGAAGTATTGGGAAACTTAATAAATATATATCTGCTTTGCATATAGAAGCTTCTGGGTATTGGCGGGAAGGAGCTTACACAAAGTTGCAAAAAGTGTATTTGTTGATGCACGAAGATATCTTTGGTGCTGCAGGTAATTGTACAACACCCACTGCATCGAGAAGAGTCGACTCTGTATCCGCTGTGGAAAATCCAGCAATTGCTCAATTGATTGCACCTGATTCTGCAGTGGTTGTGCAAGATCAAGAAGATGACCAGAGACTTGCAGATGATATACGAAACTCGATTGATTTTCAGGTGGGATATGCAAAAATGATGGGGAAAGATAGTACAAAATTCACTGCTTTGCAAAGGGAAGCGCATGCATGTAATGACAATCAAATCGAAAAGCTGAAAAAACTGTATAGCTGTGCGCAGAAGGAGAAACACAGAATGCTTTCGTTGTGCTCACAAGCGTCAGATGACGAGCAGTCGTTGTCTTTAGATCAACAACCAGTGTCCTATGACGCGCCGCCGTTGTCTTTAGATCAACAACCAGTGTCATATGACATGCCGCCGTTGTCTTTACGACCACAAGCGTTAGTGCCCCTGCCACCACAAGCGTCAGATGACGCGCAGCCGTTGTCTTTACGACCACAAGCGTTAGCTAATCTGCCGACAGAAGCGGCTAGTGCTGGCTTGGATGTGGTTACGCGCTACCACCAGTTCGGAATATTTAAAAAAAATCCAAACTTTGAAGACGTTGAGGTTTTGATGCAATACGCGCGCGCTACTGGGCAAAATCAAGGCGTTGTGGCGGTTCTGTACAGATTGGTCAATCAAGATCGTGAAGTAGGTTATATGGGGCTTCTGAAACAGAAGTATGAAGAGATTGTGAAACAATTGCGTGTGCAGCAATTGTGCGATAGCAAAAATAATACAAGCCAATCGCAACCAGCCTTAAAAACACCTTCTGCGTCGCGAGCATGCTCACCTGCAAGAGTGGTGAGACAGGAGGAGCGTACAAACAAGGACAATCCTCATTTGGTTGTGAGAGATATGAGCTATGATGATGTGCAATCTGGGCAGCTACAAGCGTTAGCGCTTGCCATGGGGCCAAAAGCGTCAGTCCTTCAACTGTCGCCACAAGATGCTGTAAATGGCTTTCAGGTGATTAAGCAATTCCGCCTGCACCATTCATGTGAATTTGGAGAGAACCCAACCTTTAAAAACCTTTCTGATTTGGCTGCATACGCGCTAGCTATTGGGCAATATTCAGGAATGATAGAGAAATCCTACGGAGCCGCTCAGCAGTATAATAAAGCAGGGAATACCCCTATGTTGAGAGGGTGTTATCAAACGATGTTGAGAAGATTGTATGTGAAGAAGGCGGAATTGTTTGAGAGCGCACCGAAACCAGTGGGCTCAACAACACCTGTCTAGAGAGCATGCGAATCTGGAAGCGTTTTGACAAAGGAGTCTTGTGATAGTGGATGTTCCGCCATATGGTGCGCTGCTTTACGCGTGCCATATGACGTTATTCAAAAATGGTCTACATCTTTTTTAAATAACGATGAATGTTGATGGTCTCTTTCTGACTAAAAAATGGGTGAATGGTGTGCTTCAAACTTGAGTATCTGGAGAGCCTTTAGGCCATAGTGATGGAGATATCTTCAAAGAGTCATCCGAAAATGATGAATCTTTGATTGTTACGACTCACGGCGAATGCGGCGGCAGCACCACCGGCGCTAACACCGGTCATTTTACTACCAAAACATTCTTTTATTTTTTTCTTCCATATTTTGGTATGCGCGCATGCGCGCGTTCTTTGTGTGTGTATATCAAGCAGTCTGCCTTTAAGGGAGTCTATGCTTTGTGCGCGATATGCGCGCTAAAACGAAGCGCCTGTTTGTATTGCCGGATTGTGGTGTGGTGAGTATTCATCTCTCAACATGCTTTTGAATATCCATAAAGAAACGGGAGCTCTTGTGTATGTAGAGCCAGGAGTTTTTGAGAGATATGGTGTAAAATTTGTTCCTGCTATTATTAGTGATAAGAGGGTTTATGTGGGAGACGATGCGCTTATTATGATGCGAGGAAACAAAGCATGTTAGGGTTTCTTGTCGTTGCGTTGCTTCCTGCCTATGAAGGAAGGATTTTTGTCGGAATCAAAGCTGATTCAGACGATACTCAACGAAGAAGCACAAAGGATAAGGTTGTTTGCATATGGATGTATATATGGATTTTTAGCAATCTATTTTGGCGGAACAGTCTTTTTTTCTATCATACTTGCTTGGCTGAGGTACGTGGATATATAATACTCAAAGAATATTTATGAAAATAATGAAAAATATAATAATGATATGTGCGATGCTTGTTTTGCAGGCGCACAGTGCAATCAGGCTACCAAACGACACTCCTGAACAGCTTAAGCGTTTGGCCAAATGGCATGTTGAATTAACGACGTTGCAGTCTGTATTGGCTTTTTGTGTACAAAAAGTTTTGCCATTTAAGGGAGATATGCGCCAAGATGCAGAAGATTTTCAGACTTTTGTCAATACATCAAAGAAGGCGGGAGATAGGGTGTTTTCTCCTTTGCGCTCTGCGTTTAAAATCGTTCTGCAATCTTGGCGTGAGGCTTATGTACAAGCTCAATCTGATATGAGAAAGTGTGAGCTGATGGGTTGTAGTAGTGTTGAGGACGCTTGGGAAAAGTTGCGGCAAAGCTTCATAAGTTTTGAGATTTTGGCATCCAATCAAAAAAAAGAGATCCACCGGCTGTTCCTATTGACTATTAATAGCAGTGACCTATTTGAGCAGGAGTTGCGAGAATTATATGGTCAGTCATACCCAAAAGGGAAGAGCTTCACAGAAAGGGTTTTTACGGCCATTTTTGGATATCAGGAGTATATAAAGGATAGACAATTGAAGATGATAGGTTACGCCAAAAAATTTGGAGTAGATGTGTTTGAAGGACATTAACCATGCAGGAAACATGCTGCAAATGTCGGTGCAACTAGATCGCGTTGAATGAATAGTATACGTAATGTAGTTCTAAAAAAGAAAGTATGACTTGTTTATTGCAAAGCATGCAATAGACATGAAAATCATACATTTATGTTTTTTATATTTCCCATATAATGGTAGCCAAAAGATAGGAAAAAGTAGTTAAAGTATTTTGTTAATGATTGCTAACTTGTATACAAAGGGTTTGAGTGATAAAAGTAATGAAAAATATAATGATTGTAGTTGCTCTGATTATGTTACAGATGCAAAGTGCATACGCATCCGGTGAGGAATTAGGTTGCCTAAATTCTGACAGACCTTGGGAGGTTTTTGTGAGCAGGCACTCTCGATTATGCCATTTGGAGGCTAAGATGCTTGATTGCTTGAAGTATCTGGAGCGTAACAGCTGTTTGCATAAGGGTATGTGTGAAGCAATCACCCGGTGTATTAACGAAGCAAAGGATCAGCATCCTAGGGTGCAAGAATTTTTATGTTGGAGAGAGTATGTGTTGCAAGAAGTAAGACATCTTCTGCCTGTGTTTAATAAAGTTTCTGAAGCCAGAAAAACAGCTTTTGCTGCATTGCTCGAGAGATTGAGCATTGAATCTTTCTTGTCTGATAGGGGTGATGATGACAAAGACAGCAATCTGTCACAACCGGTCTTTGTGTGTAAGAGTGTGGCAGGCGCTTGCCAACAAGGGATGCAATCCCTCAAGGCTATTGAGAGTGTGGCAAACGAGCAGGATCAATATATCGGGCAGTTGGACCTTAGCTTGGGGCCGCGTGCAATCAGTAAGGATACTTGCAAAGAGCTGGATTGTTATAAGGAATCTATGCGTGAGCATAAAAAGCTGACTCAAAACTATGTTCGTGTGCTTAACCATTGGTTCGTAAAAGATCCATTCTATTCTAAGGAATTAGATCTTGTTCAGTATATATTAGAGAACGAAAGACAAAAGAAGGCAGTGACTCTATTTAGGAAAGGGGTAATGGTGTCTTTTGCTGTGACCGTTTGCGTAGGGATGGTTGCATGGTATCAGCTGTGTGCTTCTCTATGCAAACAATGAAAAAGATAATGATCATAGTTTCAGGAGCAGGCATGGCCACCAGACGACAAACAAGGCCTTCTCCCTGCACAGCGTCCGTGTTTGGCCTACGTGTATGTTGATTTAAGCACGTTTGTATTGAATCTTTGTGCACTCAGAGAAGCATAGCCAAGATGTAGAAGATTTTTATTGAACAAAGGCAGATCAATAATGTATGCATAGTTATGTCATGTGTTGTTTATTGCAAAGAATGCAATAAACATCAAAAGTATACACTTATGTTTCTTGTCATGCTGAAAATGCAGTGGAGTAGCAGAGACTGGAAAAAGCGTGTTAGAATGCTGCATTAATGATAGACAATTATTTGCATACCAAGAGGAATGAATGATGAAAATAATAAAAAATATAATGATTGTATCTGTTCTTATTATGTTACAGCTGCAAAGTGTATGCGCATCTGGTGAGGAGTTAGATTGCGTAAATTCTGACCAATCTAGGGAGCTTTTTGTGAGAAGGAACTCTCAATTATGCAATGCGGAGGTTAAGATGCTTGATTCCTTACACTATATGAAGTGTGACCGCTGTGAGTTTGAGGGTATGAATGCAGCAATCACGCGGCGTATTAACGAAGTAAAGGAGCAGAATCCTAGGGTGCAAAAATTTTTACTTTTGAGAGAAGAAGTGTGGCAAGCAGCAGAAGGTTTTCTGTCTGAACTTGATAAAGTTTTTGAAGCCAGAAAAACAGCTTTTGCTGCACTGCCTGAGAGATTGAGACTATCGAGCGATAATGATAAAGAGAGAAATCTGTCGCAACAGGTCTTTGTGTGTGAGAGTGTGCAAAATGCTTGTCAAGTGGTTATGAGATCCTTCGGGGAGTGTGCTAGGGTGGTAGACGCGCAGAATGAATATATCAAGAAGGTTCGCGCTCATCCTTTGTCCTCTAGTGATTCGACTGCACTAGGGCGCTATCAGAACTCTATTCAGAACCCTCTAACGGATAAAACTTGGGAGGACTGCCGCGATATGTTTTACGATTTTTGCGAAAGAGAGAAAACTTTTTCTGATCAATCCGCTCTTATTCAGTCGATCATAGCAGAAGAACAAAGGAGTGCGTTGTTTCAAAATAGGACTGTGACCACCTATGGTGGTGGGCCATTTATTAGTTCTGCTCTCCTAGTTGCTTTACTCTTGTTCATCTTGATAGAGCCGTGTCTTTGAAGGATGATGAAAAAAAGAGTAATCCTTTGCTCAGCAATTATGCGGGTACTATGATATTTCGGAAAAAAGCAGAGAGCCAACAGTGATACTTTAAAAGAATTGCGGACTGATCAAAATGATGCATTCCTGATCAGCGCAAGAGGGAGATTTGTGTTTTTTGGAATTGCGCTCTTCATTTTCAATTGTTGCTAAAGAGTGGGATTGCTCTAGTGTGTACGCTGCATCCCAGGTATTCAGGTATAGAAATATAGATTGGAGTCATGCTGAAGGCGTTCGGATGAATTTGCAGAAAATCTTCATAAAGTTTGAGGAGTTAGTTGAAATGCAAAGCGAAGTGATTAGTGTATTACAAGGGCACCTTGTCCAAAGTTATGATTCAGATGCAAAGAATGATCCAGTTGAGCAAGTTGAGCAAGTTGAGCAAGTGTTGCACGGATTACTTTTGGAGGACCATCACGTGTTAGGTGATATGAGTTTAAAAGAAAGGATGATTAGTATACTTAATAAGTATAGGGTATATGTAGATAGTATAAGCGATAAGATGGGATATTACGCAAATAATTTGCAGTAGATCAGTCGATTACATCAGCTATGCAAAATTAGAAAAAGATGTCGGTGAAAGATAGCGAGTTGCATTAATAGTATAATAATGTAATTGTGTAAAAGACAGAAGAAATTGTGTTACTATGCATCGTTAGTTCTGGATCATTATTGTTTTGCATATCAAAGGGAGGAGAATGATCAAAGTCATTAACAATATAATGATTGTCTCTGTTTGTATTATGTTACAGACGCAAAGTGTACAATCATCCAGTGGGGAATTAGGTAGCAGCGCTTGCGAAGGTACTCCAGAAGCGTGGGATTTGTTTTCGCAAAGACACGGTCAATTATGCTCTTCGATAGAGAAATTGATTGATGACTTGAAGTATATAGAACAGCATATCTTTTTAGAAGAGAAAGCAGTATACCCCCAGAAGATTGCAGCACTAAAACAGAGTGATGCTGAGGTGAAAAAATTGTTAGATGTAAGAGAAGAGGAGCTTAGATGTGTAACAGATCTGCTGCCTTCGCTTGATGAATTTCATCAAGAAATAAAAAATTTTGATACAGATAGCACAGAGGGTGGTAATGGCCGAACAAAAGTAGTTCTACAAGATTGCGTTAGGTGTCAGAGTGTGAAAGACGCTTGGGAAAAAGTGTTGGAGCGCATGCAAAATGATTGGATTTTAGAAGAAAATCAGAAGAAATATATCGATAAGATTCTAGAAAGTCCTGCTGACTCTTCTGACGTTGCCAATACCAACCACGCGACCGTTGTCGGCAATTTTCAATCTTATCGCCAGTTGCTAACGGATAGTCAAGAAATGATGAAAAGCTGGCGGCCTAAATTTACAAAATTCTTGCAAAAAGAGGAATCGTTTGTTTCTGCATCAGGGAAGATTCAGGAGATACGCATCGAAGAAGAAAAAAAGATAGAAGCGGCTGTATATAGAAGTATGGGAATCCATATAGGAGTACTTTTCTTGACTGCTGGTTTTTTGGCTTTCGTAGTGAGGAGCATAGCACCATAGTTTCCAAAGGATATTATAATGAAAAATATAATGATCATATGTGCGATGATTGTGTCGCAAGCGAAAAGCGCAAACATGCTACAATACGACATCCCTGAACGGCTTCAGCGTTTGGCCAAATCGCATGTTGAATTAATGACGTTGCAGACTATATTGGGTCGTTGTGTGCAAAAAAGTTTGCCATTTCACCCAAATTTGAGCAAAAATGCCGCAGCATTTCAGACTTTTATCGATGCATCAGTGCAAGCTGTAGATTTGGAATTTGATTGCTTGCGCAGAGCATTTCCACTCGTTGAGCAATCTTATTTTGAATCTTGCGAGCAATCTGACTCTGATGATATGAGTGAGTGTGCACAGATGGATTGTAGTAATGTTGAAGACGTTTGGCCAAAGTTGCAGCAAAGCTTCAGAAGTTTTGAGATTTTGGCATCCAATCAAAGCCAAAATATTGCTACGATCCTGTTTATTATTTCCATCCAGAGTTACGAAGTTGAGCAGGATTTGCGTAAATTATTTTGGCAGGAATACTTAGGAGACCGCAAGCTCACACATTGGTTTGTTTATTTCGCTGATAACTATCAGTTTTATATAGCGAATAGAAACGCTCAGATAAGAGATTTTGCCAAGAAATTTGGAGTAGATGTGTTTGAGAGCGTATGACCTATGGAGTAAATGTCGGTGCAACTAGATTGCGTGGAATGCATAGTATAAGTAATGTAGCACTAAAAAAAGAGGTTTATTCAGAAGATGATTTTTGGCAATACACCCCAAAGCGCAAGCGATAGTTTATAGCCTTGCAACAATCCTTGAACAGCAAGAGAGCAAATGTAATCAGATACAGAGGTTTCATTTATGTGGGTTGTAAAATGCAAAATGATCTTTGTCCAAATAACTCTTCTATATGTTTTTGTAGTGCGCGTATGTGATCCCTGCGCATACTGATTATGTGAGTCGACTTTCCCCTTTTTTAAGATTTGAAGCGGGGAGAGGAGTATGATATCGTGTGCACGATCATTGGAGTTCACTATGAAGATAATGCACAATATATTGCTTCTATGTATGTTGATTATGTTTCAGGCAAAAAGTGCAGGTTTGGAACAAGACCTCAGAGTTGCCCAATCTTTTAAGAGTTTTGTAAAAATGCATTATCAAGCAAGCGATTTGGAGGATAGCTTTGTTCGCGACTTGGCTGTTTTGGTTGAATGCAAACAGGCATCTAAAGAATATCCGGCAAACAGCCATCTATTGCAAGCACCTCTGCTCAAGTTGTGCACCTTCATAAAACATAGAAGAGGGATAGCTTATGCCCCAGAAAAATATCCATCAGACGCTCCGCTAGACAGGCATGCATTTCTAGAAACGCTGCGCGAAACTGCACAACCTCTGTTCTCTTCTTTCAACCTCATAAAGTATAGAAGAAGTATAGCGTATGCTCCATTTCGTGAAATATATTCTGTTCTGTGTACCAGGTTTCAGCTTGACCCTGAATGCACAAGAGACGAATATTCAGCGTGCGATTCTCATCTTTTGAGAAATTTTTTAGTGCATTTGGAGCAAAAACTCAACACTTATAAACTTTTGCAGGTAGAGCATCGGAAAGCCCTTCATATTGTAGAGCGCCAATTTCAGGCAGGCCAATTTTCTGAGGAGGAAATCATATTAAAGCGTTCTTTGGAGAATAATATTCCTGTGTATCATGAATGCATAGATCAGAGAGTCAAGGCGCAGAAAGAATGCTCCGAGCAACTTGCAACATTTTTGCAAACAGAGAGTTGTGGCTCTTTTCTGGAATTAAAACTTATGTAAGAACTGTGCCATTTCTAGAGGGTAGATTTGCTTTTCATGGAGAAAATCCTAGGGTAGAGCATCTTGTGAATTTGAAGAAATTTAAGAGATATATAAATGATTTCTTTATTTGTTCTATACGTTTATACTCAAAAACCCTGTCTTTATGAGCTGTAGAGGGATTAGAAATTGGTAGACCTTTGAATATCGTTAAGCAAGTTAAACCTGAAGAAGCCAATGCAGTTTTTTAAAATAATAAAAAATATAATGATTGTATGTGCGATGATTATCATACAGGCAAAAAGCGCGGAGCAGAATCCTGAGGTAGAGCGCGGTAATGATAGAGAGAGGTATAGAGCTATTTATAGTGATCCTCTTAATTGTTTTGCGAAAACGCAAGAATCATTCATGGATCTGGCAATGGTTGTACTCCAGAGCTTAAATTTTGTAGAAGAAAAAGTTCCAAACTTGGGATCATTGCCGTGTGAGAAAAGATTAATGGAGAGTTTCACTGATTTTCGCACTATATGGGAGGAATCAGAAAAAGAAGCGGATATAGTTTTGAGTCTTGAGCAGCTTTGGGTTGTCGCGCCTGAAAAGATGGAAATGGAAGCTCAAGAAGCGGAAAACGATACTACATTGAAACAAATTTTTAAATATTTGCTGGTGTGGCCACACTATGAGAGTTTGGAGGCAAGGCAGACGAAACAGGTCGCTGATTTACAAGAAGTATTGCAGAATAAACCTGCAAGTATGACTGGTGATGATGCTTGGGTTGTGCAAACGGTCTCTGCACATCTTACTAATTATAATATATATGCAGGCTGTAGAAGGACTGTGCTATCAAAATTAATGGATTCCGTGACTCAATTGAGACAAGAGTGTTTGAATCAGAATGATCTAAAATTTTTCTAAACGTTTTCAGTGTTTTGATCAGTGTTTTGAAAAGTACTGACACACAAAGCGATTATGAATAATCATTTTTGCAGTACCGACTAATAGACTTATATTCTAGTTTTAATTGGTGATGCTGAGTATAAGCTGAGTCTAAGTAGACCGTGGATAATGATCTGATAGTTTCACTTTTTTGTTTTCCTGAAAACGAACGACAAGATCAGCTGTAGTTGATCCAAACTTCTTTTTTATGAAAAATACTCTATGTAAGTAGTGAAGGCAGGGGGGTGATCATTGCTCATGATAATTGTAAGAAACAGTATAAACTGATACAGTTCTTATTGAGAGAAGTTACAAAAACAGATGCATATTGTTGTGTAATGAAAAATCTCTGAAATGATAAATTGAGGAAACGAAAATGAAAAAAACTATGGCAATACTATTTGCTTTAGCCATAAATGTTATGGCGGCGGTTGATCCGTGTGATCTAGATCGGTCTGATGGACAAGATAGATGTGTGAGCGAGAGAGGAACAAAAGACTTTGGCTTTAGTTACAATGATCTACCTGTGCAGGTGCCTGTAGAGGGTGCTGAAGATGATTTCGACGCTGTTATGACAAGAGCGGTGGACACTCTTGCAAAGATGAAGACACTCACTGTAATGCATGAAAGCAGTCAAGTAGCACAAGCCTTGAAAGACTACTTAGCAGAATCCAAGGAAAAATTCGCGATGTTCCAAAAGTTGAAAGATTTGGAAGAGTTGCAAAATGAGTACGAAACTGCGCACACCTATCTACAAAAATATACTCGGGGGGCCGCAGTTGATCCCAAGATCGAACCTATTATTCAGAAACTCTGTGAGCATGCAAAAACCGCAGAAGATGAGGAGAACCACAAAGCATTGAAGAGCTTCTTAACCGTTGGTCTAAGTCTCAAAGGTGTTGCGACACTCTGTGCTTATGTACAAACAGTAAAAGAGGAGAAGCAACAAGCCTGGAGCCACTGCTTAACAACAGCTAAGCGCTCAAGATGTCTATTAAATGATGCGGATCATTTGCTCCAAGCGAATCACGAAAGTATGCGCAATATTCTCGGATTGTAGTTTGGATGGGTGTTTGCCACACAATATCTTTCCAGCGTTGAGCTATAGATTTTGATTGATAAGAAAGCAATCTGTCATTGTTTGGTGTTTACAAAGTGTAGTGGTGGCAAAACTTGCTCACAAATCTTGATAGCTGTCGAATGGACAGTTATTCTCGAATCTAGAAAGTCCTCCAGTGGATCGGATTACGCGTTTGGGAATCCCTTCAAACATTAGGGGCTATCGAAGATGTGTATATTAATATTATTTGTGAAATTTACAAAATATTTGTGTGTGGAGAGTGTTGGTACCAAATGGCTGCAGCGTAATGTAGTACTAAAAAGAGAGAATGACTTTTTTATTGAAACGCATGCAATAGAAATAAACAGTATACACTTATGTTTTTTAGTATATTGCCCAATGTAATTAGTAACGGAAAAGATGGGCAAAAGTATGTTAAAATGTTTTGCAAATTATGTCTAATGGCTGATTTGTAAACAAAGAAAGGTGCATGATGACAGTAATGAAAAATATAATGATAGTATCTGTTCTTATTCTGTTACAGATGCAAAGTGTATACTGCGCAGTGGCATTATATTGCGAAGAACCTGATATATCTATGGAGTGTTTTGAGAGAAGACACTATCAATTAGGATATTTGGATGAAGTTGTGATTGATGGTTTGCAGTATATGCAAGATCACAGCGATTTGCTTTCAGGTATGGATGCAACCGGCATCCAGTATATTGAAGAAGAAGCAAAGAATAATCCTGAGGTGAAAAGATTTTTAGATTTTCGCAAAAGGGTGCTTGGATATGCAGAAGATATGCTGCCTCAGTTTCAGAAAATGCATAAAGAAAGACACAACGCTTTTGTTGCATTACGCGATCTATTGAGAAGAAACTCTCAGTGTATTGAGGAACGAACAAAGCAGGATCCTAGGGTAGTCATGTTTTTAATGTTTAGAGAAATTGTGCGTAGAGATACCATAGAGATGCAACCTTGGTTTAAGAAATCGTCGAAAAAAAGGCATACAGATTTTGTAGCAGTGCTTGATCTATTGAGCAAAGAAAACGCAGTGCTACAAGATCACAGTTGTAAGAGTGTGCAAGACGCTTGTACAAAAGTGTTTGAATCCCTAAAAAATAGTGAGAGTTTGCAAAAAGGGCAGAAGCGATATATTACTAAGGTTCTAGCAATGCCAGTTGATGTTCCTAGTGGTTCGACTGATAGGATCAGAGAAGCATTGCGGTTTTATCTTCAACTTATAGATGAGAGAGCAGATCTGCGAAGCACCTGCTGCGGTAAATTGAAAACATTCTGGAAAGAAGAGAAAAACTGTGCTGAGGAATTAGATCTGGTTCAGAAGATGCGAGAAGAAGCAAACAGGATATCGCTGTTGCAAAATAGGAAAAACTGTGTGCTTTATGGAGTGCATTTGATAGGTTGTTTAGTGCTTTTCTGCGATATATATAGCTATATTTTTTCTTGAAGAGTTATGGAAAGTAAAGATCCTTGATAGGAAAAAGTGTGCTAGCATGTGTTTCTAGTATGCAGAATTATTGTTTGCATACAAAGAACAGTGAATCATGACAATAATGAAAAATATAATGATCGTACATGTATAGATAAGAGAATTAAGGTCGAGCAAGAACTCTCCGCGCAACTTACCAAAGTTTTAGCAACAAAGCGCCACGGTTCTTCTCGATTAAAACTTAACAAAAGAAGATAATTGTAAAGATGCCACTACGGCAGGATTGATTGTGTCTGCCAAAGCGATCCGAGACGATGGCTGCGTCATCAATCAAAAGATTTTTGCTGGTTTTTGTGTGCTGTGCGCCATGGACAAATATTTTTGTCTGTGAAGCGCACAATCCGTCAACGTTACCCTTGTGTGCCATGTTGAGATTTATAACGCCTATATTAATGATAGAAAAAAGCTGATTTAAAAATTTATAGATAAATTTACAAAATCTGTGATCGAAAAGAAGTTTTTAATGATCTCAAAAGAGACTGGATTAAATGCATAATCGCAAACGAAAACATAATCAAGATACACATACGCGAGAGATAGGGGGTTGAGATTAAAGGAAGGGGTATCGTTCTCTAAGGAAATCGTAATTCATTGTTAAAGATGCGATATATAATGATTAACAATTGCTATATGTTTGATTAATATCACTGATAAACAGAAAGAAGTTTTGTCATATGGTTAACGATTTGAAAAGAGTTGCGTTTGGGGAAGAGGTTTGATAGAGCTCTGTGCTGTAAGAGATAAAAATTTTTATTTTGTAAAAAAATATATAAACAAATAAAATTATTGTAAAATTAACGGACAATTGATAATATGTATAAGATTTTTTAACAAATGCAAACTATATGTTCATTGTTTATAGGGATGGTGACTTTGTTTTCAAAAGAGATATAATTGCAAAATCAGGAGAAAAAATGCAAAATACAATAAAAATACTTCTTTTATTTCCTGTCAGTATAATTTTTGGTGCTGTTGGTGGTCATAGATTGCCCTATGATTCTGGAGAAAATTTGGACGAACTTGGTCGCATTTTTGCTCAAATAGACTTGAGAGGTCGCCAAGCATTTGATTTGTTAGGACGGCCATATCATTCAGGAAGTGACGATGTATCTGATTTTTATGATCCATCGAAATGTGATCGTGGGTTTCGCAAGCAGCAAGTTGATGCAGAAAGTGGAGGTCGTTTTGATCAAAAAGGCAAGCACCCTCGTTTTTCTTCAGCAGCTACAGCCTTGATAGATCGTATGATGCGATCACAATGCGAAGACATTCAAGACTTTGCTCGTATGCAAGAGGAGAAAGGATGGTGCGATTTTTCTGACCCTCAATATGTGCAAAGGCAGAGAGAGTGGGCAGACAGGAAAGAAGGGGTGCGTAGAGCACCTATGCATTTACCGAAAACCAAGGAGTGTCAAGATTTGAAAGAAGCGTCTAAGGGCAAAACTTTTCCTGCTTGCCGTGGATCGATTAAAGAGGTGTATGACGATTTGCGTTCATTAAAGAGCGACGTGCAAAATTATCAATATGTGCCGGAAGTTGCACACTTTCTTCAAAAATACGAACAAATTGACTATATGACCATGGATCAAACCCAAGCATGGTCCTTGCATTTGAGAGAAACAATTTCAGCATATGAGAAGAGGTTTGATACTTCTCTGGCTATATTACAGCGAGAATTTAGATATTATGGGGGTATTACGCAAGTGCGCCGTCGTCTGAGGATTCATGAACTGGATCAATGGGAATATCTAAAGACACTAAAAGATATCAACGACGAGTTCTTGTGGTTGGAGCAAGCGTTGGAGCAAGTACAGCCATCGAATCCTAAAGTTTCTTCCTTTGTGCCGAATAGAGGTTGTGAATGCTCTCCAGTCGCAGAGCCCCCTCATCATCAGGTGCCCTCTTCTGCGGAAAGGGATGGTATTTTTGTTGCTGTGCAATCATTAAAAGAATCGATGATAGCAAAGCGGCATATTCCGGCAGTTGCGCAACTTTTGGAACAATATGAAAAGGAGCAATGGGTAAATTTCGTGAGCGTAGAGGATGTCCAGAAGCAGTGCCAATGGCTTTGGGACGCAGTTGCACAATACAGAGTTGCTCAGGCAGACAGTGGTTGCAATCAGGGGTGGCAAGAGGATTTTAGAGTGTATCAACCACCAGTGCATGCACCTTACTTTAATAAAGATATATTTGATTGTACACAAGAGGATTTGAAAGAGTTTTCTGAAGACTTTCAGAAGAATATGGAATTCTTCAGAAAATCACGAGATAGTGCTCGGTCTCAGCAAGGGCAAGTGCTGAATTATTCTGATCTGATCAATAGGAGGGCGCTTCGCAACTGCTTGGCGTTGTTCCAGAGTGTGGCGATGTTCAACGACCCGGACCTTAGTGGTTTCTGTAATAAATGGCAGGAATGCAATGGAGAACCGTCTGACAAAGAAGTGCTAGCTATGCAGACTTCATTTTATGATCTATACGTGGTATCGGCAGGTATTAAGAGTATGGAAGATTATAGTGCTTATTTGGAACCAAAATAAATGGAGATAATAAAAAATCTTTCAATACTTTGATTTTTATCACCTTTAGCTTTTTTATATTTTTTGTTTAAGCAATGTGTTAAAATAACAGAGTCAACGTGAGGTGGATAATAAAAAATATAATGATTATTTGTGCGATGATTGTTGTGCAGGCAAAAAGCGCGAAGCAGAATATTTCTCTAGATATATTTGTAGATTGTGAAAAAAGGGAGCATGATTCTATATCTCAATCTCATATGCTTGGCGACGGCAATGATAAAGATCGTTATAAGGATCATCTTCATAGTTTGGCTCAAATGTATGAAGAATTTCTCGAATTTGGAGTGCTAATGGCTGAAGGCCTATATTTTTGAATGAAAAACTTAGCGCTCCTTCCGCATATTATAGTGATTTGGAATGGGTGGCGGCGTATAAAGAAGCCCGTGCTCTTTTGTATGGTTTTTACGAATTATCAACTCAGTCATGCACGAAATTTTCGTCAGTTTTGAATCTTGAGACGCGGTGGGTTGTGCATTCTGAAACAGCTGAGACTCAAGAGAGTAGTCACGCTAGTAATCTTATGAGAAACACAAAGCAATTTCGCAAAGATGCTTTAGCTTTTTCTGATAATGTGGAAGGTGCTTTTGAAAGATTGCAGCAAATATGTCAACACTATCAGTATTTTGAAGAAAATCAGAAAAAAAAGATTCAAGTGTTACAAAGATTGTTGACTGATGAAAATGATGAGTTCTTTCATACGGTGCGGCACAATATTAACGATTATTGTTTGCTTGGATATTATAGATTAATAAATATAACAAAACTAGCTACTACATTAATGGCATTGAAATTAAGGTTTTTTGAAAGAGTAAGGGAGCTTGAAAAAAACTTTGAGTTATCAACATTTTCAGTATTTTTTGAAAAAATGTTCATACACAAACCAATTATACATAATTATTTCTGAAGCATATATCACAGAAAGAGACTTATTATAGTGTTCATTGTCCCGAGTTTAAGTGGATCATGGAGAATGATTTTCCATTTTCATCATTTTTTTTGCTGTAAACGCAAACAAGATGAGATATAGTTGTTGACAATAGAATTGAAGTGCGCGATCATTATATAAACTATGGATAAATGTTGTTGTGTATACAAAGAGGGATGAATGATGACAGTAATGAAAAATATAATGATTGTATCTGTTCTTATTATGTTACAGATGCAAAGTGTATACGCATCCCGCGAGGAGTTAGATAGCGTAAATAATGACATATCTTATTTTATGAGAAAAAGCGCTCTATTATGCAATTTGGATGATGAGTTGATTGGTTGCTTGAATTATATTCAGCGTAACAGCTGTTTGCATGTAGGTTTGAATGTAATAACCACCAGAGGTATTAAAGAAGCAGGTGATAATAATTTTAAGATAAAAGGATTTTTATATTTGAGAGAGAATATGTTTCAAACAGTAGAAGGTGTTCTGCCTTTGTTTAAAAAAGCTTTTGAAGGCAGAAAAACAGCTTTTGCTGCATTGCCCGAGAGCTTGAGGCGTGACCCTTGCTTATCTGATGCTGGCAATGACGAAAAAAAATCTTTGTTCCCTGCGATTGTTCAGTATGAAAGTATGACAGACGCTTGTGCAACTATGTGCACTCTCTTGAGAGAGTGTGAGCATGAGGGAGACGATCAAAGTGAATATATCACGAAGGTTCTAGCAAATCCTTCGTTATTGGGGGATGCGACTGAACTCACTCCCGCTACCCGCAGCGCTCTTGGTTGCTATCAGCAATCTATAAATGAGTATCGAAAGCAGATGGCAAGAAATATCATTGTCTTTCACAACTTCTGTGAAAGAGAGAAAACCTATACTAACGAATTAGATTGTGTGCAAAAGATTATAGATCCAAAAAGGCTGATAGCGGGTATATTGATTCGTCCTGCAACGATTTTGTTGGCAATAGCGAGTATATGGCTGTTGTTGCAATGATGCAAAATATAATAATTATATCTGTTCTTATTATGTGACAGATGCAAAGTGTATACGCATCTGGTGGGGACTTGGAGAGCGCCAATAGTGAGCGATCTCTTTTGTGAGAAGAAACGCTCGATTATGCAATGTGGGGGGCAAGAGTCTTGAGTGCTTGCAGTATATGGAGTGTAACAGCTGTTTGCGTAAGGGTGTGAGTGCAGCAACCACCCGGCGTATTGACGAAGCAAAGAATCAGAGTTGTAAGCTACAAAATATTTTGCTTTTGAGAGAAAGTGTGTTGCAAGAAGTAGAGCGTGCTCTGTCTTTTTTTAATGAAGTTTTTGAATCCAGAAAAAAAGCTTTTCTGCATTGACCAAGAGTAGGGATGATAGTGATAAATGCAGAAAGCAGTTAGAACAGCCCTTTATGTATGATAGTGTGCTAGACGCTTGTTAAAATTTTTTGAGACTCCTCAGAGCGCATGACTCTTGTGTGTTGTAAAGAATACAATAGACTGTAAAGATTATATATTTATGTTTTTGTTATGTTGCTAACGTAATGGTGGTTGTAAAGAGAGGGAAGGCGTGTGACAATATTTCGTTAATTATGGATCACTACAAAGAGGGATAAATGATGAAAGTAATGCAAAATATAATGCGCGTATTTGTTTTTATTATGTTACAGATCCAAATTGTACACGCATCCGATAGGGACTTGGAGTGCGTACGGAATAACCTATCTCATTTTGTGAGAGGCCACTCTCAATTCTGCTATTCGAATGAGTACTTGATGGGTGAATTGAGTTATGCGGAGTGTAACAGTTGTTTGTCTCGGAGAGTGAGCGCCACGATTCTTGCCGAAATTGCAGCACTAATGGATCAGCGCCCTAGGGTAAGAGAATTTTTAAATTTTAGAAAATCTTTGAAACCTAGATTAAGAGATATTCGCGTGAAAATGGGGGAAGATTATGAAGAAAGAGACAAACTGTTTGCTGCATGGTCCTTTCTAGCTGATCGTAATTTTGGACCCTCTGATAGGCAAGTTGTGTTGAAACCGACCATTTTTAGTGGGTGTGTGAAAGACGCTTTGGACAATGTTATCGCCATCGCAATCGCAAATAATAATGTTTGGAACGACGAACAACAGCAATCTATTGATGAGCTTATACAAAACGATTCTTGGACTCAAGTGGTTTGTGTTCCGAATAAAGCCACTGCCGATATCTTCAAAAAAAATCTTCAATCTTATTCTCAAGCTATAACGAGGAGTCAAAATTTGATGCAGCAATACCATGGTGAATTGGTACAGTTATGGGAAAAAGAGATAGACTATGCTCAGGAATCAAGACTTGTGCAGAATATATTAGATCAAGAAATACACAAGAGGGTGGGGACTATATTTAGGAATGCGTCACTTTGTGCTGTTATTGCTACCGCTTTCAGCGGGGTGGTTGCATGGTACCTGTGTGGTTATCTATGAAAACAATAAAAATATAATGATCATTTGAATAATGTTATTTCTTGTTGAACACTATGATAGAGGGAAGAGGCTATACTGTTGTGTGGCACAAGCGCTCTAAAATAAATTGGGTAACAAAAATGAAAAATTTTATGCTAGTGCTGTTTATTTTGGCAACAAGCATTATGGCTTCATCGGATGACAGTGATGAGCTCAGGGCGAATGCAGGCTCTATGTTTTAAGTTGGAATGATCATCGTGATGACGCAGGCAGGGTGAGTCAAGGAGTAGAACAGCAAAAAGTGAAGAAGATTTATGTTAGTGCTCATTATGATGTTGTGCAATATCCAGAGGCACCAACAGTAGAAGATGTGCAAAAACTATTGTATATACACAACCAAAAAATGCAATACATAAAAAAAGACTTCGAAATCAAAAAATTCATTACACAGCCATCAGCAAAAGAGGTGCAAGAGAGTTACAACTATTTGCGTGAGAAGATAAATCTTTAGAAGGGAGAGTTTTGAAGACCAGACTTTCTGGAAAGCGCAGCATCAAGTGATGATAGTTTTGAGCCAACTGGCTTCTCTAGGTGCAACTTTTACTGTAGGAATCAGAATCTGATTTGCAATGGATGATGCGCTGTGGGATACTTTTTTAATTTGAAAAAAAGCAGTGGCAAGACATCGATACTGTGCACAGAATGAGAAGACGTTGATCACTATGCTATAACGTATGAAGGTTAAGCTGGTGGAAAAATATTGCGTGACTTTGGTTTATATAAATCTATAAATAGGCCATTTAGCAAAGGGCAAAGATTTTTTAAAGAACAAGAGAACGCACGCGAATTGCGTTAGTGCGCAGGTTGCGGTAAACAGCGACTTGTTCGCCTACAGCAATGTCTACATCTCGTGGCTGAATAACAGTTAAGGTTTGTCCGTCTTTATCTAGGCGAATGGTGTACTCAAACGCTTTTGAACCATTATTGGCATTGGCGCTTGAGTTTCTGGATAGTCCTTCAACCATAGTTCCGGCGATGCCTCCAAGGATACCACCGGTAAGGAGTCCAACTCCTGGATTTTTGTTACTTGCGGCTAATCCAACGGCAGCTCCACCCATGGCTCCAAGACCTGTTCCAAGACCTGTCATTTTTTTGCCACCAGACCTTTCACTTCCGCCTATGCGAATAGTCTGTTTTTGTACAATGACGCCTTTTTCTGAGGCAAATGCTGATCCTACATCTTGAGATGTGAATTCGTTAGAAGATCCGTGATCTGCGCCATCATGAAATGCGCATCCGCTTAATACTAATAGTAGTCCCAAAACTAAGCAAGTCATTTTATCTTTACCTCTTTAAACAGTATAGCAAGAATGGTCAATTTTACAAGCGTATCTATTAGTATTTGTAAAAACATTAAAAATATGAAAATTAACTCAAATGTGATAAAGTTGATCATTGGTTTTTCTATTGGTGTCTAGGGAAGGCGATTTTGCTTCAAAAATAGCTTGCATTGATTGAAAAACAAGGAGAAAAAAATGCATAATACACTGAAAGTACTTCTTTTTCTTTCTGTGAGTGTGATCTCTGCTGCAAAACAGGATCAAAATAGTCTTGCAGAAGAAAATGCAAGGTATCTAGAAAAGATGACTGCAGCTATGAAAGATGGCACGATCCCGCGACCAAAAATTGTTGAAATAGATATGCACAAACTAAACTCAATCCCAGTAACGCCAGAGGAAACAATGCATGCAATAAATGATTTGGCCTATTATGCAAAATCGATCGCTCAATATGATAGTGGAGTGCAGGCTAATCATGAAGCGGCTAGAAAGGCGTATCAGAAGAATCCTGCTGACCTAATGTCGATTCAGATTCATCTGACAATGATGAAAAAGATCATAGCCGACAATGCTGGTGTAAAGTATATTTGGACTTTTGGGATTTTAGTCCCCGCCAATTGCCTGCGTGTAATACGCTAAACCTTTTTGTTATTCGACCAATGGAATTGATTTACATATAAAAGTTAGGAAGTGAGGTCATGCAAATCAGCGCGAAGATATACAAGGTATATGGCTTGATGAGGAAGGAGACATTGATACTAAGATGTGCGGGATTGTCTGTAGAGAAACCACAAGCGTTAAAAAAGCTGATATCTGCTGAAGCGGTTGTAGAAGTATCTTGTTTGGAAAGACATGAAGAGGATGGGATATATAAAAAGCAACCAACATTTAAAGACATTGATGATTTTGCGGAGTGCGCGTAATTGATTGGGTAATATCAACGAAAAGAAAATGTTCTGAACGGATTCGCTCAGCAGGATTGTTCCGCACACCATATGGTGATGTCTTTAAGGATGCCTTCGTCAATAGGGTTTTAACTTATGGCGCATTTAATGCTAGCTCCACCGGCGCTAAAACCTGTTATTGTGACTGAAAGAACCGTATCATTCGCTTATGCGAATGATACGCTTTTACACACGTTTTGCAAAGAGAATAATCTTTTGAACAATAAAGTCAAAATCCACTACTATTGTTGTTCTGAAAGCGCAAAAGGAACTGTTAAAGATATAGAATAAAGTGTGTTAGTATGCCGAGGTGATGGCTGATTATCATTTCTTTGAATACAAGCCGCTATAGAGGATACAGATCTTGCAAAACATACTAATCATATTTGTGCTGATTGTGTCGCAAGCGCAAAGCGCAGGCATAAGAGGGAGCGCAAATGAGTTCTCAGACCTCTTGGATTGTGAAGCTGAGAATGCGCGAAGGGTTCTGGAGGCGCATAATAAATTACAAAATTTGATGTGTGGATTCATTAAATACGTGGATTATTTGGCTGAAAAAAATCTTGAATTTGAGGATCTTTTTTCATTACAAGCTGGGAGTGAGAGGTTTAAGAATTATATGCATTGCTTTCAAAGTCTTAACAAAGATGCACAATTTTGCAAGATATTTTTTCAACAATGCGTTGCAGAAGGAGACAAGCATTTTAGAGCATTGTTCCATCTGTCTACATGCGTTAAGCAATGCGATGATGTGCGAGAGGGCGTGTTGCAGATGCACAGCATCGATCAGTCTACGGATTTACAAGACGTTCCATGGATCAGTTTGCGAGATGCTCTAAGCAATTTGTATAAATGGTTTAGCAGATGTCGATATTTGCACGAATGGCAGAAGAAGGTCCTCATAAGCTTAGGTGGCGGGCTACATATGCCCAATCAGGGCTGCAACGCGATCGTGATCGTTGAGGGCAGTGATAAAACTTATCAGTCATATATAAAATATACAGAAACTCGCGAATCGTTTATGGAAAAATTCCAGGATAAATTTGTATCTAACTTTATAGCATCTTCTTTTGACCAGACATTTTTTTCTGATGTGGAAAGAGAGATCTCTACAGCGCAAAGGGTGCGTGTGTGGAAAAAGAGATTGTCGCATATCAAAGTTATGTTGCTAGGTAAAATCTGTATTTTGATCCCGCAAGTCAGTCGTACTGTGTAGTGCCAAAGGGAAGGCGGCCCCCTTTGATTATGGAAGAAAATTTTAAACTTACGCTCTTTTGTGATTAAGCCAAAATAGTGCTAGAAATCATATGATATGAAAGAGAGGGATGTTTGGCTTGTGTGGTGAGGCTGCATTTAATAGATAGTATGCAAGGCCCTTTGCAAAACTTTAGTAATACTGCAGCGTAAAAGCGTAGAAGATTTGATCCAAAGGCATATGAAACACCTTAATGTTTGATGTATTAATTGATGATAATCTACCACTGAAATTTTCTTATTTTTTAGAGTATGCTGACTCCCATTATATGGATTAGGTATTATAGAACAGATTGCTTTGTATCAAGAATACAATATTTTAAGAAACTCGTGTGTTATGCATACAATCAAGAAGTGCAAAAATCAGGCTCAGATGCTGTGATAAAATCTGAGAATCTAAACATATCAAGGTTGAGTTGTGTGAGCATTTTTTACAATCAGAGTCTCTGAACAGTGCTGTGTTTGAGGAATCTGTTTTCCAACCCTATGTGCTGCAAGAGATAAAAACTTCTCTATAATATTTTTTTATTTTATAAAAAAAACATAAACAAATCAAATTTATTGCAAAATTAACCCAAATTTGATAAGATGTGGATGTTTAAACAATATGCATTAGTTTTTACATTGTCTCTAGGGAGGGCGCCTTTTCTTCAAAAAGCGCTGTAATTGGTTGAAAAATCAGGAGAAAAAAATGAACAATACAATAAAAATATTTCTTTTATTTTCTGTAAGCGTAGCATTTGCAGCATATCAGACCCCTGATGCTGAAGAGGTGAGGCGTAAACGGCTGCAGGTATTGGATGCTCCACAAGCGGCTTTGGACGCAGGGTTGAGACCAAATGCAATGCCCGCTCCTGTAAGAGCACGTGGCACGCGTATGCGTAGCGATGCGGAAGCCCTTGCAATGGTAAATCAGATGACGCAAAACAGCGAATGTGGTCGCCTGCCTGCATATGAGAGACCGCAGGCGAATTGCTGCCCGTTTGAATATGATGAAAGAGCATATGGTGCATGTAGCGATGCGGAAGCCGCTGCACGGGCAGAGAATCAGAGACTATATGCATTGCAGATGGATGAAGCTACAACCGAGATGTTTAGAACAGGTATTGATAATCCAGAAGTGATCGCATATCAAAGACGCATCGAACAACGCGTTGCCCAATCTGAGCGAATATACCATCCACAAGTTGTGCAACACCCAAGAATGAGAGAGATAAATAATTTGATGAACTACGCAAAATGCCATGGGATATATAATCAAAAATCTAAAGCCAACTTTGACGTGTATTATCATCAAGCTGTTCTTGCTAATACACGAGGGAATCGCGCGAGTATCAGAAGTGCCTTTGAAGAGCTGTGGCGTCTTGCTTTTGATGAAGATGCATATAGTAGTGATCAAGCAACGGCGTACCCGCCACAAGTTAATGCTGCGGGCCAAGCATACGCTGCATTGAAAACACACAACTATCCAGACGTTGTAGATAATTCAGATACGTATGTGGCTCGTGAGCTGACAGAAAAAATGCGCCAAGTCAAGGATTTGAAGAGTCGTGCAGAATTGGCAAATCTAACTGCTCAGGATAAGGAGAAGATAGAGAAACTTTATGCAGCATCTGTAATTAATTGTGATAGATCGGAACTTGCTATGCTTACTAAGCTTTATCATCGGATGTTATTGATAGTAAAGTCTGCAGAATCGAATCACCCGAAACCATACGAAGCACTGAATCCAGCCTGCGGTGCAGCTGATGAGAAAGAGCTAACTAAGAAATCAGATAATAAGCCAAAAGCAAGAGGCGCTCAAGCCGTTATGCAAGATCCAGCGCAACCAGAAGCAGTGGCTCACTCTGCGCTATCTTTGAAGGTAAACATCGATCATGTGATGGTGAGTTTACCAAGTACAAAGACATATGACGCCATAAGGAATTTATGTCAAATGTTTAAAGAGCGATTTGCCCAAAAGGAATACGGTGAGTTGCCTCGTCTGCATAATTTGATATGTACTCAGCTCGCAACCGTAGGTTTTGATGGCATGATCCCGCGACTAGCAGAGTTACCAACAACTGATGACTCGCAAGTGGAAGAGGCAACAATCGCAAACATCAAGACATTGCTTGATCAAGCAGAGGCTCTCGGTATCGATTCTTCCAAGATCGATTCTTCCAAGATAAAAAAGGTTCTTGATGATACGCTTTGTACTTTTGCTGGCAATAAAATAGAGATGCAGAAGAGATTAGCAAAGGCGAAGCAATTGCTCCATTCAAGCCAGCCGCAACCAATAGCTTCACAAAAAACAGCAGGTGACTGTGCAGCAGCCACTGCATCGCGAACACCCGACTTTGCCGTTGTGGAATTGCCAACGCTGGAAAACATCCGTAATTTGTTGGGAGATGCAATGGCTATCGGAGCAGATTTTGTAAAGCTAAAAAATATGTTTGATAGGGTGATGAAGGTTCATTATACTAATGAAAGAGAGATGAGAGCGCTATATGCAGATGCGCAGAAATTGGTCGGTATCCAACCTCAGCCAGTAGCGTCACAACAAGCTGCAGCAACCACTGCATCGAGAAGATTCAACTGTGCAGCCGCTGTGAAAAATCCAGCCAATGCTCAAGCGAATGCGCCCGATCATTCAGCATCAGCGTCTAACCTGCCGTCACAAGCGGTTTTGGCTTCCATGGCGGATGTTAGGCAATTCTCTGAGAATAAGATGTGTAAACAACGTCCCACATTTGAAGACATTAATGGCTTGGTTGCATACGCGCAAGCTACTGGTCAAGACACACCAATGGTACAGAAATTGTACGAATGCGCTTGCCAGGAGCATCAATCAGGGACTAGCAGTGTGTTGGCAATGCGTTATCAAACTATCTTGAAACAATTAGAGCCGAAACCAGTGGGCTCAACAACACCTGTCTAGAGAGCATGCGAATCTGGAAGCGTTTTGACAAAGGAGTCTTGTGATAGTGGATGTTCCGCCATATGGTGCGCTGCTTTACGCGTGCCATATGACG
>Ga0209544_1001051_pt1 | contig 32596 bp, 25 predicted proteins | sample MesohylPK_FD_187297 | JGI IMG/M metagenome (GOLD analysis project Ga0209544, IMG submission 187297) | Host-associated microbial community of the marine sponge Aplysina aerophoba from Gulf of Piran - sponge mesohyl, lysed by proteinase K... | ecosystem: Host-associated > Porifera > Sponge >... | reverse complement strand
ATCGTCGTCCGTCAGGTCCGGGCCGCGGCGGTTGCCCTGCCCCTCCCAGTGGTGGCAAACGGGGCACGTTCCCTGGCGGTAGATCACGGCGCCGCGTTCGATCGCCAGCGGATCGGCGGCCGCCGCCCGCGCGAGGCCGGCGGCCGGCGCCACGAGGCCCAGGAGGATGCAGAGCCAACCAGGTGACCGAAGGCGGGGTAGCGGGCTCGGCATGCGCAAAATTTACCGTACCGGTAGGAAGGCCCCGCGATTCGTTGTATTTTCCGCGCCGATGTGTGAATGGGAGGGCGCGGGTTCGCCGTGGGGGTACGACGCGGAAGACGGTCCGGGGCTGTGGGCCGGGCTCGACCCGGCGTACGCGACGTGCGCCCTGGGAACCGAGCAGTCTCCGATCGACCTGGCCGGCGGCCAGCGAGCCGATCTGCCGGAGGTCGAGTTCGACTACGGGCAGGGCCGAGCGACGATCGAGAACACGGGGCACGGCATCCAGGTGAACCCGGTCCCCGGCAGCGGCATCGTGCTCGACGGGGTCCGCTACGAACTGCGCCAGTTCCACTTCCACCGCGAAAGCGAGCACACGGTCGAAGGTGCGCGGTTGGCGCTGGAGATGCATCTTGTGCACGAGAGCGCCGACGGCGCGGTCGCGGTCGTCGGTGTTCTGCTCGACGAAGGCGGGGAGAACGACGCCCTGAAGCCGGTCTGGGCTCATCTTCCGACCCGACCCACGCAGCCGCGCGCGATGGCGGGCGACCTCGACCTCGCTTCACTGCTGCCCGACGACCGGACCTCGTGGCGGTACCGGGGTTCGCTCACCACGCCGCCCTGCACCGAAGGGGTCGCATGGGTGGTCCTTACCGAGGTGCTCGCGCTCTCGTCCGGCCAGATCGAAGCGTTCGCGGCGATCTATCCGAACAACTACCGGCCCGTTCAGCCTCTCGGGGAGCGTGTGTTGTATCGAGGCTGAGTTCGCGCCCAGCAGAGTGCCCGTGGGCCGGCAACTCACGCGGAGTGCCGGCCAGATGGCCGGCGCACCCAGTGGCGCTAGTTTGCGTCCCGCACCAGCCGCAGCATCGCGTCGCTGACGACGTAGGAGAACCGCGGGTCGTTGATGTTCGCGTTGACCTCGGTGACTGGCACCGACTGCTTCAGGTTTTTTCGCAGGGCCCTGAAGAGTGCCTGGTCGGCTTCCGGGTCGTGGAACGGTCCTCCGGGAGCGGCGAGCGTGGAGACGCCGCCGAGGGGCAGATAGACCTCGACCGGGCCGGTCGAGGCGTTCAGTTTCGAGGCAAGGACCTGGCCGAGTTCGCCGCACTCCTTCGGCGATGTGCGCATCAGGGTCATGTTGTCGCTCTGGTGGTGGAACACGCGCCCCGCGAACTCGTTGGGGACCGTGTCGCGGGCGAAGAAGCTGACCATGTCCAGGCAGCCGGGTACGACGATCGCCGGGGTGCCGCTCTTCGCCGCGGCCTCGAGGCGGGACGGGCCGGCGGTACGCACGCCGCCGACCAGTTCGTCCGCGCACTCCGTGGTGGTCAGATCGAGCACGCCGCGCACGAAACCGGCTTCGATCAGGCTTTCCATCGTACGGCCGCCGGCTCCGGTGGCCTGAAAGACGAGCACCTCGAGCCCCTCCGTCTCGAGTTGGCGCCGGCAGGCGTCCGCGCAGGGGGTGGCGCTGCGGAAAGTGGAGGCCGCGATCAGTGGTCGGTCGTCGCCGCTCTGGACCTCGACCCGGGCCATGGCGCAGACCGCGGCGGCCGTGCGGCTCAGGACCTGCCGGCTGATGCGGTTGACGCCGTCGATGTCCACGATCGAAGGCACCATGACGATGTCCTTGACGCCGACGTAGCCCGAAGCGTCGCCGCCGGCCATCGTGGAGACCATGACCTTGGGCACGCCCAGGGGTAGCGCGCGCATGGCGGTCGTCGCCATCGCCGTGCCGGCCCGGCCGCCGAGACCGACGATCGCGTCGAAGCTTCCGTGGCCGTAGTTGCGGCGGACGACTTCCTCGGCGCCTGCGGACATCGCGGCGATCGCCCGCCTGCGGTTAGCCGCCTGCACCAGTTGCTCGATCTTCTCGCCGCCGGCGTTGGCGACCTCGCGGCGGCTCACGTCGGGAAGCCAGCTTCCGTCGAGCGCCGGTTCGCCGAACACGCCGAGGTCGATGACGAACGCGCGACAACCCCAATCGTCGACGATGCGATCCACGAGATAGGAGACTTCGCCGCCCTTCGTGTCGAGGGTGGCCAGGACCGCGATCGTGCAGGGTGCGTCGGGCACAGCCCTACCATCCTACGGAGGAGTAGCGCCCTAAGACAAGACGTTCGGGGATAGGATAAAGAGGATGCGGCGCACATGTCGGGACGGAGCGCGCCGCCCCGGCGCTGGCGACGATTGGCGACCTCTTCCCTGATCCTGCAGTCGATGAACAACGCCGTCTCGCTGACTCTCGGTCTGGTACTCGTTCTGGGCCTGGCCACCGAGGCGAGCGCCCAGGAGGTGATGCCGGATCACGACGCTTCGCGCCGGGAGCGGCTCGACTACGGTGGCGATCGCTTCCGGACGGCGGAGGGCTTCCAGGTCGAGTCGGCGGCGGTGCCGGGGCTGGTCGGCTCTGTCGTCAACATGACCTTCGACGCCTCGGGTCGGGCCTTGCTGGCGCTCGAGAACGAGGGTCTGGCGGTGCTCGAGGACGGCGACGGCGACGGTGTCTACGACCGAAGAATCGATATCGCGCCCCAGGTCCGGACGGCGCACGGCCTTTACGTCATGGGCCCGGGCGACCTGCTCGTGCACGCCAACGGCGATGGCCGTCTGGCGGAAGCCGCCGGTGTCGAGGGCGAGGCGCGCTCCAGCGGGTCCGTCGAGGACACCGGGCTCTACCGGCTGCGGGATACCGATGGCGACGACCGGATCGACGAGGTCGAACGGATCGCCCGGGCAACGGGCCGGATCCAGGAGCACGGCCCACACACGATCGCCCGCGGTCCTGACGGGGCGCTCTACCTGCTGTACGGGAACTTCTCCGGCCCCGACGTGCGGCTGGCCGAATCGTCGGCGCTGCGCGAACTGCAGGAGGATCAACTCCTGCCGCGTATCCTCGATCCCCGGGGCCACGCGAACAGCTTGCGCGCGCCCGGCGGCACGCTGTACCGCTTCGATCCGGAGGCGAACACCTGGGAACGGCTCTCCGGTGGTCTGCGTAACCCGTTCGATCTGGCGATCGGGGCGGCCGGTGAGGTCTTCGCCTACGAGGCCGACATGGAGTGGGACCGGGGTCTGCCATGGTTCAGGCCAACCCGGGTCGTTCACCTGATTCCGGCCGGAGACTACGGCTGGCGGACGGGCTCCGGGAAGTTCGCGTTCTACGAGATCGACACGCTGCCCGGGGTCGTCGACATCGGTCGCGGTTCGCCGGTCGGCGTCGCCTTCTACTACCACTCCGCCTACCCCGAGCGGTACCTCGGCGCGTACTTCATGGGCGACTGGTCGCGGGGCCGCATCCGGGTCCTGTTTCCCGAACGATCCGGGGCCACCTGGACGGGTGAAGCGCACGACTTCGTGCTCGGCGAGCCGCTCAACGTGACCGACATGGATGTCGGACCCGACGGCTGGCTCTACTTCGCAACCGGCGGCCGGGGGACTTCGGGCGGCCTCTACCGCGTGACCTACGAGCAGCCGGGCGCGCCTTCGGAGGCGACCGGCGTGCTCCGTGCCGTGCGGCAGCCCATGCCGCGGTCCGGGTGGGGCAAGGAGGCGATCGTCGCCGTACGGGCGGAGGCCGGGGATGCTTGGGCGCCGGAGCTGTGGCGGATCGTCAGCGACTCGGGCAGCGAGGCCCTGGATCGCCAACGCGCGCTCGAACTGCTCCAGGTCCACGGCCCAAGGCCGACCCTCGACGAGACGTCGGCCCTGCTGTCGAGCGACGAGCCGTTGGTGCGCGCCGCGGCGGCGTCGCTCCTCGGCTCTTACACCCTCGCGCAGGTGCAGGAACCGCTTCGTGGAGCGCTCGCGGACCCCGATCCGCTGGTGGCGCGGCGCGCGGCCGAGTCGCTCGCCCGGTCGGGGCTGCATCCACGTGTCCGGGGACTGGAGGTCGCAACTTCCGAGGCCCTCTACGAGCTGCTGGATCACGAGGACCGGTTCCTGCGCTATGCGGCGCGTGAGGCGATCCTGCGGATCCCGCACGGCTACTGGTTCGACCAGGCGTTCATGGCTTCTCCCGAGCAACGTCCGCGCGGCTTCTTCGAGGCGATGGTGGCGACGATCTACCGCCAGGAGCACAAGCTGGAGTACAACTTCCTGACCGGCAGGCTGTTTCAGGTGGCCCGGACCGACCTGGACGTCGAGGGAGAGCTCGACTATCTGCGCATGCTGGAGCTCTTCCTCATCCGCGATGAGGATCCGGAGGCGCCCGGCCGCGCCGACGCCCGGGCGCGCCTGGGCCCGTTGCTGCTGGCGCGTTACCCGCACGCCGACGACCGGGTGAACCGGCAGCTCGAGCGGCTGCTGGCCTTCCTGCAGCCGGACGGCGCGCTACCGAAGATGGTCGATCGTCTGGACGACGAGCGACCGCCGGAGGAGCAAATCCACACCGCCTACTGCCTGCGCGCGATGGATAGTGGCTGGACGCCGGAACTGCGGAGCCGGGTCGTGGCCTGGTTCGACGACGCCCGGGAGTTCCGGGGCGCGGCCAGCATGGAGGGGTACATCAACGCGATCTGGAACGACGTCCTGGCCCGGTTCCCCGCCGAGGAGCGAGCCGCCGCGGAGGAACGGCTGGAGTTCCAGCGCGCCGAGCGCGCCCGGCGCGCCGCCGAACTGATCACGGACGTCGAGGGCGATCGGCCGGGCAGAAGCGACCTCGCCCAGATGAGTTTCGAGGAACTCGCCGAGTACCTGGAGTACGACGTGATGGCGTACGAGCGCTACAACCCGGAGCATGGCGAGCGGGTGTTCCACCGCGCCCGCTGCTCGGCATGCCACGTGTTCGGTGACATCGGCAGTGGCGGCGGACCGGACCTCTCAACCGTTGTCAAGCGGTTCCGCCGTCGCGAGGTGCTGGAGTCGATCATGTTCCCCTCGCGGGTGATCTCGGACCAGTACCAGGCGGTCGATGTCGAACTGGACGACGGCAGCTACCACAGCGGCATGGTCGTCGAGGACACAGCGGCACGCCTGACGTTGATCGACGCGGGCGGCAACCGGCTCGACCTGGACAAGTCACGGATCAGCAGCCAGGAGCCGTCCGCGCTTTCGATCATGCCCGAGGGCCTGCTCGACGCGATGACCCTGAGCGACCTGACGAGCCTGATCCGTTTCCTGGACGAGGGCGCGGACCAGGCGCAGTAGGAGCATCCGGGTGTTCAGCGCCCGGATTCGGCGCCAGACGCCAGTTGTCTCTGGCGCGGCTCAGCGAGGCGCGGGCGCGAGAGGCTCAGCGCCGTCGCCGCGGATCGCTTCAAGCTCCGCGGCCAGCCGCTCGACGATGTCGGGCCGTTCGAGGAACAGGTCCGTGGCTTCGGCCGGATCGGCGGTCAGTTCGTAGAGCTGGCCCAAGGCGCCGCCCGGTTCGGGGAGGAACTGGCGCGGCACCGTGAAGCCGCCGGAGCCGAGACCCTCGATCAGTTTCCACTTGCGGCTGTCGGCCGCGCCGTCAACTTCGTGGAAGCGGAGGGCGAACATGCCGCGCGAGCTGTGGTGAATCAGTGAACGGCGCGGCGCCGGGGCGTCCGGGTCGCCGCGGAGCACCGGCCACAGATCAACGCTGTCCTCCGCGCCGCCGCCCGCGATCGGCTCGTCCAGGATCGAGGCGACTGTACGGAAGATGTCGAGCAGCCCGGCGAGTTCGGAGCGCACCGAACCGGCGGGGATGCGGCCCGGCCAGCGGGCGAGGAAGGGGACGCGGTGACCACCCTCATGGATATCGGCCTTCTGGCCGCGCAGGGAGCCGTTCGCCCGGTGCCCGGTCTCTTCGATGTCGCTGGCCAGCCAGTGGGCGCCGTTGTCGCTGGTGAACAGGACCAGGGTGTCTTCGGCGAGACCCAGATCGTCGAGATCGGCGAGCAGCCGGCCGACACCGGCGTCGACCTGGGCCACGAAGTCGCCGTAGACGCCGGCGCCGCTGGTTCCCTCGAACTCGGGCAACGGCATCCAGGGGGTATGCGGCGACGGCAGCGGGAGGTAGAGGAAGAAGGGGCGGCCGTCGTCGGCGCTTGCCCGTTGCCCCAGGTAGCTGCTCGCGCGGTCGAAGAGCGTGGGCGTCACCTCCAGGAAGTCGAAGCCGGGCGCGATCTCGCCGGCTCGCCAGTAGCCCCCGCCGCCGCGGCGTCTCATGTCGCTGGCTTCGACGGTCTCCGTAGCGGCCTCGACCACGGCGTCGTCCTCGATGTAGAGATACGGCTCCATGTCGAGCGAAGCCGGAATGCCGAAGTAGTGCTCGAAGCCGACCGTGACCGGACCCGGCCGGAGGGATGCCGTGTAGTCGGTCCGGCCGGGCTCGCCGTCGTCGGGATCGGGATCGGCGCCGAGCCCGAGATGCCACTTGCCGATGCCGGCTGTCGCGTAGCCGTTGGCGTTCAGGAAAGCGGGCAGGGTCAGCCGCCCCGGTTCGATCAGCGCCGACGAGCGCCCGCCGAGGACGCCGCTCTTCAGCCGGGATCGCCACGCGTAGCGGCCGGTCAGGAGCGCGTAGCGGGTGGGAGTGCAGACCGACGATGGACTGTGGGCATCGGTGAGCCGGACGCCTTCGCTGGCCAGACGGTCGAGGTTGGGAGTCGGTATTCGGGATTGCGGGTTGTAGGCGCCGAGGTCGCCGTAGCCGAGGTCGTCGGCGAGGATCAGCAGGATGTTCGGCCGCTGGGGCCGAGGCCCTTCGCCGGTCTTCGGCGCGGGTGCGCAGCCGGCAACCAGGAGCGTCGCGGCTGCCGCGAACCAGGTGGCAACGCCGCGAGGGCTCGCGTGGCGAAGTGACGGTGTATGACGGCAGGATGGTTGGTACAGTTCGTTGCTTCCCTTCGTGTCCGATCGTAGCGCTGACCTCGTTCAATGCCTCCCAAGCCGCGCACGAAGGCCAAGCGTTCGCGGCGCCCCGTTTGCCGCGGAGTCCGCGGAGCGACGACGGTCGATGGTACGAGCCGGGAGGAGATTCTGGCTGCGACCGCGGAACTCCTGCAGAGGATGGTCCAGGAGAACGGAATCGAGCCGGAGGACGTGGCGAGCGCCATGTTCACGACGACGCCCGACCTGACCGCGGAGTATCCGGCCCTGGCGGCCCGTCTGATGGGCTGGCGCGATGTGGCCCTGCTCTGCGGTCACGAGATGGCGGTCCCGGGCGGCCTGGATCGCTGTGTACGCATCCTGCTGCACTGGAACACGACCCTTCCCGCCTGCGGGATCGAACACGTCTACATTCACGGCGCGGCCAACCTGAGGCCGGATCGCGGCGAACTTGAGGAGCTGCGCCGGCAGGTCGACATCGGGACGGACGGGCGTTCGGGTTGATCAGGGGAGCCGGCGCAGAGTCAGCAGGCGGAAGTCCATTGCCTGTTCGCCGGGGATCTCGAGCGCCTGGAGGGTGAGTGTTCCGCTGCCCGCTCTGAGTTCGATGGAACCGAGGACCAGGGGCCGGAAGTCCTTCACGTACGACTCGATGCGCTCGACGCGGTCGTGTTCCATGCCGATCAGGGGCGGGTCGTGGGCTTCGGTGATTCGGCCGGCGACGGTCTGATCGCCGAGGCGCAGCTCGACGAGCGAGCCGGTGTCGGCTTCGGCGCAGGTGGCGTAGAGGACGGCCTCGAAGCGGCCGTCGACCAGGACCTCGACGTTCCACGTGATCACGTCCTCGGTGCTGGTCCAGTTGCTGAAGTAGGAGTCGTTGCGGTAGCGGCTGGAATGGTGGATGCCGCCGCTTGCGATGCCGTCGCGGGCCGGCAGATGGGTGTACTCGTGTTCCGGATGGCCGATCGGAATCGGACGGGTGTCGTGCTCGGGAAGTTCGGGCAGTACCCCGGACAGGAAGGCGTCACGGACGGCTGTGAGCCGGGCCGCCGCGCGGGGCTGCTCCAACACGATGTCGGTTTGCTGGCCCGGATCGGAGGCCATGTCGAACAGTTGGTCTTCATGGTCGAGCCGGTAGCGCTGGCCACGGATGCTCGTTCGCCCGCGCCAGTGGTTCACGAGATGGCGATCGGGCCAGGCAACGGACTCCGGTTCTGCGACGACCAGCGGCTTCAGGCTGAGGCCGTCGACGGGGTGGGCCGTATCGTGGGCGATCCCGGCCAGGTCGGCGAGGGTGGGCAGCAGGTCGATCGCGCCGGCGATCCGATCGACCGTGGTGCCTGCTTCGATGGACCGGGGCCAGCGAATGAACAGGGGAGACCGGACGCCGCCTTCGTCGGTCGAGCCCTTTCGCCCCTTCAACCCGTCGTTCCAGCGCCAACCGTTGGGACCGTTGTCCGTGAGGTAGACGACGATCGTGTTGTCTGTGAGGTCCAGCGCCGCGAGGCGTGATGTGACCCGTCCGACGTTCCAGTCGATGTTCTCGGTCATCGCCAGGGCGGCCCGGGTGTGAGCGAGGCTTTCCTTCTCGGGATCGCGGTGGCGCTGGGAGATGGAATTGTCCGCGAAACGGTCCCACCAGCGGTCGGGCACCTGCATCGGGCTGTGCGGCGTGTTGTAGGCGACCCAGACGAAGAAGGGCTCCGTTCGGTGATTCTCGATGAAGCGGATCGCGCGTTCCGTGAAGTCGTCCGTGACGTAGCCGTTCCCCTGCACGACGCGGCCGTTGTGGTCCAGGGGAGGGTCGAAGTAGTTGCCCCAGTGGCCCGAAGTGAAGCCGTAGAACTCGTCGAATCCGCGCGCGTTCGGGTGGTAGGGCGGTTGCGACCCGTTGTGCCACTTGCCGAAGGCGGCGGTGGCGTAACCGGCGTCGCGAAAGACCTCGGCGAGGGTCGTCTCGTCGAGGTCGATCCGTTCACCGCCGGCGGTCGTCGCGTAGACCCCGGAGCGGACGTGGTGGCGGCCGGTGAGCAGCTCGGCGCGTGTTGGCGAGCAGACGGGACTGACGAAGAAGTGGGTGAAGGCGGCACCCTCACGGGCCAGAGCGTCGATGTTCGGTGTGCGGACGCTCGCGTTGCCGTTGACGCCCAGATCGCCCCAGCCCTGGTCGTCGGCGAGGAACAGGACGACGTTCGGGCGGGGCGGCGACTCAGGCGCTACGCATGCTCCGGTCAGCGCGGCGAGGAGCAGGGCCGTGGGTACGCCGCGCATGGCTCGTTTCTATCGTGCGGGGCCTAAACATGACTAGAATGGTCATCTTTTGGCGCATCAACCCGACCGACAACAGTCGACCCGATATAGACCGGAGGAACCATGACGCTCAGAATCAACGACGAGGCACCGAACTTCACCGCGCAGACCACGGAGGGAGAGATCGACTTCCACGAGTGGATCGGTGAGGGCTGGTGCGTTCTGTTCTCCCATCCCAAGGACTTCACACCGGTGTGCACGACGGAGCTGGGCACGGTGGCGGGTCTCAAGGGCGAGTTCGACCGGCGCGACTGCAAGGTGATCGGCATCAGCGTCGACGGCGTCTCGGATCACGAGGCCTGGTCGAAGGACATCGAGGCGTCCCAGGGGAACGCCGTGAACTATCCGCTGATCGGCGATCCGACGCTGGACATCGTCAAGCAGTACGACATGCTGCCAGCGGACTCCGGCGACACCTCGGAAGGACGCACGCCGATGGACAACGCGACCGCTCGATCGGTGTTCATCATCGGCCCGGACAAGCGGATCAGGGCGACTCTGACCTACCCGATGAGCACCGGCCGCAACTTTGCGGAGATCCTTCGCGTGGTCGACTCCGTGCAGTTGACCGCCAGGGAGCAGGTGGCGACGCCGGCAAACTGGGAGCAGGGCGACGACGTGATCATCCTGCCGGCCGTTTCGGACGAGGCGGCCAGGGCGAAGTACCCGCAGGGCTGGCAGCAGCCGCTGCCGTACATCCGGGTGATCCCGCAGCCGTAGCGGCGCAGGTCCAGGTCCGGTGTTCCGGGGCTAGTCCGCGGCGTCGACCCGGGAGCCGCCGCGGCAGTCGGGGGAGAGGCTCCGGTTCTCGCCCCGTGCCCGCCATTCGGCAGGGGTCAATGCGTCGATCGCCAGAGCGTGGATCGGGCCCGCCAGTTCCTCCGCCAGAGCGCTGTGGACGACGCGGTGCCTTCGAAGGCGTGTCGCGCCCTCGAACCGGCTGCTGACGACGACTACCCGGAAGTGGGTCTCGGCCTTGGGCGGTACGTTGTGCATACGGCTCTCGTTGAGGACCTCGAGTACCTCGGCGCCGGTTGCCTCCATGAGCTTGGCGCGGATCGCCTGTTCGAGAGCGGTGCCGCGCACCACTGCTCTTCCTGAAGCGTTGTTCGTGGCGAGCGGGCGGCCGATGCCGGTCATGGGCGAAGCATAGCGCCGCCGGCTCCTGGCGCACGCGTGCTACGGTCCCCGCTGATGGCCGCGGAGCGTCGTTCACCCTGGGTCTATGTTCTGCTGAGCTGTCTGGGAGTCTTGGTTCTGGGCGCCGTGGTGGTCGGCGGGCTTGTGTTCTTCGGCGTTCGCACCGCCCGGAACATTGCGGCGGACAACGAGGATCCTGAGCGCCGGCGCGACCGGGCTCTCGAGATTCTGGGCGCCGGTGAGGCGCCTGGCGGCTACCACGCGGTGACTGTGGTTTCCGTTCCCTTCGTGCTCGACATGGCCATCTTCTCGGACCTGGCTCCGGGGGCGGAACCCTGGGCGGGGGAGTTCGGGGAGCGGGGCTTCTACTACGTCCAGGCGCTGTGGGGAGGAGATGACCTGAGGGCGTTCTTCGACGGCGAGACGTCGGAAGCAGCGGCCTTGCGGGAAATGGGGCTGGAGCTTGATCTCGAGGAGACCCTCGGGCGTGGCGATCTGGACCGGGAGGACGTCGCCGTGCGGTGGGCAGACTTCCGGGGAAGCACGATGTTCGGGGCGGGGGAACAGATCGGGGAGTTCGTGACGTTGATTGAGTTCGACTGCCCGGGGGACGAGCGGATGCGCATGGGCATCTGGTTTGGGCCCGCGGAAGAGAGCGAGGAAGCGGATGCAACGCAGAACGACGAAGCTGCCGATTCAGCTCCAGGGAGCGAGGCGCTTGCCGCCTTCCTCGAGCCCATTCGTCCCTGCAGCGCTACGGCGCCCGATGGGGGCTGACGGGAGCGTAGCCACGCTCCGGCTATCGGCGCGTCTTCGCCGCCTGGGCCTAGGGCTGGCTGCGGCGGGCGCGTGCTGCTGGCTGGCTGCTCCCGCGGTCGCCCAGTCTTCGGGTGGCGAGTCGGCAAGGTATCGGCTGACATTCGAAGGCACCTGGACCCGCACCGCCACGCCGGGGGGCCTGCCGGGCAACGCACATTTCTCGCCGCCGATCGGCGCTGTACACAACGACGACCTGGAAGTCTGGCGTCCTGGCCGGACAGCCAGCGCGGAACTGGAGCAGGTAGCGGAGATTGGCGTCAACAGGAGGATGCGAGCATTCCTGGAACGCCGGGGCACGCAGGTGCTGGAGGTGATCGAGAAGGATCCGGGGAGAGGCGGCACGGCACGGACGACGATCGAGTTCGAGGCGACCCGGGAGTATCACCGGGTCACGCTGGTGACGATGATCGCGCCTAGTCCGGACTGGTTTGTTGGCGTAGCCGGACTGGACTTGCTGGATCGTCAGGGCGAATGGCTGACGAGCCGCGAGGTCGACCTGTTTCCCTACGACGCCGGGACCGAAGAGGGAACCGAGTTCTCGCTGGACAACACGGCCACCGTGCCTCGGGGCACGATCACGAGCATTCGTGGAATGGGCAAGTTCACCGATGCGCCGATGGCGAAGCTGACGTTCGAGCTGCTCGAATCCGATGACCCTGACGATCCGGTTGACCCTGACGATCCGAGTGAACCGAACGTTCGGTTCTTCGGCGATGTCGCGGCGACGCCGGCGGGCGACACCGCCGTCACGGTCTCCTGGCGTGGTGAGTGGGCCAGACCGGGGAAGGGCATCCTGACCATCGAGGCGCGCAGCCAGAAAACCGACTGGACCCGGCTCATGGACGCCGGCGCCCCGGACGGGCAGGTGCGCATCGACGGTCTGGAGGCCGGCGCGCCGTACACCTTCCGGCTTCGCAACCAAGGGGCCGGCGGCCGTTTCGAGTACTCGGAACAGGCCAGCGCGACGACGGGTGCCTACGGCGACGAGTGCCGCGCCGGCGAGGAGTTTCTCTGTCTGCGGGAGGGCCGCTTCGAGGTTCAGGTCCACTGGAAGAACAACGAGCGAGTCGGCGACTACGGGGTCGGCCGCAGCGTTCCGGTCGAAGTCTCCGATGAGTCGGGACTGTTCTGGTTCTTCAATCCGGAGAACATCGAGCTCGTGGTCAAGGTTCTCGACGGCCGTGCGATCGACGACCACCACTGGGTGTTCTACGGTGCGCTCTCGGACGTCGAGTACTGGATCACGGTGCAAGATGTCGTGGCAGGCGTCAGGCGCACCTACCACAACGTGCAGGGCCGGATTTGCGGTCAGAACGATACGAAGGCGTTCCTCGAGAGTGGCGTTTCCCCTGTTGCGGCCACGGCTGTGGAACGCGGTTCCATGGGTTCAACCGGCGTGGATCTGCTTCGGATCGAGGCACTCCCTTTCGGACCGACCGGGGTCGCCTTACCGGTCGAACGCGACGGCTACTGCGAACCGGGCCCGGAACGCCTGTGCGTCCAGGACAACCGGTTCTCGCTCGAGGTCCGGTTCATCGACCCCAATGAGTCCAATCCGGGTGTCGACCCGGAGAAGGCAGCGACGATCGTCGACTCGTTGACGACGGCGGAGACGGGCTTCTTCTGGTTCTTCACCCCGTCGAACATCGAATTGGCGGCGAAAGTGCTCGACGGCCGGGAGAACAACGGTCACTTCTGGCTGCTCTACGGTGGCGTCTCGGATGTCGAGTACACGCTGACGGTCACCGATACCGTAACCGGCCTCACTAAGGACTACACCAACGAGCAGGGAAGCATCTGCGGAATGGTCGACACGGAGACCTTCTAGGAGTTTCGTTCGGCAGGAGTGTGACTGGTGCGCTCAGACTGAAGCCGCGGAGTTCTCCCCCTGAGCCACGATCCGCCTCAGGTCCGCTTCCCGGTCGAGCAACGATTCCAGGAGTGCAAACTGCACGCGACAGCGCTCGAGGTTCTGTTCCGGGCGCTCGACGCGGAAGTAGACGTCTCCTTCCAGGTAATCCGTAAGGAACCGTACTGCCTGCTCGAGAGTCAGTACCAGGGCGCCGTCGACGAGGCTTTGGCGCTCGTCGGGGGTCAGGAAGCGGGCTCCGTCGAGATAGCCGGAGGCAAGGGCGCCGAACAGTTCCAGGTCGACCTCGACCGTTTCTGGATCGCGGGCATCTTCGTCGGTCCGATGGGCCATGGACCGCGCCATGTCGCCGAAATCGAAGGCGGCCAGACCGGGCATCGCGGTATCCAGGTCGACGACGCAGAGCGCTTCGCCGTTCTGCCGGTCGAAGAGGACGTTGCTGATCTTGCAGTCGTTGTGAACGGTGCGCTGGGGTAGCCCTCGGGCCACGGCCTTGATCAACCGGTCGGCCAGGCCTCGATGCGTGGCGGCGGCCTGGACTTCGGCTTGGGCCTGCTTGCCGCGGACCGCGCCGGCCGCCTTGGCGGCCAACGCATGGTCCAGAGCCTCGAAGCGGCCGACGGTGTCGTGGAAGCGGGGAATCGTCTCGAACAGGGGCGGTGGGGGAAGGTCAAAGAGCACGCCCTGGAAGTGTCCGAACGCTTGCGCCGCCCGAAAGACCTGATCGCCTGACGAGGCGGTGACCCGGGTTGTTGTGTCTTCGATGAACTCGTACATCCGCCACCAGCCGTCGGCGCCGTTACCGTCCCTTTCTCTGCCGCTTCCTGCGGAAGCGCTTTTCTTCCTGCCGCTCCTGATCTCGATCCAGGAGCGACCGGTGTCGGCCGGAATCAGGGTCAGGCGGCGCCTCCGGTTTCCGGGACCGAGCCTCTCGGCGAGGTGTCGGGTGATCCGCTCGATGTTCTCCATCAGCCGGCGCGGATCGGCGAAGACGCGTTCGTTGATCCGTTGCAGCAGTCCCCGTCGGCCGTCGCGGCTCGTGATGACGTAGGAGTCGTTGATGTGGCCGCTCTTCAGCTCAACGGCGGCGGTCGGCTCGCCGCCGAGCTGGAAGCGTGCGGCGGTTCGCAGGACGCTCTCCTGTTCAGGCCGTCGTCGCTGCGCCGTCATGGAGGAGAGTGTCGAGAGCGGGAGATTGCATCGAGATATTTTGATGATATCATCGTCATATCAAACATCCTCGCGGCCGGTCGGGGCCGTGTCCCTAGAGACCATAGGAGTCGTCATTCATGGAAAACAAGATGGTAGAGCACCGGGAAGAGCGTCTCGCGGTCAGGTCGGGCCTGGGCATGCTGTGCCTGCTCGTCCTTCTCATCCTGCTCGCGATTGCCGGGACCGTCGTCTTCGGGATCTGGCAGGTCATCCCCGTCGTGATCTTCTGCGCGGTTTGCATTCCCGTTCTGCTCCTCCTCATGTTCGGCCTGTTCATGGTCCACCCAAACGAAGCAAAGGTGCTGCAGCTCTTCGGCGCCTACCGGGGAAGTGTCTACGACACCGGCCTGCGATGGGCGAACCCGTTCCTGACCAAGCGCCGCGTGTCCGTGCGGACCAGGAACTTCGAAACCGGAAAGCTCAAGGTCAACGACAACGCCGGCAACCCGATCGAGATAGGAGCCGTCGTCGTGTGGCGGGTCGTGGACAGCGCCGAGGCTCTCTTCAATGTCGACGACTACGAAGACTACGTCCAGGTGCAGAGCGAGGCGGCGCTGCGGAACATGGCCACCGGCTATCCGTACGACGCACACGAGGAGGGGGAGATCTCCCTTTCGCACCATACGGCCGAGATCTCGGAACGGCTGCGCGGCGAGGTGCAGGAGCGGCTGGCCGCCGCCGGGGTGGACGTGATCGAAGCGCGAATCAGCCATCTCGCCTACGCGGCCGAGATTGCCGCGGCCATGCTGCAGCGCCAGCAGGCGGCCGCCGTGGTTGCCGCGCGGGCCCAGATCGTCGACGGCGCGGTCGGGATGGTGGAGCAGGCGCTCAACATGCTGAGCGAGAAGGACGTCGTCCATCTCGACGACGAACGCAAGGCGGCGATGGTCAGCAACCTGTTGGCCGTCCTCTGCAGCGATCGGCATACGCAGCCGGTCGTGAACACCGGCACGCTCTATCCGTAAGCAAGGGTGTGATTGGTGGCGGCCCCGCGCAAGGCGTTTCTGCTACGGCTCGACGCACGCGTCTACGAGGAGCTCCGGCGCCTCGCGGCGTCGGAGCTCCGGAGTGTGAATGGGCAGATCGAGTACATGATCCGTCAGGTCCTTCAGGAAAGGGGAAGAAGTGCTGGCGCTTCTGGTGTTGGTCAGGGTACGCACGCAGCCCCTGAAGGAGAACGGAGCGAAACACCCGAGGGTGGTTGATCGTCTTCATACTGGTACACTTGCGCGTCGTCGGCCGTGAGATGATCCGCAACCCCGCTGAGAGGCGCCTCCAGCGGAGGGGTTGATCTGTAGGCTGAAGGCCCGCCGAGAGAACACACGCCCCGCGGCCGAATCGAACTTCCGGAGAACGAAGCATGGCAGTTGCTCCCGTCAAGGACACAGGTAAACGGATCGAGGCGCGGTACGCCTCGATCCGTCAGTTGCTGGAACTGGGGAAGGCGAAGACCTATCTCCTGGGCGACGAAATCCAGGACATGATGCCGGCCGACATGGTCGGGGTGGATGGCGAGATCCGCGAGCTCCATGACCGGCTTCGGGAACTCCGGGTGGGAGTCATCCGGCGTCCGGGCTGGTACGTGGCCAATCTCGACGAGACGGTGACCCTCGAGATCGACAAGGCGGACGACGATCCGGCGACGCCGACGGTCAGCGAGCCGGTCAACACGAGCGATCCGGTGCGGATGTACCTGCGCGAGATGAGCACCGTGCCGCTGCTCGACCGTGACGGCGAGGTCGAGATCGCACGGGCGCTCGAGGACGGCGAGTGGCTGATCTTCCAGGCGATGGCCGGCAACCCCGATTTGATGACCCGGCTGCTGGCGCTCACCGAACTGGCGGACCGCAAGAACGCGAAGCCGCTGTCGCAGTTGGTCGAGATCGACCATCCACTGTCGCTGCTCGACGAGAACGGGCTGAAGCGGATCGCCAAGCGCGTCGGAGTGTTCGAGAAGATGAAGGAGCTGGAAGGGGAGCTCGAACGCACGCGCCGGCGGCAGAAGCGCTACAGCCCCCGCGGCGACCGCTTCCAGGAGATCGAGCGGGAGATCGACCGGCTGGAAGAGAAGGTCTCCTCACTGATCGTCGAGCTGGCCTTCACCGGTCCGGACCGCAACAGGGTCGTTGACCTGGTCAAGCTGATCGACAACCGCTTCCGGCGCAGCGAGCGGGACATCAGCCGCGCCCAGGTGGCGCTCGAGCGCGAAAGCAACGAGGAGCTCAAGGCGCTGCATCGCCGGCGCATTCAGAAGTACCGCGAAGCGGTGCGGGCGCTCGAGGCTCGCTACTCGATCACCCAGGGCGAACTGCGCGCGCTGGTCGCGAAGGTCAAGCGGGGCGAGGCGTTGAGTGAGCGCGCCAAGGAGCAGCTCATCATGTCGAACCTGCGCCTTGTCGTCTCGATCGCCAAGAAGTACACGAACCGCGGCCTCCAGTTCCTGGATCTGATCCAGGAGGGCAACATCGGCCTGATGAAGGCGGTGGAGAAGTTCGAGTACCGCCGCGGCTACAAGTTCTCGACCTACGCGACCTGGTGGATTCGTCAGGCTGTCGCGCGGGCGATCGCCGATCAGTCGCGGACGATCCGCATTCCGGTCCACATGATCGAGAACATCAACAAGCTGACCCGCACGTCGCGATCCCTGGTGCAGGAGCTGGGGCGCGAACCGACCGCCGAGGAGATCGGCGAGCATATGGACCTGCCCGCCTCCAAGGTGCGCAAGATCATGAAGATCGCCCAGGCCCCCGTTTCCCTGGAGACGCCGGTGGGCGAGGAAGAGGACTCCCATCTCGGCGACTTCATCGAGGACAAGACCTCGCCGTCGCCGGTGGACGAAGTCATCTCCGCCAACCTGCGCGAGCAGACGGGCAACGTCCTGCGTTCGCTTTCGCCGCGGGAGGAGCTGGTGCTGCGGATGCGGTTTGGTGTCGGCGAAGGTTCCGAGCACACGCTGGAAGAGGTCGGGAAGTCGTTCAACGTGACCCGGGAACGCATCCGGCAGATCGAATCGAAGGCGCTGCGTAAGCTCCGGCATCCGGACTGGGCCCAGAAGCTCCGTCCGTTCCTGGACGACGGCGCCTAGTTCCGTTCGGCCGGCTCGACACAGACTGAACAGTGCGGGTATGCACCGGCACCAGCGGGTTCTCCTACCCGGCGTGGACGGGACCCTTCTACCCGTCCGGGACGAAGCGGCCGGACATGCTCGCCTTCTATGCTTCCCGACTCGGTGCGGTGGAGATCAACAACACGTTCTACCGCATGCCGAAGACGGATCTGCTGGAGCGTTGGCGTGGCGTGGTGCCCGACGGCTTTCGTTTCGCGCTGAAGGCGTCGCGCCGGATCACCCATCAGCAACGCCTGCGGGACGCCGGGGATTCGGTCGACTACCTGTTTCGCACCGCGGGGGTGCTCGGCGAGCGTCTTGGCCCCTTCCTCTTCCAGTTGCCGCCGTACCTCAGGCGCGATGTCGATCGGCTGTCGAGCTTCCTGGAGGTCCTTCCCGACGGGATGCGCGCCGCGTTTGAGTTCCGCCATGCGAGTTGGTTCGAGGACGATGTGTTCGCATTACTAGAGGGCGCCGGCGCCGCGTTGTGCATTGCCGATGCCGGTGGCGACCACGACGCCCCGGTCGTGTCCACCGCCGACTTCGGCTATCTACGGCTTCGCCGTGAGGACTACGACGAGGCCGCGCTTCGCTCCTGGGCCGACCGGATTCGCCTGCAACCCTGGCGCGAGGCTTACGTTTTCTTCAAGCACGAAGACGAAGGGGCGGGGCCGCGCATGGCGGCGCAGTTCGAGACCCTGCTCTCGGAATCCTGAACCACCGCACGCGAACCCCAAGCCACGGCGTGCGAGCCCGAGCCACAACGCCCACACCCGAACGGCGACGAGCCCAAGCCATGAACATCGACATCTCCTATCGGCGCATCCTGGCGCTGACCGCGCCGGTCGTCATCACCCAGATGACCCATACGGCGATGGGGTTGATCGATGCGATGATGGTCGGCCGTCTGGGGGTCGTCGCCCTGGCCGGGGTCGGCCTGGGCGCGATCATCTCCTGGTGGCTGCTCGGCTTCTTCGTCGGCCTTCTCCAGGGCGTGAACACGTTCGTCGCCCAGTTCTTCGGCGCCGGCAAGAAGGATCGGGTCGGCGTCGCCTTCTGGCAGGGTCTCTACCTGGCCGCCGGCGCGGGCATCGTCGTCCTGCTCGTCGCGCCGCTTTCCGGCTGGGCGTTCCGCGTGATGGGGGCGTCGGCGGAAGTCCAGGCGATCGCCACGGAGTACACCGAGGTGCGGCTGGGCGCCGCGGTCGGGCTGATGATCTTCCTCGTCGCGGAGAACTACTACCGAGGACTTGGACGCACCGACATCCCCATGTTCGCGGGGCTGATTCAGTTGGCCCTGAACTGCGGTCTGAACTACCTGCTCATCTTCGGCGTCTGGGGGTTCCCGGAGCTAGGTGCCGCGGGCACCGCGGTGGGTACGGTCATTGCCCAGTTTCTTGTCGCGCTGGGCCTGCTGGCCGGAGTGCTCGCGACGAAGATTGGGCGCGACTACGGTGCGACCCGCCCTCGGCCGCCGGAGGCGGCCCTGCTCGGCTCGATGCTCCGCGTCAGCCTGCCGATAGGCGTCCAGGTGTTCATGGAGATGGGCGGGATCAGTGTCTTCACGGCCCTCGTGGCGAACCTGGGCGACGCGGAGATGGCGGCGACGAACGCCGTGATTCACGCCTGGTCCGTCTCCTTCATGCTTGCTGTCGCGCTGGCTGTCGGCTGCACGACGCTGGTCGGACAGTGCCTGGGCGCCAGACAGCTCGACGACGTACGCGTCGTGGTGGGTCGCGTGATGTGGTTGGGCTACGGGGCGATGGCGATCATGGCTGTCGTCTACGTCGGGTTCCCCGGTTGGCTCATGCAGTTGTTCGCGCGGGAGGCCGGCGATCTCGCCGCGCTCCTGCCGTACGCCCGGCCGCTGTTTCTCATCGCCACCCTGTGCCTGATCTTCGAGCTACCGTTCAACATCTACTCCGGCGCGCTTCGGGGCGCTGGCGACACGACCTACCCGATGGTGGTCAACATCGGCGTGGCCTGGCTCGTCTTCGTGCCGCTCGTGTTCTTCGCCACGCGGAACTGGGGCCTGGTTGGCGCCTGGAGTTGCTTCATCGTCCATGTAGGGCTGCTCGCAGGCCTGCTCGCCGTCCGGGTGCGCGGCCGGAAGTGGATTGAACGCGGCGCCTCTCTGCTCGATGCGGAGCGGGCGGGCAGCGGCGCAACGGCGAGCGTGTCCGAGATGGACGATCTCCGATCCTCGCCGGCTCTCTGAGCCGCGCGACGCTGCAGCGCACCAGGAACTTGCGCGGCAGAAACCGCGTGCGCAGGCTTGCGGGCCTGCCGCGTCAGGGCCGGCAACCCTCCGGGAACGCCTCCGCATCGGTGATCGCCGGCGCCGGCACGCCGGGGTCGTTCCGGTACTCCCTCACCGCCTCCGTCACCGTGTCCGTCACCCGAATCACGTACCCGAGGTCCGTCGTCGAGGCGCCGTAGATCCATACGTGATCGTTCACGGCACAGCCGTCCAGTACCTTGATCAGAATGGGGATTATATCCCAGGGTAGACGGTAGTTCGGCTAGTCGGTGGCAGGTTTCGGCTTCTCGTCGGCCTTCGTGGTTGGCTGCTTCCGCTTCGGGCGGTAGAGCAGGAGGGCTCGGGCGACGTCCTCTGGCGTAGCGTCGCCGTAGTTGGCCTTGAGGCCCTTGCGTCGCTTCCGCTTTGGCGGTTCGTCCTTCATGGCAGCCAAGGTACCTTCCACCGACAGCGGGAGTCAACCTGCGGCGGTGAAGGTCGGTGCTAGAGTCTCTCATGTGATCGCAATAGCCCGGTGGGCCCCGACGTCGGGTCACCCGCCGAATACAACAGCCGCTTGCAGAGAGGGTCCGGGTAGCTCCTGGACCCGGCGAATACGCGGGAACCTGTGCCTACCGGGCATAGCGATCACACAATGGCCCGACTCCAATACCGGAGCGGGCGAACATGGGAGTGATCGCCATGCAACCACGAGCCGCCCGTATGGTCGGGCCCCTACTCCTGTACCTGTGCCTCGTCGCATGCTCGGAGCCTGAGCCGCCCCCCGCCGACCTTCCTCCCCCCGATCCTGGTCTGGTCGTTCGTGCGATCAAGCAGACGGAAGCCGCCATCGAAGTCGCAGAGGATCCCCGGTGGTTCCTAGTGAACGCCCGAGGTGCACGTCGCCAGATGGTCCTCGCGCGGCTGGAGTTTCGCCTGGCTCTGGACGCAGCCAAGGCCGCATACGACTCCGCACCTGAATCCACCACAGCCGCTTACCACGCGAGCGTTGCCGCCTACGAAGCCGGCGTCGAGCACAACAGGCTGTACTTCAACGCAGGCAGCGACAGGACCGAGTACGAAGCTGCGAAAGCAGGACGAGACGCCGCGTTCCAAGCCGCACTCGATGCATGGCAAGAACATCGACACCCGACAACCGGAGCCCAGCCGAGATGACGAACGTAGGGAAGGGGTGCTCATGGTCTATCGGTATTGTCGTCGGAGGATTCCTGCTGTTCCTGCTGCTCATCGATTTCCTGCCGTCAACGAATGCCGGTACGACACAGCCGAGTGCCAGATCGTCGGTTGACGCCACCTCACCCTACGGAGAGTGGATTCCCGACCAAGACTACTACAGCGGAAGCACCTACTGGACGTCCATAGTTGTTCGTCATGATAAGACCGTCTCGGTGACGACCTCGTACTGGACTAACAGCGGTCGCAAGGACAGCACGGGAAGGTCGAGTGCCGTGTGGAGCGATTTGCCCAGTGAGGGGCTTCGAATTCGGCCATCGAACTGGCTGGGTGCCCGGCACCTGCGGTTCGTGGATGGCCGCCTGTTTCTCTACGATCTCGACGAGCAACTGTACGAACTAACAAGGAGACCTTAAGGAGATGTCAATGCACGTACTAGAGAATGTCGGGGAACTCATGTCCTACCGGCTTTGGCCATCTCAGGCGGAAGGGGGAGTTGTAGCAGTCGAGATCCAGGCCAGAACTCCTGACGAACATGGGCATCAGAAACTTCGATTCTTCGTAACAGTCGAGCGGGCCCTCCAAGTCGCCGCTGACCTGAAGGCAGCTGCTGAGGACGCTCGTCATGGGCGAGGCCCAGGCGTGCACTAGATTTCCTCACGGTGTGTCATAACTACCGGACACACCTCGTTCAGTCAACTCGTCCGCCGGTGGTCGCGCATGTGATGGCAGGCCGTTCGGCTTGATCAGATCCTTGTAGGTCAGCCGCTTCCCGGCCATCCCCTCCGTGACCATCGCCATCTGGCGGATCGTGTCGAGATCGCGGACGTTGTGCCGACCGGCGAACTGGTCGACGTACCGCTGCAGGTGCTTCGGGCTGAGCTTGTGGTAGATGCCCTTATGGGCCCGCTTCAACATGCTCCAGAAGCTCTCGATGCCGTTCGTGTGAACGTGTCCGTTGACGTACTCGCCGACCGAGTGCTTGACGGTGCCACGCTCGTACTCGGTCAGGCCGCCGTATGCACCTGTGTCGTCGGAGTAGACGGTCGCGCCGGGTTCGACGTGTTCGCGGACGAAGCGCTGCAGCGTCTTCCCGTCGGTCGAGCGGACGACCTTGGCGGCGACCATCTTCGTCTCGCGGTCCTTGACCCCAACGACAGCGGTCTTGCCCACCGTGCCTCTGCCCTTGAGTTTCTTCCGCTTCTTGGCGTGCATGTTCGCGCGCAGCCCGCCGAAGAACGCCTCGTCGGCCTCGACAGGCCCATCGAACTTCACGTCCGGTCCCATCTCGGCGAACGCTTCGCGGATCCGCTGGAGCATGAACCACGCTGCCTTCTGCGTGATGCCGAGGTCGCGGTGGAGTTTCATGCTGCTCACGCCCTTCAGGCTCGTCAATTCGAGGTAGATGGCGTAGAGCCATTTCTGCAGAGGCAGCGGTGAGTTCGCCATCACGGTTCCAGTCTTGACCGAGAAGTACTTGCGGCAATCGCGGCATCGGTACGGCATCTTCGGGTGGCTACACTCGTGGTTGTTGTCGGTACCACAGTGCGGGCAGAACCGCTCGCCGTCGGGCCACAGAATGGACTCGAACCACTTCTTGGCGGATTCCTCGTCCGGGAACATCCGTGCGAGGTCGATCATCGTGATTCCGCGTCGGTGGGCCTTGCCCGGTGCCGTGTTTTTCGTCATCTTGGTGCCCTTCAAGTTCGCCACCAATCTACCTCGGGGCGGCTCGTTTGTCAACCCAGAGATATAGATTCCGTCGAAGGGAAGTGCCATCTGGCGGCTCATTTGACTTCCCCCCTCGACCGTCTACAGTGGTCGCACGATGGAGCGGTGGATGTCCGGTTTCGCTGATCGAGGTACTCGTCATTCCGTTTTCGGGGCGGAGGAGCAATGATCGGTTGGCGGATGTGAGGACGGAAGACGTTCCAACCAGAGTTTCGGGCCATCGGTTGATTCTCCAAGTAACTGAATTTCTGTGGCCCGTCGCCGCCAGCACGGCGGCAACCGGGCGGGTGCTCGTAACACCTGCCCGGATCCTCCCCTCCCGCGTCAGCCTGCGTCAACCGGTGAAGGGGGGCTTCCCCCGAAAGGTGCCCGTAGATCCTGATCGAATCAGTCGATCAGGACACCGTTGCAGCTGATCCGCACCGGGGGTCCTCGCCATCGCCGCGCCGTTCCGGGAGGTCCAACCGACGACCGTCAGCCGTAGTCGCCGCCGGATCTAACTGACACGCCCTCTACCCAGGGATATAATCCCCATCAGAATCTCCGGGTTGTCCGGCGCGAAGAACCAGAACAGTCCGGAGTCGTCTTCCGCCAGTTCGGAAACGTTCGCGGTTCCCGTGCGTTCGTCCGCGGTTCGCCAGGTTGCCCGAACCTGGTAGCGGGAGTCCTGGAGGCACAGCGTGTTCTGGTCCGCGACGCAACCGCTTCCTTCCTCACTCCCGGGGTCCTGGTCGTCGCCGCCGTCCGACCCGCCGTCGCCATCCCCCGGATCGCCGCCGGCATCGCGATCGTCGTCCTCGATGAACAGGAAGACCGCGCTGACCGCGCCCCAGTTGCCGTCCGCGTCTCTCGCTCGCACGAAGACGGTGTGCCGCCCTCCGGCAAGATCCGAAGTGTCGATGGTCGCGGTGACCTGTTCCGAGCCGCTGTCGAAGGCGCCGTCGGCAGCGGAGATGGAATGACGCTTCGCTCTCCTGATCCAATGGGGGACATCGATGTAGTACTCACCCTCGGCGATGGTCTGAGTGGGCTCCCAGCCGTTGCTGTGCCGGTAGCGGGTGTCGTCGAAGGTCGCGGACAGCGTGACGGGTGAACCCGCGGCGACAGCGTTCGCCGAGGCACCGCCACTCAGACTCAGGTCTCGAACGTCGGGGCCTGCCGGGGTCCGGTACGGCGTCCGTGCCACCTTGAAGGCATAGAGCAGCGATTCCAGGTTGGGTTCGAGGATCGAACGCTCGAAGGCGCCGCAGCCCTGGAAGAACGTTGTTCCCAGTTCGTAGAGGAAGGAAGCGACTCCGAGTTCGCCGTAGGAGTGGTCGAGGGTCGTACCGGTTGCGGGATAGAGCCCGACTCCCTGAATCGGAAGGTAGCCGTTGAAGAAGGCGAGCTTGCGGCCGAACGTCTGCAGCGCGGTCCCGTTCGGGGCGGGTTTGTCGATGTGTCCCCACGGCCACAGGACGAGGCGGCCGTGGCTGTGGATGTCCAGATAGACGCCGCTCGTTCTCGACGAAGCCCGGTCGGTGTCCGCCTGCCCCCGTCTGTCGGGAAAGAGCCTCCGCATGTAACGCGCGACGGTCTTCGTCTCAGGTTCCGAAGCGGGACCGGTCCCGCGGTAGATCTGGGAGCAGTCATCGTCGCTCGATCCGCCGGGGTGGTGCCACCCGAAGGCGAAGTTGCGATTCAGGTCGACGCCCGGAACACCGGCGGGACAGTGGTTCGTGTTGTCGTTCTTCCTCCAGAGCACTCCCTCCTCGGCGCGCTTCCTTCCGTCCGGATTCGCTTGCAGCAAGAAGTGGACTTCCTGGTGGTCCAGGAGCCACCTTGTGTCCGCGTCCGTTTCGTAGGAATCGACGAGGTGCTCTGCGAAGCGGAGGCCGAGTTCGGCGGTCGTGTACTCGCGCGCGTGGATCGCGGTCGTGATCAGGAGAACCGGCTTCGTACCCGCGGTCTCTGCGTTCGTCAGCTTCAGCACCATGACGTCGTAGCCTTCGGCTGCGTTCTGCGCCTTTTTCCAGGACCTGCCGATCCGGGTCCACGTCGCGAGCGTCGGGTGCTGGTCGGCGATCGCACGGGCGCTGGCATAGGTTTCCTCGACGGTGCGGTAGCAGGGAAAGCCGGCGATCGTTCCCTGGGGGACCGCGATGGGCAGTTCGGACGGCACGACGACCGGGACGTACGAATCGTCCTCGACGACCCGCAGTCCAGCCCGGCGGGCGGCCTCGATGTCCTCCTCGGTAGCCCGGATGATGATGTAGCCCTTCTCGTACTCCGATTCGAGCGCTTCCAGCGAGATGACCGCCTTGGCGGCGATCAAGGGATCGTCGAAATAGGCGCGGACGATGCGCGTGTCGCCGGGCTCGGCGGCGGCCTGTCCCCAGGCCCATCCCGTCGCCAGGAAGACTGCCGAGAGGAGACCGATTCCCGTCCAGGCGCGCATCTGCCTGGTCAGGGGTGGCAGGGGGGTGCCGAGCTCCGGTTTCCAGATCATCCGACAGCGATTCGATCACAGGCGGCCACCGACATACCCGGGGCGGTCTCCGGGGTCGAACCGTCCTCCGCTTTGTGGCTATGATCACCGCCGGGCCGACGGTCCCAACGCCCCCACGAACCACAGACTCGACAGAGAGGACAGAATCCGAGATGGCTTTCCCCGCCGTGCTGAAGCGGCGATCCTTCGGTCAGACCCAGCGTCAGGACGCCTGGTGGCTGCAACCGGGCGCGGTTGTCGTGGGTCTTGGTCTCGCGAGCGCGTACGCGACCTGGGCGGCGCTTCAGGCCGACCACTACGTGTACGGCGGCTACCTGTCGCCGCTGTACTCCCCTGAGGTCTTCGGCCTCTCGCACCATGCCTGGTTCGAGGGCTTCCCGAGCTGGTGGCCGAGTTTCGTTCCCCAGTCGCCGGCGCTGTTCATCCTGATCCTGCCGCTAGGATTCCGCGCCACCTGCTACTACTACCGGGGCGCCTACTACAAGGCCTTCTGGGCCGACCCGCCTGCCTGCGCGGTCGGCGAGCCGCGCAACGCCTACCGGGGTGAGAACTCCTTTCCGCTGATCGTCCAGAACATCCATCGGTACTTCCTGTACGCGATGATGGCCTGGATTTTCGTCTTCTTCCCGATCGACGTGTACCAGGCGTTCGAGTTCGAGACGGCGTCCGGCGGCCACGCCTTCGGCATCGGCGTCGGCAGTTTCGTCCTCCTGATCAACTGGTTGCTGCTCGGCGGCTACGCGCTGGGCTGCCACTCGACCCGTCACGTGATTGGCGGCTTCCGCAACGTGATGGCGGGACGGCCGTTCCAGAGCGCCTGCTACCGCTGCGTCTCCTGCCTGAACCGCCGTCACATGGCCTGGGCCTGGTGCAGCCTGATCTGGGTCACCTTCTCCGACATCTACGTTCGGCTCTGCTCGATGGGCATCTGGACGGACCTGAGATTCGTCTGATGGAGCAGACCCCCTACGAATACGACGTGCTGGTCATCGGCGCGGGCGGCGCCGGGCTGCGCGCCGCGATCGAAGTCTCGGCCGCCGGGGCTTCCTGCGGCGTGATCTGCAAGTCGCTGCTGGGCAAGGCGCACACGGTGATGGCCGAGGGCGGCATGGCGGCGGCGATCGGCAACGTGGACGAGCGCGACGACTGGAAGGTCCACGTGACGGACACCCTGCGCGGTGGCCAGTACCTGAGCAATCCCAAGATGGCCGAGATCCACGCAAAGGAGGCCCCGGCCCGGGCGCTGGAGCTCGAGTCCTGGGGAGCGCTGTTCGACCGCACGAAGGACGGCCGCATCCTGCAGAGGAACTTCGGCGGCCACCGCTATCCGCGGCTCGCGCATGTCGGCGACCGGACCGGGCTGGAGATGATCCGCACCCTGCAGGACCACGGCATCCACCACGGCATCGATTTCCACATGGAGTACACGGTGTTCCGGCTGCTGCTCGACGACGGCCGGGTCGCCGGCGCGCTCGCCTACGACCGGGAGAAGGGCCGGTTCCGGGTCTACCGGGCGAAGGCGGTCGTGCTCGCCACGGGCGGTATCGGTCGCGCCTTCAAGATCACCAGCAACAGTTGGGAGTACACGGGCGACGGCCACACGCTGGCCTACGACGCGGGTGCGGACCTGATCGACATGGAGTTCGTCCAGTTCCACCCGACCGGCATGGTGTGGCCTCCGAGTGTGCGCGGCATCCTGGTCACCGAGGGCGTGCGCGGCGAGGGCGGCATCCTGATGAACTCGGACGGCGAACGGTTCCTGTTCGACGAGATCCCGGCTCTGTACAAGGATCAGACCGCGGACAGCGCCGAGGAGGGCTGGCGCTACGTCATCGGCGACCGGGACGCGCGGCGTCCGCCGGAGCTTTTAACCCGGGATCACGTCGCCCGTTGCATCGTGAACCAGATCAAGTCCGGCAAGGGCTCCCCGCACGGCGGCGTGTACCTCGACATCGCCTGGATCAAGGAGAAGATCAGCAACTCCGAGGACCACATCAAGAAGAAGCTGCCGTCGATGTACCACCAGTTCAAGGAGCTGGCCGGTCTCGACATCACGAAGGAAAGGATGGAGGTCGGGCCGACGACGCACTACGTGATGGGCGGCGTTCGAGTCGATGCCGAAAGCCAGATGTCGACCGTCCCCGGCCTCTACGCCGCCGGCGAGTGCGCCGCGGGGCTTCACGGCGCGAACCGGCTGGGCGGCAACTCGCTGTCCGACCTGCTCGTGTTCGGGCAGCGGGCCGGCGCGTATGCGGCCGCGTTTGCCAAGGAGCAAGGCGATGTCCGTCTCGACGATGCGGCGGTCGACGCCGGGATCAACGAGGCCCTCGAGCCGCTCGAGCGGGAGGGCGGCGAAGGGCCGTACCAGATCCAGTACGAGCTCCAGGACCTGATGCAGGAGAAGGTCGGCATCGTTCGCGTCGAGTCCGAACTCGAGGAAGCGGTGGAGGAGATCGAAGGTCTGTCTGAACGAGCGAAGGCCGTGTCGGCGCCCGGCAATCGCGAGTACAACCCCGGTTGGCACACGGCCCTCGACCTTCACAACCTGCTCGTCGTCTCCGAAGCGGTGGCGAGGGCCGGCCTGTTGCGCCGCGAGAGCCGCGGTGCGCAGTTCCGTGACGACTACCCGCAGAAGGACGAACATTTCGGGAAGGTGAACATCCGGGTCGCCAAGGGAGCGGACGGAGAGATGGTGGTGGAGGAGATTCCGGTGGAACCGATGAGCGACGAACTGACCAGACTGGTCGAGGAGATGGGCTGAGATGGCCGCGACACGGTTCAGGATCTGGCGCCAGGACGGCGCCGAAGGCGAAGGCGGCTACCGGGACTACACGACGGAGGTCACCGAGGGCATGGTCGTGCTGGACGCGGTCCACCAGATCCAGGCGGAGTCGGCGAACGACCTCGCCGTGCGCTGGAACTGCAAGGCCGGCAAGTGCGGCTCCTGCTCTGCGGAAGTCAACGGCAACCCCCGCCTCATGTGCATGACGCGGATGAGCGACCTGCCGACCGACCGCCCGGTGACGGTTGAACCGATGCGGGCGTTCCCGGTCATCCGGGACCTCGTCTGCGACGTGTCCTGGAACTACGAGGTCAAGAAGAAGATCCAGCCCTTCGAGCCCCGGCCGCCTGATGCCGAGGACGGGACCTGGCGGATCGCCCAGGAGGACGTCGAGCGGGTGCAGGAGTTCCGCAAGTGCATCGAGTGCTTCCTGTGCCAGGACGTCTGCCACGTGCTGCGGGACCACCACCTGCACGAAGAGTTCGTGGGCCCACGCTTCTTCGTCTACAACGCGGCTCTGGAGATGCATCCTCTCGACACCGGCGACCGGTTGTCGGCGCTCAAGCAGGACGAGGGCATCGGGTACTGCAACATCACGAAGTGCTGCACGAAGGTGTGCCCCGAGCACATCACGATCACCGACAACGCGATCATCCCGCTCAAGGAGCGGGTCGTGTCGGAGTTCTACGATCCGCTGAAGAAGCTCTTTCGGGTGTTTTCGGGCGGTTCCGCGGCGTAGGCGGCCGCCACTCGAGGGCGGCTGGCCTGCCTTACAGTTGCTCGAGGGCCGCCCGCGCCACGTCCGCGTTCTCGTCGTTCGGCGCCAGCTCCAGGAACTTGTTCAGGTGTTCGCGGGCCGCGTCCGCGTCGCTCGCGTTCACGCCAAGCATGCCGAGTTCGTAGTGCGCCCTTGGCCGATCGTCCTCATCCGCCGGCGCCGTCTCAAGGTACTTCGTCAGATGCTCCTTGGCGAGGGCCGAGTCGGCACTGCGGCGGAAGATCACGCCGAGCCGAAAGTGGGCACGGGGGTGGTTGTCGTCCCAGGCGATGAGCGACTGGTCGTAGAGCTTCGCGTTGCCGTAGACCTCTTGCTGGAAGAGCTGATCAGCCTGATGCTGCACCTGCCGCCCGGCGGTCGGATCCACGGCGATCCAGGCCTTGCCGGCCTCGATTGAGGCCTCCAGTTGCTCCTGCAGGGCGTAGGTGAAGAACCTCATCCGCATCGCCTCGGTGTTCCTCGGATCGAGTTCGAGCGTCTTCTCGAGCGCCTCCAGGGCGGGCTCCCAGTTCTGGTTGTTGAAGTGGATCGTGCCGATGTTCCGGTAGGCCTGGTAGAGCTTCGGATTGAGCGAAGCCGCCTCCGTGAACAGCTCGACGGCGCGTTCGTCATCGCTGTCACGCACTGCCTGGACTCCCTGGGAGAAGACGCCGGCCGCGATCTCCATTCCCTGGCCGGCTTCGACCGCCCGCCGCTTCATTTCCTCGACCCGGGGGTCTTCCGCGGCGAGGAAGATGTCGAAGGCCATGCCAACGAACTCCGGTGGCAGTTCCTCGAACTCGAGGTACTTGTCCAGCGGCTCCAGCGCTTCCGCGGGCTTCCCCATGCCGTGCAGGATCGCGGCGATCGTCCGGTGGGCGGCGGAGAGAGTGGGATCGAGTTCCACCGCCTTCTGGAACAGCGGCAGAGCACTGTCGGCGTCGCCCGCCTGAATTGCCCGGATGCCGTCGTTGAAGTTATCGACGGCCTGCTGCTTCGTCATCGTGGCTTCGTCCCACATCTGAGCCGTGAACGAGGTGTCGCGGCCCTCTGACATCTGGACCTGCATCTCCCGGTCCGGGTGCCCGTCCTTCTGCATTAGCATGGTCCAGGGCTCGTCCGCTGCCTTGAGCCGGATCTTGAGCTTGCCGTTCTTCCGGGTTGCGGCTTCCAGGACTTCGCCTTCGGGTGACGTGAACGTGAGTTGCACGGGGCCCAGTTCAGCACCGTTCATGTCGACCACCTGCAGCGTCAGCTCGCTGCGCTGGGCCGTCGCGGCGGAGGCGAAGAGGAGCAGGGCGAGGGGAAGGAGTCGAAGGGCGAGATTCTGCATCGTCTGGTACCTCGGGTTCGGCCGCCGCACCCGCTGGCCGGCGCTTCACTTGGAAGAGTGGAGGGATTTCGCGGATTCTAGCGCTTGACGCGGACTTCGCGGGTGGGGGATCGTACAGACCATGGACTCCGACGACTTTCTCGAACTGCTCTCCACTGCCCGCTCGGTTCGCCGCTACAGCCCGGAACCGATCCCCGACGAGGATCTGGCGAAGATCCTCTACGCCGGGAGCCGCGCGCCGTCCGGCACGAACCGCCAGCCCTTCCGCTTCGTCGTTTTGCGCGACGGACCGCGCGCCCAGCGCGCCCGCCGCCTCCTCGGGGAGTCCTTCCGTCGCGGCTGGGCTCGCAAGACGGCGGAGGAAGGCTGGAACACGGGCTCGGCCGCCGATCCGAACTCACCGAAGTCGCGGGTGAACCGCGCGATCCAGCACTACGTGGATCACTTCGAGCGGATTCCGGCGGTCATCATCGCCTGCTACATCCGGTACCGGCCGTTGACCCACTCCGAGGGCGCGTCCGTCTTCCCGGCGTGCCAGAACCTGTTCCTCATGGCCCGGGCGCTGGGCTACGGCGCCTGCTACAGCGGCTGGCACCACGCGGTGTCGGACGAGCTGCGGGAGATTCTCGAGATCCCCGACAACGTCGAGCTTTCGCTGACGATCACGATCGGCAAGCCCCTGGGACGCCATGGCCCGCTGCGCCGGCGGCCGATCCGCGACACGGTCTTCGACGACGGCTGGGAACAGGGTGCGGAGTGGATCAGCGATCCGCCGGACGCCCGGTTGTCGAAACGGCGCTAGGAGCCGGCCGGCAGTGCGTAGGCGACCAGGGAGTGCTCCTGGCCACGGTTGCCGACGGGAACGACGATGAACTGCCGGCCTGCCACGGTGTAGGTCATCGGGCCGCCGCCCGGGGTGTCGGGCAGTTCGGTCCGCCAGACTTCTTCGCCCGTCCCTTTGTCGAATGCGTAGATGAAGCCGGTCGAGGGGCCGCGGGACCCGAAGCCGCCGGGGCCTTCCTGGTAGGTGCCGGGCACCTGCTCGCTGGTGACGACGAAGACGAGCGTGGCGGTCGCCATCGGCCAGCCCGCTGCCAGGCCGGCGAGCGGCCAGGCGCCGAGCGGTCCGAGGCCGAGGTCGGCGATCGCCGGGTGGTCGCGCGGACCGTCTCCGACCGGGGTCTGCCACAGGATCTCACCGCGGTTCAGATCGATCGCGGTGAGCCGGCTCCAGGGCGGCTTGACAAGCGGTAGACCCTCGGGCCCGGCCGGGAACGTGAACGCGGGCAGGTAGTCTCGGTCGGAGGGCTGGCGCGCCGTCGGCGGGGTGAGCGCCATCGTGCCGAGACGGGTCTGCGAGGGGACGAACAGGACGCCGCTGTTCGGATCGACCGCGGCGCCGCCCCAGTTTGCGCCACCCGCCTGGCCGGGCAACTGAGCCATCACCCTCCGGCCCTCTCCGGCCAGGGTCGGCGGTGTGAACATCGGGCCGCCCAGGAGGGTCTCGCGGTAGATCTCCTTCGCCTTCGCATTGAGTTCCGGCGTGAAGTCGATCAGGTCGCTCTCGCGTACCCCCTGGCGGTCGAAGGGCGGCGGCTTGGTGGGGAAGGGCTGCATGCTTGCGGTCCATTCCCCGGGAACCAGGCTCTCGGGGACCTTACGCTCCTCGATCGGCCACACGGGCTTCCCGGTCTTGCGGTCGAAGACGTAGGTGAACGCCTGCTTGCTGACCTGGGCCACCGCCTCGATCCGCTTTCCGTCGACTTCGATGTCGAGCAGGATCGGCGCGCACGGAAAGTCGTAGTCCCACAGTCCGTGACGCACCGCCTGGAAGTGCCACTTCTTCTCACCCGTCGCCGTGTCGATGGCGACCAGGCTCTCGGCGTAGAGGTTGTCGCCGTGGCGGTGGCCGCCGTAGTAGTCGCTCGTCGGCGTGCCGGTGCCGAAGTAGACCCAGCCCGTCTCGTCGTCGCAGCTCATCCAGGACCACACGTTCGTGTTGCCCGAGTAGCGCCAGGACTCGTCGTGCCAGGTCTCGGCGCCGGGCTGGTTGCCCTGAGGCACGGTGTGGAAGACCCATTTCTTCTCTCCGGTGCGGATGTCGTAGCCGCGGATGTGGCCGGCCGGCATCTCCTGGGTCAGGGAGAAGTCCATGATCGTCATGCCCATGAGAACGGTGTCGCCGCAGACGATGCCCGGGGAGTTCGCGCCGGTGTGGCGCATCTGGTCCGGCCGGCCGATGTCGCCGCGCATGTCGACCATCCCCGCTTCGCCGAACTCGAGGTCGGGCTTGCCGGTCCTGGCGTCCAGGGACACGAGTTGGTGGGTACCGGTCACCAGCACGATGCGCTGCAAGCCCCTGTGCTCCCAGTACTCGATGCCGCGCTGGGTGAAGCCGCCGTGGGTCGGGATGCCGCGCTCGTAGGCCAACGGGTCGTACGTCCAGAGCTCCTCGCCGGTCGTGGGGTCGACGGCGCTGACCAGGTTCTTGGCCGACACGGCGTACAGCGTGTCGTTCACCATGAGCGGCGTGCCCTTGAGGTCGCCGGCCAGGGTCTGCGCTTCGACGCGGCTGTCCGGAGTGACCCAGCGCCAGGCGACCTCGAGCTCCGACAC
>Ga0209544_1001048_pt1 | contig 32701 bp, 28 predicted proteins | sample MesohylPK_FD_187297 | JGI IMG/M metagenome (GOLD analysis project Ga0209544, IMG submission 187297) | Host-associated microbial community of the marine sponge Aplysina aerophoba from Gulf of Piran - sponge mesohyl, lysed by proteinase K... | ecosystem: Host-associated > Porifera > Sponge >... | reverse complement strand
AACACCATACGGGCCCGCAGCCAAACAGGGCTGCATCAAGAGGCCGAACATACGACAGTACCTGGCCAACTGCCACCAACTCGGTTCCGAATCCGCGCTTGCTCACCTGGGGGCGTCCACATACAGCCTACCCCCGGTATAACTGTCAATCGGCACGAGAAATGTCCCGGTTATCGGCACGAGAAATGTCCCGGGGCAGCGGGCAGGGAGCGAGGTTGTCATGACTGCCCCTGTCCGGACGCCTGCGAGTCGGCGTCTACTCGGCTCGCGAGGGGGTGGATCGCCTTCGAGAGTTCGGCGTGGCGGCGCATCCGGTAGCTGTTGCCCCTGATGTTCACGATATGGCACCGGTGGAGCAGCCGGTCGAGGAGCGCGGCGGCCATGACCTCGTCGCCGAGGATGCGGCCCCACTCCTCGAAGCCCTTGTTGGAGGTGAGCACGGTCGAGCCGTTGCCGTAGCGCCGGTTGACGAGTTGGAAGAAGAGGACCGCGCCGCTCTGGGTCACCGGCAGGTAGCCGATCTCGTCGACGACGAGCAGCGCCGGGTGGGTGAGGATCTTCAGGCGGCGGTCGAGTCGGCCGGCGGCCTTGGCCTCCTCGAGGGAGTCGACGAGGTCGGTCAGGGTGCCGAAGTAGATCTTGCGGCCGCTCTCTGCCGCCGTGATCGCCAGGCTGATCGCCAGGTGCGTCTTGCCCACGCCGGGCGGGCCGAGGAAGACGACGTTCTCCCGGCGCTCGACGAAGCCGAGTTCGTGCAGCGCGTGGATCTGCTCGCGCTTGATCGAGGGCTGGAAGGCGAAGTCGAAGGCCGCCAGCGTCTTCACGTACGGCAGGCGGCTGGAGCGCATGGCGGCTTCGAGGCGCCGCCCGTTGCGGAGCTCGATCTGGGCGGCCAGGAGCCGCTCGATCGCCTCGGCCGGGGTCGTGCCTCCCCCGTCCACCCCGGCGAGCACGCCGTCCAGCGCCTCCAGCGCGCCGGGCATCTTGAGGTCGGCGAGCTGGGCCGCGATCCGCTCCCTGCGCGACGGCGGCCTCACCGCACGCCTCCCGCGATCCGGCCGTACTCGGCCAGCGGACGGCGCTCGACCTCGACGAACCGGGAGTCTGCCGCCGCTTCGTCCCGCTCCTTCGAGGGCTCGGGGCGCAGCGGTGTCACGGGCCTGTAAGGCCAGCGGGCCAAGGGCTTTAGGTGCGGCCTCTCCGCCTCGAACCGGTCCACGGGCCGCTCCTTCAGCGTGCCGTGGACGCGGACGTTGGCCACCCTGCCGAGCCACCCCAGCACCCGGGCGTTCAGGTCGTCGTCCGACACGAAGTCCCGTCCGTAGAAGAAGCTGCGCCGGATGTAGCTGACCGGCCGTTCCACCTTCCCCTTCGTCTGCGCCCGGTACGGCCGGCACGCCCGGATCCGGAAGCCCCAGTGGTGGGCGAAGCGCAGGAACTCCGTGTTCTCCATCAGCCGCCCGCCGACCTCGCGGTTGTCCTCCACGATGACGGCCTTCATCTGGTCGAACAGCAGCTCCGAGGGCACGCCCCCGAAGTACCGGAACGCCGACTCCAGCCCCTCCATCACCACCGCCATCGTCTGCCGTTCGTAGTACCGGACCCACATCAGACGCGAGTAGCCCAGCACCACGACCAGCGCGTGCCGCTTCCCCCACGGCGTCTTGAACTCCGCGAAGTCCACCTGCCCCTGGTGCCCCGGAGGGGTCTCGAAGCGCCGCACCGGCTCCGGCGGCGGCTTCGGCCGGACCTCGCGCACATGCCGCCTCACCTGGTCGTAGCCGCCCTCGTAGCCCGCTTCCCGGATCTCCTCGAACAGGCGCACCGCGCTGAGGTCCGGATACCCGGCCAGGCGGGTCTCGATGATCTCCTTGTAGGGATCGAGCCGCGAAGGCCGGGGCCGCCCCGGTCCGTACCTGACCCGCTCCTCGTCCAAGTCCCGGTCCAGCTGCCCTGCCGCAATCCAGCGGTGCACCGTCCGCCGGCTCACGCCGGCCAGCCGCGCCACCGCAGCCTTGCTGAGCCCCTGTTCCAGATAGTGCCGCAACAGCACCCGCGTCTCCCTCCCGATCATGGCGTCTCCTCCGTTCGGTGGAGACGCCACGGCAAACATACCGTTCGCGATCCCTCTCAGTCCCAACCACCGCCGCCGCAGCCACTCCACGGCCGCGGCTCCAATGTGGGACATTTTACATGCCGACTTCAGGGAAACTTCACATGCCGGGTAACATTTGTGCTTGCGAGAGCGATTCTGCGTGACCACACTGGGGACGAAGCTCTAGCGGCAAGGTATGCGAGGGATTTCATGCGGGACGTCACGAGCCATCTTGGCGCACCCTATCACGACGGTAAATCCTGGGAGCTGCCCGTCGAAGAGATTGAACGGTGGTTGGCCGACGACAGGCCGCCGATCCAGTTCTAGCGAGGAGCTCTCATGAGGCGACTTGGTCTTGGGCTGTAGCGGTGACTCTCGTTCCATCGCTGGCCGAGCCGCAGTCCGACAATACGGCAGATGGGGGGACGGAAGCTCGAACATCGGGGTGCCCCCCGAAGCGGAGACGGAACCCTCTTGCGCTCCCGTGTTGCTATGGGGTATCCTGATCGCCCCTCACCAACTTGCCCCGAAGGAGAACGACCCTCCCATGAGAAAGCGCTCGTCGTGGCCGTGCTGTTGGGTGGCTGTGTGTCGTACACCGCCTCTCGACGATCACCCCCGTCCCCCTCGCCGGACCCGACATTCTCGATGAGCGCCGACAGCTTGTGGGATCGTGTCATGGATCTGCTGTCAGAGCACTACACCATATCTCAATTGGAACCGGACGAGCGGTTCGCGCAGGTGTCGGTATCCGCCGGTGGCGGCGATGTAGATTGTGGCCACCTGCGGGCCAAGAACCTCGCAACCGATTTTGACGGCAACGCGGCAGGACTCTTTCAGTGGGAAGCGACGCTTTCCTTGTGGGTGCGAGAAGGCGCGGACGAAGGGGAATCACAGCTCCGCCTGAACACTTTCTTTGAGGGACGCAACAACACCGAGGGGAGAATCGCGTTTCGAGGAACAGAGACAGGGCTACTGAGGATGGTTGTCATCAATGATCGGGTGACCATCCGATGCACGGGTACTGGACAACTAGAACGAAGGGTGGTCGAGCGCCTCGGAATCCCCAAGAAAAAGCCCCCCGGTCACTCTAGCCTCGGGAAGCGCGCCCTGCGAGAATACGCGGGGATCTGAAAGGAGTGATTGGCATGAGGGTATTCATCTGGACGATCTTTGCCGTCCTGCTGGTGTTCGGCTCCATGTCGTCCTGCTCGACGACGGAACCAACATCCTGTTGTCGTGTCTGCCGGACGGGGAAGCCTTGCGGCGATAGCTGCATTGCCCGAGACAAGCAGTGTACCAAGTCGGGGGGGTGCGCGTGTTCCGGCCTGACAGCCTCCGCCGACCTCTGCCTGGAGAGTCCCGCCACATGAGCGAGACCACGAACCCCCTGTTACGGCCGCCGCTTCGCCGAAGTGGTGAAGGCGCTGGTTACTTTCGACTAGAAGCTCTCCATCCCGAGTGAAAGGGGTCGGACATTCCTTGGCCAAGGCGGCTTTGTGGGGCAATGGTTCTGAACAACGTAGAGGAGGTAAGCCAATGAGCGACGTGACGGCCGATCCAGAAACTCGATTCGCGCTTGGTCAGCGTGCAGGATGGAGATGCGAATGTGTACTGACGCGCTGCCATGGACAAGGTCTCTTGACGGGTAGGTGCAACGCGGCACTCCGGGGAGACCAGTGGCACGCCCATCGCGTCAACCGTAGCGAGGGCCACACCTTGGGTAACATGCAGGCACTGTGCATCCCTTGCCACGAGAACACACCTACGTTCGGTAGACCGCTTCGCTAGATTTGGGCCAGCGCCGCCAGCACCTCACGCATCCGCTGCGGATGGACCACTAGGACGGCCTGCGATGCGGGTGCTGCGCCGTATTGCACCTTCAGCTCGATCGAGTCGCCGAACTTGGGGTGTAGGTGCCGTCCGAGCACCCCAAACACTAACATGCAGAGGTCTTTCCAGGAGTTTTCGCGCCACGATTCGCCGGCCTCGAAGTAAACGCGGGCGGGTGGTCCCTCGCAGCTTGAGATCGTTTGCGCGCCCAACCTCGTGAGCTCGTCCACCAGAGGCCGCACCCCGGCGTCCACTGGAACCAGAACTTTCGTGAGGACTTGTCTGTGACAGGGGACGCTCTCCCCTTCTCCGGCACCAACCGGACTAGGCACGTAGGAGCGGGGTTCCGGCTTCATGGACGGGAAGTCAGAAGACGGATCAGACCGTTGGGTAGGCTGAATCATCCAACAAGCTTAAAACTCTTCCTCAACCAGCGCCAAGACACCCGGATTCGACAGGGCTCGTGGAGCGATCCACGCGGTAAGTCGTAAGTATCCTAACGGGCTAGATCCTCGCTCTTTCAGGAAAGCCCCCTCCTCCGCTCCAAGAGACCCCGTGACCCGCAGTCGCCAGTCTGCGGGCCGAGTCCTTTTTGCAACCACTCCTCCGCTCCGCTATCTTGGCTTCGTCGTCAACAGCCCCTGCGCTGCTCGCGGGCGCGCACCCTCCCAAGCTGTACTCAAGGTCAAGGTAGCTGTCCTCCCGTGCTTCGCGTTCTTCGTTTCCGGCGTCCTATCCGGGGCGGCGACACGCGTTCAGGCCCAAGGCGTCGACGCCTCGATGGCGGCGATTGCGGGGTTATCGTTCACGGAACAGGACCAGCGTCTCCCAGCGTCTCCGCTCGTCGGCCTTCAGGCCACGTCGACCATGCGTCTCACGGACGCCGTGTACGGGTTTGATCCGTTCGTCGGCGGCGAAGCGGTGGCGATGGTGACCCACCCCGAAGCCGATCGCGCGGTTGTGGACTACCTCGTTAGCGGAAGGGCAGGAATCAGGATGAAGGGTCCTGGCGAGTTGGCGCTGTTCGGCTTGCTTGGGGCGGGTTGGCCGCAAACTGAGCGGACCTGGGATAGCGAGATGGAGGTTTGGGAAGGCGGCGATGCCCTGATATACGGAGGAGGGATTGCGTTGGCAGGCAGGGGATTGTTGGGTGAGTTGCGCATCCTTCTCGACCGCAGACTGGGCGACCAACCGGTCGTTCAGGCGGTCTTCGGATCACGCTGGTAGGGGGGTACACGCACGACAGTCTTGATCTTCGCCTTGATTGTGTTCGGGGGCTACACGATTCTCGGGTGGTGGTGGGACAGGCAGTGAGCCGGTAGCCACCAGCCCACGGGAAAGCGCGAGAAGGAAAGGAGGCCACGATGGCCCACAACATCTTCGGGAATCGCATCGCTTTCGTCGAGCATGCTCCCTGGCATGGCCTTGGCACGGAGGCGCCACGCGGCGTGCGGTCCGATGAGATGATCGTTAAGGCGGGTCTTCAGTGGCCCGTTTGGAAGCAGCCTGCTCCCGGCGCTTGGTTTGACGAGGGTACCGGGGCCTACGACCGGTACTTGGTGATGCGACCTGCCCTCGATGAGGAGCTTGAACCTACCATGCTCGGCTTTGTCGGCCAGAGCTACGAGCCTCTCCAGAACGTCGCCGCCTTCCGTTTCTTCGATCCGTTTCTCGATCGTGGTTGGGCCACGTTGGAGACGGCGGGCGCACTCGGAAAGGGCGAGAGAGTCTGGGTACTGGCTCGCCTCGAGGGCCAAATGCACGTGGGAGGCAGAGATGATACGGTTGATCGGTTCCTGTTGCTTTCCAACTCCCACGACGGGTCAAGCGGTGTCACCGTACGGTTCACTGCCGTGCGCGTGGTGTGTCAGAACACGTTGAACCTGGCCCTCACTCGGGGCAAGCAGGTCGTTTCGGTCTGGCACACGGCGAATCTGCACCGGAACCTCCGCCGTGAGCAGGCCGAGAAGCTGAAGGTCGTCGCGGATCGGGTCTTTGCCGAGGGCCAGCACCTCTTTGATCGGATGGCCGAATGCCCAATGCGTGAGAGCGACACAGCGTGGTATCTCGAACGGATGTTCCCCAGAACCGAGCGTCAGACCACGAGAAGACTGGAGCCGCTTCGGTGGACGCGTGTGAGAGCCATCCTGAAGGACGAAACCGTTACGCCCCTTCCGACTCGACATACACTGTGGGGGCTGTACAACGCCGTGGTGAGGGACGAGGACTACCGGTCCACGACGGAGGCGACTCCCAGTACCCGTCTTTCGCGGGTCTGGTTCGGTCGGGGGAGTGACTTGAAACTCAAGGCGCTTGGTCTGGCGCGGAGAATGGTCGAAACTGGGTCGCTGAATTGAGTGTCGGGATGAAGTCACGTTACGTTATTGGGACACCCCGTTCGCACCCCAGTCCCCGGTGTTAGGTGAGGCCGAACCGTGTCGCGACCGGATGTTGACGCGCCCGACCAAGCCGGTTTCCTCCTGCCAGATCCAAATAGAACGCTGGCTCGGCTCTTGGTCGCCTACGAGTGTCCAGAAGCCGCCGCTACGTTCCAAATGCCCCGAGTTCCACCAGATGATGCGGCTCTGAACAAGGCCGTCGAGCGTCAGGAACAGACGCGAGTGATCGCCCGTCATTGGATGCGGGCCGCGTGGAGCCAAGAACGCCGTTTGCGCAGGGCAGAGGCTAAAGCGGCTTATGCGCTGGCGCGTGCCGAGGTTACGGTCCTGCGCGCTCTCAAAGCTGGCGTGGAGTACGAGTGCGGCCCCGGACGAACCCCGCGCGGGTACGATCAGTAAGGGGGTTGTTTGGCTTCAGTGTCCGGGATGGAACCGAATGAGCGCCTAAACCAATTACGGGCCCGGCCGAGGCACCGGCCGACGACACCGGCTCCCGACCGGCATCCCCCGATGCGGTGGCGGCGGAGAGCCTCAGTGCCTCGACGCGCCGAAACTATGCTGGTGCTTGGAAACGTTTCCGGGACGTGGGCCGAGGACAACGGCCACACGTTGGGGTCCTCGAAGCAGATCGCGGTGGTTGCGCTGTACCCCACGATGGCATTGACCGGGTTATGCGGTGAGCACTCGGCAGGCGGTAAGGGATTCTCACAGGCCAGCACGGCAATGGTTGCCGCCAAGGGACCGACGGAACTGCTTTTTTCATGATCTGCTTCCTTTGCCCGGCTATGTGTGGGTTTGTGTTCCAGACGATTCCGGCGGTGGCCCGGCCGCGGGCGGGTGATCACCCCGGGTGACCACCCGCCCCGACCACGGACGGGATCCAACCGTCCCTACGTCGTCTCGCAGTCGGATTCAAGCGCCCAGGAGAATGCGCCCGGGGGTTTCTGTCCCGCCCGGCAAGTGGTTTCAGTGCCCTGGCCCGAGAGCCCAAGTCCATCGGGGACTGTGTATCATGTCGGTCTCCAATTGGGCGGAACCTGCTAGGGATTGCGCCTGGACACGGTGATCGTTGCGCTGTGCACTTGTCTGCGGGTGCTGCCCGGCGCAAGGTCGGCCCCGGCATCGTCCAGCATCTCCAGCACGCTCGTGCCGACCATCTCGTCCACCAGCAAGCTGTCGGCACCACTGCTGCTGGTCGTTTGACTGCTGGAGGAGAGCAGCGTCAAGCGGAAGGACTGGGAACAGTTGTTGCTTGTGTCGGACTCGCCCGCCACGGCGTCAACGCAATAGCCGATATAGGCAGAACCGGAGCCGGTGAAGGTGTGGGTGATTGTGAGATTGAGCGTCGTGGAAGCATCCAGCGATCGTATGTCGCCAGCGGTCCCAGTCTCCCGGTCATTGGTCGAGATCTGCGGATCGCTTGACACGAATGTGCGGATCTTGGTTGCGGCCGCTCTGGCGCTTCCGGTGTTTGCGAGTGTAGCCCGGATCTGGAAAGACCGGCCGCTCGTCACCACCACCGTCCTGGGCGAGACACCCCCCGTGAACTCCAGATCCGGCGCGCCGGACCCGCCTACCGTCACCCGCACCCCCCTCGAGCAGTTGTTCTGCGTGTTGGATTCGCCCGACACCCGGTCGACGCAGAGCCCGAAGTAGAACGTGCCGGAGGCCTGGCTGGACAACCGGACCGTTGCTGTGATCGTCCTGCTTTGTCCCGCGCCGAGACTGGGATTGGGGTCGCTGCCGATTTCCCTGTCGCTGGTCGAGATCGACGAGTTGGTGGACTCGAAGACACGGATCGTGGTGGTGGGGGCCGTGGCGTTGCCGCTGTTCCGAAGCGTGAACGTGGCCTGCACCGTCCCACCCGGCGACCCGGTCACCGAAGTCGGCGTGACGTTCGTGAACTGCAGGTCCGGCGCGCCCGCCGACGCCACACGGACGCTGAAGGTCTGCGTCACGCTCAGGCCACCGGGGTCGCGCGCCGTCACGGTGATCGTCGCGGTTCCCGCGGACACTCCCGTGATGGTCACCGTCGAGCCCGAGACCGAGGTCCTGGCGACGCTCGTTCTGGAGGAGGTCGCCGTGTAGGTCAACGCGTCGCCGTCCGGATCGGTGAAGTACCGGGACGCAATGACTGTCGTAGTGCGGCCCGGATTGAGCGACTGTGCGGGGATGGATCCCACCCGGGTGGGCGCGCGGTTGCGCTGCTGAACGGTGACCCGCGCCTGCTGCGTGGCCGTCAGCCCTTCCGGATCCCGCGCGGTCACGGTGATCGTCGCGGTCCCCGCAGACAGTCCCGTGATGGTCACCGTCGAGTCCGAGACGGACGCCCTGGTCACGGTGGGGCTCGACGATGTCGCCGTGTAGGTCAGCGCATCGCCGTCGGGGTCGGAGAAGTACGCCGCCACGTTCACGGTCGCGCTCTGGCCGATGTTGACCTGTTGCGCCGGAATCAACCCGACGCGGCGCGGCGGCCGGTTCGGCTGCGGCACCGTCACCCTCACGCGCTGCGTGGCCGACGCCCGGTCGTCATCCGTCGCCGTGATGGTGACCGTCGTGACGCCAGGCCCGACGGCGCTGATTGTTACGGCGCTGCCCGACACGCTTGTGCGGGCCACCGTGGGGATCGAAGAGGCTGCCGTGTAGGTAAGGGGATCGTCGTCGGGATCGTCGAACGAAATGGCGACATCCAGGGTGACCGACTGCCCCACCTCGACGGTCTGCGCGTCGATCGTGCCCACGGGCATCGGTTCGCGGTTCGGCACCGTGAACACGAAGGACTGGGTGGCCGAAAGCCCGCCGGGATCGCTCGCTGTGATCGACACCGTGGCGCTGCCCTTGGCCTGCGCCGCGACGGTGACTGTGGAACCCGCGATGCTCACGCCCGCTACGGCTGGGTCCGACGCGTTGGCCGAGTAGGTCAGCGTCTCCCCGTCCGGCTCGGAGAAGTATTGGGACACTTCAATCGTGGTGGTCTGGCCCACAGGCACGGTAACGTTCGCCAGTGTGCCGCGGGGCTCGGGCGCCCGGTTCGGAACCATGACCGCGAAGCTCTGCTGTCCCTGAAGCCCCCCGGGGTCGCTGGCCGTGACCGAGACCGTCGTGTTGCCCGGAGCGACGGCGGTGACGGTGATCGAGGTGCCCGAGATGTTGACCGTGGCTACCCCGGGATTCGACGATGTGGCCGTGTAATTCAGCACGTCGCCGTTCGCGTCGTTGAAGCAAGCGGTGACGCTGGAGGTCTCGCCGACATTCACCGTGACCTGTGGAAGCGAGCCGCAGGCGGCCGGCGCCGCGGGGGCCTCGCAGGCGGTCGCCAGGAGCGCGATCAACAGCAGGAGGCATGCCCCCTGGATCCGGGCAGACCGTTGTGTGGTTTGTCGGAGTTGCTTCATCATCTGGTTCCTCTCGGATGGTTTGCATGGGTCCCGCGGATCGGGGACGTAGAGGTCAATGGGAAGTGTCACCGGCCGCCGGGCTCGATCTTCACCACCCGCCCGTTCCGGTCGCGCACCTCGAGGCGGGGCCGAACCACGTCGTTGCCGAGATCGATCGCCCGCCGCTGGTGAGCGAGAACACCGGCCGCACCGGGAAGCCGGAACGCGTCCGCAAGGTCCATTCGCACGGCGTAGCCCATGTCGGCGAGCGACGCGATCGTCACACGACTGAGGGGACTCGATCCGGGCGCGATGCTGGGACCCATCAGCTCCGGGCCGAAGACGCTCTTACGCCAGTGGGCATCGTCGCTGCCGGGCCGGGTGCCACTATTCTCCACCGGCACCTTCGCGCCCGCCGTGTAGGAAGCGCCTCCGGCGCCGTCGAACGCCCGAGCCGCCTGTGCCCCCGAGAAGTGCGTGTCCACCTCGGCTTCCGCCGCCAGCGAGGGATTGCGCAGCAGGCCAAGGCGGTCCCACAGCGTGCCGACGCCGAGCACGTGTGCCATTTCGTGGAGGATCACGGCTTCGAGGGTACCGTTCGTCTCCATCCAGTCCAAGTCCGCGGCGTCGAGCTCCATGATTCCGAACCACGGCAGCTGCGAAGCGCTGCGGACCGCACAGAAGCCGGCCCGGCCGAGTATCCTTCCGTCGCCGTCGAGTTCGGCAACCGCCGCGATGATGAACAGGTCGTCAACGACGCTCACAGGCTGCTCGTAGGTCCGCTCGGGGAACCGGCAACGGACCGTGCCCTCGGGCACTGGCATGTCCGGTAGCTCCGTGTCCGCCAGCACCGCCATCCAGCGCGCCGCAGCGTTCCGAAACGCCGCTTCCTGGGTCGCGCTCATCGCAGTTGCGAAGCGGAGGTCGATTCGGAACGAGCCCGGGTCCTCGGGCGGACCTTCCACCGTCACCTGGAAGGACTGGGTGGCCTCCAGTCCGCTCGGATCCGTGGCCGCGACGGTGATCTTCGCCCTTCCCGCTTGGCGTCCCGAGAGCTCCAGGGTCGCGCCGAAGACCTCGACCGACGCAGCCGCTCCGTCCGAAGACGAGGCCGTGTAGGTCAGCGGATCGCCGTCCGGGTCCGTGAAGTAGGGCGATACATCGAATCTGGCGGTCTCGCCGGCGCGCACGGCCTGATCCGGCATCGAACCTGCCGGCAGCGGCGGCCGGTTCAGCGATTCGGCGCTGAAACTGTGGGTCGCTGCGCTGCCGTCCGGGTCACGCGCCGTCACCGTGACCGCCGTTTCGCCGGCCGCGACCACCGTCAGCCGAAGTGTTGCGCCGGACACCGTGGCCGTCACCACACTCGGACTCGCCGCCGCCGCCGCGTAGACCAGCGGATCCCCGTCGGGGTCGTTGAACCACGGGGTCAGATCGACCGTGCGTTGTTCTCCGCGCCGCAAGACCTGTCCCTCGATCGTACCCAGCGCGACCGGCCCCCGGTTGGGCACCTCGAACCGGAACACCTGCACGGCTTCCAGTCCGCCAGGGTCCGTGGCCGTCGCGGTGATGTTGGTTGTCCCCTTCGCGAGCGCTACCAGCGTCACGCGATCTCCCGAAAGGGCAACGCCCGCCACGGCCCGATCCGCCGGGGCAACGCGGAAGGTGAGGCTCTGGCCGTCGGGTTCCTCGAACCAGGGCGCCAGAGCGATAACCACCCCCTGGCCCACTTCCACCCGCCGGGCCGCGATGCTGCCCAGCGCGCGCGGCGGACGGTTCGGAACGACTACCCCGAAGCTCTGCTGCGCTTGCAGTCCGTCACGATCCGTCGCCGTCAGCGCGATGGTCGCACTTCCCGGCGCCCGCGCCGTTACCGCGACCTCGGTACCGCCATGGGTCGCGATGGCCACGGACTCGTTCGACGAACTCACGGCGTAGCTCAGCACGTCGCCGTCCGCGTCGTTGAAGCACGCGGTGACGCTCGCCACTTCGGCCACATTGATCGTCTGCTGCGGAATGGGTCCGCACGAGACGGGCGCCTGCGGGTTCTCGCAGGCCACAACCAGCGCGGCCACAGCCCAGGCCACTGCACCAGCGCGGACCGACTTCGAGACGCTGTGTCGCGGAGCCCCAGATGGCATAAGCCGTTCCAATTGCACAGAGGTCTAATTTACTCCGGGATCCCCCGGCTGAAGAGGATTTCGAGACCGGGTTCGCCGACGGCGTCCATCGCCTCGGCGACGCGGCGGCGCAGAATCGCGCGCACCTGCCCCGCGACCGGGTCCCGGAGGATCGTCATCGGCAGGTCGGTGTTGCCGTCAAGGACGAACGACTCTTCGTCGCCGCTCAGGCGGATGCGGCTGATCGCGCCCTCCCAGGTGACGGAATGGCAAACACGAAGCCGGTCCGTCCGTCGTCGACATGGAGCGTGTCTTCTGGAGAGCGCATCGGCGGGCGTCGTTGTGAGTTAGAGAGGTTCGACGCGACCTAACTCGCCGTGACCTCCTGACCGATTGGTGACGCGGGGAAGATACGGCTTGACCGATGTTACCGCAACGCCGACATTTCAATAAGGGACAGCACGCTCCCCAATCGCTTTTCCTACCCTCACACCCTCGCGGGTTCCGAGGACGTAGCCCCCCGAATGACGTTTTCCGCCGAGGTCCTTGACGAGGACACCACTTCTGGATTGCCGGAAATCCGCGATGCGCCTGCGGACGAGAGCCTCAGTGCCTCGACGCGCCGAAACTATGCCGGCGCTTGGAATCGTTTCCGTGCGTGGGCAAGCGACAACGGCCACACATCGCTGCCGGCCACCTCGGAAGCCGTGGAAGAGTACCTGAAGCACCGGCACGCCAACGGACGGCGTCCCTCCAGCCTCAAGGCGGACCGAGCCGCGATCCGCCACCACCATCGCCGGACGGGACGCCCCGTCCCCTCCGACTCCCCGGTGGTGCGCCGCCTGTTGCAGGACTCTCTGAGCCGCCCAGGCCAGGACGCTCAGGAAGTCACGGGCCTCACAGGTGCGCATCTCGCGAGAATCCGTGACACGGCGACCAAACCCCGGCGCCAACAGGCGGGGCGCTTCGAGAATGAAGATGCCGCGCGAGTCCGGGGGTTGGTTGACCTTGCACTGATCTCGACCATGCGCGACGCTCTGCTCCGGCGATCGGAGGCTGCGACACTCCGGTGGGATGCGATCGACTTCCTTTCCGACGGAACCGGCCGCCTCAACTTGGCGCGACGTCCGGTGCAGTATCTGAGCCCGCGAACAGTCGAAGCACTGAGGGCGATCCAGACCGGAGATGTCCCGGCCGACGCCTTGGTCTTTGGTCTCAAGTCCGGACGGTCGATCTCGAACCGGATCAAGGCGGCGGCGGCCGCTGCCGGTCTCCGAGGGAACTTTACGGCAAGCAGTCCCCGCATCGGCATGGCCGAGGATTTGGACCGGGCAGGAATCAGACTCTCCGCGCTCGAGGTCACGCGCCGTTGGCACGATGCCCGGATGCCCGATCTCGTGACCGCGGCGTACTACGTGAGGGGTGCCGAGTAGCTCGGTCGTGGGGCTTTTCGCTCGGACTCACCATCGCGTGCGCCGCCGGGTTGGTCGCGGCCTCGTGCACAATCCTATTGGATGCCGATGGCCGGTTACCTGCGGTCGTCGGCGCGAAGGGTCGGAAGACCGGTCAGGTGGCCGCGCGGGTCATCGACCGGACCGACCGGGAGACCGTTGCAGGAGCTTCGTGGACGACCACGCGACACAGGACGCGACGCTCTACCCCGGAAGCGGTCGGCAAGGCGTTGCTTCAGCCCCGGAACCGCTCAAACCGTCGCCGAAATGATCGCGGTAGATTCAAGGATCGTAATATGATCCCCTTTGTAACCCCTTTCGGTGGGGTGTAGAATACGGCCACCGAGCGTGTTGGTCCCACCCCTTTGGAACGGAAGGTTATGAAGCCATGAGGAAGAGGTTGTTGCTAGTCGTCGCGCTCCTAGGCTTGGCGTGCGAGGACATCGATCTGTTTGCGGACGTGAGCAACCCCGATCCCGCCGGGGACTACACGCTTCAGAAGGTGGGGGGCCAGTCGTTGCCCACCACCTTCGGCAACGGCGCAACGGTGACCGCCGGTGCGATGAAGTTGGACGAAAGCGGCACGTACACCAATTCGTTCTCCGTCGTGCTCGGCGTGGACACGGCGACCGTCAACTACGCCGGAACGTACTCGTACTCTCACACGATCCTGGTGTTGAATCAGCAAGGGCTGGACTGCCAACACGCTGGATTGCTGTTGGAAGAGGGTAAGGCGCTTCGCGTCACCGAGTGCGTTGACGAAACGGAGATGTTCTACGTGAAGTGAGCCAGAGGGGAACACGGTGATCGCAGACGTGGGAGGATTGTAAACTGACCCGACCCGACCGTGATTCACCGCACAGCGACCGGACCTCGAAAGCGCCGTGGATACCGTTCGTGGCCTCTTGGGCCGGGCTGTTCGCCTGCGGGGTTGGTGGCCTGCGATTCTCCGGCCGAGCCCACCCGCGACGACCTCGCCACGGAGGTCCGGATGCTGGCCGCGACGCGTGGCCTTGAATCCCTTCCCAACCCGCGCCCAGTGCGAAACGACCTGGTCACGCTTGGCCGGGCGCTGGCATTCGACAAGATCCTCAGCGGCAACCGAAACATCGCGTGCATGACCTGCCATCTCCCGGAAATGGCCACGGGGGACGCCAGGACTCTGTCGATCGACGAGGGTGGCACGGGCTTGGGGTCGCAGCGTTCGCACCCCGAGGGCATCTTCATTCCCAGGAACTCCCCTGCGGTCTTCAACCTTCCCGGAGCAACTCGCCTCTTCTGGGACGGCCGGGTGGAGGAGAGGTCGGACGGTTCCATCAGCACCCCGGCCAAGGATCAACTGACCCCTGAGATGGCCGATGTCTTCGAGTTCGGGGCCATGTCGGCCCAGGGTCTGTTCCCGGTGACGTCCAGACACGAGATGCGTGGCCAACCGGGAGACAACGACCTCGCCGACCTCGCCGACGACGATTTCCGAGGCATTTGGGGTCTCCTCATGGAGCGGCTGGGGGATGTTCCCGAGTACGTCGGTCTCTTCGAGAGGGCGTATCCCGGTGCCCCGTTTGACAGCATGAGCTTCGCCCACGCGTCCAACGCCATCGCCGGTTTCTACGCCGTGGAGTTCGTGTTCAACAACACGCCCTGGGACAGGTTCCTGCGCGGGGACAACGATGCGCTGAGCGACTCCGCGCTGGCAGGTGCGAGGGACTTCATGACCATCGGCTGCGCCAACTGCCACAAGAGGTCGAGCTCGCAGGCGACTTCCACAACGCCGCGCTCCCTCAGTTCGGACCCGGCAAGACCGACGGCAGGGGGGATTTCGGACGCGAGGGGATCACGCATTTCCCGAGTGACCGGAGACACTTCATGGCTCGCGCGTTGAGGAATGTGGAGCTCACGGCCCCTTACGGACATCTGGGCCAGTTCGCCACCCTCGAAACCTTCGTGGCCCACTACAACGACGCCGCATCGCAGCTAACTAAGGGCGTACGACATCGCTGAACACGTTCCAGACCGGCTGCTGTGGCCCACGCTGCTCAACAATGTCGAAGATGTTCTGGCCAACCAGGATCCCGTGCTGTTCACGCTCAGGTTCAACGAGGAAACCCACGCCAACTTGGTGGCCTTCCTACGGGCGTTGACCGATGCCTCCGCGCGAAACCTCAGTCACACGATACCTGACCGCGTCCCCAGCGGGCTGCCCATCGACAGGATGAACGACTAGAACTGACCGGGTGAAAGCGCGCCTGCTGAACACCGCCGAAACATGCACGTCTCCATGGTTCATGGCGGGGTTGGTCGTGGCGTTGAGCGTGTAAAGCCCGTGGCGGCGCAACGAAGGCACCAGAACGGACCAGGCTCTCCGAGCGAAGGGCGGGAATCCAAGAGCGTATGGTGGACTCCCCCTGATGGGCAAGTGCGGGGGCCCGAGAACCGAGTCGGCCGGTGGCAGAGTGGGTCTTGCCGTGTCAGGCGGATCCACGCACGTTTCGTTTTTCGATTGGAGTGGCCCAGCCATGGCTCACAACGGTGGTTCCCACCTGAGATCGACCAACGACCTGTGATCCGGCTTCGTAGGTTCGGATGCCGACTGAAGCTCTACCCGACCCGTGCCCAAGCGGAGCGGTTCGCACGGTGGGCGCAGTCGGGCAGCAGGTTGCGCGACCTGTTGCTCGAGCGCGACGAGGCGTCGTACCGGGAGACGGGCAAGCGTCTGTCACGCAGGGCACTCCAGGATGTCGTGTATGAATTCGCGTCTGCCCATCCCGGCCTCGGCTGGCCCGCCCACGCCCGCAATCAGCATCGCAGGGACCATGCGGTGGCGGTTCGGGGGGCGTTCGCACGACTGGATGCTGGCAAGCGGGGCAGGGAAAGCGGTTGGCCCGTTCTTCGGCGTGGCCGGCCGACGTCGATCTACGTCCACAACCAGATGCTGAGGGTGAGCGGAAGCTACGTGAGGTTGTCGAGGGCTCCTCACGGGTGGACTCGCTACCGGGGGACCATTCCTGACGGAAAGATCATGTCGGGCCGCATCCGCCGTCACGGAGGGACGTGGACCCTTTCGCTCTCGATCGAGGCTCCGATGCCTGCCTACGTAGAGCCGCAGCGGGAGACGTGCCACGTGAGACTCGGCCCGGGCGGCGTGGCCGAGGTGACCGATGTCGCCAGCGGGACGACGGTGTGTACGGACTTGGACCGGTGTCGAGAGCTCGAGCGACGGATGGCCAAGCTGAGGCGCCGTGCGGGGAGGCGGTCGTGGCGATGCGCCGACTGCGGCGGGTTGATGCGAGCCGACGCGCGATCCGGCCTCCTCGCCCGTGACAAGCGGAAGGCGCCGTGTGGTCACTGGATCGAGGGCTACGAGAGAACAGCCAGGCTGAGAAGGGCGGAGGCCGCCTTGGCGAAGACAGGCCGCAGAATCCGGAACCGCCAAAGGGACGCGGTGCACCACCAGACGGCCGGGATCGTTCGCAGGTACGGGAAGATCACGGTGTACGCCGAGCCGGGACACGGTGGGGGGGCGGTGGAGTTCACGAGGCAACTCGACTACAAGAGCGCATGGCATCGACGAGCATTGACGACGAACGGTACCGCCGCGCGGGCGGAAACCGGCCCTTCGGAAGAGGGACAAACGGACGTGGAGACCTGCGTGGTCCGTGAAACGTCAATCCCGCCAAGGACACACCGGCGTGGGCACCAAAGCGAGAGCTTCAGTTCGCGCCAGCGAGTCTGACGTGGAGAGTGCGATCTGGTGCGACCCCGCCAATGGAGGGGGGCGCAGGGAAGACCTGCCAGCAGTCTGCTGTTCGACGGGCGTCGCGGATCTACGGACGTGCGGCAATAGGCGGCCCAATGCTGACCCTATTCGATCGTGACCCAAGACAACCACTCATCGAATCGGCGTTTCACCAACGTCGGACTACAAGCTGCGGAATCGAGACCGCACTGGAGGAGTTCCAGGCTGTAGCGTCGGAGCGTCTGAGGGCTCAAACCCGCGTTGTCCGCGATGCGCTGCCACGTGTCTCCGTTGCGCTGCCGGATCGCCCAGAGGAGCACCGCCCACTTAAGCATCTGCTTCAGCGTACACCGCAACGGAATCTCGGCCGTCCAACGGTACCCGAGTTCCTTGGGGTCGAGGTTGACTCGTTTCGCCAACTCGGATACGGAGCTCGCGGGCGGGCCCGGGCGATCGCGCGGGACCTCCAGCAGGCGATTGTGGGAGACCCCACAAGCGAGCTTGACCGCGCGGGCCACTGGCGTGCTCAGGGAGAGCGCCGACAACAACCTCGTACCCAGAGGGTGAAGCGGATCAAAACCCGATGGCGCGACCGCTTCCAGCACTCGAGGGAGTCGCTCCTCCACCTCCTCCACCCACACGACGTGAAGCCTGTCGCACTCGATCTCCCGGAGGGTCCTCAGATTCTCGAACGTAACCGGCGTAACGACGATGCAAGTCGGTCCGACTGCCTCTCCAAACCGAACTGTGGACATGAGGTCGCGCACGGCTCCAGTCGAACATTCCAGGGTGCCTACGATTCCGACGTGAGCTTGCTCCATCATGGAGCGGAATTCAGACTGGCGTCCTGCGGTCTGGTAAGCAGTACCGGAGAGCAGGCTTTCGATCAGGTGCCGAACGCCTGGAGAGTCGGCGTAGACCGCGATCATGGCTTCCTCCTTGCCTGTGCGTGCGCGTACAGTATTATCGTGGTCCTGTTGTGCCCCAGGGACGAACGGCACACCCAGCCCGTGTGCGTCGGTCTCCCCGTTGCGACGACGACGGAGCCAGTCGAGCCCGGCGATTCGCGTGGCCAATGGTAGCCAAACGGTCCGCGGGTCGCGAGGTCGGATCGGTAGTGTTTTTCACATCAGGGTCGGTTTTTCACTCTATCGGGCCCCCGGAGTGGCCGATGCGATTCGCGGGCTATGTTGTTGCGGGGAATACAGTTGGCGAAAAGTCCACCAGTTGGCACCGATCTTGCTGGTACGAAGGGTCAGCGCCCCCGACTTCGCGGGGGTCTTCACACCGTTTCCACAAAGGAGAACGGCATGAACCGATTCAAGAAGTACCTCGCAATGGCGACGGTGCTGGCCCTTCCGATGATCGCGGCGTGCGGAGAGGACATTATTCCTCCTCCGCCCACCGGCTCGATCATGGGCCAGGTGTCGATCGAGGGGATGGGGATCGACGGAGTATCCGTCAATCTCAGCAACGGCGCCTCCACCACGACCGCAGGCGGCGGCACCTACCGCTTCGACGCAGTTCCGGCCGGTGCCTACACCGTCACCATCAGCGGCTTCCCGGCGGACGCCAGCTTCGATGCGACGTCTTCCGCGGCCACGATCCCCGACACCGGCGGATCGGTCACCGTTGACTTCCGCGGCTCCTACATCCGTACCGCTTCCATCATGGGCACCGTGACGGTCGAGAACACGGGTCTCGGAGGTGTGACGGTCAAGCTTTCGGGCATGGCCGACTCCCAGACCGCCACCGACAACAACGGTCAGTATTCGTTCACCGGTCTCCGGGCCGGCACCTACTCGGTCGAGATCTCCGGATTCGACATGGACGAGGTCGGCTTCGGGAGCACCTCGTCCGCCGCCACGGTCGGCGTGGGCGAGTCCAAGGTCGTCAGCTTCGACGGCACGTATCTCCGCACCGCGGGGATCATGGGCCAGGTCAGCGTCGAGGGCGTGGGCCTTGAGGGCGTGACGGTCACCATGACCGGCGAAGGCGAAGACATGACCGACGTCACCGACGCCGGTGGCCTGTACGCCTTCTCGAAGCTCAAGCAGGGCGACTACTCGGTCGCGATCTCGGGCTACGACACCGACGACTACGAGTTCGCAACGACTTCCGAGAACGTCACGGTCGCCACTGGCGAGACCGCGAACATTCCGTTCGAAGGCACGCTCCTTCGCACCTCCGGCATCAGTGGCCGGGTGAGTGTCGAGGACCAGGGTCTTGACGGCGTAGAGGTCGCCCTTGCGGGCGCGGCGGAAGCCACGGCCACCACGGCCAACGGCGGGCAGTACTCGTTCGCCGGCCTGGCCGAGGGCACCTATGTCCTCACCATGACGAACCCGAACGCGGACGCCTACAACTTCGACGAGACCACTGCCACGGTCGTGCTGGGCGACTCCGAGTCGAACATCACGAACTTCGAAGGCACACACACGCGGACTGCTTCAATCTCGGGTGTGCTGTTCATCGACGAGGTGATGCAGGACAAGATGCACACCACGGGCGAGCCCACGATCACCGAAGCACTTGCGCCGTGGCTGGCGATCCAGGACGATGAGACGAAGGCGATGGTGGCCGGCCTGCTAACGCAGGCGAAGGTGGTTCTCCGGGGTCCGGATCTCAACACGATGACCGAAGTTGCCATCAGTGCGGATGGTACCTACTCGACGGGTGAGAGCCTGCGGGCCGGGTCGTACCAGGTCGAGCTTCCGGCCAACAATGAGATGGTGGCGGCGGCGCTCGCAGCGGCCGGCGTAGCCTTCGTTGGAGAGTCGTCGGTGGTGATGGTTGACGCGGCTGGCAGCGCGACGGTCAACTTCCCGTTCCGGATCACGATGCAGACGGTAGCCACCGGCGCGCGCATGGGGGGCGGCGAACACTTCGGTCCTCCGGTCAAGGGCGTGAAGCTGGCGCTGTACGCCCGGGCCGACGGAAGCGGCAAGCTGGGCGAGGCCGAGACTGACGCGATGGGGATGGCGACGTTCAGCTTCGCGCGTGCCGACGACACCAGTCCCGGCAGCGACGACAGCGACAACATCGTCTTCGTGAAGGCGGTGGAGACCGGCCACGCCGACCTCGTGGTGTCGGGCAATCAGTTGGTCGAGATCGCGTTCGCGTCGACGGCGCGTCTCTACGCGGCGGACGACGAGATGGAAGTCGCGACGCTGTTGAACACGGCAGTCAGCTTCGACTTCTGGGTGAAGAGCAACGAGGACGCGCGCGACGGCGACGAGGGGCTGGGGGGCTGGAACACACAGGTGTATATGGGCGACCCGGAGGCCGACGACGCCATGCCGCTCATGATGGTTGACGAGGATGGCGAAACGGTCAACGCGACCATGCCCACGGACACCACGAAGGGCGACAACCTGGGCAAATCGACGTTCTCGTACAAGATCACCGACCCGACGATGCTGCCCGCGATGTTCACGGTGATGGCGGCCGAGGGTGACAAGGCCGGCCAGCCCGACCAGGGCGAGGCGTGGGAGCAGGGCGACGCTCTGACCTTGACGCACACCGGGCTCGAGCTTCCGCCGGGCAAGGACGATGACATGCTCGACCTTGGTCCGATCCGCGTCACGTTCACGACGCAGGCCATCTACGTGGGCGTGCACCGCGAGCTGGACGACCGGGCCGGGTACACGGACTTCATCGGTCTCGGCGAGGGCGATGCCCGGCCGGAGAAGGACGGCAGCGCGGTGGACGAGATCACGATCACGCTGATGACGGGCGACAGTCGCGGCAGGCTGAGAGTGCTCGAGTACGATCACGACGCCGATCCCAAGACGGACGATGAGAGGGCTGTCGCGAAGGCGGGCGCCTCCGGCATGGTGTCGTTCAAGAACATCCCGGCGGGCACCGAGATCACGGTTGTGGCCGAGGAGGGGAACGACATGGTGATCGTTCCGGACAGCCGGTCCACGAGGGAGATCGACGCGTTCGGCGACCAGCTGGACGACTATCCTGATGGCAAGATCGTCGGCGCGTTCGGCGACATGGGCGGCGCGCGTCCGGACGTATGGCTGTGCCCGCTGCAACGGCAGGAGGACGACGATCCCAACCAGGTATGCTCGACGTACGCCTACAAGTGGACGACCGGGACGATCTCGGGCTCGATCACCGGTCTTGACAAGGGCGACAAGGCCACGGTGAGCCTGACGCCGGTCAACAGCAACGACGACTACGCGGACGATCTGGAAGACGACGCCACAATCACCGCCGGAACCGGCGGCGCGGCCAAGTACTCGTTCACGGGTGTCGCGGACGGCCGGTACAGGGCCACGCTTGCGGCCAGGGCCGGAAGCTGGCAGGAAAACGAGACCGGCGTGCTCTCCGTGATGCACGACGAGGGCGAGGACGACGACGAGTACACCGGCGACAGCGATTCCGAAGACCTGTCCGCCACCAACCTGCGCGGCGTGATCCGTGGCAGGATCGCCAACGACTCCAACGGACGCAGCGGCTTGACGAGCGACGAGTCCAGAGCGGGCGTCATGGTGGGCGTCTACACGGCGAAGAAGGTCGGCGGCTCGGGCACCACCAAGAACAACTACGTGGCCGACAAGGCCGTGACGGACGACAACGGCGACCCGTTGATGGTCGAGACGGACGGGGACGGCGTGTACATGTTCGAGGGCCTGACCAGGGGCGATATGTATTTCGTGAAGCCCGTGGAGACGGACCTGTACACCGCGGTCAGGAACGGCAACACCAAGATCGGAAAGACGGCCGAGAAGGCGACGGATGTCGTGACGCACGCGCTCACGACAGCTGGGACGCCGCCGACAGCGGGTACCGAGCCCGGAATCCCAAGCTGGGACTACCACGCCAGCACGGCCTCCTACGGCACACGCGATGCCGACAACAACTTCGTGCTCCTGTACAAGGACGGCGAGGCTGAGGGTGAAGTGTTTGATCCGAGCGTGCGTGCCGCGCACAGCCGCACGGTCATCGAACTGCGCCAGTGCAAGACGACGGACTTTAGGCTGGCGGATCCCGACGCTGATCCGGTAGTGGCGGCTGCTCCCCTAACCCAGTGCACGGAGTACACCGGCGTGGAAGTGGAAGCCGATGTGGACGCGAAGGGCAATTGGACTGCCGAAGACCTCAGGGAGGGCATCTACGAGGTGACCCCCGACCCGCCGGCAGGATATATAGCTGTGGACGCTGGCGGTGTTGCCGAAGGCGGCACGGGCTTCAATACAGGCGATAACGAAGACACCTTCTACAGCCAGCAGGTCGTCGAACTGATGGGTGGGCGTGCCGATGACGACACCGAGAGGTTCTGGATCAAGGACCGGAACGCGGAAGCTGGCTCTGACCTCACGAGGGTGGAGATCGACGGTACTGTGTGTCCTACCGCCGCAGACCCGACCAACGCCACTCCCCAATGTGGCCACAGCGACGACGGTGAATTCTCCGTGGTGGTCGAAGCCGACGACGACGCGACGATCCGGCTGAGTTCAAGCGCCACGGATGCGACGCCCAGCGGAACTGGGGTGTACTCGCAAGCGGTGACCAACGGGAAGGCCACGGATGTAACGTTGCCCAAGGCGGGCACCCGGACGTACTACGTCCACGTCGCGGCCGAGGACGGCTATGCGACCAACGATGCGGCGACAGCGGGCTTCAGTATCCGGCGCAACGCCGACGTGCGCGTGAAGACGGTCACGATCTCGTGGAGCGGCGACAGGGTGGAACTGGATCGGGACGGGCTCAACCTGGATCCCGACGGTGAGACGGATCCGGTGACCGGGACGACCACCAAGAGGATCACGGTGGACAAGGGCGACAACGATGGAACGATCCCGATTACGGATCTCACGGTTGCAGCCTCCAGCATGACCACGGGATTCGGCGAGGTGACGTGGGGCGAATACGACGTGGACGCCGCCACACCGTGCGATTTTGGCGCCCTCAGTGGCACGTCCGGCACCCTCACGCTGCTGGCTAACACGTCGACCGCGAAGGGAAGCGACGGGGTCTGCTTCAGGATCACCGACAGCGACGGTGCTGATACCGACCCGGACCAAAACGAGGACAACACCCGCGACTACCTCCTGATCTTCACCAGGAAGTAGGAACGGCCTAACCCATCGAATTCCACACCAGGAACCTCGATGGCGCAGTAAGGATCGCCCCCGTCCGGTTCGCCGGGCGGGGGCGACGCCTTTTCACACCTTGGAACCACATTGAGCCGGGGCCCCAAGTCCCGGGCCATCGAACGGAGTGATCGTAAATGCGAGCATGGATGCCTTGGGTCGTGGCGGGTGTGATCCTTCTTCCCCAATCCAGCGCACATGCGCAACGGACATCGTTCGAGGACGGGACTGGTGAGGCGGTGGCGAGCGTGGAGGCGGGCCGAGTCGACGCTCGGGGACCGCGTCCGGTTGCCGGATCGCGCGGTGTGCCGACAGTGACCATCAGGACCGACGACGCGGACCTTCCCAAGAGCGCCAAGTTTACGGTCACGGTCGAGTTTTCGGAGGATGTCGATGGTTTCTCCCTCCGCGATGTCGATGTCACCCATGGCTCGGCCGACAGTTTTAGCGAGGTGTCGGCCGACGAGTACGAATTCGATGTCGAGCCGGAGGACGACTATGAAGGACCCCTGACGGTCAGGATTCGGACCGCCGCGGTGCGCAGTGTGTCCACGGACGACCCCAACGACGCGGAAAGCGAGGAGTTCCTGGTAGATACGATCGAACCGGAGCTGGACGATGCCACCGTGGAAGGCGACGAACTCGTCCTGGAGTACGACGAGGACCTCGACGAGCGCTCTGTACCGAGAACGACCCGTTTCGACGTCACGGTGGATGGTGCCAATCGCTTCGTCGAGGAAGTCGATATCAGGGACGACAGAGTGACCCTCACGCTCGAAAGCCCGGTCGACCGAAGCGACAACGTACGAATTGACTATGATCATGGCTCGCAGACCAGTGGACTCATCCAGGATGAAGCGGGCAACGAGGCTGACGAGTTCACCAACCGACGCGTCACCAACAACACCCGGACGAGCACCCGCCTCCCCAGCGCTCCGCGTGGCCTCACCGCCACCGCCGATGGACAAGCCGTCATCGAGCTTGATTGGCGGGCGCCGGTGAGCTCGGGTACGGGCGGCAGCATCACCGGTTATCGCATCGAGGTGTCGTCCAATGAGGGGGACACGTGGAGGACGCTGGAGAGCGACACACGGGACGACGACACGGAATACCGACACACCGGCCTCGATCCGGGTACGACCCGGCACTACAGGGTATCCGCGTGGAACGACGAGGGCAGGGGGCCCGTATCCGACACCGCCTCCGCTACCACGGACTCTGACCGGCCCGGCAAGCCCACGGGATTGACGGCAAGGGCGAACGGACGCACCCAAATCGATCTTTCCTGGACGGCCCCGTCCAACGTGGGCGGTGGGATCACCGGTTACAGAGTGCAGGTGTCGACTAACGAAGGCAGCTCCTGGACCGATCTTGAAAGCAACACGCGCTCGACGCGGACCACGTACCCGCACAGCGGGCTTGCGGCGGGGACAACTCGCCACTACCGCGTCGCCGCGATCAGTTCCGCGGACCGCGGCGATTGGTCCAACGTTGCCAACGCTACAACCGACATCGGCAGGCCGAGCGCGCCCCTGGAGCTCTCGGCGACCGCCGTCGGGCAGACCAGCATCAGGCTCGCGTGGACGTCTCCGAACGACCCCGGAGGCGCGCCGATTACGGCCTACCGAATCGAAGTCTCGCGGACGGGCACGTCTGGTTGGCTCCCGGTGACCTCGAGCAACCGGACCAGAACCTACACGCACACGGGGCTCAACCCCGGCAGCCGGCGCTACTACCGGGTCGCGGCGATCAACTCGCAGGGCAGGGGCGCCTACTCCAGGGTGGCCTTCGCCACCACGAGTGCGGCCGTGCCCGGCGCGCCGACCGGCCTCGCCGCGACCGCTCGCGGCACCTCGCGGATCGACCTGGCCTGGCGGGCCCCGCTCTCGGACGGCGGTGCACGGATCACCGGGTACCGGATCGAGAGCTCCTCAAACGGCAGCACCTGGACCGCGCTACGGAGCATCACCAACTCCACCGCCACCACTTTTTCGCACACGGGCCTGAGTCCCGCCGCCACGCGGCACTACCGGGTCTTTGCGATCAACTCGGCCGGTACGGGGCCCGCCTCGAACATCGCGCGGGCCACCACGGACGCGACCGTGCCAACCGCGCCCACCGGGTTGTCGGCGAGGGCGGTCGGACAGTCGCGGATCGACCTTTCCTGGAACCGGCCGTCCGACGACGGCGGCGCCGCCATCACCGGCTACCGGATCGAGAGTTCGCCCAACGGCACCGCCTGGAGCCCGCTGCGGGGCAACACCAACTCCACCGCCACCACCTTTTCGCACACGGGCCTGAGTCCTGCCACCACGCGGCACTACCGGGTCCGCGCGATCAACTCGGCCGGCCCGAGCCCGTTCTCCAACGTCGCCCGCGCGACCACCGACGCTACCGTTCCCGGCTCGCCCACCAACGTGGCGGCCGTCGCCAACGGGACCTCGCAGATCGACCTTTCGTGGACCGCGCCGGCTTTCGATGGTGGCGCTCCCCTCGCCGGCTACCGGATACAGGCCGCCGAGAGTCGCAACGGCCCGTGGTCGGATCTGGTCACCAATACGCGCTCGACATCCACCCAATATTCCCATACCGGACTGGCGCCGGCCACGACCCGCCACTACCGGGTGGCCGCGATCAACAGAGTGGGCAGGGGGTCGGAGTCGGGAGTTGCCAGTGCCACGACCGACGCCACCGTGCCGGATCCTCCCACCGCCCTTCAGGCGACCGCAACCCTGTCGACCAGGATCGACCTGACCTGGACCGCACCCAACTACGACGGCGGCGCGCCGATCAGCGGATACCGGATCGAAGTGCGGGTGGACAGCACCACGTGGACAGACCTGGTAGAATCGACGGGCGTCTCCGCTACAGGCTACCAGCACGCCGGCCTGAAGCCGGGGAGCACGCGCCACTATCGTGTGTCGGCAGTCAACGTCGCGGGCACGGGCCAGCCGTCGAACGTCGCGTCGGCGACGACGGACGATCCGCTCGAGCGGGCCGGGCGGCTGAACAAGGAGATTCTTCCCCACGCCTCGGCGGCGATGACGTCGAGCACCATCGCCGCGATCGCGAGCCGGGTCGAGTCGTTCGTGGACAGCGATCCGTTCGGCAGGCAGGTTGGACTGGGCGGATTCTCGTCGCTACGAGGCACGCGCACGGCGGGGCGTCCCGGCACGCTACCCGGGGCCGGTGGCAGCGGAGGGGCCTCCGGCGTCGGGGCCGGGTTCGATGTTCGGCAACTGCTGGACGGCACCTCGTTCCACCTTCCGCTGGGTGGGGAGGGGGCACAGCAACAGGGCATCGGGGGCTTGGGGCTCGCCACCTGGGGCCGGGGCGAGTTCGTGGGCATGGCCAGACCTCGCGGAGGGCTCGTCGAGTGGGACGGCGACATGCTGAACCTGCACGCGGGCGCGGACGTTCGGGTGCTGCCCCACCTCCTCGCCGGCGTGGCGGCCACGCGCTCGACGGGGGACTTCGCGTTCACGGACCGAACCGGCGAGAGTCCTGTGGAGGGGACCTATGCCAGCCGGATGACCAGTCTCAATCCGTACGTAGCCGGGTTCCTTGGCACCGTGGACGTGGCCGGATGGATCACGGGCGGATACGGCTGGGGCACCGTCGACATCGAGGACGATCGCGAGGAGCTGCGGTCGAGCAACCTCACCGCCATGACCGGCGCGGCCGGGGTGTCGGGCGTGCTGCTGGCGGGCGGGGAGGCCTCGCTGCGCCTGAAGGGCGAAGGCTGGCTAACCCGTGTCGAGGTCCAGGGCAGCGAGCGGGTGGACCCGGTGACTCTGGACATGCGGCGTGCGCGGGCCTCGCTGGAATGGAGGCAGGGGTACGAGGTCTACGCCGGACACGAAGTGGCCGCGGTACTTGAAAGTGGCGCACGCTACGATAACGGCGACGCCGGCATTGGCGCCGGCTTGGAGATCGGCGGCGGGCTCCAGTACGCAAGCCCGGGGGGAAGACTGAAGGTGGAGGGACGCGGGAGGATACTCGCCATAGGGCACGCCGGATATGAGGAGTGGGGAGCCAGCGGCATGATTCAGTTCGATTCGCACGCCCGCAGCGGCCGGGGGCTGTCCGTCAGGCTGGTACCGGAGTGGGGAGAAGCGGGAAGCGGGGTCCAGGCGCTGTGGGACCAGGGCGTGAGCGGAATGCCGGCGGGCGACTTCGATCCGGCGGCCGGCCGGGTGAACGCCGAGGTCCGGTACGGACTGCTCCGAAACGCCGGCACGCCGTACGCTCGCCTCTATGTCGTCAACGGTGGGACCAGGGCTTTCGGGGGCGGAATGCGCTACGAGATCACGAGGGTGCTGGACCTGCGTCTGGAGGGTACGCGCGTGCAGAGCGCGCTCGCCCCCGCCAGACACGGCCTGACGGTAAGGGGGACCTGGAACTTCGGACGATCGGGGACGCCGGTCTCAGGATCCGCGCGAGTGGCGAGTACCGGCCCCGGGGAGTCCTGAATGTCGGTGCCTGTGAGGAGAAACTGCAAGATGGTGGCGTGCAAGCGGGTCGTCAGCGGCAGGGGCGTCCTCTACTGCTCCCGAGCCTGCGTAGTCGCCAACAAGGTGCTGAACTACGAACCGCCCCCGGGGCGTACCTACGACGCTCAGGACGTGGTGGAACGGCTCGTCGCCGCGCTGGCCGAGCGCGGGTCGACCGGCGCTGCTACATTTGCCGGGCAGCAATTGGAAGACCGAGACCCCTCGCGGTAGCCAGGTGGGACGATTCCATTTCGAGTGTGCCGGCGCGGTGGGTTGGCGGGTCCCGATGGTCTGGTTGCTCGGAACATAGGAGGTTCCGGCTTGCTTACTGACAGAGACTACAGAGCCGTGTTCGAGGCGTCGCCGGACGCCATGCTCATCGTGGACTCGGAGGGCGTGATCCGGGATTTCAACCCGCAGGCGCTGGCAATGTTCGGATGGAGCCGCGACGAGCTTGAGGGGTCCAGCGTGGACCGGTTGGTTCCCGCCGCCCGGCGCGGTCACCACGAGCAACACCGTCGACACTACGCCCGCGCACCACGGCCCCGTCCGATGGGACAGGGGCTTGAGTTGTCGGCCTTGCGCAAGGACGGGACGCCCATCCCGGTGGAGATCAGCCTGAGCCCGGGGAGACTGGCGGCAGGGCCGGAGTGCGTGATCTGCACCATTCGCGACGTCACGGGCTGGACGCGGATGCGACGGCTGAGCAGAGTGATGCTGACGGCGGCCGAGAATGAGCGAAAGCACCTGTCGCGGGAGTTACACGACGAGTTTCTCCAGGACCTTGTGGCGCTCAAGATCAGGGTGAAGCTCCTGGCGGACGAGACGGAAGAGAACAAGCGAGAGCAGGCGCGAGCGCTGATCGCCAGCCAGATTCATGGCACGATCCGCGGCGTGAAGCGGATGATTCGCGGATTGCTGCCCCCGGAGCTCGACCGTCATGGGCTGTCTTCCGCGCTCAACTCCGCATTTCGCGAACTGATCGAGGTGTATGGGTTCACGGTCCGCGCCGCCATCGATCCGGTCGCTGACGCACTCGATGCGGACGCCACGCTGGCTCTGTACAGAATCATTCAGGAAGCCGTGACCAATGCCGTGAGACACGCTCAGGTCGAGGAAGCCACCGTCACGATCTGGTCGGCGGGCGGCACGCTGATCGCCGAGATCCGCGACGAGGGTTGCGGCTTCGTGTTGGACGATCAGGTCGGTCTGACCAGCATGCATGAGCGGGCGGCGATCGTCGGGGGCGGCATCACCGTGGAGACCTCGCCGGGCAACGGAACGACGATTCGAGCCACCGTGCCCATGACGCGTGTGGAACCGGCAACGACGGAACGGGAGTCCTAATAGTGGTGAGCGTACTCCTGGTCGATGACCACCTCGTGGTGCGTTCCGGCCTGAAGGCATTGCTGGAGGCCACCGGGCGGGTGGAGGTCGTTGGCGAGGCCTCGTCCGGAGAGGAAGCAGTGGCGAGGGCACAGGCCCTTGAGCCGGACATCATTCTGATGGACCTTGCGATGCCCGGGATGGATGGAGTCCAGGCGACCCGGCGCATCACCGAGCTGGGACTTGAGACGAGGGTCCTGGTCCTCACCATCCACGACGAGGACGAATTCCTCGTTCCAGCGCTCAATGCCGGCGCCGCAGGCTTCCTCACCAAGACCGTGGCCGACACCGACCTCATGGGGGCCATAGAGGCGGTCATGCACGGCCACTCCTACCTGCCGCGCCGTGCCGCTGCCCTGCTCGCGCGACGGGAGCCGCAGGGGCCCTCGAAGGGCAACCCGGGCCCCGACGTGTTGTCGTCGCACGAGCGTACGGCGGTCGCGCTGTACGCGAACGGGTTTACGGCCAAGGAGACGGCCAGGGAGATGTCCCTCAGCCCCAAGACCGTCGAGGGCTATCTCGCGCGCGCCCGGGCCAAGCTCGGGCTGCACACGCGGCGCGACGTCGTCCGCTTCGCCATGGAAGCCGGGCTGCTCGGGGACAGAGGCGGGCAGTAGGAGCCATTCTGCCGGGCGCCAGGTGAAATCCCCGTGCCTCGGGGGTGGTTTCCCTCATGAAATCCAGGGCTTTCCCGCTATTGGGGGCTGACGGCGTTGCCGATATTGGTGTTGTGCCGGATCGGAAGCGCCGGTCCGACCGACGAAAACGGGCCGGTCGCCTGACGAGAAGCCGGCCCAGAAAAAAGGAGGCGGACCATGTCAGCACGCTCAATGCCCGCAATCGCACTCATGCTCGCAATGGTGGCGGCCTGCGAAGAGGACCCCGCCGCACCCTACTACCAGCCCGCGGACGAGCCCGCCGCGGAGCTCACGCAGGACGAGGCCGTGGCACTGTTCCGCGGAATCACCAGGGTGTCGCTCAACGATGAAGCCGACCCCGTCCACCCCGGCAGCGTCATGATCCAGTGTCCGCAGGGGGGACAGGTCGAGGTGATCGAGACCATCGATGAGTTTCAGGCGCAAGACGACGTGAGCGGGACGGACATCAGCCTCACGATCGTGCCGACCGCGTGCCGGATGAAGAGCCATGGCTACGCGTTTCTGGTGGACGGCGATCCCAGCCTCCGCTCGAACCTTCACTTCGAGAACGTGTCCCCTGGGTTGTTCGGAGCGGATGTCGTCAGAATCACGGGCTCGATCGCCGGTGCCCTCGACTGGAAACTGAACGTGCGCTCAGGCGGTTGTCGGATCGGTGGCCTGATCGAGGCGACGGCGAGCGTGCTCCCGGATCTCGACAATCCGGACACGGGCCTTTTCCACGGGTCGGTGTGTGGCCATGACGTGAAGATCGACATGTCGGAGTCGTTGATGCCGCTGAACGTCTCCAACTGAGGACGACGGATGGGAGGCTTTGAGGGGGCTGTGGCCTGTGAGGGCTCCAGCCCCCGGCCCCCTTCCTTTTCTGTTCCGAGGATTCCGACACGGAGGTCAAGATGATGGTAGAGATCAGGATCCAGCCGTCGCGGATGGGAGAAGGTGACGAGTTCGTGCGAATGGTCTGCGCGGCGACGACCGCCGAGATGCTCGCGGAACTGACCGCTACCGCACGGCACTACACGAAGGCCCGTGACCGGCGCCACCGGGCCAGCGCCTGGTCTTGCTCGGGAAGGCTACTGGCGACGGTCGGCGTCAGTCCGGATGCGTTCCGTCTCGATGAGCAGAACGATGCTCGCGAAGCGGCATAGCGGGGTTGGCGGGCGGACGGCCAGAACGGTCGTCGCCGCACTGGTAGGCCTTGGGGTGGCCGTGAGCGCACTTCGGGGCCGCCACCGATACCCACGTCGCTTCGTCGGCAGTTCTTGGCGGGCGCACCTCCTGACAACACGTCGAGCATACCTTCGATCGCTCCGCTTTCCCTAGCCCTCGAGAAAGTCGACCGTCGCCTCAGCGTCATGTATCGGTGGAAGCACGGTCGCGGTGTCGGGGGCCCCACGGGGGCGTAGCTTCTTCATGAGGTGTCCACCATCAGGACCGCATGACGAAGCGACCCAAGACGCTTACCGCCGCCTTCGTTCGGACGGTCAGCCGACCCGGAGTCTACGGCGACGGACGAGGAGGCCGCGGGCTGAGCCTCCGGGTGTACCGGACGGCCAACGGCCGGATCACCAAAACGTGGCGTCAGCGCGTCAGGATCGACGGGCGACTCACCTCGATCGGTCTCGGCCCGTATCCCGAGGTCACGCTCGCCGACGCCCGGGAAAAGGCGCTGGACAACAGCCGGAGGGTTCGCCGGGGACAGGATCCGCGCGGGCGCGGCGTGCCGACCTTCGCCGAGGCGGCCCGGCGGACCATCGAGCTTCACCGCGACTCGTGGAAGGCCGGGAGCCCTCTGCCCCAGCAGTGGGAGTCCACGTTCCGGCTCCACGCCGCCCCGCTCCTCGACAAGCCGGTGGACCGGATCACGAGCGCGGACGTGCTCGGGTGCCTTGGCCCGATCTGGAACTCGATGCCCACGGCCGCGCGGAAGGCCAGGCACCGGATCGCCGCCGTGTTCCGGTGGAGCATCGGCCGCAACTATCGCCGGGACAATCCGGTCGATCGGGCCGTTGCAGCTTTGCCGAAGCCGAACGGCAACGCAGGAAGCCATCACCGCGCCCTGCCTCACGGGGAGATCGCTGCGGCGCTTCGTTCCATCCGCCGGGTGGGGGACGGGAGTCTGGCTGCGTTGTGCGTCGAACTGATTGTGCTCACGGCGGTCCGTCCCGGCGAGGCCCGTGGCGCACGCTGGGATGAGATCGACATGGACGCGGCACGTTGGACGATTCCGGTGGCGAGGATGAAGGCGGGCCGCGAGTGCACGGTCCCGCTCAGCACTGGCGCGCTGAGGGTGCTGAGGAAGGCGCGCAAGCTGTCGGACAAGTCGCCGCTGGTGTTCCCGTCGCGGACCGGCCGGACGCTTGCGCCGAAGACGGTGTCGCGACTGCTCCAGATCGCCGGGGTGGACTCGACGCTTCACGGGTTCCGGTCGAGCGCCCGGTCGTGGATGGCCGAGACCGGCGTCCCGGCCGAGGTTGCCGAGGCTTGCCTCGCCCACGTTCCGAAGAGCCGAGTCGTACGGGCGTACCAGCGCTCCGATCTTCTGACCCGCCATGCCGAAGTCTTGCAAGCTTGGAGCGACTACCTCGGGTAGCCACTTGCCTCCCCCAACGCCGATCAGCACCACCCTTCCACCTCGGTAGCGCGGTTCGGCGGTCGCCCGCGGCCGCGTTGCCGGCATCCACGGCGTCAAGCCGGGTCGAACCGGCCCTCGTCGCACCGGTTTTCACACCTCCGGACGATCACTCCGCAGTTCGCCAGGGGGGATCTTGCCACGCCGCTGGCGGCGACCGCGAACGGATGGTGGACGGCGTCGGAACCCCATGGAAGGCTGTGGAAAAGTAGGGAATTTCCGACCGTTGACGCCGTCCCGAATGGTCCTCCAGCGTTCAGGCATGGAGACGCTGGAAGAGCTATTCAGATCGCGGGTTAGCGCGTTCCTCGGGCGTTCGAGCCTGAGCCCGACGGCGTTCGGGAAGAAGGCGCTGGGCGACCCGAACCTGATGCGCCAGATCGGCCGTGGCCGCTCGCCGTCGCTGAGGACGGCGG